>MTLE01000033.1_pt2 | contig 165594 bp, 154 predicted proteins | sample 1982461 | NCBI WGS metagenome assembly MTLE01 (sample SAMN05712605, study PRJNA340218) | biofilm metagenome | isolation source: sample SPL anode biofilm adapted to -200 mV | place: USA | collected 2012-02-03
TTTATTCGAAGTCTTCAAAAAGGTCAGGATCTCTAATTTAGCCTGGCACTGATTTTGGGAAGAGATCATTTTTTTTCATATAAAATTCGTTTAAATTATATTACCACCTAACCGAACAAATATGTATATTCAGACATGCAAGCAAAATGTTTTCTTTTTGATTTAGATGGCACATTAATTGATTCATTACCAGCATCAGAAAGAGTTTGGACCCAATGGGCGCATGAACACAACGTTCTTGTTAATGATGTTTTAAATTATATCCATGGTAGACAAGCGGTAGAATCATTACGACATTTCATGCAAGGCTGTACTGAAAATGAAGTTCAGCTGGCATTATTAGATCTGGAAAGAAGAGAGTGTAATGAAACTCATGACATTGCTGAAATTGACGGTGCGATTAATTTCCTAAATGAGTTAAATCGACATAAAACTCCTTGGGCTATTGTAACATCTGGTACTCCAAAACTCGCTCGAGCTCGACATCAAGCGGCAAAGTTGCCAATGCCATCTTTATTTATTACCGCTGAACATATTAAAAACAGCAAACCTCATCCAGAAGCTTATTTATTAGCTGCAAATACTCTTGGTTTTAAGCCTGAGGAATGTATTGTCGTTGAGGACGCACTAGCCGGCATTCAATCTGGTGTTGCAGCCGGATGTCAGGTGATTGCAGTAAATCATAAATATAAAAATGATACGAGTGTCAAACTCCATATCACTTCTTATCATCAAATTGCGTTGAATTTTCTTGAAAATGATATGATTACGGTTTCATTGAAGTAGTTATGTGCTCTAGGAAACCCTGATGAATCATGATCTTATTAATACTCTTGACGGTTTTATGTCTGCAACTGACTCGTTGTCTAAAATCATTTTTTCAGGGGAGACAACAACTCCATTACCAATGGCATATCAGGTCAACTTTCCCCGTTTGGAATTAGTTGTTGATGGTTCAATTGAAATGACTATTGGCGGATATGCTGATGATATCAACAAAATACAACAAACAAGATCAACTGCATTGTTTGTCCCTCCTGATGGATGGAATAAACCAGAATGGATGTCACCGGTAACGACACTAAGCCTTTTATTTAGTAAACAACAAATTGGGTTTAGTTTAATGCATTGGAGTGGATCTAATTTTGAAATTTTAGCTAAAGACCATATTACAATTAGCAAATCCAGAATATGCGAACTGCTTATCCAAGCACTCAATGAAATTTCATTACAAACAGAACATCAAGATACAGCTATTCAATTAGTGAAAGCGCTTATTAGTTTCTCTATTGAGAGCTTAAGAGATACAAAAACTCAGTACTCTCGTGGCTATGCGTTGTTTAACGCAGTAAGGAATTTCATTGAAAAAAATTATCAGCAACCACTCACAAGAGAATCAGTTGCAGCTGAATTTTTTATTTCTCCGAATTATCTTTCTTGGTTGTTCAGGAAAGAGGGCCATATTACGTTTAACGACTTCATTAATTTTGTCCGGTTGGAAAGAGCTAAGTATCTATTGAAGCGGTTTGATATAACTATCCACGAGATAGCACAACAATGTGGTTTCAATGATTCAAATTATTTTTGCCGGATCTTTAAAAAGAAAACCGCACTAGCCCCATCTGAATACAGAAAACAATTTAGAATTAATCAATAATCAGAAGTCTAATCTTGTTCCTTTCGGATGATTGAGGATTTTGTCGATAGCACGGAATAGCTTTTCAGTGTTGAGCATAACATCGCTAATGCTGATTGAGATCAAACGGCAAGGAACATCAAAACGCTCAGCCCCTGCGATATTGATATCAGAAGTGATAATCACAACATCTGCATTTCTGATGTCTTCTTCATCAACGTGTTGCTCAGAACCTAGAACACCTTGGGTTTCCACTATGATTTTATGCCCATAAGTAGCACAATACTTTCTGAGTTTTTCAGCTGCCATATATGTATGAGCCACACCAGTGACACACGCAGTCACAGCCACTATATTCAAATTAGTTTTCATCTTGAACTCAAAACATAGTAGAAAATATTGCGATAATACTACTATGTTTTATATTTTTTATCAAGTTACATACAAATGTGACATTTGTTTTATATAAAAAGGGGAGCTTACTCCCCTTTTTATTAATAGCTATGCACTCTGCTTAGCCATATATGCTTCTATTTTATCCATCAATTTTTTAGAGCTTCTGATAATTTCACTACAACCAGCTTTAATTACAGGTTTGCCTTTAAATCGTTCTTCACCTTTAATAGCGACATCGGTTGACAAAATCACTATATCAGCACATTTAATTAAATCATTATTTAAAGGATTATCAATCCCTAAAGATCCTTGTGTTTCAACAGTTACTTTCCAACCTTTTTCTTCAGCTGAAGCAATTATTGCTTCAGCTGCCATGTAAGTATGAGCAACCCCTGTAGGGCATGCAGTAACGCCTACTATACTAACCATGATAATATTCTCTCTATAAATTGTTTCTGATATTAAATATTACAAATATCGAAATTCATTTAATTACATTGCAGAGACGGCTTTTGTCAGACCTGGCATATTGAAACATTCGGCTTCATTTTGAATCATGTCTTTAATCTTATTGATTAAATAACGATTCGGTGTGATGCCAAAGTTTTCCAGGTTTTTAAACATGATCTCTTTTTCACGAAGAACTGATTCTTTTTCATAGTTATAGTGACCACTTAATTCACATACAACTTGAAGCAACTCTTCATTCTTCAATAACTCTTCGTCTGTGATATTTTTATGTTCTTCTGTCATCCATTTTTTCCATTTATGACTCAGAACACACTCTTTTTTCAGTTGAGTTGTGAAAGATGAACAATTACTAATTAGACCTTTCGCTGCAAGATCTTTTTCTACTTCATGCAATTTGAGGTATGCGCGCGTTTCAATTGTTCCATAAGCTGGCGCAACGTTCATTGCAGTGATGCCTAACCCAGGGTGTTTCAGAAGAATATCATCAGGTAAGTAGTCGCCATTGTGTTCTTTCAAACCAACACCATAACGAGCAGCAATTTCACCTAAATTGTGTGATTGAACTTCATTAAAATGACCAACATTCTGTGTTAAGCGAGTCAAAGTACCTGTCTGACCAACGATAAAGACTGGTTGAGGTAAACCTTTATCTTCCAGACGTTGGCTTAATGTCTTAATGAAGTTTTCATATGTTTCAAGAGATGTTAACCCACCATTGGTTTCTTCAGTGCCTACTTCGTAGAACACTTCTGCGAGGTTATTTTCTTTACGATATTCTTCACAAAACTCAATTAAATCAACAGTACGTTCAAGAACAACGTTGATATCAATTACTTTACCCATCACGTAAGGATCTTTAGTTGGATCGATATGCAACAGATCGAAACCTGCGTTCATATCTTCCATATAAGATTTACGTGCAAGTTTCATCGCTTCAGCTTCTGGCAGGTGATTAGTACGTTCCGCATCACGTTGCCATGGTCCGCCATGGTCACGACATAAGAAATAGTCGCCACCAAAGGATACTTTGTCCGCGATAGCTTTCAGGTCAGCAGCAAAGCGATATTGATCCCAACCGTTTACATAGCCAGCACCAAATTCATCTGCATCAACTTGATTTCGGCTGGCAATGAACATAATTGGCATATCAAGGTCACGGCCCAATTCGAAACAAGCTTGAATCAAATTTGGTGACATAGGGCCAATTCCGAGCATTGTTACTTTATTATTATTTTTTACAATGTAATCTACATATTTCTTTAATGAGTTTTTCATTTTTAACCTCTGGTACTACTTATTGGCTTGTAGGCTTATGGGGTACTGACTCTGCGTTTGGCAGCTTTAATTTAGGGTGATATTAAAATCGTCGTCCGCAGAGTCAGTGATTTCTTGTTTAGAACTTTTCCAGTATTTTTTCAGCAACATAACTACTACAGCTGTAGTCAGTGCGCCTAAAGCAACCGCGATAACATATCCAACAGGGTTACCAACAATCGGCAGAACAATCAGACCGCCCCATGGAGCATGGTTAGTTGCACCGAAAATCAGAGAGACAATTGACGCAACTGCACCACCAACCATATTTGCAGGGATAACACGCAGTGGATCTGATGCAGCAAACGGAATTGCACCTTCACTGATACCGATACAACCCATGATTAATGCTGGTTTACCGGCTTCACGTTCTTCTGAAGTGAATACGCCTTTGAAGAGGAAAGTTGCTAAAGCCATACCCAGTGGTGGTGTACATACTGGTGCAGCTACCGCAGCCATCAGTTCCGGAGTTGTGCCCATCAATGCAACAGCAAAGAAGAAGGCAGTTTTATTCATCGGGCCACCCATGTCGAAGGTGATCATGCAGCCCAGGATGATACCCATCACAACTTTTGATGAGTCCTGCATTCCTGATAACCAATCGCCGAGGAACTTCATGATGCCAGCAATTGGATCGCCGATGATATAGATAACAATCATTCCGGTCAGGAAGGTTCCTAACAATGGAATAATGAAGATTGGCATGATTGATTTCAGAAAATCAGGTAATTTCAAAGACTTGATAATCTGAATGATGTAATAGACAAGGATGCCTGCAATCAAACCAGATAACATGCCACCTAAGAAGCCGGCGCCCATGCTATTTGCCAGATAGGCACCAATTGCGCCTGGAGCAATACCTGCTTTATCACTAATCGAATAGGCAATAAAACCACCTAAGATTGGGATAAATAAGGTCAATCCAGCGATACCAATCGTAGACATTGATTTCAAAATGCCTGCGTCAGGAACAGCTGCTTTACCGCTGATCATGACGGCTAAGGCTAATAAAACACCGCCAGCGACTACGAACGGGATCATATAGGAAACACCGGTCATAAAGTGTTTCCGAGTATCTTTTAGAATCGACAACATAAATATTTCCTTTTGAAGTTGCATTTCAATTTAATATGGATAATTACTTCATCCTGTTATTAACTGGAACCAGAAATTTAAATTGCCATTATTTATGTTCTTTGATTGTTTTGATTAAATTTTCTTTAGTGATACCGAAATGCTCATACAACAATTCAGCAGGAGCCGACTCACCAAATGTTTCCATTCCGATAACAGAACCATCTAACCCTACATATTTAAACCACAGGTCTTTACTTGCAGCTTCAATAGCAACACGGTTTCTAATATTTGTAGGTAATACTGAGTCTTTATATTCTTTAGACTGAGCATCGAAAACATCAGTTGATGGCATTGAAACCACTCTGGCATTTATTCCCTGTGTTGCTAATTCATCAGAAGCCTGAATTGCAAGGCTAACTTCAGAGCCTGTTGCAATAATAATTGCCTGGACTTCTCCCTCAGGCTCTTTTAATACATAGCCTCCTTTCTTAACGTTATTTAATTGCTCAGTTGTTCTTATGTGTTGAGCAAGATTTTGTCTGGAGAAAATTAAGGCTGTCGGGCCGTTTTTATTCTCAATCGCAAATTTCCAAGAAACTGCTGTTTCAACCTGGTCGCAAGGGCGCCATGTAGATAAATTAGGTGTACTGCGTAGAGAAGTTAACTGTTCAACAGGCTGATGAGTTGGACCATCTTCACCCAACCCAATAGAGTCATGGGTATATACAAAGATCGAACGTTGCTTCATTAAAGCTGCCATACGAACAGCATTTCTTGCGTATTCCATGAACATCAGGAACGTCGCACCGTAAGGAATAAATCCACCATGTAATGCAACCCCATTCATTAATGCAGACATCCCAAATTCACGGACACCATAATGAATATAGTTACCAGCAGCATTTTCAGGTGTGATTGATTCTGAACCACTCCACATTGTTAGATTTGAAGGCGCTAAATCAGCTGAACCGCCTAATAGTTCGGGCAAGAATGCTGCGTAAGCTTCAATCGCATTCTGACTTGCCTTACGAGAAGCCAAAGTCGCTGGTTCAGCCTGCAATTTTTCAACGAAACTAACTGATTTTGCAGCCCAAGTTTCAGGAAGTTCACCATTTACACGGCGAGTAAACTCTTGTGCTAACTCTGGAAATTGTTTGCTGTACTCAGCGAATTGTTTATCCCATGCGCTTTCTTTTACTTGACCAATTTCTTTGGCGTCCCACATAGCAGCGATTTCAGTTGGGATAACAAATGGCTCATATGACCAGCCTAAAGCCTCACGAGCAGCTTGAACTTCAGCCGCGCCTAAAGGTGAACCGTGACAGTCATGTGAACCTGATTTATTTGGAGAACCAAAACCAATGATTGTTTTACAGCAAATTAGCGTTGGTTTATCTGTGACTGACTGAGCTTCTTCGATAGCAGCCTTGATCGCAGCCGCATTATGACCATCAACTTGACGAATAACATGCCAACCGTAAGCTTCGAAACGAGCAGGAGTATTGTCTGTAAACCATCCTTCCACATGACCATCAATGGAGATCCCATTGTCATCCCAGAACGCGACCAGTTTGCCAAGTTTCAATGTACCAGCAAGTGAACAGACTTCATGAGAAATACCTTCCATCATGCATCCATCGCCCATGAATACATAAGTGAAGTGATCAACGACATCAAGACCTGGGCGGTTAAAATGAGCGCCTAACACCTTCTCAGCCAAAGCCATACCGACACCATTTGCGATGCCTTGACCAAGAGGGCCTGTAGTTGTTTCTACGCCTGGTGCATAACCGTATTCAGGATGACCTGGAGTTTTAGAATGTAACTGACGGAACTGTTTCAGGTCTTCAATACCAAGATCGTAACCAGTCAGATGTAACAATGAATACAGCAACATTGAACCGTGGCCATTTGACAGAATGAAACGGTCTCGGTTACTCCATTGAGGATTTGAAGGGTTGTGATTCATGAAATCACGCCATAAAACTTCAGCAATATCGGCCATGCCCATTGGTGCGCCAGGATGACCTGAATTCGCTTTTTGAACCGCATCCATTGATAAAGCGCGTATAGCATTCGCTAGAACTCGACGTTCCATAAAAAACTCCAGTAATAAATATTTAATTCAGAAATATTGAAGATCAGATGCTATTTAATTTCTCAATAATAATTTTCTCTAATTTTTCCTGATCTTGAGCAAATGCTCTGATACCTTCTGAGAGTTTTTCTACTGCCATCGCATCCTGATTATGTTCCCAACGGAAACCTGGCTCGGTAATTTCTGTCTTCGTAATCGCTGTATTATTTAAATCACGGATAGCAGGAATAATATCACCATCCATATTGCTCAATGCTTTTAATAAATCAGGGCTAATAGTTAATCGGTCACAACCAGTAAGGGCAATGATCTCATCAACATTTCTAAAACTAGCGCCCATAACAACAGTTTTATAATTATTTGATTTGTAGAAGTTATAGATATTTTTAACTGACAATACGCCTGGGTCATTCTCAGCAGTAAAAGTTGTTCCTGTTTTAGCCTTATACCAATCCATAATTCGGCCAACAAATGGAGAAATCAGATATACACCAGCATCGGCACATGCTTTGGCTTGTGCAGTTGAGAATAATAAAGTCAGGTTACAATTTACACCTTCTGCTTCAAGCACTTTCGCTGCTTGAATACCTTCCCAAGTTGAAGCGATTTTAATTAAAATACGGTCTTTAGTTACTCCGTATGATTCATACAGATCAATAAGTTCTTTTGCTTTTCTTATTGTTTTCTGTGTATCGAAAGAAAGTCTTGCATCAACCTCGGTAGATATACGACCAGGAACAATATTTAAAATTTCCTTACCAATACCAACAGCCAACAAATCAGAAATATATGACACTTTCATATCGCTAGGCAGATTTTCTTTCTCAACTTTAACTAAAGCATCATCGAGAAGATAATTATATTTACCGCTAGCCATAGCTTTTAAAATCAGCGATGGGTTTGTTGTTGCATCTTCTGGTTTTAATTCTTTGATTGAATCGATATCACCAGTGTCTGCTACAATAATTGTGTGTCTTTTTAAAGCCTCTAATTTGTTCATTACTGCACCCTTACGCCAGATGTTCATTAAATATATCGTGAATTTGACTAGTGGAATTAGAATCAAATATTTGATTCCTAAAATCCTTGTTCATTATTTTCTTTGCAAGTTTAGAGAAAATCTTCATATGATCATTTCCACCTGCATCTACAGATTCTTTACGCAAAGCCAGCATGACAATAACTGAGACTTCAGAGTTACCCCAATTAATTGGTTCAGCTAATTTACAGATACTAATTGTATTACTAAGCATTTGTTCTGATTTTGAATGAGGAATAGCAAACCCAAATCCAATATCTGTTGTATATGCTTCTTCCCTTAACCATAAGTCATCAATAAACTTAAACCTATTTTTGCATCTACCAGCTAGATATAATTTATCAACGATACCTTTTAATGCTTCTTCTTTATTTTTGAAATCAGCATCATATAAGATGCAATCTTCAGAAATAATACTGTCATTCCTAATCTGTGTTTGTTCATGTTCTAAAAGATATTCGACTTCTTCTGCTGTTTTTGCATTGCAGAGTTTATCCACCAACGCAGAACACAAATTAAAATCTAATTTTGATAGTTCTTCTTTAGTTCTGGCAATAGCATTGCAGCTCATACTAATTTCATCTAAACCCAGACCTGTCAGGATTGGTAATGCTTTCTGCATTCCACCCATTTCACCGCAGAGACCAATCCATTTACCGTTCTTATGAACACTGTCTGCAATGAATTTCAGAGCTTTGATAAAAGCAGGACTGAAACAATTATAATATTTGCTGACGTTGTGGTTATCCCGATCGACAGCAATCAGATATTGCGTTAAATCGTTGCTACCAATACTAAGGAAATCAAGGTGTTCGCAGCAAGCATCGATCATAAACATGATAGATGGTACTTCAATCATGATGCCTAGCTGATACGAATCACTATAAGTTAACCCCAGATCTCTTAAGGTTGTTTTTGCTTTTTCAACCTCGGACTTAATCCAAAGAACCTCTTCATATGAAGAAACCATTGGCACCATTATTTTTATTTTCCCTAATGGTGTAGCACGCAGAATTGCTTTTAACTGATCTTGGAAGAGTTGGTTATATTCTTCACAAATTCGAACACCTCTATATCCTAAAAACGGATTATGTTCTTTTGGAATTTTGATAAATTCAGCAGGTTTGTCACCGCCAATATCCATTGTGCGAATAATGACTGGTTTTCCATCTGCAAATTTAACTGCGGTGCAAAATGCCTGATATAACTCTTCCTCCGTTGGTGCTGATGGTCTATCCATATAGAGCATTTCTGTTCTGAAAAGACCAATCCCATCAGCCCCCATAGCAAATGCTTTTTCTGCCTCATCACCAGAGGCGATATTTGCAGCTATTTCAAATGATTTGCCATCATTTGTACATCCAGCAGATTTACTATGAACGTTTTGCTTTATGGCTTGTAGGCTTAATACTGTAGATTCTTGTTGATAATAACGAGATACCTCATCATTCATCTCGTAAACAACAATTCCGAAATCACCATCAAGAATTACAGTTTTATTTTCTAATGATGACAATGCTGATGTTTCAATACCAAGTACTGTTGGAATGCCAAATGATCTAGCCAGAATAATTGTATGTGATGTTGCTCCAGCATGGGTTAATACTAGACCTTTTAGGTATTTTTTATCCATATCAATAAACTGACCTGGAGTCAGGTTATCAGCAACACAAATTGAATCTTCTGTCAGTTTAAATTCATTTTTAACTGATACATCTGGAGCAAGAATACTAAGAATTTCACTCGCAACATCAATTACATCTAACTCTCTTTCTTTTAGATATTGACTATCAGCATTTCTAAACATTTCACGATAACTATTAATTACACTCATTAATGCAGAAACGCTTCCATCTCCTGTCTTGATGTTTGTTTGTATTTTTTGAATAAAATCTTCATCAGATAAGAAGGATAACTGAAAGTTTAATATTTCTGTTTCTGTTTTAGAGCATGTAGCTAACTTGTCTTGAATTTCTTTGATTGTTTTATCTATCGCACTTACAAACTTATTTTGTTCAGCTTCAACTGGAGAAACAATATAATCAATGTCTTTGAAGTCATCCAAATTTACAGCATTCAACGGTTTGATAATACCTTTGGCTATTCCATGAATAACCGATTTACCTTGAATATAAGTAGGATTTGCTTTTACTAGTGTTCTTGGTAAAGAGGATGCTTCTTCTTCAGTTTCTGTTGTTTCAAGTACAGAATCACAAGCTTCTAATTCATTTTCAATAAAATATGAAACATCTTTAAATGCTTGTTGTTCATCTTCACCAGTAATAACTAACCGACAATCATCCTCAAACAATGTGTTTGTTCCAATTAACGAAAGAACACTTTTAGCGTTGCCTCTATTCTTATTTCTTTCGTTAATCCAAACAATTTCACAATTAAAACGATTACATAATTTTTCTAAATGACTGGCGGGTCTGGCATGAATGCCATTTGTTAAAGCACAACGAAAACTATATTCAATACTCATGGTTGCCATAACCCCCAGATATATATTTTAGAAAGCAGAAATGTTTTTTCTTGATGTTATTAAGATAAGTCAGCCTACAAAGACTAGCTATTGGACGGAAGGGTAAAAATCTGGACAAATGTACGATCAAGATAGAAGTGTGACAAACGTCGCAAATATTACCTTGTGTAACAATACGAGTTATTTTTTATAAAAATACATAAATATCAATCATATATATAATGATTGAAGTTAATAAATTGAGCGGACAACGCATCTAAATAAATTTTCGACATCATCAAATCTGGATTTACGTCACATTTATTCCCGTGTAAATGCAAAATCAGGTCATACAGCCCGATCTTTTAAAGAATCTCAAACTCATCAATATGTTTGTAACATCTAGATTCTAGAAATTTGAATAAATGAGCAGGACTTTTATTCAGAATCGAGAGTGTAAAAAATTTGTGTAAGTGGCATTCTGAACACCCTGTTAAAAGGAAACTGGAATGCCAATTACCGACCAAATCCTCGATCAGCTTCTTGCTGATTGTAAATCACCTGAAGACCTGATGGGTGAACAGGGTTTATTCCGTCAGTTAACTAAAAAGCTGGCTGAACGAGCTTTAGAAGCGGGGATGGAACATCATCTTGGTTATCCCAAAAACTCGTCTTCGAGTAAAAACACCGGTAATTCCCGTAATGGGAAAACAACTAAAACCGTTCGCTTGGTTCATGGTGACATTGAACTGGATATTCCCCGTGACCGAAACAGTTCCTTTGAACCTCAATTTTATTCCTGACGGTCACCGCTGTGATTGGCGGGGCGGAAGGCTGGGAAGAAATCGAGGATTTCGGCGAAGACCATCTGGACTGGTTACGGTTATACGGTGACTTTGAAAATGGTATTCCCTCGTACCATACGATAGCGTGAGTCATGGGCATGTTGTCCGGAAAACAGCTGCAGAAGTTGTTCATTACATGGATGCAGGATTGTCACACCTTAACAGAAGGGTCTGTCGTCGCGATTGATGGCAAATCACTCCGCGGCACCTACGACAAGTCGAAACGCGATAATGTGATCCACATGGTCAGTGCCTTCAGTGCTGAAAATCAGGTGGTGTTGGGCCAATTAAAAACGGCCACAAAATCCAATGAAATCACCGCCGTTCCTGAATTACTTCAGTTGCTTGAATTAAAAGGATGCATCGTGACACTGGATGCGATAGGGTGTCAGCGAAAGATCGCACAAGAGATCCTGAAGAAGAAAGCCGACTACCTGTTGGCGGTGAAAGGCAATCAGGGCAAGTTGGCCGATGCGTTTGATAACTGGTATTCGCCGGCCATGTGGACAGGTGAAAAATACGAAAGTTACAGTACCCAGGAAAAAGGTCATGGCCGTCAGGAAACCCGTTTAAGTATCGTCAGCCATGATTTAACGCCCTTAGGTGACCTGGCGTATGATTGGCCCGAGTTGAAGACCATCGGTATTGTTGCCACGATACGGCAGGAGAATGGTGAAGCCTTTGACCCGAAAAACTTTGTGTTGCGGTATTACATCAGTTCAGCCGAACTGTCAGCAAAAGCGCTGTTAGAGTCCACCCGCACCCATTAGTCGATAGAGTCCCAACTGCATTGGCGGCTGGATGTGGCGTTCCGGGAGGATGAATGCCAAATCACCCGGGGCGAAGCAGGCGAGAATCTGGCGGTATGCCGTCATATAGCCCTGAATTTACTGACAGCGGATAAGAGTTTTAAAGCGGGGATAAAGCGGGGATAAAGCGGAAGCAAAAACGGGCAGGAAGGAATAATGAATACCTATCGCAAATCCTTGCGGGGTGCGGGCTTTCATGATTTTGCCCTGCGGTAGCTGCCGATTTACGAACCATTTATGCCGCAGCAACCTTGAACGAAGCGGAAGCAGCACTGGAACAATTTGCATCGAACTAGGACAGCCAGCATCCACAAATCAGTCAATCATGGCGAAATAACAGGCCCATTTGAGATTTTTTTTGATTATCCGCCATAGATCCGTAAAGTGATCTATACAACGAATGCGATAGAGTCATTAAATGCTAGTTTGCGGCAAGTAACGAAAACACGGTGTTCATTCCCGAATGATGATGCGATCCTGAAATTGCTGTATCTGGCTTTACATCAGATAGCGAAGAAATAGACAATGCCGTTAAGGGATTGGAAACCCGCCATGAAGCAATTCGTTATCATGTATGGTGACTGTTTACCGCTGTGATCAATAAACAGCCACTTACACAGAAAATTTTACAGACTCTCTACTTGATAATCTAAAATTACTACTATTCGTCTAAGTTGAAAGTAAAAAAAGCCCCGCAAATGCGAGGCTTCTTTGATCACCGGTTTCAGCGAAGAATTAATCTTCTTTAGAACCACGGTTAGCACGCTTACGATCCATCTCGGTCAGTAATTTCTTACGAACACGGATGTTCAGCGGTGTCACTTCCACCAGTTCATCATCATCGATGAATTCCATGGCCTGTTCCAGCGTCATTTTGATTGGTGTAGTCAAAACAATCGCTTCGTCAGTACCGGAAGCACGCATGTTGGTCAGCTGTTTACCTTTCAGACAGTTTACTGTCAGATCGTTAGAACGGCTGTGAATACCAATGATCTGGCCTTCGTATACTTCGGTCGCGTGTTCAATGAACAGACGGCCACGTTCCTGCAGGTTGAACAAAGCGAAGCCCAGTGCCTTACCAGTCGCGTTAGAGATCAGAACACCGTTCTGACGCTGACCGATAGAACCACCTTTGAACTCGCCGTACTCTTCGAAAGTATGGTACAGCAGACCGGTACCAGAGGTCAGAGTCATGAACTCGGTCTGGAAGCCGATCAGACCACGAGCCGGGATCATATAATCCAGACGTACACGGCCTTTGCCATCCGGCACCATGTTACGCAGGTCAGCTTTACGCTCACCCAGTTTTTCCATCACGGAACCCTGATGCTGTTCTTCGATATCGACAGTCAGCGTTTCCATTGGTTCCATCTTCACGCCATCGATGACACGCATGATAACTTCCGGACGGGATACCGCCAGTTCGAAGCCTTCACGACGCATGTTTTCGATAAGGATACCCAGGTGCAGTTCACCACGGCCAGATACACGGAATTTATCCGGATCTTCGGTTTCTTCCACACGCAGTGCCACGTTGTGACGCAGTTCGTTCTGCAGACGTTCCAGAATATTACGGGAAGTTACGAACTTACCTTCTTTACCGGCAAACGGAGAAGTGTTTACCTGGAAAGTCATGGTCACAGTCGGTTCATCGACAGACAGCGGAGGCAGTGCTTCTACCGCAGCGTTTGAACAGATGGTGTCAGAGATTTTCAGCTCACCCAGACCAGTGATCGCAATGATGTCACCTGCCTGTGCTTCAGTTACTTCAGTCCGGTTCAGACCCAGATAACCCATGACCTGACCAACTTTGCCGGTACGGGTTTTGCCATCAGCACCAACAACCGTAACCTGCATGTTTGGCTTCACGCTACCACGGGTTACACGACCGATCCCGATCACACCTACGTAAGAAGAGTAGTCCAGCTGAGAAATCTGCATCTGGAACTCACCAGCCGGATCGGCTTTTGGCGGTTCAACGAAATCAACGATGGCCTGGAACAGTGGATCCATGTTGTCTGAAGGAATCGATGGGTCCATGGTTGCAAAGCCGTTTAACGCAGAAGCGTAAACGATCGGGAAATCCAGCTGTTCGTCAGTCGCGCCCAGGTTGTCAAACAGATCAAATACCTGATCGATAACCCAGTCCGGACGCGCGCCCGGACGGTCAATTTTGTTCACAACCACGATTGGACGTAAACCACGGGCGAAAGCCTTCTGGGTCACGAAACGGGTCTGTGGCATCGGGCCGTCAACGGCATCAACCAGCAGCAGAACGCAGTCAACCATGGACATTACACGTTCTACTTCACCACCGAAGTCAGCGTGACCTGGGGTGTCTACAATATTAATACGGTAGTCATTCCAGCGAATAGCGGTGTTTTTGGCAAGAATGGTGATCCCGCGTTCTTTTTCCAGATCATTGGAATCCATAACGCGTTCCTGACCTTCCACGGAGCGGTCCAGGGTTCCTGACTGTTGCAACAGTTTGTCAACCAGAGTCGTTTTACCATGGTCAACGTGCGCTATGATCGCAATATTGCGGAGTTTATCTAACATCCTCGCCTCAAGCTAAAAAGTGACTAAAAATCGGGCGCTCATTCTACCTACCCCAACGTGATCTGCATAGCAAATTTGCTGTAAAAACGAAGAGCATATTTTTGCAGGATCTCTGTATAATCATCTTCGGCAGAATGTGCGTGCGTTGCTGCACCACAAGAGAGCACCAATTTAGGGCTTTAACGCACCAAAATGATCCACGAAAGGGGCATTAATATGGCGCGATTAACGGTTATCCCTTGATTAACTGAAGAGTTTTTAAGTTGGCCCGCTTTTTGCTCATTAGCGAAGAGAATTTAAATATCGCTATCTGATTTTAATGACACCGGAGGTTAGCTAGCATGTCCGCTGCAAATGTTCTGAATATGATCAAAGAAAACGAAGTTAAATTCGTTGATCTGCGTTTCACTGACACTAAAGGTAAAGAACAACACGTTTCTATTCCTGCACACCAGGTTAACGAAGATTTCTTCGAAGACGGTAAAATGTTCGATGGTTCTTCAATCGCTGGCTGGAAAGGTATCAACGAATCAGACATGGTTCTGATGCCTGACGCTACGACTGCCCTGATGGATCCATTCACCGAAGAGTCTACTCTGATCGTTCGTTGTGACATCCTGGAACCAGCAACCATGAAAGGCTACGATCGTGACCCACGTTCTATCGCCAAACGTGCTGAAGAATACCTGAAAGCCAGCGGTATCGCTGACACCGTTCTGTTCGGACCAGAACCAGAATTCTTCATTTTTGAAGACGTTCGTTTCGAAAACACCATGAGCGGTTCTTTCTTCAAGATCGACGATCCTGAAGCTGCATGGAACTCAGGCAAGTCTTTCGAAGGTGGTAACAAAGGTCACCGTCCAGGCATTAAAGGTGGTTACTTCCCAGTAGCGCCTGTTGACTCTTCACAAGACCTGCGTTCAGCAATGTGTCTGATCCTGGAAGAAATGGGTCAGGTTGTTGAAGCTCACCACCACGAAGTAGCAACTGCTGGTCAGAACGAAATCGCAACCCGTTTCAACACTCTGACTAAGAAAGCGGACGAAGTTCAGGTTCAGAAATACGTTATCCATAACGTAGCTCATGCTTACGGCAAAACTGTAACCTTCATGCCAAAACCAATGTTTGGTGACAACGGTTCAGGTATGCACTGCCACCAGTCTCTGGGTAAAGATGGCAAAAACCTGTTCTCTGGTGACGCATACTGTGGTCTGTCAGAAATGGCACTGTTCTACATCGGCGGTATCATCAAGCACGCTAAAGCACTGAACGCTTTCACTAACCCAACAACCAACTCATACAAACGTCTGGTTCCAGGTTATGAAGCACCAGTAATGCTGGCTTACTCTGCACGTAACCGTTCTGCTTCTATCCGTATCCCACTGGTACCGAGCCCGAAAGCAGCCCGTATCGAAGTTCGCTTCCCGGATCCAGCAGCTAACCCATACCTGGCGTTCGCTGCACAGCTGATGGCTGGTCTGGACGGTATCATCAACAAGATCCACCCAGGCGATGCTGCAGACAAAGATCTGTACCACCTGCCACCAGAAGAAGCAGCTCAGATCCCACAGGTTTGTGGCTCTCTGGACGAAGCACTGAAATCTCTGGATGCTGACCGTGAGTTCCTGACTCGTGGTGGTGTATTCTCTGAAGACTTCATCGATGCTTACATTGATCTGAAAAACGTTGACGTAGATCGTCTGCGTATGACTCCATCACCAGTAGAATACGAACTGTACTACTCTGTGTAAGTCTCACGTTTCTGAAAAAACCCGCTCCGGCGGGTTTTTTTTTGATTATGATTTAACCTGATGTATTTGTTTGTACTTTATTACTAATCATGAGCAGGGAACCGCACAATGAAACAACTATCAGGTATATGGCTGGCACTAGGTTTATCCTGGGCTGTGCAGGCTGCAGAGGAAAATACGGCCATCTATTACTGGACTGATGCCAACGGCGTGACACATTTCAGTGACCGGCCGGTAGCCGGAAAACCAACGCGGACCATGCAAGTCGAAATTTCAAATCCGCCGGTCAACAACCCGAATCCCGTTCCTCAAACCCCGACAGCAGCAGAACCTGCGGTTTCTTCTGTCAGCTACACACTGAGCATCACCTCCCCGCTGATGGAAGAAACCATCCGGGATGGTGAGGGTAAATTCACCGTCAGCAATCAGCTGACGCCAGCGCTGCTGCCGGATGACGATGCGGCAGCGTTGTTTATTTATGTCGATAGCAGCCGTTATCCCTGTGATACCGCAACCCTGAGCTGTCAGGTGCAAGATCTTGACAGAGGGGCTCACCAGCTGAGAACCGAACTGATCGCACAAACCGGCAAGGTACTTGCATCATCAGAGACAATTACAATTTATTTGTTCCGGCCTAGAGCTATCAGGTAATTTTCGCCTGACAAAAGCACTATTCTGGTTCGGTCGCACCACTATATAACAACGAATAGCACCACATTAGTGCAATCAGTATCCGGGAGATCACCACTGTGAATAGCCGTCCTGATTTACCAAAATTACTGCTGGATAATTTGCTGACGGCCGTCATTCTGCTGGATAAACATCTGATTGTCCGGTATGTCAATCCGGCGGCCGAACAGCTGATGGGTGTCAGTGCCCGCCGGCTGCTGGACCATGCGCTGGAGCAGGTGGTTGATTACATTTCGCTGGATCTGGAACGTTTACGCCATTGCCTGACCCAGGGACAGGGTTTTACCGATAACGAGGTCACCCTGGTGGTCGAAAGCGAACCGCGCAGTGTCGAAGTCAGTGTCATTGCTGTCTATGACAATCAGGAACAGATGGCGCTGGTCGAACTGCGCAAGATTGACCAGCAGAAACGCATCAGTCAGGAGCAGCAGCAACACTCGCAGCAACTGGCGGCCCGGGATCTGGTCCGCGGTCTGGCACATGAAATCAAAAACCCGTTGGGCGGCTTGCGGGGTGCGGCACAATTGCTGGAAAAAGCGCTACCGGATGAACAACTGAAAGAATATACCGGCATTATCATCGCGCAGGCGGACCGGTTACGGAATCTGGTGGATCGCTTGCTGGGGCCGCAGCGTCCCGGACGGCATCAGGTACACAACGTCCATTCTGTACTGGAGCAGGTACGCCGTCTGGTGGAGATGGAACTGCCACCGGGAATCAAGATTGAACGGGATTATGACCCCAGTATTCCTGATTTCGAAATGGAACAGGAGCAGCTGCAGCAGGCGTTCCTGAATATCGTCCGTAACGCTGTGGAAGCCATGCACGGCCACGGCACGATCAAACTGAAAACCCGCACCGTCTTTCAGATCACCATCCATGGCAAACGCTACAGGCTGGCAGCAGAGATCCGCATTATTGATGATGGTCCGGGCATACCGGAAAACATCCGGGATACCCTGTTCTATCCGATGGTCACGGGCAAGGAAGGCGGTACTGGTTTAGGTCTCTCGATCGCACAGAATCTGATTGATCAGCATAAAGGCCGTATCGAATGTGTCAGTTGGCCGGGACACACTGAATTTTGCATCTATTTACCGCTTCGTAAGTAATAAGGATATACACCATGGCAGCCAAAGTCTGGATTGTCGATGATGACAGCTCTATCCGCTGGGTTCTGGAACGGGCCCTGAGTGCAGAACATTTCGAATGCCTGTCATTTGAAGATGGTGAAAGTCTGCTGGCAGCACTGGATAATCACCAGAATATTCCGGATGTGATCGTATCGGATATTCGTATGCCCGGTATCGACGGCATCTCTTTATTACAGCTTATCCAGGGAAAACAGCCGGATATCCCGGTCATTATCATGACCGCCCATTCGGATCTGGACAGTGCGGTCAATGCCTATCAGAGCGGAGCTTTTGAATATCTGCCGAAACCGTTTGATATCGATGAAGCCGTCGCCCTGGTACAGCGCGCCGAAAGTCATCTGCACGAGCAGAGAAATAAACGCCGGGCCCGTCAGCAGGTCGCCACCACGGCACCGGAAATTATCGGTGAAGCGCCTGCGATGCAGGAGGTGTTCCGCGCCATTGGTCGTCTGGCCCGTTCTTCTATTTCCGTGCTGATCAATGGTCAGTCCGGTACCGGTAAAGAGCTGGTGGCCCATGCCCTGCACCGTCACAGCCCACGGGCGGCCAAACCGTTCATTGCCCTGAATATGGCTGCCATTCCGAAAGATCTGATTGAATCAGAGCTGTTCGGGCATGAAAAAGGCGCCTTTACCGGCGCCAACAGTGTACGTCAGGGGCGTTTTGAACAGGCCAATGGCGGCACCCTGTTTTTAGATGAAATCGGCGATATGCCGCTGGACGTTCAGACCCGCTTACTGCGCGTACTGGCCGATGGCCAGTTCTATCGGGTGGGCGGACATCAGTCGATTCAGGTGGATGTCCGCATTATTGCCGCGACCCACCAGGATCTGGAAAAGCGTGTCGCGGATGGTGATTTCCGTGAGGATTTGTTTCATCGCCTTAACGTGATCCGTATCCATATCCCTTCCTTGCGCGAACGACGTGAAGATATCCCGAAACTGGCGCAGCATTTCCTGTTGCGGGCAGCCAAGGAGCTGAATGTCGAGGCGAAAATGCTGCATCCGGATACCGAAGCCTATATGAGCCGTCTGCCCTGGCCGGGGAACGTACGTCAGCTGGAAAACGTTTGTCGCTGGCTGACCGTGATGGCTTCCGGTCAGGAAGTGCTGGTGTCCGATCTGCCGCCTGAACTGTTGCATCCGGTCGAAGAACGCCCGGTCGCCGGTAAAGAACCCGTCTCTCTGCGCTGGCAGGAACAATTGCAGCAATGGATCGCGCAGAAACTGGCGCGGGGGGAAGTGGATATTCTGTCTGAAGCCTTGCCGGAGTTCGAGCGGATCATGCTCAATACCGCGCTGCAGCATACACACGGCCATAAGCAGGAAGCGGCCCGTCTGCTGGGCTGGGGTCGTAATACGCTGACCCGGAAGCTGAAAGAGCTGGATATGAACTAATATCAATTAGGCACAACGTTGAAATAAAAGGCATTTTCATTAATTGATTAATGCCTTTTTATTTTTTGTGACACACCATGTGACACACCGCTTAAAATGTCCTGTCTTTTGATGTAGTTCTACAAGCTATTACCGCATGGGGAAATAGCACTGTAATTGAATCGAGCGCATCTCATTCGTAATGCGAAGCTCGAATTGAAATTCATACAACAAAGAACCCGCACTGAGGCGGGTCTGTCGTTTATTATAGGCTGTTAATTTGCACAGAACTTTTTCCATGCCTCTTTGAATGAGGTATCTGAATCTTCAATGATTGCTATCTTCCCATCGGATACAAATCGTTTTTCTCCGCTATAGCCACCAAAAGAGTTTTTGGCGTTCACTACTCCGCAGCCAGCACCAGAGGTTGAAACATAGAACGCGCCAAACTTGGCTGAATCAGGATCTTTTAACTGCGATTTCACAGATCGCTCTGACTTAACCTGGAGCATGGTATCGATGCGGTTTGGTTTCGGTTGATTGGCTGCTTTGCTTGGTGCTGCTTCCGCTGCTGGCAATGGTTTGTTTGTTGTTGTGAATTTAGAACCAACAACAACTAAAACAACTACGGCAATAAACACAAACAGCGATATTTTCAAAAACCGTTTAATCATATTCATTCAATTCCAACTCGTTAATGCTTCTTCCTTGGAAATAGATTACTCGCATTCATAGCAAAGTCATTTGAAGCTCACAATAAAAGGATACAGTCACCTGTTATTTATGTCAGGTATCTTGGGTGAAATAGGCTTGAAACAATGATGACTAGATTTATCCCGTTGTAGTTTTTGCCCACCAGCTAGTGGGCTTTTCTTTTTGCAGTGACGACCTAAAAAAGCTGGAGGCCACCGACAGAAAACCATTGAGCGCATATTTACGCTCGGTAATCAGCCGCACGTGGCGACTCGCCCACTGTTTCGCAAATGCGAATCGTCAACCTTTCGCGCTACCCAGACTCGACATCAGCGGGCTGTTCACCTGGTTGTCAGAATGGAATTGCCCGCTGAGATATAACAAATGTGGTGTGCGATTTTCGCAATTCGCAGTGCGGATCTCTGCGTAGAACAACAGCTTTTTAATGGGAGGATTACCATACCCACAAGGATTAACTGAAACAATGAGTCACAACCAGTCATTCGTTCAAAATTCTCAACCAGCGCTTACAACGCAATCTGTAGCAACAGGGTGTGGCCTTTGGCAATTCTCAGTACGAGCGGTTATCCGAAAACCAGTTTTTAGGTAGTGAAGTCTAACTTGCTTTTGTCCAGACATGACAGCCTGAATCATTTATGCCCCATTCTGCGTTAGCATCAACAATCTATCTCTTGCGTTTCAGCATCAATTAACCAAATGCGGTTAATGTTATAAAGCGATAACAAACATCAGCATCACGACGTCCTGCTCATGATGCAGTATTATTTTGCGTTAGATTGCATAATTATCTTTTGATTAAATTACCGGAAATGATGATAAAGCTGCACGCAACATAAATACCGAATGCCACAATCAGCCACTGAGGCATCGTCCACGTCAGAAATTGCCATTGGATCTCTGAACAATCGCCGGTGCCGTTGAAGAACCATGGCATCCATTGATTCAGTGGCAACCATTGCGGGAAGGTTACAAATAAATCACAGGTGTTAAATGGTGACGGATGAAGCTGGATATCAGTTTGCTGTAACGCTATCTGTAGGCCCTGAATCGAGGAATAAGCCCATAGCAACAGACCGGACCAGCGCAGAAGCATATTCTTCGGATTGATGAAGCCTATCACTGCCCCCGCCATGATCCCCAGAACAGCGACACGCTGATAAATACACAACACGCAAGGCTGTAGCCCCATTACATGCTGAAACACCATGGCACAGAGTTCAAGAAACAGGGTTGACCCGAGAAGCACTGCCCATGCAATTCGGTTCTGCGTCATTTTACGAATAAAAATAATCATTTTGCCATCCGATCTGATTAATGCTTATTAGCGGGATACTTGACGTTTTATTGAGTTTCCCAAAGGCAGAGACACTCGTAAGCAGAAAGCTCATCCGGCGAATCGTTATCCATCAACCGGAATAAATACATTCTTGCGGAGCCAAGCATGCCACTGACACGGATTTTTTTCACTAACTGGCAAATAATTAATAGGCATCCGTTTTTTGCAGCAATATCTCAGAGACAGCGCAAATACTGAGACCTCAAGAGTTGTGAAAAATGACTTTTTCAGCAACAGATTCTCTGCGAAGATCATTATCAGGAAAATGATGTAAGTAAGAATTAACAGTTACAGCAAAATAGGCTTATGTGATGAAAATAATAGATGGACTGCGGCAGCAGGGTGTTCCGGCAGCGTTATTTGCGGCATTGCTATTTGGGGCAGGAACTCCACTGGCTAAATGGTTGCTTGATTCGGTGAGTCCATGGTTACTGGCGGGACTTCTTTATCTGGGATCAGGTGTGGGACTAACTATTTACCGCCTCATCAGCCGGGCAGAACCTTGCCGGCTAGCACGCACTGAAATGCTATGGTTCATCGGTGCTATCATCTCCGGTGGGGTTATTGCGCCTGTGCTACTGATGCTTGGACTGACGCATGCGCCTGCATCAGGGGCTTCATTGTTATTAAATGCAGAAGGTGTTTTTACAGCTCTGCTGGCATGGTTTGCTTTCAAGGAAAACTTTGATCGGCGTATTGCCCTTGGCATGGTCGCTATTGTTGCCGGGGCGATCTTGTTAAGTTGGCCGGGCGAAGCCGAGTTTTCTGATGTATGGGCGTCTCTGGCAATCTTGGGGGCTTGTTTTGCGTGGGGGATTGATAACAATCTAACCCGGAAGGTATCACTCTCTGATGCAACCTGGATCGCCTCGGTCAAAGGGCTGGCAGCCGGGGTGGTTAACCTTGTTCTGGCATTGTTGTTGGGCGCGTCATTACCAGCACTGCCTGCTATGGCTGGGGCTATGGTTGTCGGATTCTTATCCTACGGCGTTAGTCTGGCGTTATTTGTGCTTGGACTGCGTTATCTGGGCACCGCCAGAACGGGCGCTTATTTTTCGATTGCTCCATTTATCGGTGCATTGATTGCCTTGCTGATGGGGGAGCCATTAACGCTGACCTTAGTGATTGCCGGTAGCTTCATGGCGGTGGGGATCTGGTTACATCTGACCGAGCATCATGAGCACGAGCATACTCATACCGATATTGAACATGAGCACGAACATATTCATGATGAACATCATCAGCATAGTCATGATTTTCCTTTAGAGGATGGCGTTAAGCATAGCCATTTGCATAAGCATGATCCACAACGTCATTCTCATGCTCACTTCCCTGACATGCACCACCAGCACCGGCATGACTAAAAGTTCAGTCATGCCTGATTTTACTTGACCCTAAAGTCACTACAGGCTTTTTAATATGGCTGCTTATTCTAAATTCAAGGAAGCATCTATGTTGAAAAAAGTAGCGCTGTTATTTGTCTGCTTATGGGTTCCCTTTACACAGGCTGCACCACAGTTTAAAGAAAATGTAAATTATGAGGTGCTCCAGCCTGTCGTTTCAGCCCAACCGGAAGTGATGGAGTATTTCTCATTTTTTTGCCCGCATTGTTATCGGTTTGAGCCAGTGATGGAGGAGTTGCAAAAACAGTTACCGCAAGGAGTTACATTCAAACAAACTCCGGTTGCCTTTATTGGTGGGGATATGGGGGCTGAATTGCAGAGGGCTTATGCGGCTTCTCTGCTGCTGAATGTCAAAGAATCGGTCTCTGCTACATTGTTTCGTCAGATCCATGAAGAGCGCAAACAACCAGGAAGCCGGGCAGATATTCGAACTGTATTTGTCAAAGCTGGTATTGATGGTGCTGTATTCGATAAAACGATAGAGAGTACGACAGTGACGGACATGGTCGCTGAATACAATCAGAACACCCGCATTAACAAGATAGATGCAGTACCGATGGTGATCGTTAATAAAAAATACCGGGTTAAAACCGAAGGTATTAACAGTGCAGAAGAGTATTTTCAGCTGATTAATTTTTTGGCAAAAAAACGAAATTAATACGTAATACGCATTTCTGGAAAACTCAAAAACGGGATCAGCTGAATGGCAATCCCGTTTCCAGAAGCCTACCGTACCGAAATTCCTGCTATTGATACAACCTGCAGCCTATAAGCCAGAAGAAGCGAGGAGACAACATAAATAACGAGCGGGATTGATCCCCACTTGGTGTAAGGCGTTGTACCGGTCGTTGTTTTCACTTTTACCCGCAAAGCAGCCATTTCAAACTGAGGCAACGAGGCCAGCAGACGGCCTTTTTCATCAAACGCTGCCGTAACACCGCTGTTGGTCGGGCGTAGCAATGGTTTTCCGAACTCGATTGCCCGCATTCTGGCAATATTCAGATGCTGCCACGGCCCGGTCGACTCTCCGAACCAACTGTCATTCGACACATTCATGATAAATTGCGTATCGTCATGAATATTTTGTCGCATCTCATCAGAGAACTCTGTCTCGTAACAGATTGCTGTGGCGAATTTATATCCTTTGACGAGAATATTGGCTTGTTTGGCATTCCCTCTGCTGAACGATGACATCGGTAAATTAAAAATGGGCGCCAGAGGCCGCAAATACGTTTCAAAGGGAACAAATTCACCGATGGGTACCAGATGCTGTTTATACCAGCGATTATTCCGTCCATACTGATAAGATTGTTGCCCTTCTTTATCGATAAGGCCGATACCGACAACGGCATTATAAGATTGATTATTCTGCTGGTCGTAGTATTGGATCCCTGTAATGAAGCCTGTGTTTTTACTGCGTAGTGTTTCATCCATGTTTGTCATGAACTCACGCATATCATTTTCCATCGCAGGCACGGCTGATTCAGGCCATGCAACAATATCTGCATCCATATTTTTCTGTGTCAGTGTCAGGTATTTCAGCAAAGTGGGCCTGATTTCAGAAGGTTCCCATTTCAGCGATTGTGGAATATTTCCCTGTATCAGTGCGAAATCAACCTCTTCACCTGGCGTTGTCCATTCCTGACGTTGCAAACCATATCCGCCTATGAACAACATGACTGGAATGAACAACCAGCGGATCTTGCGTTGTGTGATTGCCAGTACTAATGCAGCTGAAGTGCAGACCACGGCCAGCGTGACAGACTGAACACCAAAAAGAGGAGCATAACCAGCCAACCAGGTATCCGTCTGACTGTATCCAATCCACATCCACGGAAAGCCAGTCAGTGCCTGACCAAACATCCAGTCACTCATTAGCCATAAGGCCGGAAATGCTAGTAATAACCGACTGGCATTTCCTGTCGGGAAAAAACGGTTAAGAAGATAGCCAACCATAGCCGGATAGAGCGAAAGGTAGGCGCATAAAACCGCAACCAGACTATAAGCGGCTGCCAGCGACATCCCGGAAAATGTGCTCATACTGACGTGGATCCACGATAAGCCGGTGATGTTCATTCCCATCGCAAACAACCAACAGAGACGGAAAGCTCGCCATGGTGTTTGATTCTGTAGATGAAACAGAAAGCCTGTCATAGCAATGAAAGCAAGCGGCCACCAGTTATAAGGTGCAAAAGTACCGGTCATAAGACAGCCACATAAAAATATGCTCAATGAGGCATATTTTGAATGGCTGGGGAAACACAGCGAATTATTCCTGTTCATGTTCAATTAGGCATCGGATCCGTTAGGTTAAACCCCATCAGCAAACAGAATACTGGGTGCTCAGTTGAGAGGCTTTCTGTTGAAAGCGCGCCGATATTCTCATAGTCCTTCAGGTGGCAACAGCGCTGATTATCTGGCAGATAAAAAAATTTATTCGTCTTGACCCTATAGTTCCTTCAGGGTGTTGAATAAGAAATTTACAGTGAATGCAGGGAAATAGCCATATGCTAAAACGCTTTATTATTCTGTCTGTTGCAATCATCAGTTGTGTTGCTTTCGAACAACAAACAAAGGTCTGGGCACAGGAATGGCTTCAGCCGGGAGTGTCTGTTAAATATCTGAGCGGAATATTCCAGTTCATACTTGCTGAAAACCGGGGGGCATTTCTTGGGCTGGGCGCACAAATGCCGGAGTTTATGAAGATTGTTATCTTCACAGGGATCATCCCTGCTTGTTTATTAGTGGGATTTATCTGGGTAGTACAGGAAAAGCATTTAACTATCATGGGTTCTCTGGCTGCCGTCCTGCTGATTGCCGGAGGTATAAGTAATGTGATTGATCGCGCTTTCAATCATGGCGTGGTGATTGACTTTATGTATCTGGACATCGGCCCTTTGCATACCGGCATATTCAATGTGGCTGATATTTTTATAATGACCGCTGTGTTCATTATGGTTTGTTTGTCCTTCAGTCAGGAAAAATCCGCCAGAAATTAATCTCCGTTTAGTATCACAGACTTTTTTCTGATCACAGCTTGACCCTGTAGTTACTTTAGGGTGTTGAATTATAACTAGACGGAAAAGACGGAGTAGTATCATGACTCGCAGTTGTAATCATGACCATCACGATAAAAAAACAGTTCCGGGTTCAAAACCCAGATTTAAGGCTATGACACCCGCTGAACCGGAGCACTTCTTTGTAAAAAATAAAGTGGCTGCTGTGCCGCAGGAAACAGTATGTTCTGATGAGCATGACCATGACCGCTCTTGTGGCTCATGCTGTGCCCCCGCCTCGATCAATCTCACTGGATTAACCGCATCAGAAACAGTTGCGGAAGGTATGTGTACACCGATCCGGATTATGCAAATGGATTGTCCGGTTGAAGAAAATCTGATCCGGAAAAAGCTAGGCAATATGGCAGCTGTGAAGAGCCTGGAATTCAACCTGATGCAACGGGTCTTAACGGTAGTACATGAACCAGAAGCGCTGGAATCAGTGCTGGAAGCTATTCGCTCTCTGGGTTTCAGCCCGGAGCTACCGGATACCAGCGGCAAGCTGACAACAGCCAAAGAACCAGCCAAATCATGGTGGCCATTGGCACTGTCAGGCCTGTTTGCTTTGTCATCAGAAATTTCCAGCTGGATGGATTTCCCTGAATGGTCGGCAGCACTGCTGGGCATACTGGCGGTGGCTTTATCTGGCGTTTCAACCTACAAAAAAGGCTGGATTGCCGTTCGTAATGGCAACATGAATATCAACGCGCTGATGAGTATTGCTGTTACCGGTGCATTACTCATCGGTCAGTGGCCTGAAGCTGCTATGGTGATGGTGTTATTTACCATCGCCGAATTGATTGAAGCTAAATCGCTGGACCGGGCACGAAATGCGATTGAAGGCTTACTGAAACTGGTGCCCGAAACCGTCACCGTATTAGAACCCGATGGCAGTTGGCGGGAAATGGAAGCTCGTGCCGTGGAGGTTGGACGAACTGTGCGGGTCAAGCCGGGCGAACGGATCGGACTGGATGGCAAAATCATCCGGGGAAATTCGAGCGTTAACCAGGCACCAATCACCGGTGAAAGTCTGCCGGTGGAAAAGAGTGAAGGTGATGCTGTCTTCGCCGGGACAATCAATGAATCCGGCTCTTTTGAATATCAGGTGACAGCTGCAGCCAGCAATACAACTCTGGCCAGAATTATTCATGCCGTGGAGGAAGCGCAGGGGAAAAAGGCACCGACACAGCGGTTTGTTGATAATTTTGCCCGCATCTATACCCCGGCAGTGTTCATCGTAGCGTTGCTTGTCGCCATATTACCGCCATTAGTTGCAGGCGCTGACTGGCATGAATGGATCTACAAGGCGTTGGTATTGCTGGTCATCGCATGCCCTTGTGCACTGGTGATCTCGACACCAGTGACAATTGTCAGCGGACTCGCGGTAGCCGCCCGTCATGGCATCCTGATCAAAGGGGGGGTCTATCTGGAAGAAGGGCACAAATTAACATGGCTGGCGCTCGATAAAACCGGAACGATTACTCATGGGAAACCTGCACAGACCGACTTTGAAATCCTGTCGGATGTGAATGCTGTGCGTTGCCGCAGTCTGGCAGCCAGCCTGTCAGGCCGAAGTGATCACCCTGTTTCCCGCGCCATTGCGGCGGCGGCGGCAGAGGTTCAGACTCCCGTGTTTGCTGTGGAATCCTTCGAAGCCCTTGCTGGCCGTGGTGTATACGGCGTCATTGATGGTAAAAAATATGCGTTAGGGAATCACCGGCTGATCCATGATCTGAATCTTTGTACGCCTGCCTATGAAGCACAGATTGAAGCACTGGAACGGCTCGGGAAAACCGTTGTATTGCTGGCAGATGAACACCGGGTGCTCGCACTGTTCGCGGTTGCCGATACGGTAAAAGAAAGTAGCCATGCCGCTATTGGTGCATTGCACCGCTTAGGTGTGAAAACCGTGATGCTGACAGGTGATAATCAGTTCACCGCAGATGCAATTGCACAACAGGTTGGTATCGATCTGGCACGGGGCGATCTGCTGCCGGAAGATAAACTGCAAGCCGTGGAATCATTCGGACAGGAAGGCGTGGTCGGCATGGTGGGTGATGGCATTAATGATGCGCCTGCACTAGCCAGAGCGCATATCGGATTCGCTATGGGGGCCATGGGTACCGATACCGCGATAGAAACGGCCGATGTAGCACTGATGGATGATGATTTAAATAAAATTCCCACGTTTGTCCGGCTTTCACGGGCAACACGTTCGATTCTTGTTCAGAACATCAGTTTGGCGTTAATCATTAAAAGTGTGTTCCTGATCCTAACGTTAGTGGGTTTAGGTACCATGTGGATGGCTGTATTTGCGGATGTGGGGGCCAGCCTGCTGGTTGTCGGCAATGGTTTACGGTTACTTCGCAAATAAGGTGAATGCACAGGTTGCTATTTCACCGTAGTGACCTGTTATCTAAAAAATTAAAGATCTGAGTAGATCTATGATGGAGAGATGATGATGAAATGTCCGGTGTGTGCAGATGCGACGCTGATAATGAGTGAGCGCCAGGGGATCGAGATCGACTATTGCCCGCAATGTCGAGGAGTGTGGCTGGATCGGGGAGAGCTTGATAAAATTATTGAGCGCTCAACTGCTGTATCCAGTACACCTGTCAGCCCAACACCTCAGCAACCACCCCATTCAACGCCGGTATATCAAGAACGGCAATATCATGATAAACATGGTTACAATGATCGTCATCATGGCGGACATCATAAGTCGTTCTGGAAGGATTTATTTGACTGATATTAGGTCGGGTATGGCAATAGCAAAACAAAATCCATGGCATGTTTTCCTGATATTTCTCCGGCTTGGTCTAACTTCATTCGGTGGGCCAATTGCTCATTTAAGCTATTTTCGTGATGAGTTTGTGATACGGAGACAGTGGTTGAGCGAACGCAGCTATGCTGATTTAGTTGCTCTCTGCCAATTTCTGCCGGGGCCGGCCAGTAGTCAGGTTGGGATCGCTCTCGGACTATCTCGATCTGGGTATGTGGGGGCTTTGGCCGCCTGGGCAGGATTTACGCTGCCGTCGGCTATTGCACTTATTTTCTTCGCACTCGGTCTATCGAGCCATGCGATAGCTATTCCAGAAGGAGGACTGCACGGCCTTAAGGTGGTGGCTGTCGCTGTGGTTGCGCAGGCGGTATGGGGTATGGCAAAGAATCTATGTACCGATCCGCCTCGGATCGTCATCATGACGGTTTCGTCTTGTGTTGCGTTGATAGCTCCATCGGCACTTGGTCAGGTTGGAACTATCGTTGTAGCTGGCATTTCGGGGCTTATTCTATTCAAACCAACATCCCACGAAGATCATTCCTCGTTCCTAGGTCAATTCAGTCAGCGGTCTGGTGTGCTGTGGTTAACACTGTTCTTCTGTTTATTGGCGGGCCTGCCAATGTTGGCATCGTTGCTACCTTACCAAGCCATTGCAGACATAAGTGTATTCTTTCAATCAGGGGCTTTGGTTTTTGGCGGCGGCCATGTTGTGCTACCTTTGCTGCAAACAGCTATTGTCCCTCAGGGTTGGGTCAGTAATGACGCGTTCCTGGCTGGATACGGTGCGGCGCAAGCTGTTCCCGGCCCTCTGTTCACATTTGCTGCCTTCTTGGGAGCGTCAATGAATGTCACCCCGTCAGGGTGGCTCGGTGGTATAGTCTGTTTACTCGCAATATTCATACCGTCATTTTTGTTGGTGCTAGGGGCATTACCGTTCTGGGAGCAACTGCGCTGCAATGTGCGAATGCAAGCTGGGCTGATGGGGATAAACGCGGCAGTAGTGGGTTTATTGTTGGCAGCGCTCTATAACCCCGTATGGACTAGTGCCATTCACACACCGAAAGATTTTGGTATTGCGCTAGTCGCTTTCATCACACTGATGTTTTGGAAGTTGCCGCCTTGGTTAGTCGTGGCGAGCTGTGGTGTAACAGGTTGGCTGGTCAGTATGCTTTGATTAACGAGACGGAACGATGGCGCTCTTTCGCTGCAATTAGTTAACAAATGTTAACTTTAAAGTCTAAGAAGCTTTTGTCCAGAAACGAGTTTCGTTCAACGGATCAGCCCCCCGCGTTTCGTTTTGACAGACATCTTTCATGGTTCGGCCAGCTTCAACGGCTTTGATCACGGCGATGATTTGGCTTTCAGTAAAACGAGCTTTGCGCATAGGGTGTTCTCTTTTGAGTTTCAAAATTAAGCAAAGCTATTTCACAGAACCACCAGCCAGTGCCAGCACAGAGCACATAGAATCAATTTTAAAGCTAAATTAACACTCATATAGCCATACATCACATCTACCATGTAAACGCCATTTATGTGGCTTAAACTTGATGTGAATTTTTAATTTTTCAGATAGTGAGGCCAACGCAATTTTGCGCTGGCTGTTTAGCTGATCTGGCTAATCATTGGCTGCCTTGGTTAATGCTCTGGCATATATGAATCAAGCATCCGTCAAATAATCATCAAGCATGGGTGAAGCATGATGCCTGTACGATGTTGTGTTGGTGATGTTGATTGCTGGTGGAGTAACTGAGCGCTGAGTCATTGAATCGGCAGGAAGGGCCGTTTTTGTTTTGCCGTTTTTGGGCCTCGCGCATCAAAACAGACGTTTTCAGACTAATAGTCTAACCCTATTGCTCTGGTAATATTACTAAGTGGTCCGACTATCGGAGCGGGTGAAGGCTAAAAAATGGCGTTTTTGCTCCGACTACCGGAGCGGAAAAGATAAAAATCGTAGCAAATTCTGATAAAAACAGGCTCGATTGCTCCGACTCCCGGAGCGGCTCCGCTCCGACTATCGGAGTGGGAAAAATCGAAATTGAGTGGAACGAATTTAGTTACCAGATTAAACAAAAAAACCCACTAGGTTATGGTGGGTTATCTTGATTACTTGCAGTTGCTACGCGGCCTCATACTGAATACTGCCGTCATATGGCCCTGAAAAGTCCAAACGCAAAGCCCGCTTTGTACCCTTAACTGTAGGTATCCATTTATCACCTGACTTAATGCCTATATCATCAACACGAAGCCATGTTAAAGCATACAAAGAGCACATCCTGCGACCATCAACCCCAGCATAGCCATTGCGAGTCTTAACGATAAAACCATGTTCTATCAACTCTTTTACAGACCGATTGATAGTGTCACTACTACGGATGCCATGCTTTATCATTTCCGCTTTTGTAGCTGATAAATCGCCATTATTTGCCCCGTTGTACTGACATAACAGCGCAATCAAAACACGAACGGAGGCATTATTCAGGGTTTTGAAGTCATCGCACATAAATACCCAGGTAGGAATTTGAAGAATTCCGCCTTTATGCTTCCAGTCAGACCATAAACCACCTTGTGAACAGTACTCATTCTTTCGTCCTTGCGTACCGGAAGAACCCATACATTCACCTCTTAATGAATCGGCTGACTCATGGCGGCGTTTAATGGCTGACCTTGTGAGAGCACCTCAAAAGCCATTTCAGCCCATGAATTGAAAAGCTCACTCATAATTGTGACGCCAAGTTCTGACAGCTCGCCAGAGCTTTCAAATTGCTGCGTTTCGTCAATCATGGCGTTAAGCATTTCAGCGGAGTTTATCTCCCCCTGCTCTGCGCCATATTCAGCAATAAGTGCGCCTTCAATGTTGTTCTGAATAGCTAAAGCAATTATGTCGGGGCTTACTTCCATCCTGATCCGGTATTGCTCGTTCTGATACCAGGGGCCACCGTTCAATACTTGAAGCTTGACGTGATAACAGGCCACAGCCTCACGGATGGTAGAGAATGTTTGTTCTGCGCTCATATATAGTTCTTGATTGGCTACATCGTGTGATTGATATTTATTCATATGAATTGATTCTGTGGGCGTTGCCAGCAATGACACTGATTCATTCATAGAGCGCACCTTCTCAATGCGGCTTATTATTTTACTGTTATTGTTCATGCCGCCACCTCAATTGATTTGTCATGTGTGAATAAGCCATCCCATGTCTTTTTCATTGGCAGCTTTCCTTTGGCGTACAAATCAAACAGGCGAACGGCACCAGCGCGGAGCAATGTTGGCTGATATTTAATGAAAGACGGTTTGTCTTCTGGCGTGATCTTGGTTTCTTTCTCAGTAAGATACTTATCGCGGGCATAAGAATTGACGCGCCATCCGTGTTTGTCGTGGCGTAACCAATTTTTATCCAGAAGGAATTCATTTACTTTCTGGCAGTTAACGCCATTCAGTTTCTTAACGAACTGAGAAGGGGTCATGCCTTCATTGAACAGGGTGTGCAGCTGGCTGATCTCTTCTTCTTGCTGTTTGTTGATCAGTAACAGGGCTTCTTTTTCTTCTTCGGCCTGAACGATCATCAAAGCGAGATCTTTTCTTGATAGCTCAGCTGCTGAATAAGATCCGGTTTTACGGATAGACGGCAAAACATCAGATGTAACCCACTTCTTGAATGCTTTCGCTTCTGGCTTGCGGCTACGAAGAATTGCAGAGTACAAACCAGATTCATTGATTACTGATACTGACTGCTCACCACCAAGGGTCCGCACAATCTGCGTACCCTTTTCATCATCATCAAGAATGCGGGTCATGTCGTGAGCATCGCGATATTCAAGAATTGACGCGATATCAGTCGCCACAAACCAAGGATCGTTGTTGATTTCAACAACACGGATCTGTTTTGACTCAAAATTGAAAGGAATAATGTTCATGCTGCCACCCGCTTACGCTACCTGCAAACCATTAATCCAAGCCTGAATATCAGACTCACGCCAACGGATAGAACGGCCTAGCTTGATGTGTTTGGGGAATTTACCTTCCCTCTCCCAACGCCAAATAGTTACACGGCTTAATTGAACCTGTGGCTGTACTTGGTGGAAGCTCAAAAGACGGTTTTGGGTAGGGCTTTCTACAGCCTCTTTTACCATGGCTTTTAACTCATGAATGGTAGGTATTTTGTTGCTAGGCATTATCAATGCTCCTGTTTGTTAATGTGTGTTGCAGGAGCAATTCTTTCTCGTTTGATTAGATGAATGTGGGAGTTACTGAAAACTCCCTAGGAGTTATTAGTTATTTCTAATTTGCGGAATTATGTAGCAAACGCACAAGACTAGCCCCCCGATCAAACCCAAATACCCCTGTTTCCATCTCGGACAGGGTTATTTTCATGGCTGAATCTCATGTGGTTTCTGGCTTGGTCGCCAAACGGTCGGAAGTCTCTGGCCTGATCTCGCACTATCAGCACGAAATCGCTCGGCTACAAGACGATATGCAGCACCTTGATGCCACCATCAAGCTATTCGACCCGGAGTATTACTTACGTACCATCCGGGCCAAGCAAGTAAGGCAGCACAGCCGCCTGTTTGCCAATGGCGAATGTCATCGGCTAATGCTGGAGGCGTTGCGAGAGATGGGTGGGCAAGGCAGTACCGGCGAGATTGCCCAGCGCATTCATGCCCGCAAAGGCTTTGAAGTCAAGGCTGTTCATCATGGAGTGGACGCAATGCTGCGTCGCGCCGCCAGTTCTGGCTTGCTGGTGAAGGGTGGCCGCAACGAATCCGGCAACCTGTGGAAACTGGCTGATTTGGCTCAGTGAACCAGGTGTTCCATCAGGCGCTTGTTGCCTTGCCAGTAGCCGCCAAAATCTCGCGAGGTGCACTTCATCAGGATATCGAAGAACATCTCACCGTTGCTCATGCGGCGATTGTCTTCCCGGTAGGCGGCTTCATTGGCGTAGTGGTTCAGATGCATGATGCCGAACTTGTGTACCTGACCGTACTGCATGCGGCGGAAGCGCGAGAAGTAGCTTTCAGCCACATTGGTAGTTACGCCCTATCCAACTCCACCTCGCCATCCAGCTCGGTTTCATCGCGTTGAGTCATCAGCTATTCCCGAATCTTGTGCGCCAGGGCGAAGGCAGTCTTGTTCTGCACGTCCAGGTCACGCGCCAGTTGCAGTGCCGACAAGCCTTTCACTGCATTGCAGTAGATAGCGATGGCGGCGAGGTAGACCTTCAACGGTAGCTTGTGGCTGTCGAAGATCGTGCCGGACGTGACCGAGAAGGTGTGATTGCAGTCGCGGCAGCGCCATTGGCGGCGGATCTTGATGAAATAGTGCTTGGCAACGCTGGCAGCATGGGCAAATAGTGTCGTGATGGCCCCAACGGCTCTGCTTGAACATCTCGAATGCCTGATCGTCGCTGAGCGAAAAAATATTGCACAGTGACAGGGTACGAGCTTGGGCGGAGAGCAGGAAGTGTTGTGACATGGCAGCAACTCGTTTCTACATATATGTGGATCACATGCCATATCTGCGCCTTATCAAACTTATATTTAGGGAAATATCCCTTTTTTGGTAGAATATTCTTCATAAATAGCGAGGTTGCCATGAATGAACAGACTTGGAATCAACGCGCCACCAACCTACTGAAGTCGCAGATGGTGCTGGCGGGGATGAGCTACGAGGAACTGATACAGCGTCTGGCCGCAATTGGCGTAGACGAGAGCTACAAGGGCATTGCCAACAAGATCAACCGGGGAACGTTCAGCTTTGTGTTCTTTATGCAATGCATGAAAGCGTTGGGTGTTAACGAAATTCGACTGTGAGCCGACTATGTATCAAGAACTGACAGACCGACTGACCAGCGGCATAGCACGCTGTGTCACCGAAGAAGAAGTACGATTTCTCTGGCTGAGCGAACTGAAAAGCACGCTGGGCGTGCAATTTCAGGCTGAACGCGAACGAAACGATGCCTACTACAACGGTGTTGTCATCGAATTCAAGAATGCTGGCCTGTTTGGCGGAAAGACCAGCAGTCCCGCATTCAAGGAGGCGGTGTACGACCGTCTGGATAAGTACATCAAGCGCCGTTCAGAGAATGAAGGTGAAGACCCCGCAGACTACATCGGTATTGCGACAGACGGCTGCCATGTCGCCTTCGCTTTTATGCAGGACGACCAAATTGTGCATCGCCACCTGATGCCGATCTGCGAGTCATCGGTGTCGTTGGTCGCACAGGCACTGAAAGACGCCAAGCGCCGTGCAGTCACCCCAGAAAACCTGATTGAAGATTTCGGCCACATGTCCCCAACCGGTGCAGGCATGATGCAGGCGCTAGCTGATTCGCTCATGAGCCAGTTGGCCACGAAAGGCCCGAACAAGATCAAGATGCTATTCGAGGAATGGCGTCACCTGTACGGGCAGGTGGCCGATCTGTCGGTCAATCAGGTTGATGACATCTTGCGCAGCATTGGCTTTAATCTGACCTGCAAGCAAGCAACAGCATCATTCCAGCCGCACTATTTGTAATTCACACCTATGACTCTCTCCTCATCAAGCTGCTCGGTGCCGAAATCGTCTCCATGCTTGACGACCATACGGCTTACAAGGGCTTTGCCGAGGCAGCTTCGGTACTTGGTGATGGCGAACTGACTCAGCGCATTGCCGCCGAGATCGAACGCGGCGAATTCTTTAGCCGTGCAGGGATTCAGGGTTTTGTTGAAGAGGCCATTTTCAGTTGGTATCTTGACGCGGCTACCGATCCGGCACATGGAGACGACATCTGCCGTGGCCTGCGGCAAGTTCTGGTTAGCCTAGCGATGTACCGCACTGACAATCTGACCGTAGCCCGTTCTCGGGACGTGCTCAAACACTTCTACCAAGACTTGGTGCCCGATGCGCTGCGCAAGAGCTTGGGCGAGTTCTATACCCCGGACTGGTTGGTAGAGGTCACGCTCGACAAAACCGGCGTCTCTGACTGGATCGATAAACGCTTCCTTGACCCAACTTGTGGCTCTGGATCGTTCCTGCTGGCAACGATCAAGCGCATTCGTCAACAAGCCGAAGAGGCGGGTTGGTCACAAAAAGCCACGCTGGAACATATTACCCATAGTGTATGGGGCTTCGACCTTAACCCCTTGGCTGTGCAAGCGGCACGGGTCAATCTGCTGATTTCCATTACCGATTTACTGGCGGCCTGCCCTGGCTCTCGCATTGAACTGCCGGTTCTGCTGGCTGATGCGGTGTATTCACCTGCTCGCAATCCAGACAGCGATGAAGACACAGTGGAGTACACCATCGGTAGTCAGGTCGCCAACCTGAAAGTGACCTTGCCTGCTGCTTTGGCTCTGGATCGCAAACGCCTCGACGCGGTGTTCTCGACTATGGGGGAACTGGTTGAAGCAGATACCGACTACCCTGACGTTGAGAAAAAGTTGATCGCTCGTCGCCAGTTAAGCCAAGGGGAAGCCGATTCTTGGCGTTTCCCTTTGTCGGAAACCTATGGGCGGGTGCTTGATCTGCATCGCAAGAACTGGAATGGCATCTGGTTTCGCATCGTGCGCAACTTTTTCTGGTCGGCCACTGCTGGAGAATTTGACGTAGTGATCGGTAATCCGCCGTGGGTGCGTTGGTCGAAGCTGCCGGAGTTGTATCGGGAGCGGGTCATGCCAACCTGCCGCGACTATGACATCTTCTCCAGTACGCCGCACCATGGCGGCAATGAGCTGGATATCTCTGCGATGATTTCTTACACGGTGTCCGATAAGTGGCTAAAGGAAGAAGGCCGACTGGCCTTCCTGGTCACGCAGACCCTGTTCCAGTCTCCCTCATCGGAAGGCTTCCGGCGCTTCCGCATCAAGGATGGCTATAACCTGATCCCCGAATCGGTAGACGACCTCAAGTCGCTTAAACCCTTCCCGGATGCGGCCAACAAGACGGCCATTTTTGTTGCCAGCAAAAGCCGGTCGCGTGTTCCTAGCTACCCGCTCCCCTACTATGTATGGAATGCTGCGCCTGGGGCCAAGAAAGTCATTTCGGCGTCACTGGACAAGGCCGCCGCGCTGTCCGGCGTGATCATTGACCAGCAGGAGGCTACCCCCGTTGGAGGTGCAGGCTCTCCGTGGGCGGTACTGCCAGTTGGGGCGTTTGTCTCGATGGCCTGCCTGACCGGACAAAGCGAGTGGGCACAGGGCCGCAAAGGCGTCACCGTGGACTTGAACGGGATCTATTTCGTGTCAGTCACCCGCATCAGCGAAGACGGCAACTTGGTACAGATCGAAACCCGCCCCGAGGCAGGCAAGACCAACATTGGGCCAAAGCAGCGTCATTGGATTGAGCCGGACATGCTCTACCCGTTACTGAAAGGAGCCAGCGACTTTTCGGCTTGCTACGTCAGCCCGAAAGACGAGCTGTATGCCTTGGTGCCGAACCGGGGCATTACCAAGGAAGAGTACGATGGAGCCGAAGCGCTGATCGATGCCGATATGCCACAGTTGGGCCGCTATTTCGCGTCATTCAGCGAGCTGCTGGCCCGTCGTTCGACCTATCGCGGGCGGATGCCTAACGCACCGTACTACGCCGTCTACAACGTCGGAAACTATACCTTCGCGCCATGGAAAGTGATATGGGCAGAGCAGAAGGATTTCTGCGCCGCTGTCGTGTCCACTGCTACCGTACCGGGTGCTGGCGAACGGGTTGTCGTGCCCGACCACAAGTTGTTCTTTGTGGATTTTGATGCAGCAGAACCGGCGTACTTTCTGTGCGGCATGCTGAATACTGCGAAAGTGCACCAGTTCATCGAAAGCCACGTCATCAAGACCCAAATTGGCAACGTGTTCAAGCATCTGAGCGTGCCGCAGTTCGACGCGAAGAACCCACGGCACCGTGAACTGGCCGCACTAGTCGAGCAGGCGCACGCCGAACACGATCAGGCTAAACGGCAGGTGCTGCTGGCGAAAATCAGCGACCTCGGCAGCAGGCTGCTGTAACAGCGACATTCAAACAGAAGTGCAAGAGGGAGGCCGCATGCAACATGACGACATTCGCCATCGTTACCGTTGGCAGTTCAAAACAGGATGGGGAGTCGATAACAGAGTGCCGGATAGATGGCTGTCGGCTATATCCTCCCTATGCGCCAATGTCGATGTGCTGATTCAAGGCGAACTACGTGAAGGCTTTCATTGGCTGGATATCAAAGAAAAAGCATAGGATGCTGTCGGTGTCTTATGCGGCTCCAGCATCCTAGCTGCCGGTTGATGGACTTGGCAAGCCGTTGTCTACATCGAGGATATGCCGCCCTCGCTACAGGTCCATTTCATGACGTGGCTGGAGCAGCAGCCGCTGTCCATTTCTCGCCCTCCGCTTGGCTTGCCAATACGGGGACAAGCCTACTTTGCTGAGGACGTACTGACTTCGATGGATTCCACCCCTCATTAAATGCACAAAGCCCGCGATCTTGCGGGCTTCTGACTTTGTGCGTTTGCTACATAATTCCGCTAATTTGTTGCCTTGCTTAACCAATCGCGGATTGTTTTTGCGTCAGAAAATGGGATTTTGACTCCCTTTTTTGAACATAGCTTTTCAAGCTCTGTCATTAAGCCGTTAGCATTATTAACGAGCCCTTCCAATTTGGGGTGTATCAAGATCAATGTTTTAATCATGTCTGATTGCTTAGCCGTGACTCTAAATTTGTTCTCGGGCAGGGTTTTTAATTCTTGTTCTCTATTTTTCTGAGCTAGTTCCGTATTGTTATAAATATTATCCAACACTCCGCCACCGTGAATGGCTTTGTATAATCGTTCAAGATCTGGACGAATTATGTAAATATCATTCAATTTCGGATCACTAACGCGGGTGTCATTTGGTGTATGAATGATTCCTCGGTATGTCCAACCATTTTCATCTGGTAGTGGGGAAAATATTTTAATCTCATTATCTATCCCACCTAATGAACCAAGTTCAGCAAGCACATCAGAGATATCCAGAATATAAAATGGGTCTATTGCCCAAAATCCTTCAAAATATACAGGAACGTCACAAACATCTTGAGCAGTCATTTTCACCAGATCATCATGAAAGTACTCACTACTGAATGACTGGTCAAAGCTGGAATATAAAGAAATACGAGTTAAATCATAAGAATCCTCATATATCGCACGAATAAAATCAGCAATTTCTTCGGTGCTTTTGGCTTTATCTACTTTTTCTATATCCAGTAAAAGACCTGACCCAGCGCCATTTAGACACAACTTTATAGCACCAATACTTCCCCAATGAAGTAGGTCTTGAACCTCACAATCCAATAATCTTGAAGCTCTTTCTAACGTGCAATATTCAAGCGGTAATAAGTTTTTCATGCTGCGCCCCTTGCGCTACCTGATTTGTTACTGGGTCAGGCTGGCAGGGTATCCAGCTTTTCGATTGGCCGATCTAGGCCCAGTAAATACTGGTTATGCTGTTCGATTAAATGTTGCTGGTATGACGTTTTCTTGCGGTTCTGCCAGTAGTTCCAGACGGTCAAGATAACGATTCAATACCTGTAATTTTTCCTGCAGATACTCAGCCCGGTTGTAAATACTGAACACTCCACCAAGTTCATGACCTGCCAGCAATTCGACAACGTGTGGAGGTGCGCCTAAATCCGCATTCTTAGTGATGAAGGTGTGCCGCAAATTATGGACAGTCCAGCTCTCTTTATGCTTTAGCCGTTTGTAAAATCCTCTGGTGTTCTGGCTAACGGCTGTATCTTCTTTAAATTCACCAAGGATAAATGGCCCTTCATTTCGTTGACGCATATCCACCAGCCAAGGCAAAACCCGATCTGGTATTGGTCTGGTGATTCTATTTCCGTTTTTGCTGTTTTCTTTAGGTACCGTCCAGAGTTTATTTTCTAAGTCCCATTCATCCCAGGTTGAAAGCCTAACCTCTTTCGTTCTGGCACAAAAAACCATGATCAGCTTCATCAGGTCTCTGTAATACGGCTGTACACCATCATTCATTAACCAGCACCACAAATCCCTAAGCTCATTATCTGTAAGTACTCTGTCGTCTTTTGCCTGTTTCTTGCCTACATCAGGGATTGTTAACCGCTCCAAAGCCATGCTGGTGGCATAGCCGCGCCTATCACAATATCTGAGCGCTTGTTTACACATTTGCAGGACATAACCAGCGGCAATCGGTGAACCTTTACGGGTTATTGCCTCCAAAGCATCCAGCCAGTGCCTGCGATCAGTTAGGTGTAGCGGTAGCGAACCAATGACGGGGTAAATGTGTGCGCTTAACTGCGCCCTGTGGCGCTCATGGTTTTTACGGTTATAAACGGCATAGTTATCAAGCCAGTACTCAAGGGCATCCTTTACAGTGATAGGGGCCAATGATTGCTGGCTTTCTTTATCCAACATGAATCGAGGGTCTTTGCTTTCCGCCAGCCATGCTCGGCATTTGTCTTTTAGTTTTCTCGCTGCTGCTAGTGGCAGATCAGGGTATTTACCAAGACACAGGCGTTCTCCCTTACTTTCTCGTCCACCAAGCCGGTAGCGGTAATACCACGTTAGATTGCCGCTAATCTGTGCTCTGAGTGTTAATCCGTCACCATCAGCGATCCATGTTTCCTTTTGTGGCGGGTTTCTTAGCAAAGCCTTTAGTTTGTTATCGTTTAATTTGTTAACACTCATAATGACTTACCCGCAAGACCATGTGACATACCATGTGACACACCATGTGACACACCATGTGACACACGTAGTATAGTATCTATGCGAATTTAAAGGAAACAGGCAGAAACAAAGAGAGGGTAAAATACACATATATCACTTATTTATCATCAAGTTACTAACAATAAGCAGATACATCATGAAGCAATGAGAAATTATTATTTTGATAACTGGATATGAACTAGGTTCATACCGATAACGCGCCGGAATGCACCGCCATTTATTTGCCGGTGCATTTTTATTTCTAGGTGGGGGAAACCCGCTGAATGAGCATCATGTGAGTCAGCGGTTCAATGAAGCAATTCGAAAGATTTCCGCGCTGTTTACGGAAAAAAAATGCGTTATTGTGCATCTCAGCCGCTATCGAAACAATTTCCGGTCATTTCCGCTGTTATGAACGATACTTGAGGTAAGGAACCAGGGAAGAATGTATCGGAAAAAACAGTTCAGGAAGGTGTGAGATGAAACAATTCATTGTGACTCCTCATCGGTTACCTCCTTATCACGAGCAACAGATACGCCGTATTATTCATACGATTGAAAAAATGCTCAGACAGAATGACTCCGATAAGAAACGGTGACAGGTTATGTCATCGTTCTGACCGACTGACGAATCACCAGCTTGCCCATAAATTCGCGGGTAACGTCGGTTCCGCCTTCGCCGCCACCCTTGATTGCATCATCCAGCAGACGCAATAACGATTGCAGCATCTTTTCTTCCGGTATTTCAAAACCGGTAATTGCCGGGGTGTAACGCTCGCCTTCAATACCGGTCATCAGACTGATCACGGAGACTTCCTGCGGCACCTGTATGTTGTATTGTGCCAGCGTACGGATCACCTCGATCGCCTGGTGATCATCCGGCACCAGCACGGCAGTAAACGGAATATAGCGGTTGATCAGCATACTGATGGCTGTAGCACCATCCGCATGCTGTGCCACCATCTGTTTATTGAATGGCAGACTGCGGTTTTCCAGCGCATGGCGATAGCCCTGCAGCATCTGTTCACCACCCCGCCCCGATTCCAGCAGCACAGCAATCTGGCTATGGCCATGCGAATAGAGGTAGTTACAGGCCAGTTCAGCTGTCAGTGCCTGATCAAACTGCACCCCGTCAATCTCATCCAGTGTCTGGTTCATGGTTAAGAGCGGTGGCAAGTCACTGACGTCCAGATCATCAAACCAGCGATGATCATAATTTTTGCCCAGTAACAGGATGGCATCACAATGGCGGGAAGCCAGGAAATTCAGCTTGTCTGCCAGCGAGGCGGCACCATCCACCCCATTGGCCAGAATAAAACTACGGCCCTGTCCCCAGAGAGCGGCATCCAGCTGACGTAAAATCTGACCGAGCTGGCTGTCAGTCAACCCGTTGGTGATCACGCCGACCGTGTTACTGACCTTGGTTGCTAGTGTCTGCGCCAGCTGGTTTGGGCGGTAATTCAGCTGCTCGACGGCGCGCATAACCACTTCCCGCGTATCTTCCTTTACCTTGCGATTACCACTCAGCACCCGGGAGACGGTTGCTTTAGATACATTGGCCAATCTGCATACATCGAGAATCGTGGTCATGTTCTTGCCTCTGAAAATACTGCCCACAGTATGCCAAACTCCGGGCCTTGATTAAAGCTTACATGGGAAACCGATTTCCAGTTTACTCATTATTATAGGCACAAATGCAGCTCAGTAGCCCTTTTTCTGCATCATCGCACGTTTATTTTCCAGTAACATGCGTTCATGCACTTTGAAGAAGGGATAATAAATAATCCAGGCATTCGCCATCGCCAGCAAGCTCATCAATGCAGTGCGCCAACTGCCATTCGCCGACCAGGCAGCGCCAATCGGCGACGGCATCGACCAAGGTAAAATGGCGACAAAACGATCCAGCCAGCCCCACTCGGTCAGATACCACGCCAGTGTGGCGTTAACCAGCGGCGCCAGCAAAAAAGGCAATAAAAACAATGGATTCATGATAACAGGAAAACCAAACAGAATTGGTTCGTTGATGTTAAACAGTGACGGCAATAATCCCAGTTTGCCTGCACTGCGCAGTTGCTGAGAACGGCTACGCAAAGCCATAAATGCCAGTGGCAGTGTTGAGCCGACCCCGCCAATCAGCAGATAAAAATCCCAGAATGCATGCACATAGATATGCGGTAACACCTGCCCGGCAGCCAGGGCGGCCTGGTTATCCAGTATGTTGGACATCCAGAACGGGTACATGATACCCGTGATTAGCAAGGCGCCATGGATGCCCATAAACCATAACAAATTACACACCAGCAGGGATAGCCAGACCGCCGGCAGACTGTCAGAAGCCACAATCATCGGGCGGAACAGTTTCTCCACCAGTTCAGGAAAGACGGCACCGAAATGCTGCTGTAGTAACAGGTTGATCAGGGTCAGGCTGATCAGAATAAAAAACAGCGGGATGATAAGCTGGAAGCCACTGGAGGTGATCTTCGGTACTTCATCCGGCACTCGGATCGTCCAGTTGCGATGATAGAAAAAACGAATTATTTCAATGGAATAGATGGCAGAAATGATCGCCGTGAATAACCCCATGCCACCCAGATAACGGGCATCAACGCCACCATTCTGATAAAACCCCGCCAGCAACATAAAGCTGACCGAACCGGTCAGACCGGAAAGCCGCTCCGGTAAAGCGTAACTTTTTGCCAGACTCGCCGCCATACCAAACGAGACCAGTAACGACACCAGCCCCAGGGTGATCTGGTAGGGTGCCAGCCAGACCACGCGCAGATCGGTGGAAACCTGATTCCAAAATACCGCCAGCCAGTGGGTACTGTCCGACGGGAATGGCGGATACAGCAACGGCACACAAAGGCTGCCGACAATAACGAAAGGCATGGCGAGCTGAAAGCCATCACGCAGTGCAATCAGATAACGGCTTTTTGTCAGATACCGCGCCAGCGGTGTCATCCATTGCTCAATCGCTGACACCATTAAGTGCATCCAGTAAGAACCCATTGCCGCCTCTTTTTCTGCTTATTCCGCTGGCAGACTAACCCCTTCGTTTCCAAAAGCAATCCCTGCTCCCTTCGGCAACCGTTTACATCCCACAAGATCCAAGATGGATCACACTTTTGTCCGGATCCTTACCCCTAACAGTGATCCAATTCACAGAGCTATGATGCAACAATGGGTAACCGGTTTCCCAAAAGTTTCCAGAAGACTATAGTGATGTCACTGGATGCTGTTGAGGAGTTAGCCATGAAAAAAATTATGTTGTGTTGTTCAGCCGGAATGTCCACCAGCCTGCTGGTGAAAAAGATGCTGGCGGAAGCAGAAAAGCGTCAGTTGCCGGTAGAGATCAAAGCCTTCGGCGCCGCCGAGTTTGATGAGCAGGTCTCCAAATATCAGGCCGTTTTACTGGGTCCGCAGGTGAAATACATGCTCACCGATTTACAGGCGCGGGCGAAACCGTATGGCGTTCCGGTAGAGCCTATCGCCATGACGGATTACGGCATGCAACGCGGGGATAAAGTACTCGATTTCGCTTTGTCTCTGATCAAGTAACCACACTACACGCCAAAGGAAGATGCAATGAGTGCATACAACAAAATGGTGACGATGATTGAAGAGACAGTCACGCCACTGGCAGCAAAACTGGGACAACAGAAATACGTCACCTCGATCCGTGACGGGTTTATCGCCGCACTGCCGTTTATGATCGTTGGCAGTTTCATGCTGGTATTTATCTTCCCGCCGTTTGATCCGGAAACGAAATGGGGTTTTGCCCGCGCCTGGCTGGATTTTGCCAAAACCTACCAGGATCAGTTATTACTGCCCTTCCAGCTCAGCATGGGGGTCATGACGCTGTTTATCTCGGTCGGTGTTGCCGCCAGTCTGGGACGTCACTATAAGCTGGATCCCATCACTACTGGTTTGTTGTCACTGATGTCCTTCCTGCTAGTCGCTGCACCGGTGAAAGACGGTACGATTTCCACGCAGTATTTCTCCGGTCAGGGGATCTTTACGGCGCTGATCTGTTCTATTTATGCCACTGAGGTGTATGCGTTCCTGAAACGAAAAAATATCACCATCCGTCTGCCGGAACAGGTGCCGACTGGTGTGGCGCGTTCGTTTGAAATATTGATCCCGGTGATGGCGATCATTCTGACACTGCATCCGCTGAATCTGCTGATTGAAAGTCAAACCGGCATGATCCTGCCGGAAGCGATCATGTCGATGGTGAAACCACTGGTTTCCGCATCTGACAGTCTGCCAGCCATTCTGATTTCGCTGTTTATCTGTCAGATCCTGTGGTTTGCCGGGATTCACGGGGCATTGATCGTCACCGGGATCATGAACCCGTTCTGGATGGCGAATCTCGCGGAAAACCAGGCTGCACTGGCTGCGGGCGGTGAACTGACCCACATTTATCTGCAGGGTTTCTGGGATCACTATCTGCTGATCGGCGGTGTCGGCTCTACCCTGCCACTGGCCTTCCTGTTGCTGCGCAGCAAAGCGATTCACCTGCGAACCATTGGCAAGATGGGGGTTGTTCCCGGGCTGTTTAACATCAACGAACCAATCCTGTTTGGTGCCCCTATCGTGATGAATCCGGTGTTCTTCCTGCCATTCATTCTGGTGCCGATGGTCAATGCCGTGCTGGCTTATGCCGCCACCAGTATGGGTCTGGTCGCCCGCGTCGTCTCCATGACACCGTGGACCAGCCCGGCGCCACTGGGTGCGTCCTGGGCCGCCAACTGGTCATTCAGCCCGGTGATTATGTGTCTGATTTGTATGGTGATGTCTGCAGTCATGTACTACCCGTTCCTCAAAGCTTACGAACGTACGCTGCTGAAACAGGAAGAAGAAACTGCGGCTGAAACCCAGGCTGGCAGCGAACCGGCTACCGCCTGATACCGTGTAAAACCGTGCGGATGGCAGCCCCCCTGTCATCTGCACATCTCCCGAATTTTTGAATGAGATAATAATGATGCAGTACAGTTTTCCGGAAAATTTCTGGTGGGGCAGCGCCTCGTCTGGTCCGCAATCTGAAGGGGCCACCCAGCGTGATGGCAAGTCAGCCACCATCTGGGACAAATGGTTCGAGGAATCACCCAACCGCTTCTTCAATCAGGTCGGCCCGCAGGATACGTCTACGTTCTACGACAACTTCCGCAGTGATATCCAGCTGATGAAACAGCTGAATCACAATACTTTCCGCACTTCCATTGCCTGGGCACGTTTGATTCCTAACGGTACTGGTGATGTGAACCCGCTGGCGGTCAAATTCTACAACGAGATGATTGATGAGCTGCTGGCTAATGGCATCGAACCGTTCATCAACCTGTTCCATTTCGATATGCCGCTGTGCATGCAGGAAAAAGGCGGCTGGGAAAGCCGTGAAGTCGTTGAAGCCTATGCCGATTTCGCGGAAACCTGCTTCCGTCTGTTTGGCGGCAAAGTGAAATTCTGGTTTACCTTCAATGAGCCGATCGTACCGGTGGAAGGGGGTTATCTGTATGACTTCCATTATCCGAACGTGGTGGATTTCCGCCGCGCTGCGATGGTGGCCTATCACACCATGCTGGCGCATGCCAAAGCGGTACAGCGCTACCGGGTGCTGCAGCAGGAAGGCCAGATCGGCATCGTGCTGAACCTGACCCCATCCTACCCGCGCTCACAACATCCGGCCGATTTGCAGGCCGCCAAAATCGCCGATCTGTTCTTTAACCGCAGTTTCCTCGACCCTGCAGTGAAAGGCGAATATCCGGCTGAACTGGTGGAGTTGCTCAAACAATACGATCAACTGCCGCACTGCGAAGCCGGTGATGCCGAGCTGCTGGCACAAGGCAAAGTCGATTTGCTGGGGGTGAACTATTACCAGCCACGCCGCGTCAAGGCGCGCGCAAATGCGGTGAATCCGGCCAGCCCGTTCATGCCGGAATGGTTCTTTGATTACTACGAAATGCCGGGCCGCAAGATGAACCCGCATCGTGGCTGGGAGATCTACGAAAAAGGTATCTACGACATTCTGATCAACTTGCGTGATAACTACGGCAACATTCCATCTTACATTTCCGAAAATGGCATGGGTGTCGAAGGCGAAGAGAAATTCCTGGTGGAGGGTCAGATCCAGGATGACTACCGCATTCAATTCGTACGCGAGCACCTGCAATGGCTGCATAAAGGCATCAGCGAAAATTGCGCCTGCAAGGGCTATCACCTGTGGACCTTTATCGATAACTGGTCATGGAGCAACGCCTATAAAAACCGTTACGGCTTTATCCAGCTCGATCTGGCCACACAAAAACGCACGATCAAAAAAAGCGGCGAATGGTTCGCCGATGTCTCTCGCAATAATGGTTTCTGAGGAAAGAAAAATGATGGATTTAGAAGAAGCAGTCATGGGTATCATTGTGAATGCCGGCCAATCCCGCAGTCTCTGTTTTGAAGCGCTGCGTCAGGCCAAACAGAGCCAGTTCAGTGAAGCCGATGCCTTGTTACAGGAAGCCAATACCTTTGCCAAAGAAGCGCATGCGGTACAAACCCGGCTGATTGAAGCCGATGAAGGGGAAGGCAAAACCAAAATGACGCTGGTGATGGTACACGCCCAGGATCATCTGATGACCTCCATCCTGGCCAAAGAGCTGATCACCGAACTGGTTGATCTTTATAAACAAAATTCATCCCGTGTTTAATTAAATGCGTCCTTCGGTATTCCGGATTTATTCCCTCCGGAATACCGTTTTTTATTTCCGCTGCGGAGAACATTATGTTGCGATTAGGTCTGGATATTGGCGGTACCAAAATCGAGGCACAGCTCTTAGATACACAGGGGATATGCCTGAAAAAACAACGCATTCCTACTCCCAACCAGAATTATTCTTCCTTTCTGGATAGTGTTTCCTCACTGGTTTCCCACTACCGTACCGAGTTTAAGCAGTCCTTTTCTATTGGTATCGGTTTGCCCGGTGCCATCAGCCCGGATACCGGCCGGATCAAAAACTCCAATATCCTGATCCTCAATGGACAGGATCTGCGCGCTGATCTGGCACAACAGCTCGGTCAGGACGTCGCATTGGCCAACGACGCAGACTGTTTTGCCTTATCCGAAGCCGTGGATGGCGCCGGCAAAGACGGGCAGATTGTCTTTGGTGTCATCATCGGTACCGGTTGCGGTGGCGGCGTGGTGGTCAACAAACAGCTGCTGAGCGGCCCGAATGCCATCGCTGGCGAATGGGGGCACAATCCATTGCCCGGTTATTCTGCAGAGCTGGATGGTCTGTCGCAACCTTGCTATTGCGGCCGTAATAACTGCCTGGAACGGTTTGTCTCCGGTAGCGGCTTTACCAACCGCTTTAATCAGCGCCACGAAACCACACTCACCGCCGCCGATATTATTGCTGCCAAACAACAAGGTGACAGTCAGGCTGCCGCGCACTATCAGCATCTGGTCAATGCCCTCGCCCGTAGTCTCGGCAGTGTGATCAATGTGATTGATCCGCATGTGATTGTGCTGGGTGGTGGTTTATCGAATGTGGATAGCCTGTATCAGGATCTGCCCGCCGCCTTATTGCCCTATATCTTTTCCGATCACTGTAATACCCGGATCGTCAAAGCCAAATACGGCGATAGCAGCGGTGTCCGCGGGGCTGCCTGGTTACCCGGCAGATGAACTCCACCTGCTGACGTGGTGTGAGGATGACAAAAAACAAAACCCGCCAGATGGCGGGTTTGAGATAAAGACCGGATGAATTACTGAACCGGAGTATAACCTGGCTGTACAATAACCGGTGCGGCACCGGAATTGGTGTTGCTAACCAGAGACGCGGTGGTACGACCACCTGCATCAACTAAACGTACACGCGAGCCAACCTGGAAGTTAGGATCGTTAGCCTGTACCACGGCGATGGACTGGCCATTGTCCAGACGGATTTCAAGCTCCATGCCAGTGGTTTTGTTAGCCTGGTTCTGGATCGCATTACCTGCCAGACCACCAGCAACCACGCCGCCCACGGTAGCCAGTTGCTTACCGGTACCGCCACCCACGGAGTGACCCAGAATGCCACCCACAACAGCACCCGCAACCGCACCTACCGGCAGATTGCTGCTGTCATCCTGAATAGTAACCTGACGAATATTAGTTACAGTACCGTAACTGACGTTCTGTACAATACCAGCACGATTTCCCTGATAAACATCCCCGGAATGGAGATTGGTACATCCCGCAGCAACGAACATTGAAGCGACAACGCTCAAAACGACACCTGATTTGAATTTCATAAGAGCCCTTCCATTACACAATTTTTTCATCGCACCCTAATAATAAGAATATGGTGCATTACTACGGTGACCCTGATATTCAGTCAATGGCTGTAATATCGCCTATCTGGTTAAATATCCACGGCAACGATATAACTTTCCGGGACAAGACGCAATCCACGTCAAATCTGTTGCGTTACAATATGTACGCCCTTATATGAGAATAGATCATGCAGCAGGTATTTCAGGATATATTCAGCGTTATTACCGAAGAAGAGCTGTCGGAACATACCCATCAGCTGGTGTATGCCCGGGATACCTGTTCCCCCCCTTTATACGCTTTTCAGGTGACGTTTCCCCGCCTGGAATGGGTTTTGTCCGGCAACTATCAGAATATACTCTGTGACAGCCATGGCGACAAAATCGAACAGCGTCTGACGACCGGACAGTTTCTGTTTGTGCCGGCCAACTGCTGGAACAAACCGGTATGGGAGGAGGATGTCTGCGTACTGAGTCTGTTGTTTGGCCGCCGGCAACTGGGCCTGAGTCTGGTGAACTGGAGTCAGCAGCAACAGAAGTTTATCGATGTGCAGAAATACAGTTATCCGCTCTCGGTGAAAAGCCCGGTGCACAGCATGTTACAGGCGCTGAGCGATTTGCAGCCCTCCGGAGCACAGAATCCACGTAGTCTGCAACTGCAGCTCATGAGCATACTGGCGTTTACCCAAGAATTGCTGCATCAGCCACAACCGGAAAAATATCAGCGGGCACAAAGTGTGTTTCAGCGGATCTGTATTTACGTGCAGGAAAACTTTCATAAAAACATCAGCCGGGAGACTGTCGCCCAGCGGTTTAACATCAGTCCGAATCATCTGTCCCGCCTGTTCCGTCAGCAAGGTCACATGAATTTCGCGGATTATATGGTGTATGTGCGCATCGACCGCGCGAAGTTTATGTTGCGTCGTTACCCGATGCATCTGGAGGAAATTGCGCATCGCTGCGGCTTCCGGGATACCAACTATTTTTGCCGGGTGTTCAAGAAAAAGACTGGCCGGACACCGACCGAATACCGCCTGGAAAAATAACGACGTCTTATATCTTTAATTCTTGCCGCAATACCTCACAGAGTGCCTGTTCATCCGGAGCGCGGCGCAGTTGCTGACGAAACTCCTCGTACATGATGCGGCGCGCCAGCCGGGAAAAAATACGCAGATGCTGCTCTCTGCCTTGCCGGTTGCTGAGGGTCAGCATGATCACCAGATCAACCGGCTGGCCGTCCAGCGCATCCCAGTCAACCGGTTGCGCCAAACGACAAATGGACAGTGCCGCGTGTTCGATGACATCGGACACCGTATGCGGGATCGCAATACCATGACCCAGCCCGGTGGAATAGGCCTCTTCCCGTGACCAGAGCGCCTCTTCCAGTTGCAGAGGCTGCGTGGTACAACCGGCCAGCCAGAGATGATCCGCCATTCCCTTGAGCACTTCGGCTTTATTCCGCCAGTCCGGCCGCAGAATGATGTTCTCCGGACGCAGCATCGGACGGGGTTCATTGACCTCCGCGGCAGCCAGTAACGTCAGCACCTGCTCGCGGCTATCGGCATCGCATACCTGCCGGAGCAGCTGACGGCACCGACCGGCATGCAACTGCAATAACGCGCTTTTGTGCCCGCTGATCTGCCTGGCTGACAGACTGATTTCATCCAGACCCAGTCCGAGCAGTAACGGCAGAAAACGCGGATCCCCTCCCAGCTCGCCACAAAGACCAATCCAGCGGCCATGCTGATGCGCCTGCGTCACAATCTGTTGTAGCAACAGCCACAACGCCGGATGCGCATAGTGATAGTAATGGGCCACCCGGGGATTGTTCCGGTCTACGGCCAGCAGATACTGCGTCAGATCATTGCTGCCGATACTGAAAAAATCCGCCTGCGGACAGAAGGCCTCCAGTTGTAGTGCGGCGGCCGGTATCTCCAGCATCATTCCCAGCGCAAAAACGGCATAAGGCTGCTGCGCCGCCCTTAATTCCGCGATTTCTTCATCAATGCGTTGCCGCACCCAGTGCAGCTCTTCCGGTTGTGACACCATCGGTAACATGACTTTCAGCGGACCGTGACAGGCCGCCCGCAGCAAGGCCCGCAGTTGTGAGCGAAACAGCGACTCGCAGTGCGGATAAAGCCGTATCCCGCGCAGCCCGAGAAATGGATTCAGTTCCGGCGGTAATGTCAGATAGGACGCCGGCTTATCCCCCCCCATATCGAAGGTGCGGATAATCACCGGCTTTCCATCGGCGGCCTGCAGCACTGCCCGGTAGATCTGGTACTGCGTTTCCTCATTCGGCGGGGTGTCCTGACCGATAAACAGCATTTCGGTGCGAAACAGACCGATCCCTTCGGCACCGGCCTGAAAGGCTGCCACGGCATCTGCTACCGAAGTAATATTGGCCGCGATTTCCAGCCGCTGCCGATCCGCGCTGTACCCGGCAGAATGGTTTTGTTGCTGTAACTGCTGCCGGTATTGCTGTTTTACCTGTAACGCCAGCGCATAGTAACGTTCCGCCACCGCATCCGGCTGCAGCAGACAGCAACCGAGTTCGGCGTCGGCAATAATGGGTTGTCCGGCCATCGGCAGTAACCGCTGATCCGTCAGCCCCGTCAGCACCGGAATACCGGCCGCCCGGGCCAGGATGATGGTATGCGAGGTTTGCCCGCCCTTGCTTAGCAACAAGGCCTGCAGATGGGTTTTATCCAGTTTAAGGAACTGACTGGGGGTCAGATCATCCGCCAGCACCACGCTGGCCGCTCGCAGTGCCGGTATTATTTCCCCGGCTTGTCCGGGATAAAGCAGTGTCAGCAACTGCTGACAGACATCGCGCAGATCCAGTTCGCGTTCCTGCAGATAATGGCTTTCGGATGTCCGGAACTGAGCCTGAAAATGAGACTGTGTCTGCCGGATTGCCTCGGCGGCTGAAGTTACATCCGGCAAAAAATGGTGCAGGACCTGCTGAAATTCACGATCCGCGACCAGCGATAAATGTGCCTGCAGCACCTGTGACACCGGTGCGCTCGCCTGCTGCAACTGCTCCTGCAACTGTTTCTGCAACTTATCCAGCGCAGACTGGAGCCGTTGCTGCCGCAGCGTCAGCGATTCCGCCGGTACGGCCGCCGGCAAAACCGGTTCTTTGGCCGCAATCACGACCAGTTCGCCCCGACCAATCCCCGGACTGACCGCCACGCCATACACCAGCGGACTTTGGGTCGCCTGCAGACTGCGCGGTATCTGAACAGGACCGAACGAGGTAGCTTCGGTTACCGCTTCCTGCAGCTCATAACGCAGAAAATGCAGCAACTCCCGAGCCGCTTTACCGGCATCATCACCTGACAACCGGAGTTCACACAGATCGCCATATAAGGTATCCGTTCCCAGCAAGGCCAGGACGCTTTTAGCATCCGCGCAACGCCCGTTTCGCTGGTTGCACCACTCAATCCGGGCACGGAACCGCTGGCAGACCACCTCTAACTGTGTGGCCGGCCGCGCATGCAGGCCATGCGGCAGACTGCAACGATATTCAATTTTGTAACTATCCATCATATCGCGCTCCCGGCCGGTCCGGACAGATCACCCTCAGGCTTCCAGTCGTTTAAAGACCGCTTTGGGATCTTTCAGTACATCCTGAATAGGGACTTTCAATACCGTCCGGTTATCGAAACGTTCCTCGCCTTCAATGACAATATCGATTGCCATCAGTACCCTGTCTGCTGCTTTGATGTCATGGGACGAGAGTTCGTTTTCGATCCCCATCGCGCCCTGTGTTTCCACCTTGATCTCATGCCCCAGCGCTTTGGCCGTCGCCATCAGCTTCTCCGCTGCCATGTAGGTATGGGCAATGCCGGTCGGACAGGCAGTCACTGCCACGATTCTCATTGTTCGCTCCCTGTTATCATTCCTGTTCGGCTACCACCGGGGCGCCGGAACGGGCTTTAAGAAAATTAGTCAGTAACGCCGTGACCACCACACCAACCGTGATCGCCACCAGGTACATCAGCCGGTTGTCTATCACCGGTAACACAATCGGACCGCCATGCGGGGCGTGGTCGGCTACGCCGGACAACATCGCAATCACACTGCCAATCGCCGAACCAAAACAGATCGTCGGAATGATCCGCAGCGGATCGGCAGCCGCAAACGGGATCGCGCCTTCCGTAATCCCGATACATCCCATCGCCAGCGCTGCCGAGCCGGCTTCCTGTTCCTGGGCTGACCAGAGTTTTTTATTCAGTTTGGTCGCCAGGCCCAGCCCCAGCGGCGGAATACAGATTGCGGTGGCCACCGCGCCCATGATGGTCGGATTGCCTTCGGCGATCATGGCGGAACCAAAGAAAAAGGCAGTCTTATTGATTGGCCCGCCCATATCGAACGCCACCATCGCGCCCAGCACCGCTCCTAATACCACCGCATTCGCCGTGCCCATGCCTTTCAGCCATTCCGCCAGAAAAACCATGGCATTGGCCAGCGGCACCCCGACGACTTCAAACATCAGCGCACCGACAATCAGGGCCGACAGAATGGGGATGATCAGGATCGGAGTCAGCGGCCGGAATGCCTTGGGAACCGGCATCTTTTTCAGCAACTCGACGACCCAGCCGGCGAGTAATCCCGCCACCAGCGCCCCGATAAAGCCGGCATGGATCGTGGCGGAAATCTGTCCGCCCAGCATCCCGGCTACCAGTGCCGGTTTGCCGGCCCGGGCATACGCGATATAACCGGCCAGCACCGGCAGCAGCAACGCGAAGACCTGATTGCCGATATCCACGATCAGCTTCAGTACAGGGGAGCCACTGAATGACGGCCCCTGCGCCGTCATCGGAACAAAAGCCACAGCGAGCGCAATCAGGATCCCGCCACTGGCAATAAAAGGGATCACGTGAGACACGCCGGTCAGCAGATACTGCTTATAGCGCTGCAGCTGTTCTTTCATATCTGGCTCCATTCGTGTTCGGATGTGTTGTTATTCTTATTAAACGGATCATTATTCCAGCCTGACGACAGGACGGTATTGGAAAAAGCACTCATCAACTGGAATTTTGTAACATTAATAAGGCTTTGTGACTGAGATCGGCTTTCCATTCTGAATATTCTGTATTTGCCAATTTCAGCTGGGAGACAAACAGGAAACAGGGTCTGCTGATTTAATCAGCAGACCCGTGAATGACGCGGATTAACATTCCGTAATATTAATTGCCAGCCCGCCACGGGAGGTTTCTTTGTATTTATCCAGCATATCCTTACCGGTATCCCGCATGGTGGCGATGACCTTATCCAGCGAAACGAAATGCTGACCATCCCCGCGCAGCGCCATACTGGCGGCATTAATCGCTTTGACCGACGCCATCGCATTGCGCTCAATACAGGGAATTTGTACCAATCCGGCCACCGGATCACAGGTTAAACCCAGGTTATGTTCCATGCCGATTTCCGCGGCGTTTTCTACCTGATCCGGCGTACCACCCAGCACCGCCGCCAACCCGGCGGCCGCCATCGCACAGGCCGAACCGACCTCACCCTGACAACCGACTTCCGCCCCGGAAATCGAGGCATTAAGTTTGCACAGCATGCCGATCGCGGCGGCTGTCAGCAAAAATTCGCGGACTTTCGCCGTCGCAGCCTGGGTACTGAATTGCGGACAGAACTGCATGTAGTAATGCAATACGGCCGGAATGATCCCGGCAGCGCCATTGGTCGGCGCGGTCACTACCCGCCCGCCAGCGGCATTTTCTTCGTTGACGGCCAGCGCATACAGGTTCACCCACTCCATTGCATTCCAGCCGGGTGAACCGAGCTGTTTTAGCAGGCTTTCATGTAGCTTTGCCGCCCGCCGCCGGACATTCAATCCTCCCGGCAGAATTCCCTGCTGCTGGATGCCGCGTTGCACACAATGCTGCATGGTGTGCCAGATCTGCTCTATACCGGTGTTAATCTCCGCGTCACTGCGCCATACCCGCTCATTCGCCAGCATCAATTCGGCGATCGATAACTGATGCTGATGGCAAAGTGCAATCAGCCCGGCAGCCGAGGTAAACGGATAAGGTACACCGGCCGCATCTGCGGCAACCGCGTTGTCCTGCTCGTCGTCATCGACCACAAACCCGCCACCGACGGAATAGTAGGTTTTGGTCAGCAGGGTTTGTCCCGTGGCATCAAATGCAAACAGCTGCAGGCCATTGGTATGCCGTGGCAGGCATTCCCAGCGCAGGACAACGTCACGGGTTTCATCGAATGCAATGGCATGCTGGCCGGCCAGTGTTAATTCCGCGCCGGCCTGCAGCGCCTGATAACGGGTGTTGATCCAGTCCGGATCCACCGACTCCGGCTGCGCCCCTTCCAGACCCAGCAGCAGCGCCGGAGGCGTGCCGTGGCCTTTGCCGGTCGCAGCCAGTGAGCCGTAGAAAATGACTTGAACCCGCGCGACACGAGTTAATAATCCCGTCTGCTGCAATAACTGACTGAACAGATAACCGGCCTTCATCGGCCCGACCGTATGTGAACTGGACGGACCGATACCGATTTTGAAGAGATCAAACAAACTGATAGTCATTACAGATCCTGCTATTACCTTGAATTCAGAAAAACGCGCTAAAGATAGCGCATATTAAAGAAACAAATAACATTCCAGCAGGAATAATCAGCATAATGCGTTATCAGTCATGCTAATGACGTGAAATTGTTCTGAATGAAAACATTCAAATCACGCGGGAGAATTGCTGCTGACGTGCTTTCTGCCGCAGATAGACGTCAAAACACATGCAGATATTGCGGATCAGCAGACGCCCGGTCGCGGTCACCCGCAGACACTGATCTTCCACTTCCACCAGACCGTCATTCACGAACGGCTGCAGCAGCTTCAGATCTTCGGCGAAATACGCCGCAAACGAGATGCCGTAAATGGCCTCAATCTGTTTTGGATCCAGCGTGAAATTGCAGATCAGCTGCTTGATCACGTCACGGCGGATCAGATCGTCCCGCTCCAGCGCACAGCCCTTCCACTGCGCATGACCAAGCTGCGTCACCTGATCGTAATACACCTGCAGCTCTTTCTGATTCTGCGAATAGGCATCGCCCAGCATACTGATGGCCGAGACGCCCAGCCCCAGCAGATCGCAATCACCCTGCGTGGTATAACCCTGGAAATTGCGGTGCAGCACACCTTCCCGCTGCGCCTGAGCCAGCTCATCGTCCGGTTTGGCAAAATGATCCATGCCGATGTAGAGGTAGCCCTGCGAGGTCAGGTATTCGATGGTTTCCTGCAACATCGCCAGTTTTTCCGCCGGAGATGGCAGCAACTCTTCCTTGATTTTGTGCTGTCCGGCAAAACGGGCTGGCAGGTGCGCGTAGTTGAACACCGACAGGCGATCGGGTTGTAATTCGACGATCTGTTCCAGCGTATGGCGGAAGCTTGCCCGCGTTTGCAGCGGTAAGCCGTAAATCAGATCGAGGTTGGTCGAGCGGAAACCGAGTTCTTTCGCCCGGCGGATCATGGCACGGATAAAGTCGTTATCCTGCTCGCGGTTCACCACTTCCTGCACGCGCTTGTCAAAATCCTGCACGCCGAGGCTGATGCGGTTAAAACCGACCTGTTTCAGCAGATCCAGTGTATCCAGCGAGATTTCCCGCGGATCAATCTCGATGCTGAACTCGCCTTCGGCTGCGAACCGGAAATTATTCTTCAGCATGGTCATCAGGCGGGCGATCTGTTCATGCGACAGATAGGTTGGCGTGCCGCCGCCCCAGTGCAGTTGCGTCACGGTGCGTCCGGCAAACAGCTTCGCCTGCTGCTGGATCTCTTTTTCCAGATAGCCCAGATACTCTTCGGCCTTATGCCGCTGCCGCGTCACGATCTTGTTGCAGGCACAGTAGTAGCAAAGCTTGTGACAGAACGGGATATGCACATACAGCGACAGTGGCCGCTGCGGATATTGCTGTGCGGCGCGCACGAACTGCGGGTAATCAAACGACTCGGAAAATTCCAGCGCCGTGGGATAGGACGTGTAACGCGGGCCGCTGTAATTGTATTTCTGGATCAGGGCATCATCCCAGATCACATGCTGTGTCGACATGAATGTAAGCAACCTAATTGATTGAATAGAGAGACTTAAAAAGTTAAGTCACACGCATGGTATAGCTATAGCAAAAAGTCACGTATCGTGCAGATGGTTATATCCGGTGTACGACGCACACTGACATTCAGATCATCATCACACTTACTATACACAACTTTCTTGCTATAGCCCGCCACAACATCCAACGGTGCTTACCCGGCAGAAAACTACAGCAGCCCCTTATCGTCGGTTATGGCAGCAGATTCAACATATGAACAATGGTTTTCATGACACCATCTTCATCGTTGGAACGCGCGATATAATTGGCAACCGCTTTGGTTTCATCAAAGGCATTGCGCATGGCAAAACTATAGGCGCCTTTTTCCATCAGCTCGATATCATTCAGACCATCGCCAAACACCATGGTTTTCTCCGGGGTGACACCCAGCATCGTCTGCAGTTTTTCTACTGTGGTTCCTTTATGAACACCGGCATCGGCAATATCGATCCAGGCGGCTTCCGACACCACGATATAGGCTTTATCAAAGAATTCGGCCAGATGCGGTTTGGTATCGTGACAACGACCCTGTTCGTCATACACGGTGATTTTGACGAAATCGTCTGTCAGCTCGGCATAATCGCCAACTAACCGCACATTGGTGTAAGACTTTCTGACTTTATTCAGTAAATGCGGAGCAATAGAGCCTTTAACCACAGCACCATTCGGCGTACAGGCGATCACCACATGGTCATCCCGGACGGATTCCAGCGTATTTATAATTTCAAGGCCCAGATTATTTTTAATCAGCGACTGATAGACATATTCGCCCTTGTGTTTGATACGGGTCGCGCTGTCACCCAGGATCCAGAAGTTATGGACATCATCACCAAATAACTCTTCCACGCGTTCACATTGTTTACCAGTACATAAAGCAAACTTAACGCCTTTGGTATGCATAAGCTCTTTTACTTCGGCAAATAAGGGCCGGTTAAAATCACCATGACTATTTAAGAAGGTACCATCCATATCGGTGATAATTAATTTAATCATAACTGTTCCTTTAAAATGCTATTCGTTATACAGAACCAAGCCGCCGGCATCGGTTACCTGCTTTTCCAATTGGGTATTACTGGTTGTATATAAAATCAGATGATCGATATCTTTCGTATCCATGATTTTATACGGTGCGTATTTATCGATTTTATCCTGCGTACATAAGACCGCGATTTCACCGGCGCGATCAATCAGCGTGCGTTTGAATTGCGCATCCTGATAATCGACAGCAGAAAAACCACTTTCACTGCTCCAGGAACAGACCCCGACCAGTGCCAGATCGAATTTGAAAATAGCCAGTTCCTGGATCGCCTTGCTATCAACCGCGCCGCCGATCAGCGGGTTTAACTCCCCGCCCAGCACGATCGTTCTGATCCCTGAATGTTCGAGTAGACGCGTGGCGATACTGACGCTGTTGGTCACGACCGTCAGGTTTTTATCCCGCGGCAGCAGACCCGCCAGAAGTAAATGCGTGGTGCTGGCATCCAGAAAGATCACCTGATTGTTTTTAATCAGACGCAGTGCCGCAATCGCCAGTGCGTTTTTTTCATCCGAGCTGATGGATTTGCGTTCCAGCGGCGTCGCGATGATGGCTGACTGCGCCAACGCACCGCCATGGATGCGTTTGCATAAGCTATGGTCGGACAAATAGCGCAGATCCCGGCGAATGGTCGCTTCCGTCGTGTTTAATCGCGCCGCCAGATCCATCGCCAGCACTTTTCCTTCGGCCTGCAATAAATCCAGAATGATTTGCTGACGCTCTTCAGGAGCCAGTTTTTCCACTTTTCATAACCTCAACATCGACATTCAGGTCAGTATAAAGAAATGAACACCAATGAACATTACCCACAAAATGTAACCGGTTACATTTTTAGGTAAAAATAAGTTCCCGCTTACTGTTCTGCAATGATTTCAATCAGATTGCCATCTTGTTTGTTCATCTTCCAGGTCCAGAGAACGATGTGCCCTACTTTCATGTCAACTCCTCAATAGAAATTCGGGGTGATCACACACGCAGTAAAGCGGCTTTGCCTCGCTGCTGCGATTTCTCCATCCGGTTCAGCCTGTTCAGATAAGAAACAGGCGGAATATACATAAATGAACATAAACGATCAATGCAAATTAACACATTCGTACATTTGTGATTAATGTCACACTCATAGTGCTTGGCACAATAACCCAACCGGGACTATTATTTTTACAAACTGAAACCGGTTTCACCTGTTCATGTATTTTTCAGGGTAGGTATATGTCTGCACAGGGTTTTAACGACACCATCAAGCTAATTGTCGTAGATATGGATGGCACATTTCTGAACGATCAGATGACTTATGACATCGAGCGGTTCAAACGACAATATGCACTGATGAAGGAACGAAACATCAAATTTGTGGTTGCCAGCGGGAATCAGTATTACCAGCTGAAATCATTTTTTGAACCCTTCCAGGACGAGTTGGCCTATGTCGCCGAAAACGGGGCACTGGTGGTTGACGAGGCCAAGATTATTCATGTGAATGATATCCCCGGCCAGGTTGTGGACGACGTGATTGCCTGTTTACAGCAGCATCCGTCATTAAGACCGATCATCTGTGGTGTTAACAGCGCTTATATCCTGAACGATGCGGATGAGACGCTGTATAACCATGCCTCCCGTTATTATCACCGGCTGAAGAAAATCGGCAGTTATGACGAAATCGATGACGTCATCATTAAATTCGCGTTAACGACGCCTGATGTCAGCTATTTTGAAAATCAGCTGACAACTCAACTCCCCCGCGAAATAACACTGGTCACCAGCGGCCATGACAGCATCGATTTAATTTCCAATAACAGCCATAAAGCGGCCGGAATCGCCAAATTGCTCACCCGCTGGAAAACCAGTTTCGATAAATGCATGGCGTTCGGTGACAGTAATAATGATCTTGAAATGCTGCATAGCGCCAAATACAGCTATGCCATGGCCAATGGCAACGATAACGTGAAGCGAGTCGCGAACTACATCGCACCGGGCAACAATGAACATGGGGTATTGTGTGTCATTGATGAATATTTAAATCATTAGCGCAAAGACCAACCAAATATAAAGATAACTCAGGAGACTACGATGGTTAAAATGGACGATATCGCACAATTAGCGGGTGTTTCAAAAGCCTCTGTCTCCCGGGTTATTAATAACAAACAGGTTTCGCCAGAGATCAGGGAGAAAGTAGAGAAGATCATCAATGAACTGCATTATCAGCCCAACCTGATTGCGCAGTCGTTAACGACCAAAACCACCAATGTCATCGGTCTGATCATTCCGACCAGAAGCAATTACTATATTAATACGTATGATTTTATTACCACCTGCATCGATTTATTGGCGGAACGGGGCAAGGTGGCCATCGTCGTTGAAATGGATGACTCGGAATCTTCGTTTATCGATTCGGTCAATAAACTGATGGTGCATCAGTGCGATGGCATCATCTATTACCACAGTTCCTTTATCAATGTGGATTTCACCAGTGAAAACATCCGGAATGCGCTGGATCATTTACAGAAACCCATCGCCATCCTGAATAAAAAAGGTGAGCAGCAGGCGGAAAAATATTTCTGGTTCGATAATGAAAAAATCGCTGCGCTGGCCGCGGAGTTTTTGTTATCGAACGGGCACGAAAAAATCGCCTATCTGTCAGCCCCGCTGTCGGAAGAAACCGCCCGCACCCGCATCGCCGGCTTTAAAAATACCATAGCAAGACACAATAAGGTCTTCCCGCTCAGCCATTTTTCCGAAGGCACCCGGGATATTGATGGCGGTTATTCCGCCTGCAGAGACTTGCTCCGCAAAACCAAGGACTTCACCGGTTTACTCTGTTTTAACGATGCGATGGCATTAGGCGCGGTGAAATATCTGTCCGAAGTCCATGACATAGCACAAGGCGATATCGCCATCGTGGGCATGGGCGCCGATCCGTTGATCAACAAGATCTACCCGTCACTGGTGACCGTCTATACGCCGTTAAGAGAGCTGATTGCTAATGCGGTGAGTTATGTTCTGGGGGAAAACAGCGACATTCTGGAAAATGAACTGCCGGGCATGCTGTATATGGATGAACGTCTGCAGAAGGCGAGCCGTAGCCACACGAAATATCCCGTGTGGCTACAGAATTCCTATCAGTCTTCTTTATAGCGACTGTCAAACTGGCTCGGATCAAAATCGTTGTCGATAAAGCGCTGCAGCAGCTCATCCTGATCGCTGCTGCCTTCTTTATCTTCTTCATTCAGACCCAGCAGCTTCAGCAGTTCCTGATGACGCGCCAGTTTCTTGTCCAGCCATTCCTGCTCTTCCTCAGAAACCGGCTGTTCCAGCTCCAGCTTGTCCAATAACGCATTCAGACGATCGTCGTTTTCCAGCTTGTCCAGCTCGCGTTCCCATTTGGCAATCTGCTGTTCTGGTGCCACTTCTTTCTTTTCTGGCTTTGGCTCTGCTGGTTTAACAGGTTTCACCGCTTTGACCGGCGCCTCTGCCACCAGCGCGACCGGTTTGCGGGAACCGACACGTGCATCCTTGTTTTTCGCTTCACGCGCCTGTTTCTGTTCTTTGCTTTCCACACTATTACGTGCGCCTGGCTTCAGACCTTTGCGTTTCGCATCTTTTTTCTGATCACGGCCATCCTGAGCAGTAAATACCGGTTTTTTCTTCTTGCTGTCAGGGCGTTTTGCATTCCCAACTGATTTCGCTGGCTTGGTCGCCATGATTTACTCCAAAACTCGACTGGTTATCTGATTGTCTATTCTACATAACAGCATGGATTGCGCGTAGTCACGTTTCAAGTTTCGCTGTTATTCATTCGGAAAAATATCAATAAAACCCGATTAGTCGAGTGCAAACCCGATCGCCAACAACAGATTAAATAACAGACTGCCAATAGCGGTGCGTTTTAACTGTTTATCCAGCAACACCGGATCCTGACTGGTCTTCACGACCCAGGCGGCCCGCAGCAAAGGTATCCATGCCGGCAGACAGAGCAATGGCCAGAGCGAATGCGCCCGTAACGCGATATAAATCAGGGCGGCCAGGCCACCGCCAACCACCAGGAACCAGTGGTAACGCCGCGCCCAGCTGCGTCCGATCCGCACCGCAAATGTCAGTTTGCCGCTGGCCACATCCGTATCCATATCGCGGATATTGTTGATATTCAGCACGGCAGTCGCCAGAAAACCACAGCCCGCCGCCGGCAGGGTCAGATACGGATCAAACTGCCGGGTAAACAGATAATAGGTCCCCAGTACACCGAGCAGACCAAAAAACAGAAAGACCGACAGATCGCCCAGACCCCGGTAGCCATACGGTCTGCGGCCAACGGTATAGGTCACGGCCGCTATCAGTGCCAGTCCGCCAAACCCGATAAAGGTCAGGATCGCCGGCCAGTCGCCGGAAAAGGCGGTCCACAGCAAACTCAGACCACTCAGAATGGTTAATCCGGCCACCAGCGCCATGGCGCGCTGCATCTGTTCTCTGGTGATCAGACCACTCACCACGGTACGCTGCGGGCCGACCCGATCTTCATTATCCGCCCCGGAAACGGCATCACCGTAATCATTCGCCAGATTCGACAAAATCTGCAGACCAATCGCGGTCAGCAGACATAATGCGAATACGCTGCCGCGAAACTGATCCGCGCCGGCTGCCAGACCACTCCCTAAAAACACCGCCGCACAGGCCAGTGGCAACGTCCGCAGACGTGCTGCCTGCATCCAGATTTTCCAACGTGGTTTATTCATCAGACCACTCATTTCCTTTCATCCGACAGTGACTTGGTGTCACAACTGATACAGGTGGGTTTACCCTTGGTGCTCTCAGCCCTATACTGATGCGATTCTTCGGGCGGACGCCGCTCCTGCAAAGGGCGTACTATACCGGATGCCAACGCCTTTTGGCAGTTTCCCGCCCCTATCGCGACCGATGGCATCCCGATTTATGCGATGATTCCCATGCTGGCTCAAACTCGTTTACTGGAACAACTCGACTCGCTTCCTGCCGCCGAACAACATGGCTTTGTTCGCCTGCGCACAGCGATGGACGTCACCTCACTGATTGGCTGGTTAAAGGCACAGCCACTGTTTCCCCGCATTTACTGGCATGCCCGTGAGCGCGACCGGGAGTTTGCCGTACTGGGGGCCATCCGCGAACTGACGGATCCGGCTCAGCTTTCAGCGCTCACCGGTCAGCCCCGCCCGTCTGCCGGCAGCTATCCCCGTTATTACGGCGGCTTGGCTTTTGATTATCAGCAACCGGTCAACGGCGAATGGCAGGACTTCGGACAATGTCGTTTCGTGCTGCCACGTATCGAATTGATCCGGCAGGGCAATCAGACGGAACTGGTCTGTAACCTCTTGTTTGACGGTCAGAATACGCAGCAGGAACTGGCCGCAGCGCGCAGCGCGCTGGCGCAGTTGCAACCGGAAAAAACGTTGCAGAAATATCTGCCGGCCCAGCGCAGCCGCCAGGATCTGCCGGACAAGACCCGCTGGCAGCAATGGCTGTCGCAGGTATTGCATCCGGACGCATTGAGAACGATCCCGAAAGTCGTGCTATCCCGCCGTTCTGCGCTGACCTTCAGCGAACCGCTGGAACCCTGGTCACTGCTGGCCAGCTGGCAGAGCGCGACGCCGGCCTGTTTCCATATCGGGTTCCAGTTTTCGCCGGAGAGCTGCTTTATCGCCAGTTCCCCGGAACGACTTTACCGCCGGCAGGATCGGGCGCTGTCCAGCGAAGCGCTGGCTGGCAGCATGCCCCGGACCGGCGAACCGGAACAGGATGCCGAACTGGCGGAACTGCTACTACAGGATGGCAAAAACCGTCTCGAAAACCGCTTCGTCCATACCGATATTCTGATCCGTCTGGACGGGCTGGCCGATACCGCGGTGGTCTCGGAAGCCCGGATCCTGCCTCTCCGACATATCCAGCATATCAAACGGGAAATTGAAGCAACGCTGCGGCCGGACACTTCCGACTGGCAGTTACTGAAAAACCTGCATCCGACCCCGGCCGTCGGTGGTAGCCCCCGCCGCAAGGCACTGGCTCAGATCCGGGCGCTGGAACAGCATCAGCGTGGCTGGTACGCCGGCGCCTGTGGCTTCATCAGCGAAGATGTCTCGGAATTTACCGTCGCTATCCGCAGCGGTCTGTGGCATGACAATCAGCTGTATCTGTATACCGGCGCCGGGATCCTGAACGGTTCCGATGCCGACGCCGAATGGCAGGAACTGGATACCAAACTCAACAGCATGCTGGGTGTCTGGCATGACTGAGCCGTGGTCATCGCTGGACAGTCAGAGTGCCTTGTGGAGTGCCTTGCTGATTGAAGAGCTGACCCGGCTGGGCGTACAGGATATCTGTATTGCCCCCGGCTCCCGTTCTGCCCCGCTAACGCTGGCCGCCGCCGCGCATCCCCGGATCCGTACCCATCTGCATTTTGACGAACGCGGTCTGGGCTTTCTGGCGCTGGGGCTGGCGCAGGGCCATCAGCGTCCGGTCGCCCTGATCGTCACTTCCGGCAGTGCCGTCGCCAATCTGCTGCCGGCAGTGGTGGAAGCCCGGCAATCCGGCATTCCGTTATGGCTGCTGACAGCCGATCGTCCGGCCGAGCTGATTGCCTGCGGCGCTAATCAGGCCATCGAACAGTCACAGATTTTTGCCGGTTATCCGGTACATCAGCTGCAACTTCCGGTACCGGACAACGGCATCGCGCCTTCCTGGTTACTGGCCGCCCTTGATCAGGCCGCCTTTCAGCAGCAACAGACCCCCGGCCCGGTACAGGTGAATTGCCCGTTTCGGGAACCCTTGTACCCGGTAGCCGGACAGCAACTGCCACCCGATGCCCTGCGCGGACTGGATGCCTGGCTCGGCAGCACGCAACCCTGGACACAGTATCAGGCGACGCAGCCGGTCTGTCCGGCCAGCCCGCTATGGCCACAGGTACGCCAGAGCAAAGGCATTATTGTGGCCGGCAGGCTGCAGCGCCGTGAAGATGCCGCTGCTGTGCTCCAGCTGGCACAACAAACCGGCTGGCCATTGCTGGCCGATATCCAGTCACAACTGCGGTTCCATCCGCAGGCAGTGACCTATGCCGATCTGGCACTGCATCACCCACAATTCAGAAAAGAACTGGCCCAGGCCAAGACGCTGCTACTGTTTGGCGGTCGTCTGGTGTCAAAACGCCTGCAGACCTTTCTGAACGACCATCCCTGGCAGCATTGCTGGCAAATTGACAGCAGTTCCGAACGGCTGGATAACGGTCTGGCCGTACAGCAACGTTTCGTCGTCTCACCGGAATCTTGGTGCCTGACGCATCACTGTGAACCGCAGCGCATCCCGTGGCTGCCGTTACAAACCTGGGAGCAGAAACTGGCCGGTCTGATTGCAAGCAATCTGCCGCAGTGGGGCGAGATCACGCTGTGTCATCAGCTGAACCATCAGCTGCAGGGCATCCTGTTTGCCGGGAACAGCATGCCGATCCGGCTGCTGGATATGCTGGGAAGCGCAGGCGTTCAACCCGCGCATGTCTATACCAACCGCGGTGCCTCCGGCATTGACGGCCTGATCGCCACGGCCGCCGGTGTCGCCAAGGCACACCCGGAACAGGCGACGACCCTGCTGCTCGGGGATACCTCGGCGCTGTTTGATCTGAACAGTCTGGCCTTGCTGCGCACCCTGACCACGCCGTTTGTACTAATCATTATTAACAACGATGGCGGCAATATTTTTCATCTGCTGCCGGTGCCGGAACAGAACCGGATCCGCGAACAGTATTATCAGTTGCCACACGGGCTCAACTTCCGGGCCGGTGCGGAACAGTTCGGACTGGCTTATGCCGCGCCGGCTGATGCGCTGACCTTCCGTCAGGCCTATCAGACAGCCCTGACGCAGCCGCGAGCCACTGTGCTGGAATGTCGGGTTGCAACTGGTGAAGCGGCCGACTGGCTGAAAAACTTCGCCCAGCAAATACAGAGCCTGCCGGCGTGAGCAAACCGGTTCTCGTCCTGCTGCATGGCTTTCTCGGTGCCGCCAGCGACTGGCAGGAACTGCAAACGCGGTTACCTGACGTCCACTGTGTTGCTCTGGATCTGCCCGGTCATGGCGCGTCAGCGGACGCGCCGTTACGCCGCATGACCGATTTTCCGGCATGGCTGCACCAGCAGTTAACCCGCCGGAACATCCGCCACTATCACCTGCTGGGCTATTCGCTGGGCGGACGACTGGCGCTGCAGTTTGCAGCAACCCGACAGGATGGCCTGCAAAGCCTGATCCTGGAGAATGCCCACCCCGGCCTTGACTCGCCGACCGAACGCGCCAACCGGGCACAGGCCGATGCCCGCTGGGCAAAACGCTTTTACCGGGAAACGCTGACTGAGGTGCTGGCCGATTGGTATCAGCAGCCGGTCTTTCATGACTTAAGCCCGCATGAACGCGCACAGCTGATTATTGCCCGCAGCCACAACCAGCCGCACGCACTGGCCCGCATGCTTTGCCGCTGTTCCCTCGCCAGACAGGTCAGCTATCAGGACTGGATCAAAACCACCTCGCTGCCGATGCTGTATCTTTGCGGTGAACAGGATCTGAAATTCCGGACGGTCGGTGAACAACTGGCCGCGACAAACCCGCAGTTACACGTAACCTGTCTGGCCGGTGGTCATAATCTGCACCGGGCCAATCCCGATTCCATGGCTATTGCCCTGCGGCAGTGGCTGAATGCCTTCACTTTTTGATGAGAGAAAAATATGCAACTTCACGATGACGACGCCCGCTGGTACGCCCCCATCGAATGGCAGGATTGCAGTGCCGGTTATCAAGATATCCGCTACCACAAATCTGCAGAAGGTATTGCCAAAATCACCATCAACCGGCCACAGGTGCGCAATGCGTTCCGTCCGCTGACCGTGATCGAAATGATGAAAGCGCTGCAGGATGCCCGCTTCGATGCCGGCGTCGGCGTGATCATCCTGACCGGTGAAGGCGATCTGGCGTTCTGCTCCGGCGGCGACCAGAAAGTGCGCGGCGATTACGGTGGATACAAGGATGACGAAGGCACCCACCACCTGAACGTGCTCGATTTCCAGCGTCAGATCCGTACCTGTCCGAAACCGGTCGTGGCGATGGTCGCTGGTTATGCGATCGGTGGCGGCCACGTGCTGCATATGCTGTGCGATCTGACTATCGCCGCGGAAAATGCCCGCTTCGGTCAGACCGGTCCGAAAGTCGGCTCCTTCGATGGTGGCTGGGGCGCCTCCTATATGGCACGTCTGGTGGGTCAGAAAAAAGCCCGCGAGATCTGGTTCCTCTGCCGTCAGTATGACGCCAAAGAAGCGCTGGATATGGGACTGGTCAACACCGTGGTTCCACTGGCCGATCTGGAAAAAGAAACCGTACGCTGGTGCCGTGAAATCCTGCAGCACAGCCCAATGGCGATCCGTTGCCTGAAAGCAGCACTGAACGCCGACTGTGATGGTCAGGCCGGTCTGCAGGAACTGGCCGGTAATGCCACCATGCTGTTCTACATGACCGAAGAAGGTCAGGAAGGCCGCAACGCCTTTAACGAAAAACGGGAACCCGATTTCAGCAAATTCCCGCGCAACCCATAACCGACCGATGATAACCCGGTGCCGATCCCGGCACCGGGATTCTGGTATAAGATGATAGAAGACTCGTTTTATCGCGGATAAGGACAGCCCATCATGGATATCACTCTGTACCGCTATCAACTGCCCCTCACCCAGCCCATGACCTTCCACGATCAGACGATCGCACAGCGTGAGGGCCTGTTACTGCACTGGGGAAGCAGCTGGAGTGAAATAGCTCCGTTACCCGGCTTCTCCCGCGAAACACTGGAGCAGGCGCAGCAGGAAACCATTGCCTTTCTGACCGCATTCAAACAGGGCAAGACCATTCCGGTTACGTATCCTTCGGTCCAGTTTGGTCTGGATTGCGCCCGCCGCAGTTGGCCTATCCTGAAACATACGCCACTGCCGCCTTACCTGCTGCTGCAGGGATCCCCGGACGATATTATCTGGAGCTGGAAAGAGTGGCTGTATGACTACCCCTCCCGGGTGAAACTGAAAGTGGCCCGTTATCCGATGCGGGATGAACTGGCCATGATCCGGGAATTAATGCGGCTGGCACCGAAAACCAGATTTATCCTTGATGCCAACCAGCAATGGACCCGGGAAGAAGCCTGGACATTTATGGCGCAGCTGGATCCGTCACATATTGAATATGTTGAGGATCCCTGCCCCCGCTATGCCGACATCCGCTCCGTCGCCACACACACCGGGCTCGGTGTCGCCCTGGATGAGATCCTGTGTTGTGAAGGGCACTGGGACTTTTTCCCCCAGCTCAAGGCCTTGATTATGAAGCCCATGCTGATTGGATCTCTGGAGAAATGTCACGATCTGGTGGTCAAGGCCAAAGCCAATAACGTCAAAGTAATAATTTCATCCAGTCACGAATCACAGCTTGGTAACCGCCTGCTGGCCTTGCTGGCCGCTGAATGGTCACCGGAGCAGGCGCCGGGGCTGGATACATTGCGTTATTTCACCGATACCGTTCTCGACGACAAGCAACAAATCGATATCAAGAAATTACAGGTCGTATGGAAGAGTTAACCTGCCCGGTCCGGAGGCGGGCACAACAGAATCCAGCCTTGCCAGCATTATGGTATGCCGGTGTGACCCTCAGTTATCAGCAACTGGATACCCGGCTGAATGCGTTGCAGCAGCAACTGCAACAAGCCGGGATCCGGGCCGGTGAACACCTTTTTATCTGCAGTAAAAACAGCGCCGAGCTGGTCATGCTGCTCTGGGCCTGCTGGCGCGAACAGATCGTCTGCTGCCCGGTGAACCCGGCATTTCCGCTGGCACGACAGCAGGCATTGCAGCAGCAGGTTCATGCCTGCCATTGCTGGCCCTCGCCCGGCTTGCCGTTCGATTTTTCACAGGAAATGCCTGCGACCAAGGCGTGCCGGCTGGATGAGGATCAGCTCAGCAATCTGATTTTTACCTCCGGCAGCAGCGGCTCGCCCAAAATCGTCGCTCACCGCCTGGGCAATCATCTGGCCAATGCGCACGGCAGTCTCGTTCCAATCAGCGAGAATGACGGCTGGCTGTTATCCCTGCCGCTGTTTCATGTGGGCGGGCTGGCCATCCTGTTTCGCTGTTTTCTCGCCGGCGCCTGTGTGGTGTTGCCCGATCCCGCCTGTGCACTGCCGGAACTGCTGCAAAAGGCCCCTGTCACTCACCTGTCACTGGTGCCAACGCAGCTTTACCGTCTGCTGCAGCAACCGGATTTTCACTTTTCGGCCACCCGGATCCAGCATCTGCTGCTGGGCGGCGCCCCGCTGCCGGAGAGTTTGATCGCCGCCTGTCGCGAGCAGCAGTTACGTCCCTGGGTCAGCTATGGCTTATCCGAAATGGCCTCGCAGGTGTGTACAGCCGCTGCCGGACAACCGGGTCTGGTTGGTAAGGCCTTGTCCGGCCGGGAAGTCACAATCAAGCACCACGAGATTTGCGTCCGGGGACAAACCCTGTTTGCCGGCTATTACCAGCCAGATGGTTCGCTGTTACTTCCTCTGGATGAAGAAGGCTGGTTTCATACCGGCGATGCCGGCTACTGGCAGGATGACGCGCTGGTGATCAACGGGCGTATCGACAACCAGTTCATCAGCGGCGGCGAAAACATCCAGCCGGAACAGATCGAACAGCAATTGCTGCAGCACCCGGCGGTCGCGCAGGCCGTGGTGGTGCCGGTCCCGGATGCGGAATGGGGCATGCGCTGCGCCTGCTTTATCGACCGGCAACAGTCCGCCATCACATTCAGTGAACTGACCGAGTGGCTGCGCCAATACCTGCCCGCCTACATGCTACCCAAGCAATGGCGGCCGTGGCCGCAACTGCCTGCCGGACAGTTAAAAATTCAGCGGGCGGAATTTAAACGACTGGCAGCATCCGGGAAAGCCTCCTGACCATCCCGGACAAAACTACTCGATGGGTTCGTCAATCCACTCCACCCGGTACAGCTCATGCCGCCGGTCGTTGTAATTACGAACCCCGCCTTCATAACGAAGCTGCTTCAACTTCTCCAGCTCCAGATCGGTGATCAACAGCATTTCCGTATTCGGGGTACTCTCCGACAAGATAGAATCATGCGGAAAACAAAAATCAGACGGCGTAAAAACGGCAGACTGCGCATACTGAATATTCACGTTATCCAAACGGGGCAAATTACCGACACTGCCACTGATAGCCACATAGCATTCATTTTCAATCGCACGCGCCTGGGCACAATAACGAACCCGCAGATAACCATTTTTCGTTTCCGTCCAGAACGGAATAAACAGGATCTGCAATCCTTGATCCATCAGCAGACGACCCAGCTCCGGAAACTCGCAGTCGTAACAGATCAGAATGCCTACCTTGCCGGCATCGGTATTAAAGATCCGCAGTTTGTTTCCCCCCTTCATATTCCACAGACGGCGTTCGGTCGGCGTGATATGTAATTTGTACTGACAATCCTGAGTACCGTCACGGCGGAACAGATAAGCCACGTTATACATTTCGCCTTCTTCCAGTAGCGGCAGACTCCCAGCAATGATATTGATGTTGTAATGCACCGCCATCCGGGCGATTTCTTCGCAAAGCGGCGCGGTGTATTCGGATGCCAGCAAGCGCATCGCTTCGGCAGTGGGTGTATCCAACGGGAATTGCCCCATCAGCGGCACATTGAACAGCTCCGGTAATACCGCAAAATCCGCTTTATAGTCGGCTAGCGCATCAATGAAATACTCCACCTGATGCACCAGCTCCTCAAAGGATTCCACCCGGCGCATTTGCCATTGAATCGTGCCAATTCGGACATTGCTCTTCTTGCCGCCGACCAGCGGACGTGGCCGGGCCTGATAATCATGGTTTTCCCAATGCAGTAAAGTGGCATAACCGGAAGAGTCCTTGTCCTCCGGCAAATAACCCTCCAGTAACCCCTGCACCTCAAAATCATTTGAAAGCTGGAAGCTCAAGACCGGATCGTAAAACTCTTTTGCCTTTACCTTTTCAATATATTCATCCGGCGACATGCTATCCGCATGGTCGTGATAGCCAGGGATACGTCCTCCCGCGATAATGGCTTTAAGATTGAACTTGCGGCACAACTCCTTGCGGGCATCATACAACCGCCGTCCCAGCCGCATACTCCGGTACTCCGGCTTGATAAAGACATCGACACCATAAAGAACATCACCCTGAGGATCATGCGTCGACAGGGTACAATTGTCGGTAATTTCAGAATAAGTGTGCTGGTTACCAAAAGTCTGATAATCGACAATCATCGCCAGCGCTGCGGCGACCACTTTGCCATTATCTTCAATACAGAGCTGTCCTTCGGGAAAGCGGGCAATCTGCTGGCGGTATTTGGTTTTGGTCAGCCGGAACAATCCACCCAGCCCGCCATAGACCTCCTGCCATACCGTTTTGATATCGTCGAAATCCTGAGGTCTGAGCTGACGTAAACGCAACTTATGTGATGCTTCGGGAATAACCGTGTCCTGGATATCAGTCATAAGAATGCCTTCCTTAATTCAGAACAAGGAGAGTTATGCACGGATGACATGCCTCTGAATAACAAGAGAAAACGATACACCCTCTCCCTGAATCAATGGACCGGGAACGCTAAATCGCAACCCCGGATAAAAAAGATACCAGTAAAAAGTGTAGTTCATATGGCGTGACAGAAGGCGAAGCGGTTAACTACGGCTCCTGCTCATAAACAAAAGGCCTACCGGTTTTATCCGATAAGCCTTTGTTTTCTTTGAATTAGTGGGGTTGGCCTGTAAGCCCGCAAGCCAACTCCAGTCTAAGAAATGACTTAACGGAAGTTGTTGAAAAATAGAGAGTGATTAAAAATCATACTCTGGCTTGTTCCCCAAAGTGTTGCACAGTTTGTATCACAGTTCCAATCTCAGCTCCCAAAATTCACAGCCACGCCCCACAACCTTTCACCATCGTCCAAAAGCAAAATCTCAAAGCGAAGCCTCAGCGGTGCTGAGTGAGCGTTGCAGTGCATACCAAATAGAATCATAGAAGAAATTGAAATCCCAAACGGCTCCATATCACTCTATCTGGCTGCTGGTGGGATAGCAGACTCAATCAATAACGAAGCTGATATAACTCACTAAAAACTGATTTCGGTCAAAAGCCTAGATTGAATCTAATACAGAATGAGACTAGGATAAAATTTGTCTGTCTTATCTGACAGGAATAGACCTAGTTCGCCCTGTAATCAACCTACTCCTGAACTCCCAACGTGAGGAATTAAGAAACCCATGAGACTGACAACCAAGCTCGGCATCACTACCGTGATGCTTCTTCTCACTGCCTGCGCCACCGGCCCGCGCAAGGTCAGCATGGCCGAAGCCATAGCCTCCGAGAACCAGATCATCACCGCCGCGAGAAGCCAGCCCGCCCAGCCGCAGCCTGAAAAGCTTTACACCCAGCCAGTCAACAAGACCGAGCCGTGCAAGCTGCCCACCAGCAAGGACCAGCTTGAACGCAAGAACTTCCGTGCCTATTGGGATGGCGATTGCAAGGACGGCTATGCCTACGGCCTTGGCCGCGACATCGCACTGTCCGATACGCACCACGCGGAAGAAATCACCATCCACAATGGCGATGGCGATTCAAATGGGCAACCCTGGAGGCTGATTGATTACGTGCACAATTATGGCGCATACGGTGTAAGGGGTGCGACCTTCCCCGCGACTTCTGGATATAACGAACTCATCACGAACAACAGCACCGACTTTTCCATTCGATACTTTGCAGGAGCTACGGATAACAAGGGCAACTTGCGGTACTTGGAAAGTTCGCCATTCAGCCCAGTAAAACTTACAGTCAACCAATCTCACGGAAAACTCGCCTATGTCATGGTGGACTTCTCTGCGCTTCCTGCTACATCGGATCAGGTACAAACAGCTCTTTTTGCAGCAGATCCCGCCACAAAGAAACCCCTTGGCTTCCGAATCGTTCGCTTTCGCAACGGCGTGATCCAGCACCAGAAGCTTGCCGCTGATGGCCAAAGCGTTGCCGAACTGGTGCAATTGCCGCCGGAATACATCGCCCAACTGACAGAGGAAATCGACGAAGCACAAGCCGCCGTACAGAAGGCCTACGCGGATGCCACCAAGGCCCAGCAGACGGAACGCGAATACCTACACATGGCCTGCGCCGCAGATTACAGTATCAAGGGCGTGCCGGCCAAGGACATGGAAATTGCGCGTCAAATCTGTACCTGGCGCGATCAGTGGAAAGAGCCTTACAGCAGAGCCGAGATCAACTACAAGCAGGAAATGGAGCAGAAGCAGCAGGAAGTCGTGCAGGCCGAGCAACAACGGGCTTACATCGCTGCCCAGCAGGCGCAGGCCGACGCCGCACAAAGCGCGGCATTTTCGGCATCCATGGCCCAGATGAACCAAGCCCTGCATCAGCAGAACAACAACACCATGCAGCAGATCAACCAGATGAACCAGCAACTGCAAAACCAGAACAACCAAATGATGCAATCTTGGGCACCGCAGAGGAGTAAAACCACGGTTTGCCAAGTCGTCGGAAGTCAAGTCATCTGCAGGTAGTGAAGATGCATGTCGCTTACTGGCATCCGCAAGCAGCATCTATCGATATCACCAGGCTTTGGGGCGGACTTGGATATAAGGACCGGAAATCATCAAAGCAAGTGCGGCATTCGGTGTTACTGGTTTCGCCCATTCTTGGCGCACTAATTGACACTCGTTTCCGGCCTACAAGCAGTGGCGCTGCGGTCTAACTCAGGCGTTATGTGGCAAAAACCCAAGTTGCTATATATGTACTTAATGTTAATTTTCAAAAGTGAGCATATATGCTTACAGCAAGCTTCTTCCCGGCTTAGCCGGGGAACTACCTTGCTTAAATTAAGTCAAATTATTGCATAAGAAACAAATCAGATATTTGGTGTTGAGATGAGAATTGAAAAAGATGATGGAAGTTGGATCGCTGATCCTAGCGATTTGAAAGCAGGTAACTTAAAGAGTTGGCGAAATGGGATATTTAAAATATGCCCTGAGCCAAAAGTAGGTGATGTAGTAGTAATGACGCATGATAAAAGTGGTAGAAAGGTTGGCTACAAAGCACTCACTTCAGAAGGTTATCATACTCGCTGGTTAAGAGTGTCAACTAACGAATTAATGAAATTCATAGATTCAGTTAAAAACTCAATAGACGACAAGAATTCAGTCTTCTATGGCCATACAGAAATATTATTCGATAAAGAAATTATGAATGGAATGAGAAATCTAGCAAATGAAGGTTTTGACGAGGAAATTCTTGCTGATTTCGTACATCAAATGCCTAAATAGATCAGCTATTTAACAATAAGGAAAAAATATTACACATAATAAATCATTTCAGCGGACTGGCTGAAGCTCACCGCTGAATTTCACGTTATGTAATTTGGAGAGGTCATGGCGTTTAACGATACTTTTCGTCTCAGCAGTCATATGGGCCATATCTCAGTATTTACCCATACCCCAAAATATAAATCAGAAATTCATGCCAATATGACGACCGTCAGGTAATTGGACATCAACTGTCAACTTCCCACCCATCGCTTCAACATAACGTTTCAGTGAAGACAGTTTGATTTCCTGACCTCGCTTTTCCAAATTGGCTACAGATGGTTGTGAAATACCTAAACGGTGTGCCATTTCGACTTGTGATAATTCCAACTGCTCACGAAGCATCGACAACCTGAGTTCCAGTATTTCCTGCTCTGCTTGTTCTTTTGCCGCCTGAACAACGTCAGGGTTTACTTTTTTAAGCAACTCATTCAGTGGTTTAGCCATAGCTCACCTCAGTGTGTCCAGATGATCTAAAGATTCCTGTTCAGCTATCGGGAGCATCGTTAAGATTCAGAAACCATTAATCAAACCGCTCGACGGTGACAACAGTCCACATACAAGCTCCTATGTATGCATAAATTATAGCTCATGAGCTATATATCGCAAGAGCTATATCCTGATAACAAATATCCAGCTCAGGAGCTATTCGATTAAGCACAGCATCAGCTCACGTCCACTATCTTCTATTTATTTTAAAATATCTCGTATGAGCCCCATTAAAGCTAACAACTATCAGAGAAAGCTATCAAAACACCATCAGTTTAGACAGACGTTGTCTTGCAGTTATGGCATCCCTAGTTTTCAGACTGTAACGAATGACTCTGGGCTTATCTGTTAATGATGTGGGAACACGATAACAAAAATAGAAGATACCGTTTCTATTAGTGAGATATGACGGAGTTTTGTTGCTCAGTTTGTTACACAGTTTGTTGCCCATAAACAAAAGGCCTAGCGGTTAAACCGCTAAGCCTTTGTTTTCTTTGAATTAGTGGGGTTGGCCTGTAAGCCGGGTTCTGTACCGCTTGCGCGGTGGCAATCATTCCTCTAGGCCTGAAATCGCTCGCAGGCTCAAGCAACCTACCCGCTCCCGACGCGGGCCGCGCCAAGGGAGCCTATTTGGTCTTGCTCCGGGTGGAGTTTACCGTGCCACGAACTGTTGCCAGTCGCGCGGTGCGCTCTTACCGCACCCTTTCACCCTTACCTGATCCCTTACGGGCCATCGGCGGTCTGCTCTCTGTTGCACTGGTCGTAGGCTTGCGCCTCCCAGGCGTTACCTGGCACCCTGCCCTATGGAGCCCGGACTTTCCTCCCTCTTGTTCGTCTACCCGAAGGTACAACAACAAAACGGCGATTGCCCGGCCAACCCCGCGCGCATTATAGGGAGTATCGCCCTCTGCGGCAAACTATCTCTCAGAATTCTGCTTTTCCAGACCCCAGGCATACAGTGCATTCTTCTTCACACCGTAGATTTCCGCCGTCAGTGCCGCCGCTTTTTTCAGCGGTAAATCGTTCATCAGCAGCGTCAGCGTGCGCTGAACTTCCGCCGAAATCTCATCATGGCTTTCTGTTTTACCAGCAACCATCAGCACAAACTCGCCACGGGTACGGTTGTCATCTTCCTGTAGCCACGGGATCATTTCCGATAATGGCAACGCGTGAATGGTTTCAAATGTTTTGGTCAGTTCGCGGGCGGCCACTACCAGCCGTTCGCCGAACACTTTCTGCATCGATTCCAGCGTATCAATCACCCGGCGCGGCGACTCGTAGAACACCATGGTGCGGGTTTCATCCGCCAGGGCCTGCAGGCGATCTTCTTTCCCCTTTTCCTTGGCTGGCAGAAAACCTTCAAACACAAAGCGATCCGTCGGCAAACCGGCCGCGCTTAAGGCGGTAATGGCCGCGCACGGCCCCGGCAATGGCACGACTTTGACTCCGGCATCCCGGCAGGCTTTCACCAGATGATAGCCCGGATCACTAATCAGCGGCGTACCGGCATCAGAGATCAGCGCGATGCTTTGCCCTTGCTGAATACGCTGGATCAGCAGGCCAGCCCGTTGCTGTTCGTTATGATCGTGCAACGCCAGCATCGGAGCTTTGACGTCCAGATGCTGCAACAGCACCCCGCTGTGTCGGGTATCTTCGGCCGCAATGCAGTCCACGGATTTTAGAACCTCTATCGCCCGCAGTGTAATATCCGACAGGTTACCAATGGGGGTCGGTACGATATACAGACAAGGTGAGATAGTCATGAAAACTCCTGTCGAAAATTTGTGTCGTTCCGGTGTGACGATTACACTAGAGACCAGACGTAGGTAGGTTGGAGATAAATCTTGAGCCGGATTAGCAAGTTGCGCACTGTACCACATTTCTGGTGGCTGTTTGCCATTGTCCTGTTGTTATCAGGCTGTGCCGCCGGAGACCGGAGCGGCAGTTACGCCGATAATGCACCGTTATCAGCATTCGGTCCATTAACTCACGACAGTCAATGGTATCTGTCACAGATTGATAACGCGGCCCCCGAGGATCGCTTTGCGTTACAGGTACTGGCCACCCGTCGCCTGATTGCGGATGGCGATAACTCGCAGGCTACCGCCATCCAGCAACAACTGGCCAGAGAAGCGATTACGCCACGGCAAAAAGTCGCGCTCCGCTTGCTGAATGCATTACAACTGGGTAAACAGGGCCAGTCCAGCAAGGCGCTGAACCGGATCGCCGGCATCGATTTGCGTCCGTTAGACAGTCCTACGGTACAGTTTTACTACCGCCTGCAATCTGAACTGTTGCTAAAGACCGGCCAGAAAACGGCCGCCGCTAACAGCCTTATCTCGCTGGAACCTTACCTGTCAGGGGATCTGGTCAGCAAAAACGAGCAACAAATCTGGCTGTTATTAAAAGACAGCGACAGCAATACGCTGAAAAACTACAGCAATGCCGCGACCCGCATGAAACGTGAAAAAGCGGCCGGCTGGTTTGAATTGGCCCAGATCGCCAAAGCAGCAACCAATCAGAGTCAGTTGTTCGCAGACTGGCAGAAACGCTATCCGCAGCATCCGGCCGGCGCGTTCTTTACGCCTGCAGCCGAATCGCAGCAGCCAGCTATCACGGACAGCAGTGGTATCACCGCTACCGCAGATATTCAGAAGATAGCGGTATTGTTGCCTTTGTCCGGCAAATTGACTGAACCGGCCAATGCGCTTAAAGCCGGTCTGGAACAGGCCAATCTGGCCGCTGGCAACAAGCTCTCCTTCAGCTATTACGATGAAAACAGCCTGCCAATGCCGGAATTACTGGCAAAAGCACAGCAGAATGGTGCTCAGCTAGTGATCGGACCGTTGCAGAAGAACAAGGTAGAACAGCTGTCTGCCAGCCATGTTGCCATTCCTGTGCTGGCACTGAACCAGCTGGGGAATCAGCCGGCAGCCGATAATCTCTACTACTTCTCGCTGTCACCGGAAGACGAAGCAGCCCAGATTGCTCAGAAAATCCATGAGGATGGTCTGAAGAATCCGCTGCTACTGCTGCCGTCGAATGCCTTGGGCGATCGGACCGCGGCTGGATTTAACAGCTACTGGCAATCACTGGATATCGGTGAGGCTACCGTTGCCAAATTCCGCAGCCGGGATGAATTGCTGAGCTTATTACGCCAGAAATTAGGTGGCAGCGCTGCCGGCGCACCACTGCAGGCCGGTCAGGTTCAGTCGCTGGCCGATGATCCGGCGAATGATCCGAACCGGGTTGACGCCATCTTCATGCTGGCATCGGCCTTTGAGGCGTCCAACATCAAATCCAGCATTGATATGATGCTGGGTGATTCACCGGTACGCCCGACCTACTATCTGGGTTCAAAAAGCAATAGCAGCGGTCTGCGCGCCGATGTCGCACTGGCACTCAACGGGATGCAACTGGGCGATATGCCATGGATGCTGAATCGTATGCCAGAGGAATTCGCGATTGCCAAAACCGCGTTACCTCAGGCCTCCGGCGATCAGTTACGTCTGTACGCGATGGGCTATGACGCCGCCAAACTCGTCAGCCTGCTGAGTGAACTGCGCCAGAATCCGGATATGACCATGAATGGCCTGACCGGGATATTGCGTGTCACCACCGATGGCGTCATTTTGCATGACCTGTTCTGGACCCGCTACACCAACGGACAATTGGCAACCGATGAATCAGCCCTCTCTCAGCCCGCCGTCCAGCAACCGGCGCAGTAAGGGACAGTACTACGAACAGCAGGCCCGCCGCTTTCTCGAGCAGCAGGGGCTGCTGTTTGTCTGTGCCAATTATCACTGCCGTCAGGGCGAATTAGATTTAATCATGCGGGAACAGGACACCCTGGTCTTCATTGAGGTGCGTTACCGGGCCTCGCGTGACTACGGCGGCGCGTTATCTTCTGTTACCCCTGCCAAACAACATAAAATCCGTCATACTGCCCGTTATTATCTGATGAGTCAGAGAATAAACGAGGCGCATCAGGCTTGCCGTTTTGACATAGTGTCGTACGATGACGGGCAATGTAGCTGGTTAAAAAATGCATTTTAGGAGAAAGGTTTGGATCGGATCAGAGAAAACTTTACCGAGAGTATTCAGACAAAAATAGCCGCCGCCGAAGTGCTTTCCGAAAGCATTCAGACGGCTGCGCAGATGCTGGCGATTTGTCTGCTGAACGGTAACAAGATCCTGGCCTGTGGCAACGGCGCCTCCGGTGCCCTGGCCCAGCTGTTCGTCTCGCATCTGATGAGCCGTTTTGAAACGGCCCGGCCATCGCTGCCGGCCATCGCGCTGACCTGTGACGGCAATCTGATGAGCTCGCTCAGTCATTACGGTAAATTCGCGGATGTCTACGCGCATCAGATCCGGGCGCTCGGCCAGCAGGGTGACATTCTGTTGCTGATCACAACCGAAGAAAACAATCAGGAACTGATTCATGCGGCCGAAGCGGCATTATCCCGCGATATGACGATGGTGATCCTGAATACCGGCAACGGTGGCGAACTCGCTGGTCTGCTCGGCCCGAGCGATGTCGAAATCCGTTGTCCTTCCGCCCGCTTTTCCCGCATTCTGGAAGTACATCTGCTGGTCCTGAATTGTCTGAGCGATCTGATTGACCAGACCTTGTTCCCCCAATAACCATTGAGGAATTGTTATGTTGCGTAAACTGCTCCCATTATCACTGGCCAGTTTATTATTGCTGCAGGGCTGTGTCGGCGTACTGCTGGCTGGCGGTGCCACTACCGGTGTCATGGTGGCAAAAGACCGGCGCACGGTAACTGCGCAGATGGATGATCAGAAGATCGAATTAAATACCCGGAATGAGCTGTCTGAACGCACCGATATCTCGCGGATCAGCCACATTTCGATAAACAGCCACAACGGTATTGTATTGCTGGTCGGACAAACCCCTTATCGCAAACACAGCGATGAAGTGCGCGCCATGGCAGAACGTCAGAATGGTGTACGCAAGGTGTATAACGAAATCAGGGTTGGCGAACCGATTGGCTATGATATCCGTACCAATGACAGCTGGATCACCTCAAAAGTCCGGACCCGGCTGATTGCAGAGAAGAATTTTGATAGCAGCAATATCAAGGTCATCACGGAAGACAGTCAGGTATTTCTGATGGGGCTGGTAACCCGGGATGAAGGTGAGCTGGCGGTAGAAATTGCCCGCAACGTTTCCGGCGTGTCCAAAGTGATCCGGGTTTTTGAGTACGTACAGCAGTAAACCGGTGGTAGTCGATAGCATCAAGAAAAAAGGGAATCATCAGATTCCCTTTTTTTGTCTCGTATTACTTGACGACACGTAACGTCGGCCGACCATCCGGACGGGATGTTGCTGCGGTCTCTTCAGCCTTCGGCTTTGCTTCGGCTGTTGTGTCAGCGGCTGCATCAGCCTCTGTCCAGGCCGCATAAGCCGGTTCCGGCGGGAAGAACGTGCCGGCACCGTTTTCACGGGAATGGATCGCCAGCACAGCCGCCATCGGAATGTAAAGCTGATGCGGAACACCACCAAACCGGGCATTAAAGCTGATCGCCTCGTTGTCCATGGTGAATGCCACCACAGCATGCGGCGCAATATTCAGAACAATCTGCCCGTCCCGCGCGTACTGCTGCGGCACCTGTACCATTTTGGCTTTTGCGTCCACCAGCAGATGGGGTGTCATGCCGTTATCAAGCAACCATTCATAGAATGCCCGCAACAGATACGGGCGACTGGGCGTCATGTTCGGTGCCATTACAGTTGTCCGTTACGCATTTCACGTTCGACATCGGTCAGCGAAGCCTGGAATGATTCACGCTCAAACAAGCGGCTCATATAGGCTTTCAGCTCTTTTGCACCTTTGCCGGTGAATTCAATACCCATTACCGGCAGACGCCACAGCAACGGCGCCATGTAGCAGTCTACCTGGCTGAACTCTTCGTTCATGAAATAAGGATATTCCTGGAACAGTGGCGCCATCGCCTGCAGATTTTCACGCAGTTGTTTACGGGCCACTTCTGCATCCGGTGCATTGTTCAGGATCTTGTCTGCCAGGGAATACCAGTCCAGTTCGATACGGTGCATCATCAGACGGCAGTTACCACGGGCGACCGGATAAACCGGCATCAGCGGCGGATGTGGGAAACGCTCGTCCAGATATTCCATGATGATGCGGGAGGTGTAGAGCACCAGATCACGATCAACCAGAGTGGGCACAGAGTTATACGGGTTTAACTCCAGCAATTCTTCCGGCAGATTATTTACATCCACCATGCAGATATCAAAGGTCACGCCTTTCTCGGCCAGGACGATACGCACCTGGTGACTAAACATGTCATTGCCGGAGAACAGGGTCATGACGGAGCGCTTGTTGGCAGCGAAAGCCATTGTTCCCTCCATTCAGAACAAGAAAAACACGATGGCCACAGCCATCATTAATCCGGGGTGTATTACGTGGGTAACACAAGCAGGCTAGCTAGTATATCAAATTTTCAGCAGTTTGAGGATAGAACAATGTCAGTTGTTCGCCTTGATATTTGCATCTGGTAAACTGATCATCACCATTATCCCGGAGGAATGTTATGCCGGAAGCAACTGACAACAGTGAAGTCCGCCTTGATAAGTGGCTCTGGGCTGCTCGTTTTTACAAAACACGGGCACTGGCACGCAGCATGGTTGAAGGTGGAAAAGTGCATTACAACGGCCAGCGCTCCAAGCCCGGGAAACTGGTTGAAATCGGCGCTATGCTCCGGATCCGTCAGGGATATGACGACAAAGAAGTGCAGGTGCTGGCGCTGAGTGTCCAGCGGTTATCTGCGCCTCAGGCACAATTACTGTACGCCGAAACAGAAGAAAGCATTAAGAAACGTGAACGTAATGCCGAAGCGCACCGGCTGAACGCATTATATGCGCCACACCCCGACAGTAAGCCGGATAAGAAACAGCGACGCGATCTGCTGCGTTTTAAACAGGGTGAGTGATGCTCCGGCGTCGTTCCGAATTTAACACTGAGAATATGTGATATGAGTCAAACTCCGGATCAACTGCATCGTTTTATTTTTGAAAATTATGAAGTCCGTGGCGAGCTGGTACAGCTGAACCAGACCACCCGGGATATGCTGGGCGGCCATCATTATCCGCTGGCGATCCAGCGTTTACTGAGCGAGCTGCTGGTTGCTACCAGTCTGCTGACCGCGACGCTGAAATTTGAAGGTTCCATTACCGTTCAACTGCAGGGCGATGGTCCGGTACGTTTTGCGGTCATTAATGGCGATCATCAGCAACAGCTGCGTGGCGTGGCCCGCTACGAAGGCGTGATTGCCGAAAATGCCGGGATGCATGAACTGATTGGCAAAGGTCATATGATGATCACGGTCATCCCGAACGAAGGTGAGCGTTATCAGGGGATTGTCGCGCTGGATGGCGATACCCTGGCCGCGTGTCTGGAAAGCTATTTTGCCCAGTCAGAACAGTTGCCAACCCGCATCTGGCTGAAAACGGAACAACACGAAGAGCAGCCGAAGGCCGCCGGGATGCTGATTCAGGCGATGCCAAACAGCAACAGCGAGCAGCATGCGCTGGATTATGAGCATGTGGTCACGCTGACAGACACCATCAAGAGTGAAGAACTGCTGGAGCTGCCGGCCGAAGAAGTCCTGTATCGCTTATACCATCAGGAAGAAGTGCGTCTGTTTGAGCCGCAGGACGTCAGTTTTGTCTGTACCTGTTCGCGCGCCCGTTGTGAAGCGGCACTGCTGCAGTTAGGAAAAAGCGAAGCGGACTCGTTACTGGAAGAGCACGACGAAATCAGAATGGACTGCGATTACTGCGGTACGGAATATCATTTTTCCGCCAGTGATGTCGCCAGACTCTTCAATGATCAGCTGACGCCGCCGGAAGCGCCGCACAAACTGCACTAAAATATAATATCGAATAAAAACCGCCAGTTAGCATATTTAGCTGTTAACTGGTGGTGCTCTGACTTGTCTTAACGGCGTATTCTGCCATCTCAAATGGCTACATTCTGTTGTTCTGATCGCAAAACAAACTTAATCCGTAAAAACTGTAAGCTTATCCTCATTATTTGAAGTCGCCGCTATAAATCACGCCAGAAGCTCCTAAACTGAATCCAGTTGTACCGACTCCCTTAATTGGTCACATACAGGAGCACTATTATGACTACTGCCCGTTTAGACCTTGAACGCTATGGTATTGTTAATGTAAAAGAAATCGTCAGAAACCCTTCTTACGAACAGTTATATGAAGAAGAACTGAATCCGGATCTGGTTGGCTATGAACGCGGTGTTGTCACCAAATTGGGCGCCGTCAATGTCAAGACCGGTATCTTTACCGGCCGTTCCCCAAAAGATAAATACCTTGTCATGGATGATACAACCCGCGATACCGTCTGGTGGTCTGAAGGGGGCAAGAATGACAACAAACCAATTACACCGGCGATCTGGTCCGAACTGAAAAAACTGGTAGTAGAAGAGCTTTCCGGAAAACGTCTGTTTGTCATTGACGGTTTCTGCGGTGCCAACCCTGACAGCCGCCTCGCGGTGCGCATTATTACCGAAGTCGCCTGGCAGGCTCACTTTGCCAAAAATATGTTTATCCGCCCCAGCGAAGAAGAGCTGGTGGGATTTGAGCCTGATTTCGTTGTGCTGAACGGCGCGGAAACCGTGAATCCGAACTGGAAAGAACAGGGTCTGAACTCCGAAAACTTTGTCGCCTTCAACCTGACAGAAAAAATGCAGGTCATCGGTGGCACCTGGTATGGCGGCGAAATGAAGAAAGGGTTGTTCTCTGTCATGAACTACCTGTTGCCGCTGCGGGGCATCGCTTCCATGCACTGCTCTGCCAACGTCGGTAAAGATGGTGATGTGGCTATCTTCTTTGGTTTGTCCGGTACCGGCAAAACCACGCTGTCTGCGGATCCGAAACGTCTGCTGATCGGTGATGACGAACACGGCTGGGACGATGACGGTGTCTTCAACTTTGAAGGCGGTTGCTATGCGAAAACCATCAAACTGAGCAAAGAGGCCGAGCCGGATATCTATAATGCCATTCGTCGTGATGCCCTGCTGGAAAACGTAACCGTGGATGCCGAAGGCAATGTTGATTTTGACGACGGCTCGATCACGGAGAACACCCGGGTGTCCTATCCAATCTATCACATTGATAATATCGTCAAACCGGTATCGAAAGCCGGTCCGGCGAAAAAGGTGATCTTCCTGACCGCCGACGCCTTCGGGGTATTGCCACCGGTTTCCAAACTGACGCATGACCAGACGCAATATCACTTCCTGGCCGGATTTACCGCCAAGCTGGCCGGGACAGAACGTGGAGTCACCGAGCCGACACCGACGTTCTCGGCCTGCTTCGGCAAGGCGTTCCTGACGCTGCATCCGACCCAGTATAGTGAAGTGCTGGTAAAACGCATGGAAGCCTCAGGCGCTGACTGCTATCTGGTCAATACCGGCTGGAACGGCACCGGCAAACGCATCTCGATCCATGATACCCGCGCCATTATTGATGCCATCCTGGACGGCTCCATTGATAAGGCACCGATGAAAACCTTGCCGATCTTTAATCTGGCGATGCCGATTGATCTGCCGGGCGTGAATCCGCAGATCCTCGATCCGCGTGACACGTACACGGATCCGGCAGAATGGCAACGTAAGGCGGAAGATCTGGCACAGCGTTTCATCAAAAACTTTGTGCAATACACCGATAACGAACAGGGTAAACGCCTGATTGCCGCCGGTCCGCAACTGCCCTGATTTTATATCCGGGTAACGGCGTAACAGCTCGTTTACATCTCCGGGAGCCACATAAATGTGGCTCCTTTTTTTACTAAAATACGTTGCTTTTCCTGCAGCCCTTATCTGGCAAGGGCTACAGGATTTTCAAGTGATTCTGTCACACAAAGAACACTTTTTTTCGCTGATGAAGCGCTATCCAAATCTTGCGATTCCCTGTTTTAGATCAAAAAAATACCAACTATCTTCCTGCAGAAAATCGCAATATATAGTTAAATTCGCTCCAACTTGAACTATATATAGTAGTACCACCACAACGACACACAATGTCGGATTAGCACGAGGGCTAAGAAATGCAAGCAAAACCGCTGGTAATCAAACGCGACGGATGCCGCGTATCGTTTGATGGCTCACGCATATGGCAGGCGGTGGCAAAAGCCGCTGAAGCCGTAAACGTAAGAGACGACGCGTATTGCGCCTCAGTAGCTGGTCAGATCGCGTCACAGTTAGCCGGACGCGATGAAGTCGATATCAGTGAAGTACAGACGCTGGTCGAAAACCTGTTGATGGAAGGTCCGCACAAGAAGCTGGCGCGTGCCTACATTGAATATCGCCACGACCGTGATTTAGCGCGTGAAAAACAAGGCCGTTTGAATAAAGAGATCCAGGGACTGATCCATCAGACCAATGCCGAGCTGCTGAACGAAAACGCCAACAAAGACAGCAAGGTGATCCCGACCCAGCGCGACCTGCTGGCCGGTATCGTTGCCAAACACTACGCCAAACAGCATATGCTGCCGCGTGACGTCGTGCAGGCACATGAAAGTGGCGAGATCCATTTCCATGATCTCGACTATTCGCCGTTCTTCCCGATGTTCAACTGCATGCTGATTGATATCGAAGGCATGCTGACCCATGGTTTCAAAATGGGTAATGCAGAAATTGATACCCCGAAATCAATCTCTACCGCGACGGCCGTGACGGCTCAGATCATCGCGCAGGTTGCCAGCCATATCTATGGCGGCACCACCATCAACCGCATTGATGAAGTTTTGGCACCGTACGTGACTCAGAGTTTCGAAAAACACCGCAAGGTTGCGGAAGAGTGGGCGATTGCGGACGTGGAAGGCTATGCGCATGCGCGTACCGAAAAAGAGTGTTATGACGCCTTCCAGTCACTGGAATATGAAGTCAACACGCTGCATACCGCCAATGGACAGACACCGTTTGTGACCTTCGGTTTTGGCCTGGGTGAAAGCTGGGAATCCCGCTTGATCCAGAAGTCGATCCTGCAGAACCGTATTGCCGGTCTGGGTAAGAACCACAAGACAGCCGTGTTCCCGAAACTGGTGTTTGCGATCCGTGACGGCATCAATCACAAGAAAACCGACCCGAACTACGATATCAAGCAACTGGCGCTGGAATGTGCCAGCAAGCGGATGTATCCGGATATTCTGAACTACGATCAGGTCGTAAAAGTGACCGGTTCGTTCAAAACGCCGATGGGCTGCCGCAGCTTCTTGGGTGTTTACGAAGAGAACGGTAAACAGTATCACGAAGGCCGTAACAACCTGGGTGTAGTCAGTCTGAACCTGCCTCGTATCGCACTGGAAGCCCGTGACGAAGCCCATTTCTTCGACCTGCTGGATAGTCGTCTGCGTCTGTGCAAAAAGGCTCTGATGGCACGTATCGAGCGTCTGAATGGCGTGAAAGCGCGGGTAGCGCCGATCCTGTATATGGAAGGTGCCTGTGGCGTTCGTCTGAAAGCTGATGATGATGTTTCTCAGATCTTCAAAAATGGCCGCGCCTCTATTTCGCTGGGCTATATCGGCGTGCATGAAACCATCAATGCGCTGTATGGCAATCAGAAACACGTATTCGATGATGAAGTGCTGCGTCAGAAAGCGGTGGCAATCGTGCAGAAACTGCGTGATGCGGTTGATGCCTGGAAACAGGAAACCGGCTACGGTTTCAGCCTGTACAGCACACCAAGCGAAAACCTGTGCAACCGTTTCTGCCACCTGGATACCAAAACCTTTGGTATGCGTGACGGTGTAACCGATAAAGGCTATTACACCAACAGTTTCCACCTGGATGTGGAGAAGAAGGTAGATCCTTACGCGAAGATCGATTTCGAGATGGCTTATCCGCCTATCGCGAACGGTGGTTTCATCTGCTACGGTGAATATCCTAACATTCAGCACAATCTGGAAGCGCTGGAAAATGTCTGGGATTACAGCTACGACCGGGTGCCTTACTACGGTACCAACACCCCGATCGATGAGTGTTACGAATGTGGTTTTACCGGTGAGTTCGAGTGTACCAGCAAAGGTTTCACCTGCCCGAAATGCGGCAACCACGACTCGACCAAGGTATCGGTGACCCGTCGTGTCTGCGGCTACCTCGGCAGTCCGGATGCCCGTCCGTTCAACGCGGGTAAACAGGAAGAAGTAAAACGCCGGGTGAAACATCTCTGATAGCCCACCTGGCACCAGTTCAGGGAAAAAAACCGCCGGACGGGAAACTGCCGGCGGTTTTCTTTTCCGCGCGATCCGAAAAAGTGAGCTATCATGCCGCTCATTTCTGACTGTAGTAGATGTAGATGAAGACTCCACTGTTTACAAAACCGGCCGGTGCGGTGCCGGCGAGACATGCCTGTCGTTTTCTGCTGGCCACACTGCTTTGCTCCGGTCTGGCCTTATCCGGTTGTACCCGTTTCGAACCTGATGCAGCAAAAAACAGTGCTCAGAGTACCCTGAAGCAACCATCACTGCCGGGGCAAACATGTTCCCCTGCCCGCCCGCAGACCGGACTGGTCGGCCTGCTGGATGAAACGCTGGCGAAAACCAAAGAGGCGAAGGCATGGCCGGTCAGCAAGAGTGATCGCTGCAAGCATCAGTTTCCCTATCACTTCACCGTGATTTCCGTCTCGCCGGTGCTGGTTATAGGGACACCGCTGACCTCCCCGGCAGAGGCAAACTGCGTCTCCGGCAATGCCTCCATTCATTGTCTGCGCTCGGAACGGTTTGCCGGCAGATATGAAGTGGCCGATACATTTACCCACGCGTCGGGACTGGTCTGGTTTTCCCCGGAACATGGTCCCCGGTTGTTCGATATTCCCCAGCATGCAAAAAGTATGTATCTGCTGATCAATGGCAAATCGCTCAGACTTAAGCGGAAGGGAAACCAGTGGGTATTTGCCCATAAGCGGTAGTTATCTGAAGCGGCTGATATCAAACATCACCCCTTCCAGCCACAGCGGTGTGCCGGATTCATCATAAAGAACGCGGCCCCGTAGGTTGTTCCACAGGATCCGGCCGTCATCACGCTTGATCCGGAGTGTGACATCGAAGGCGGCCGGCCGGGTTTTCGCCTCAGTCACCGCCGCCGTAAACCGGGCCTGATCATCCGGATGGATCACCTGATCCAGGGATAACGCTTTCGTCAGGAAACGCTCCTGCGGGATGCCGGTCAGCGCTTCAATGCCATGCCCGATATATTGTACCTGCCATGGGAATTCCGGTTTGACCCGGAATACCGCGCCAGAAAGATGCTCTTCCAGCCGGTTAAAATTCTCGTCAGTCAGCTCCAGCCTGACCGTCAGTTCACGGATCGTGCGCAGACGATTGCTATTAATAAACAGCACAACAAACAAGAGCAGATCCAGCGCCATGCCGCCGAAGCGGATGATTGCAGGTAACCAGCTGATGGTACTTTCCTCAAATTCCGGTGTGCTGCGAAAATGAAGTGTCCAGATATGGCCATCGATCGCGAGTTCTCGTTCTGTGGCGTAGCGGGTCGCCGGATCACTTGATGTGGAGGAATACAGTAGATTTTCCCGGACGGGTTTCCCGTCAAATAACTCAATGACCACATCACGATTAACCTGTTCCGCCAGAACACTTTGCATGAATTCCGCAGCCCGGAACGGGATATAGGCAAAACCGAGCAATGCCCGGCGCCGGGCTGGTATCGTATCGACGGGCTCATGCTGCTGATAAATAGCCAGATACAGCACAAAATTCGCTGGTTCCAGGGCATCGGTCGTCAGTCCGGAGGTTATTCGGCGTGACAGCGTGATCTGACCACTGTCGCGGGCCTGCTCCATGGCCATACGCAGCACTGGATCGGCGTTCAGATGATCACCTGGTGGTTCAATGAATACCACCTTGCCGAGCGGATCCTGAATGCCTAAGCCTCGGCTACCGGCCAGATATCGTTCCGGTTTCAGCGTACTGACATAGTCATGCCAGCTGGCCCGGGTGACCTCATCGGCGGTGGCAAACAGTCCGGCCGTCGCATGCAGAGCCTGAATGTAATCCTGCAGCCGGTTCACGATACCGGTTTTTTGTTTTTCCACCCGGGAGTGAAAGCGATCCAGTGACTGGTTAATCAGCGTGATTTCCGCGTATTGCCATAAGCCGGTGGTCGCGGTCAGCATGCAGACCAGCGCGAACCAGGGAAAACCTTTGCCGGAAAAACAGCTGCGGAGCCACTGCAATACAGGCGCTTTGGTGCCAGACATCGTCACCCCCGTAAAATCAGTCGTCCTATTTATAAGTATATAAGAGTTCCGGAGGCTGTAGTCCGGACCAGGAGATCTGCAGGTTATCTGTCGCAAAGTCGACGAAAAAAGCGGTGGATGCACTTGTATACTTTCTGCCGGGACACCATAACTAATGACAGGACTTCGTTAACCAGCTTCGAACCTGAGGAGGCTTTTATGCCACTGATTGTTACTCTGACGCTGACTCCGTCACTGGACACCGCGACCAGCACCGCAAAAGTATATCCGGAAGGAAAACTGCGCTGTCTGACGCCGGTGTTTGAACCCGGTGGTGGCGGTATCAACGTCGCCCGCGCCATCACGCACCTCGGCGGACAGGCTACCGCCCTGCTCCCCTCTGGTGGCCCGACCGGCGCCCATCTGGTGGAGCTGCTGCAGCAGGAAGGAGTTACCGTGGATGCCCTGCAGACCCATGACTGGACCCGGCAAAACCTGCATGTGGTATCCGACGCCACCGGTGAACAGTTCCGCTTTGTCATGCCGGGTGCGGCATTGCATGACGATGAATGGCAGCAGTTGCTGGCGAAAATCGCGCAATTACCGGCCGGTACATTACTGGTGCTGAGTGGCAGTTTGCCGCCGAATATGACCACTGTCGCCGTGACGGAACTGCTGCAATGTGCCCGGCAACATGGGCTGCGCACTATCGTCGACAGCTCCGGCGAGGCACTGAAAGCCGCCGTTGCCTTTGGTGGTCTGGAACTGTTAAAACCCAACCAGTCCGAACTGGCCGAGCTGACCGGGCAATCACTGGAACAGCCCGATCAGGTAGTGAATGCAGCCCGGGCACTGATTAGTCAGGGCGCCGCGAAACGTATTGTGGTCTCGCTGGGTCCACAGGGTGCGCTGGCGGTAGATGCGGAACAATGCATTCAGGTGGTACCACCGCCGGTCATCAAACGCAGCACGGTCGGCGCTGGTGACAGTATGGTTGGCGCCATGGTGCTAAAACTGGCCGAAGATGCGCCGCTGGCGGATATGGTGCGTTTCGGTGTCGCCGCCGGCACCGCCGCCACCATGAATCTCGGCACCAAACTGTGCAGTAAAAAGGATACGGAAAAACTGTATCAGTATCTGCAGCAGCAATAAGGATTTCCGGCAGCCGGACAGAACGCTGTCCGGTCTGATCCGGTTATTCCGGCTCTTGCGCCAGCGCCTGCCGCAGCAGCGTCGCTAAATGCAGGGGATGTCGTCCGGCGGTAACTTTGATCTGGTGCGCACAGCCAAAACCGTTACAGACCACCAGCGCATCCGGCGCTGCCTGCAAAGCCGGCACCAGTGATTGCTGCGCCATCTGGTGCGAGTAGTCAACGTGTTCAGCCTCCAGCCCAAACGTACCTGCCATGCCACAGCAGGATGACTCAATAAAACTGAACTCCAGCCCGGGCACCGTTTTCAACACCCGCCGCACCGATTTCATCGCACCAATCGCTTTCTGATGACAATGACCGTGGATCAGCACAGGCTGCGTGATTTTACCGGCCTGAAATGGCACCCGGAAACCACCCCGCGTCAGTTCGGCGGCAATAAATTCTTCCAGCAGCATGGCCTGTTTTGCCAGTGTAACCGCCGGTTGCCCTAACCCCAGCGTTTTATATTCATCACGCAGCATCAGTAAGCTGGATGGTTCCAGACCCACGACCGCCAGACCTTGCTCCACATACGGTGACAATACCGTCAGTAACTGTTTTGCCAGCGAACGAGTCTCATTGACCAGTCCGAAGGTCAGCAGGGAACGGCCGCTGTCGAGCACCTCGCCTTTGACCGATAACGGGTGGATCACATGCACCGTGAACCCGGCCAGCCGCAGTAAATGCAGTGCGTCTTCCGCCTGTTGCGGTGCAAACAGCGTGGAAAAGCTGTCCAGCCAGAGTACCACGGTACGGGCTTCACCAGACGGATGCGCTACTAACGGCGCAAAACTGCATTCTGCCGGTGCAAAAGGATGTAGCGCAACCTCCGGCAACGGGACTTTCGCCGCAATGCCCAGTAACCGCTCTCCCCACTGCGCCAGCAAGGGCGAGCGATTGCGCCAGTGGATCAGTTTGCCTAACCACGCATAACGATTCAGCCACAGGGGGGAATAGGCAAACAGGCGACTGCGCCAGAGCAGAGGCTGGTTTTTCAGTTGCTGCGCCAGATATTCGATCTTGATCTGCGCCATATCGACATTGTTTTCGCATTCCCGCTTGCAGCCTTTGCAGGCCACACAGAGATCCATCGCTTCGGCCAGTTCCCGATCAGACGTCAGCGCCTCAGCATCACTGTTCAGTGCCCGTTTCAGCAACTGCACCCGTCCGCCCGGAGAAAGCAGCGGTTTTTCTGTTATCCGGAAGCTCGGACACATCACACCCCGGCCATGTTGTTCACACACGCCACTGCGGATACAAACCGCCACGGCTTTGGCAAAATCCCCGCCCGCCCTGGGAATATCGGCATAGGCATCGCCCATACCGCGGTCCTGATAGTCTGACCAGTCTAATTCTGTGCGCATCCGTCTGTCCTGCGATCGTTTTATCCGATCCCATCAAGAAAGATGCCGGAATGGTTTATAGAGATAACAAGGAGTTAGAGATCATCGCTGCGTCACAAAGCAGACAAAGTGACAAGAATCCGCGCAGTATGCCGGCTTGCAGTCGCTATCAGTTATGGTCAGAATAGCGAAAAAAGGAGCGTTGCCATGTTCGGTAAATTATTTAAATCCCTGTTTTCCGGCGCAGAAAAAACCGTCGCCCCCGTCGAACCGGTGGAATATAAAGGTTATCTGATTTATGCCGAACCGATGGAGGAAGGCAGTCAGTACCGTCTGGCCGGCCGGATCTGCAAAGAAATTAACGGCGAGACGAAGACCCATACCTTCATCCGTTCTGATCTGCTGCCTTCCAAAGAAGAGGCCTGTCAGTGGATGGTGCGTAAAGCCGAGCTGTTTATCGATCAGAGCGGCGACAGTATGTTCAAATAAAGGCAGGTTTGGCAGACTGATTTCGCAGTCTGCCTTACTAATCGGCGCACGGAGCTACGCGGCAGCCCGAGCGCGTTTTGGCCGCAGCCAGAGCTCCAGCAGGAGAGAGGCAAATACGATCAGCACACCCAGCCACTGCCAGTGATTGAGCGCCTCATGCATCAGTATGCTTCCCGCCAGTACCGCCGTCAGCGGATTCAGCAATGTCATCAGTCCCAGACGATTCAGGGGGATATTGGCCATGCCCCACAGCCAGAGCACATAGGCCAGCGCCGAGTTCAGTAAAATCAGCCACGCCAGACCAAACCAGTCATCCCCCGCCGGGATGGGCATACTCCCCTCCAGCCAGACAGCCAGTGGCAGAATCATCAGCCCGCCAAGCAGTAACTGCCAGCCGGTAAAGCTGATCAGCTCGCCATGCCAGGGACGCTGCTGTAACAATAAACTGCAGACGCCAATCAGCAGCGTCGATGTCAGCGCGGCACCGACGCCGATCCAGTTCAGTTCAGCGCCCGGACCCAGCAGCAGGATAATGCCGCCCAAGCCCAGCAGCGCACAGATCAGCGCCTGACGGGAGGGGCGCTTATGCAAGAACAGCCACTGCAGTCCCAGCAGCAGCAGCGGCAATGTCGCCGCTAATGTACCGGCCACCGATCCTGGCAGATACAGTGCGGACACAAACAATAACGGGAAAAATCCGCCGATATACAGAAAGCTGATCAGGAGCAGATACGGCACCTGCCGCCACGGCACTTTGGCCGGACGGATGGCCAGTAATAACAATCCCGGCGGGATCGCCCGCATCACCGACAGCCACAGGGCGGGCCATTCCGCGAGGTATTTCCCGGTAATAAAGTAGGTCGTTCCCCACAGGATCGGCGTCAGTGCCACGAGAATGGGCGGCATATGTATCTCAACACAAAGAATCTTTACATGGAGATATTTTGGCTTGTTTTTGCCCTTTCCGTCAACTATCTTTATGTGAAGATAAAAAGGAGGTAAACAATGCAAACGGATCATGTCGATCGCATTCTCAGTCAGTGGCAACACGAACGTCCGGAGCTGGATCTGCTGGCAATGAGTATTTTTGGCCGCTTGTGGCGCCTGAATGCCATCGCCGGCAAGGCCATCGAACAGGTGCACCTGCAGTTCGGACTGACCCAGCCGGAATTCGATGTCCTGGTCGCGCTGCGTCGCAGTGGCGAACCTTACACCTTAAGCCCGACCGCACTCTATACCTCGCTGCTGCTCTCCTCCGGCGCCATGACCAACCGACTGGATAAACTGGAAGCCCGTGGTCTTATTTACCGCGAACCCTCACCGGAAGATCGCCGCAGCATGCTGGTGTCCCTGAGCAAAAAAGGACTGGCGCTGATCAATGAAACCATGACCGCGCATGTCGCCAATGAACAGCGGTTGTTAAGCTCGCTGGATCGGGAGCAGCAACAGCAACTGGCTGATTTGCTGCGGATCTTGCTGGTTGATATCAGTAAAAACTCAACCTCGGATTCTGTTGAAGACTAGACCGTGGTTTTTATGGTTTTTATCATATTTAATGCGTTAATTGGTTTTTGCGATTGCCTGCGAAGAGAGTCACGGAATGCAGGCAATCAACCCTTATAATGGCTGCCCGATTCAAATCTTTACGAATAAAATGCGCTTAAAACCCTTGCTGAAGCCTTATGCCACCAGCATGACTTTTCAAAACCGTCTGTTTTTGTTGCTTATACTGGTAATCGGCCTGCAACTGCTGGTTATTGGTGTTTTTGTGCATCACCGCATCGCGGATATTCTGGATAAAGAAGTCGGTAACAGAGCGCTGATGCAGGCCCGGCAGATTGCGACCCGCCCGACCATCATTGAAGGGATAGAGACGCATAATTATGATGAAATCAAAGCCTACGTCGATGAGCTGCAGACATTTTATTCTGATGCCAGCTTTATTGTCGTCGGCGATGCCAAAGGCATACGCATCGCGCACCCCGATCCGGGCAAAGTCGGCTTCCCGATGGTGGGTGATGACAATACCCTCGCGCTAATCAACAAGAAATCTTATGTTTCACTGAGTAAAGGCACGCTGGGCTTTGGTATGCGGGGCAAGGCGCCGGTACTGAACAGAAAAGGGGATGTGATCGGCATCGTCTCGGTGGGCTATCTGCTGAACAGTATCGCATCCTGGCGCAATCTTTATCTCAGTCCCGTCATGGCGATGCTGGCCATCATGCTGCTGAGTGCCATTGTGGCCGCTTACTTCTTTTCGCGCCATATCAAAAAACAGATGCTGAATATGGAACCGGATGAGATAGCGCTTTCCCTGCGGATGGAGTCCGCCATTCTGGAATCTGTCTATGAAGGTGTTGTCGCCATTGACCATGAAGGTCTGATTTATTCCATCAATCAGAATGCACGCCGGATACTGGGGATCAGCAGCAACACAGAACAACTTCACGGCACCCCCATCAACGCACTAATCACACCTAGTGATTTCTTTATTCCGGGATCACAGCAAACCGCACAACATGCGGTGAAAGATGAAATTCTCTCCCTGAACGGTGACTACGTCATTGCCAGCCGGGTACCCTGCCTGCTAGACGGTAAAGCCTTAGGCTGGGTGATCAGTTTCCGGCGTAAGGATGATATCAATACGCTTTCCCTCCAGTTATCTCAGGTTCAGCAACATGCGGAAAACCTGCGGGTCATGCGCCATGAATACGCGAATAAACTGTCTACCGTTGCCGGGTTGATACAACTGGGCGCCTACGAGGATGCATTAAAAACCATCCGCAAGGAAACAACACAGCAACAGCAACTAGTCGATTTTTTCATTACCCGCTTTAACAACAACCGGGTCGCCGGTCTGCTGCTCAGCAAATATATCCGCGCGCAGGAACTAGGCCTAGAACTGATCCTGGATCCGGGCTGTGAAATGCGTAAAGCATTACCCGATGCACTCGACGCCGATGCACTGACCACCATTCTGGGGAACTTGCTGGATAACGCGTATGAAGCGACCTTGAAGAACCTGGCGAGTTCCAAAAAAATCACGCTCCTGCTGACCGATGCTGGTGACGAACTGGTCATTGAGGTGGCAGACAATGGGACAGGGATTGCCCCTGCGGTCGCAGACACACTGTTTGAGCGCGGTGTTACAACAAAAAAAGAAGATGGGCACGGTTATGGAATGTATTTGATTAACCGCTATGTCAGACATGCTGGCGGCTACATCATCATTGATGAGGCCGATCCGGTTGGTGCCATCATTTCTCTGTTTATACCGTTAAAAGGACCTGCTTATGAATAAATTCGACGTGCTGATTGTCGAGGATGAATTACGCATCGCCGAATTGCATTCGCAATTCATTCACCAGCATCCCCGGTTTACGCCTGTTGGTATTGCCAGTACCCAGGCTGAAGCCCGGCGCATGATACGAGTACTGAAACCCGACCTGATCCTGCTGGATAATTTTTTGCCGGATGGACTGGGCATCGAAGTGATGCGCGATTTGCTGGCCGAAAAACAGGCACCGGATGTGATCTTTATTACCGCGGCCAGTGATATTGAAACCGTGCGTGAAGCCGTACGCTGCGGCGCTTTTGATTATCTGCTAAAACCGATTGGTTATGACCGTCTGCAGGATACGTTACAGCGTTATCTGCGCTACCGCAGTTCAATCAATGCCAGTGATAATGTCAGCCAGCGTCATGTGGATGAGATGTTTAACCTTCAGGCCCGGGAACTGACTTATCGTAATTTGCCGAAAGGCATTGATGAACTGACATTGGAAAAAGTAAAAGAAGCCTTTATGTCAGGTGACACCTTCCACACCGCAGAATCATTAGGAGAGTTGATCGGTATTAGTAAAACGACCGCCCGCCGTTATCTGGAACACTGTGCCGCACTCACCTATCTGCATGCGGAGGTCGTACATGGAAAAGTGGGCCGTCCGGAACGGATTTATCGCAAAGCCGGATAAAAAAAGCCTGCAGGATGACGACGGAGAAATAATCATCCTGCAGGTATCCCTCATGGAACACGGTCAGAGCAATTTACTTTCACTGATTATCTGATTTCGTAAACGGCCTATTTTTTCAATTTCAACTTCAACAATATCCCCCTCTTTTAAAAACAAAGGAGGCGTTCTTTTTTTGCCAACACCACCCGGCGATCCGGTAATAATGACATCGCCCGGTGATAAAATGGCAAAGGTGCTGATATATTCAATCAGCTCGACAACGGAACGAACCATATTCCCGGTATTATCATCCTGCACTAATTGTGCATTTAAATAAGTTCGTATATCCAATTCATTAGGGTTGGCTATTTCATCACAGGTGACCAGCCAGGGGCCGAAAGCGCCCGTCTCCGGCCAGTTTTTACCCGCAGTGAACCAGCTATGCTGCCAGTCGCGGACTGAGCCATCCATATAACAACTATACCCGGCAATATAATCCAGTGCGTTTTCACGGGTGATATGCTTGCCGGCTTTTCCGATAATAACCGCAAGCTCACCTTCATAATCAAATTCATTACTGATATCGGGTTTTAACAAATAGCAGTCGTGACCGGTCTGTGAATCAGGAAATCGCACGAACAGTGTCGGTGCGTCATTATGTTCATCAAACTCCTGTCGTTTGGCCTGATAATTCATGCCGACACAAAGTATTTTATTCGGCGTCTCCACGACAGGCAGAAATTTAATTTCATCCACCTGATAATCAACCGGCTCGCCGATAAACTTTTCTGCAAGCGCTAAGGCTTCCGCTTTTAAAAGCTCTTTAATATTCCGGAATTTAAAGCTTAATCTCAGCCCTAAATCTATGACACCATCCCCCTGAAGCAGGCCATAACTCTTGCTGCCATCGGGACGGATAAAACTTAACAGTTTCATTTGTCTTGTTCTCGTATTTATTCTGAATAAACAAACAGTGTTATAAATACGAAATAAGATAAAGAAACTTATATGCTTTTTATTTCCACAAAACAAAAAAATAAAGAGTGGCTTTACAGCCACTCCTTTTTATTACATAGCAAGGATATATTTAATCATGACGCCGGCAGCGATTGCCGACCCGATAACACCCGCAACGTTCGGGCCCATCGCATGCATCAGCAGGAAGTTTTGGTGATTGGCTTCCAGACCCAGTTTGTTAGACACACGCGCCGCCATCGGTACCGCCGAGACACCCGCAGAACCGATCAGTGGATTGATTTTGTTCTTGCTGAAAACGTTCATCAATTTGGCCATCAGCACGCCACTGGCCGTACCGATACCAAATGCAATGACCCCAAGAACCAGAATCCCCAGTGTCTGCGGTTGCAGAAACTTGTCCGCCATCAGCTTTGAACCAACCGACAGACCCAGGAAGATGGTCACAATGTTGATCAGCGCATTCTGAACCGTGTCACTCAGGCGTTCCACCACACCACATTCACGCATCAGGTTACCAAAGCAGAACATCCCCAGCAGCGGTGCCGCATCCGGCAGAATCAATGCCACCAGCAACAGCAGAGTCACCGGGAACATGATTTTCTCCCGCTTTGAGACGACACGTAACTGGGTCATGACGATCTGACGCTCTTGCTCTGTGGTCAGCGCACGCATGATCGGCGGCTGGATCAACGGAACCAGTGCCATGTAGGAATAGGCGGCAACCGCAATCGCTCCCAGCAGTTCCGGCGCCAGAATACTGGAAAGATAGATCGCGGTCGGACCGTCCGCACCACCGATGATACCGATAGCCGCCGCCTGTGGTAGCGTAAAGCTGATGACCCCCAGCATATTCAGTAACAATGCGCCGATAATGGTCGAGAAAATACCAAACTGAGCCGCAGCGCCCAGTAACAAGGTACGCGGGTTGGCCAGCAGCGGACCAAAATCGGTCATCGCGCCAACCCCCATAAAGATCACCAGCGGCGCAACACCTGAGGCAATCGCGACCTTGTAAAAGGTATATTGCACACCATCACTGTAACCGAAGTTGGATACCAGCTGTTCAATGCTATGCATAATTGCCGGCGACACTGTCGGTAATGCCGCTTTGATAGCCGCAGCGTCCGGCAGACTGCCGACCTTGTCAGCAATAGCGGCAATCACATCCGGTTGTGCCCGGTATAACGCCATTTCCAGTGCGGAATAGGCCAACCCTGCGTCCGGAATGTTGGCCAGCAAACCACCGAAACCAATAGGCATCAGCAGTAAAGGCTCGAACTTCTTGACGATAGCCAGCCATAGCAGCAGTAAGCTGATCACGAGCATCACCGCCTGACCACCGGTCAGGCTCATGATGCCCAGTCCCTGAAATAATGCTTGTAAGCGATCCATGTGACCTACCTCTTATGCCAATGTCAGCATACAGTCACCCACCGCAACCGCATCGCCTTCTTTCACCTGCACGGCGCTCACCACCCCGGCGCGGGCCGCACGAATTTCGGTTTCCATCTTCATGGCTTCCAGGATCACAACGACATCCCCTTCCTGAATGTTCTGTCCTGCTTTCACCAGCACCTTCCAGATATTCCCGGCCAGCGGTGCAGTTACCGGTTCAGCATTTGCTGCAGGGGCTGCGACAGGCGCGGAGACAGGTGTAGCCGGTGCAGATGCCGCCTGGTTAGCAACTTCATGGAAATGCTGAATATCCCCGCCTTCGCTGACTTTCACCACATAACTGCGACCTTCCACCTCAATGGTGTAAACCGCCGGTTCTTCCGTTTTTGCCGGAGCAGGCGCAGTTGCCGCTTCAGCCTTCGCTACCGGAGCGGCGGAAAGAACAGGATGAGGTTCAAAAGCTGCCGGATTACCGCGGTTCTCCAAGAATTTCCACGCAATTTGCGGGAACAGCGCCACGGTCAGCACATCATCAATCGGCGTTGCAGCCAGTTTAATGCCTTTTTTCGCGGCTTCCTCAATGACGCTGGTTTCCAGTTTATCCATTTCCGGCAACAGGTTATCCGCCGGACGGCAGGTGATCGGCAGCTCGCCATCGGCGAGGACGCGCTGCTGCAATTCCGCATTCACCGGGGCTGGGGTTGCACCGTATTCCCCTTTCAGAATGCCGGCGGTTTCTTTGGCAATACTCTTATAGCGTTCGCCCATCAGCACATTCAGTACAGCCTGCGTACCCACGATTTGAGAAGTTGGCGTCACCAGCGGGATGAACCCCAGATCTTCACGGACCCGCGGGATTTCCGCCAGTACCTGATCCAGCTTGTCGCCGGCGTTCTGCTGCTTCAGCTGACTTTCCAGGTTGGTTAACATGCCGCCCGGTACCTGTGCGATCAGGATACGGCTGTCGATGCCTTTCAGCTGTCCTTCAAAAGCATGGTATTTTTTGCGGATATCACGGAAATAGGCGGCGATTTTTTCCAGCCTGGTCAGATCCAGACCCGTGTCATAAGGCGTTCCCTGTAATGCAGCGACCATGGCTTCTGTTGCCGCATGGCCGTAAGTGCCACTCATGGAAGAGATTGCGGTGTCCACACGATCCACGCCTGCTTCAATGGCCTTCATCAGCGTCATCTCGGCCATACCGGTTGTCGCGTGGCAGTGCAGGTGTAATTCCACATCAAACTGTTCTTTCAGTTTGCTGACCAGGTTATAGGCTGCGGTCGGCGACAGAATGCCGGACATATCCTTGATCGCGATGGAATCAACCCCGATTTCCAGCAGCTGTTCCGCAAGATCGATCCAGGTTTGTTCATTGTGGGCCGGGCTGGTGGTATAGCTCAGTGTACCCTGAGCATGTGCCCCCTGTTTTTTCACGGCCTGCAGCGCGCAACGCATATTGCGCGGATCATTCATGGCATCAAACACGCGGAACACATCAATACCGGTTGTCGCCGCCCGTTCCACAAAGTTTTCCACCACGTCATCCGCATAATGACGGTAGCCCAGCAGATTCTGACCACGCAGCAACATCTGCTGACGGGTTTTTGGCATCGCCTGTTTGAGTTCACGCAAGCGATCCCACGGATCTTCGCCTAAGAAACGAATACAGGCGTCAAATGTAGCGCCACCCCAACTTTCTAAAGACCAGTAGCCAACTTCGTCCAGCATGGCAGCCGCCGGTAACATGTCATCAAGGCGCAGACGAGTGGCAAACAGAGACTGGTGCGCATCACGCAATACAACATCAGTAATAGCAACAGGACGCGGAGTAATAATCATTTTTTTCTCCATCAATCAAAAAAACAGTTCGAATCAAAAATCAGTTATGGCCGCGGGTACGACGATGGTGATGAACAGCCGCCGCCAGTACGGCTTTAATTCTTTCGTTATCAGCAGGCGGAGTGGATACTTCGTGTCGTACCACAGGGGTCAGTACAGGCACCGGTTCAGGGGTGAAGCGGATCACCAGATGTGACATCAATTTGACGGCATACACCAGAATGACCAGAAACATGAACACAAAGCCCATACCAAAAAGCATCAGGTAAAGACCTTCACGAAGTAACTCGGATTCAGACATCATTCACCTCAAAATCAAAGAATACACGCATACCCATACAGGTATGCGTGACCACAAAAACAGATTTACACAAACATGCCGAATACGACACTCGCTATCACCAGCACAATACCACCACCCAGACGGGAAGAGATTTGTGCATAAGAGATCAGTGACATACGGTTACAGGCTGATAATACTTCCAGGTCACCGGATCCACCCCGGTTTGCCATGCACAGACCAGCGGTAATAGACGCCTCAACCGGATAAAATCCAATCAGCCAGCCAGAAACAGCAGCACCTACGATAGCACCAAGTACAATCACTGCGGCTATAACAACGTTCGCAAATGTGATGGCCTGCATGATTTCACCCAGGTCCGTATAGCAAACACCCACACCAACCATCAAAAGCCACAGCATCTGTTTGGAGAAGAAATTAGAGAGTCGTTTTGCGCCTTCCTTGATTTCCGGAGGGCAGAGATTTGACGCATTCAGTGCAGCTACAACCAGAACCATATAGGCAAATGTGTGGATCTTGATACTCCCAAAACCTGGCAGCAGTGATTTTGACAGCACCATAGAGAACAGTAAGCAGCAGGTTGCCAGCACTAAACCAACCACGATCTGACGATGTGTGATTTCACCGACTTTCTCATCTTCATCCACTTTGAAATTGGCTTTACGTACCAGTTCACCATTGCCGGTTAATGACGGCATTTTTTGACCAACCACATCCAGAATGGCGGCGGCAACAATCGCAAAAATGTTGGCAATGGTCAGAATCGCAATCGCAACAGAGTAATACTCTTCACGGGAACGACCTGTTACGGAATGGTAGATTTCAGACAGCGGGATCGCACCGGCACCGTTACCACCGCCCATGATAGGCAGGACATACAGCATCAGAACGCGATCCACCGGAATACCAAACACCAGACCAATAGCCATACCAAATACGGCAGCCCCAGCTACAGCAGCCAGGATAGTCGGGACATAACCCACTAACGAGCGCAGCAGCAATTTACGGTTTACCGACAAAATCGAACCGGTAATCAGCACGGCAATGAACAAGTCCAGGAAGTTACTAACTTCCATCACACTGTTGATCGCATCAATTTCCTTTTGGGTAAAGATGCCGGCATACACAAACCAGGCTGCGGCCAGGAAAATCAGCACCGGTGCGCCACCAATGTATTTGTTAAAAATCGGGAGTCGCTTACCGATTTCACCAAAAACGGCACCAATCACAAACATGATGGCAAAACCGCCCACCAGATCGATGGGTAATACGCCGGTAAAATGAGATAAAGCAATTGTAATTAACGTGAAACCATACAAGGGAAGTGGCATGCCAAATATTTTGGCAGACAAGAGTGACTTGATACCACCTTCGTCCTTAATGGCAATTGTTGCTGTTTGGTTCATAAGCGTCATCCTGTATCAGGTAGCTGAGGAATTGTTTCAATGCAGAAACGGCACGCTAATAGTAATTAATTAAAAGTCATACAAATTGTGATGCCAGCCAATAAACGCCGGGGGTTTAATGTTGTTAATTATCTTATTGTTTAAATCAATTTAATTTTCAAATTAATCCATATATATCAACGTATTAACAAAAACTTATCAGGAGCAATAAGAAATTTTATATTTTCTGGTTGCTTAATTTTTCTGCTTTTCCTATATTAAAGTGACAGAACAATAATTAAATTCATAAAAATCATATCTGCTTTTTAAACCGCCTTTTCGCTTGAGAGCGATCAAGAAAACAATTCAAAAAATATTCTTTCATATATACAGCATTTATTAGCCATTAAGGCTCGTATATATGAATGATGAATATATCTTCTGTTGCGTTTTAAATACGGAACTATTCCGCTGGCAGCAGATTGCTGATTTTCTGAGAAAAAATAATCTCGATATTGATCCGGATATTGAGCAATTCATCATTGCTCTGGATGACGCACAGCAAATCGTGGCCTGTGGCGGTATTGCCGGACGGGTACTGAAATGCATCGCCATTGATCCACAGTTACGGGGACAAGGCCTGGCATTAACGCTCATGACAACGCTGATCAACCAGGCATTCACCCTGCAGCGCTATGAGCTGTTTCTCTATACCAAACCTGAAAATGAAGCGCTGTTTACCGAGTGTGGTTTTCACCTGCTGGCCAAGGTTGATGGCCAGGTCATTCTGATGGAAAACAGCGCCACCCGGCTGCAACGCTACTGCCGTCATCTGACGGAATTACGGCGTGAAGGTGATGTCATTGGTGCCATCGTGATGAATGCCAATCCATTCACGCTGGGTCACCGCTACCTGGTGCAACAGGCATGCAAGGAGTGTGACTGGGTACACCTGTTTGTGGTGCAGGAAAATGCGTCCGAATTTCCTTATGAAGACCGGCTGGCACTGATTAAGGCCGGCGTGTCAGATCAGGGGAACCTGACTATTCATCCTGGTTCCGATTACCTGATCTCCCGCGCCACGTTCCCCAGCTATTTTCTGAAAGATCAGAAGATCATCAACGAATGCCATATGGCGCTGGATTTACAACTCTTCCGTAATGCTATTGCGCCTGCGCTCGGTATTCAGCGTCGCTATGTCGGTACCGAGCCGTTATGCCCGGTTACCGCCCAATACAACCAGGCCATGGCTTACTGGCTGACCACCCCGTCCCTGCCTTCGCCGGCGCTTGAATTACACGAAATAGAGCGTCGTTTGCTGGCGAAAGAACCCATTTCTGCCTGCCGCGTTCGCACGCTGTTAGCACAGCAAGGTCCCGCGGCCGTGAAAGGCTTAGTCCCGGAAAGCACTTATCGGTATCTGTGGCAACACTATGCGCCGCCACAGCGGATCAGTGTCTGACCGGATTTATTCATTACAGCAAAACCACTGAGAACAAGGTCTGAACGATGAAGATAGTACAGCAGTCTCATGCCGGCACACTGGAGTCCGGCGATGTATTGATCCGCATCCAGCCTATCGATTCCCCTGAAATCGAAATTGAGTTGGAAAGTGTAGTCGGCAAACAATTCGGTGATGCCATCCACCGTCTGGTTCACGACATCCTCAACAAATTAAACATTTATGGTGTCCGCGTGATCGTGGAAGACAAAGGTGCTCTGGATTGCATTATCCGCGCCCGGGTTCAGGCGGCCTTGATCCGCGCCACCGGAACGCAACTGATGAGCGTCAACTGGAGTGCATTATGAGTAAGTTACGCCGTAGCATGCTGTTTGTTCCAGGCTCGAATGCCGCAATGCTCAGTAACAGTTTTATCTATCGTCCCGACGCGCTGATGTTTGATCTGGAAGACTCGGTCGCTGTTACTGAAAAAGACACCGCGCGTTTACTGGTGTTTCATGCGCTGCAACTGCCGATGTACCGGGAAATCGAAACCGTCGTTCGCGTCAATCCACTGAACTCGGCCTATGGCAAGCTGGATGTGGAAGCAATGGTCCGGGCTGGCGTGGACGTCATCCGGTTACCGAAAACCGATTCCGCAGAAGATATTCTGGAGATGGAACGCCATATTCTGGAAGTCGAACGGAGTTGTGGCCGCAAAGAAGGCAGCACCAGAATGATGGCCGCGATTGAAAGTGCCATGGGGGTCATTAATGCCCCGGAAATTGCCAAAGCGTCTCCTCGGCTGATCGGAATTGCGCTCGGCGCGGAGGATTATGTCCGTGATTTACGTACCGAACGTTCGCCGGAAGGCATCGAGCTGATGTTCGCCCGTTGCTCGATCTTGCAGGCCGCCCGCGCCGCCGGTATCGCCGCCTTTGATACCGTCTACTCCAATGCCAATAACGAAGAGGGCTTTATTCACGAGGCGGAACATATCAAGCAGCTGGGTTTTGATGGCAAATCACTCATTAATCCACGGCAGATCGATCTACTGCATAACGTGTTCGCACCAACCCGCAAAGAAGTCGGCAATGCCCGTCTGATCATTGAAGCCGCAGAGAATGCAGCACAACAAGGGCTTGGCGTGGTGTCACTGAACGGCAAGATGGTCGACGCTCCGATCATCGAACGAGCCCGTTGGGTGTTACAACGCGCAGAAGCATCCGGTATCAGACAATGAGGTTGACCATGACAATGAATGTATTATCCCGTCCGATCCCGGACACCATTTCAGCACAGCTGCCCCATATCCCGTTATTTGGTGGTGCCGCTGGCAAAACAGAACAAAGTGCAACCGGCCACCGCAGTAAACTGCAGTCTTCTCTGGAAGATGCGATCCGGCAAAGCGGTCTGCAGAACGGCATGACCATCTCCTTTCACCATGCCTTCCGCGACGGCGACAAAACCGTCAACCTGGTGGTAGACAAACTGGCCGAGATGGGGTTCAGAAACCTCGTGCTGGCCGCCAGTTCATTGACGAACTGCCATGCACCGCTCATTGATCATATCCGTAATGGCGTCGTCCGTAAGATCTACACCTCCGGGCTGCGCGGAAAACTGGCGGAAGCGATTTCCCGGGGCCTGATGACTGAACCGGTACATATTCACTCCCACGGTGGCCGGGTTCACTTGATCAAAAGTGGCGAACTGAACATTGATGTCGCTTTTCTTGGTGTTCCCTGCAGTGATGAATTCGGCAATGCGAACGGTTTTTCCGGCAAATCCCGTTGCGGTTCGCTCGGTTATGCCCGGGTCGACGCCGAATATGCCCGTCATGTGATCCTGCTGACCGAAGAACTGACCGGTTATCCGAATTATCCGGCCAGTATCGCGCAGGATTGTGTCGATGCCATCGTCAAGGTCAACGAAGTCGGCAATCCGGACAAAATCGGTGGTGACGCTACGCGCATGACCACCAATCCGCGTGAATTGCTGATCGCGAAAATGGCGGCCGATGTCATTGAGCATTCCGGCTATTTCAATGATGGTTTTTCGCTGCAGACCGGTACCGGTGGCGCCTCGCTGGCGGTCACCCGCTTCATGGCCGACCGGATGGTGCGCAATAAAATCAAGGCGAAATTCGGTCTGGGCGGTATCACCGCCAGTATGGTGGCGCTGCATGAGCGCGGCCTGATCGAAACGCTGCTCGACGTTCAGTGCTTTGACAGCGTTGCTGCCGAATCGCTGGGTAAAAACCCGCATCACCAGGAGATCTCGGCCAACCAGTACGCCAATCCGTCCTCCAAAGGCACCAGTGTGGAACAGCTGGATGTCGTGATCCTGAGTGCGCTCGAAATCGACACCGGATTCAATGTCAACGTGATCACCGGCTCTGACGGGGTCTTTCGTGGTGCCTCCGGTGGCCATTGCGACACAGCTGCTGCCGCGAATATGACCATCGTGGTTGCCCCGCTGGTGCGTGGCCGTATTCCGACGGTCGTGAAACAGGTGACAACCTGCATCACCCCCGGGAACAGCATTGATGTTCTGGTGACTGATCACGGCATCGCGGTGAATCCGGCGCGTCCGGACATCAAGGCTAGACTGGAAGCCCAGAAATTACCGCTGATCAGTATTGAAGAGCTGAATGCGCGGGCCTATTCACTGACCGGTGTTCCAGCGGAGATTGAGTATACCGACCGGATTGTCGGTGTGATCCGTTACCGTGATGGCAGCATCCTTGATGTTGTGAAACAAGTAACAGAGTAAGCCGCTATGGAACTGATGTGCTCCCGCCCGACCCACCTGCGCGTCGGGGTAACCCAAATGCTGGCCGCCCGTGATGAACGGGTTCGCCGCCAGCAGATCTGGCTGGATCGGTATAAAGGCAGTCTGATTTCCTTCTGCATCAATATGCCGGGCGAAATCAAAGATAATGCGGAAGCGCATCAGTTACAGGCTGCCGGCATCATTGCCGTAGAAAAAGAGATCAAGGCCCGAGGCTGGGTCATCACGGCCCATTCATCCTGGCGCTTTATTACCGGTCCGGAAGCCTTCTGGAGTGTGCAGATCCCGGCCAGGGCACTGAAAGAGGCCATGATCACTCTGGAACAACAGCATCCGTTGGGCCGGTTATTCGATCTGGATGTCTCCGGTGCCGACGGTCGCAGTCTCTCGCGGCGGGAATTCGGCCTGCCGCCACGCCAGTGTCTGCTCTGCGATGATCTGGCGGCTGTTTGTGGTCGCAGTCGGCGCCATAGTCCGGAAGCATTACTGGCGCATATCCGGCACACCCTGTACTCCTATTCATCAGCTCAGGAACAACATCATGTATGCACTGTTTGATACCGACTGTGCCGCGCCGCTGGCCATAAAGCCAGCAATTGTGCGGGATATGGCGGCACTGGCTCATCGCGCGATGCTGGTGGAAGTTTATACAACCCCCAAACCGGGTCTGGTGGATCTCGCCAATAACGGTGCCCACCGGGATATGACGGTTGATACCTTTGAACGCAGTGCCAATGCCATTGCGCCATGGTTGGAACAGTTTACCGATACCGGCATCCGCAGTGCGCATCAGCCGGTGGATCAGCTGTTATCGGCATTACGCCATCCCGGCCGGCAATGTGAACAGGATATGTATCTGGCAACCGCCGGAGTCAATACCCACAAAGGCATGCTGTTCTCAATGGCGCTGCTCTGCGCAGCAGGCGGACGTTTATGGCAGCAGGGAAAAGGCTTAAACCAGCATTCGCTCTGTCAGACGGTGGCCAATGCGACCGAAGGATTGGTAGAGCGGGAACTGGCCGCGAACACCCACCCCCGTACGGCTGGCGAGCGCTTTTATCATCAGTATGGTCTGCGGGGGATCAGAGGCGAAGTTGAATCCGGTTTTCAGACAGTCCGGAGTTATGCGTTGCCGGTCTATCAACAGGCACTGGCGCAGGACGCCGATCGGAACAGCGCGCTGCTAGAGGTGATGCTGGCCTTACTGGAACATAACGATGACACCAATCTGGTTCACCGGGGCGGGCCTGATGGACTGAACTATGTGAAACAGCAGGCAAAATGGATCCGCACCCATACCACCTTTCTGTCGGTTGAACGCATGAAAGCATTACAACAGCTCGACCAGCAGCTTATCGCCCGCCATTTAAGTCCGGGCGGCAGTGCTGACCTGCTGGCGGTGACCTGGCTGTTGCAACAGCTCGCGCATTAAGTCGGCCTCTCCTCTTTTTCTGCCTGCGGCACAAAAATAAACCCCGGAATCACGTTCCGGGGTTTATACATAATTCATCGGTATTTGCACCTACAGTCTCATTCTACGGCTCCCAGAACGACTTGTTCAGCTCTTCCTGGCGCTGCGACTCTGTCAGACCAACATCCCGCAGGTCTTCAGCGCTCAACTGGGCCAGCTGACGCCGGGTTTGCCAGTTCTGCTTCCATAACAACAACATATGTTTGAGATGAGCGAATGTGGATTGGCCCCGATCAGGGCGCTGTGCATACTGCGGTATTTTGGCATGCACCAGAGAATGCTTAGTCATAGATACCTCCGCGGCTCGTAGCGTAATGCGAGGGGAATGCACTGGACTCACCAGCAGCATATGCTATTAATTTTAGATTATTACAGATAAAAATGTGGGAGCTTTGCCGCAAATCATACACAAATATCTGCCTGGTCACGCTCGCGCTGAAGGCGGAATTTTTTTGATTTGCTTTCATGATTTGCGCCGCCGTAAAGCGTAGAATGCAACATATGGTTATCACCATATGTTAATGTTATTAGTATTTGAGGTGGTTATGATTGCAATACTGGAGGCGCAGCAAGCCGGTCTGCTACGCATCAAAAACTGGCTTCCCAATCTGGTTGCCGGGATCATCGTTGGCGTCGTGGCACTCCCGCTGGCCATGGCATTTGCCATTGCCTCCGGCGTCAAACCAGAACAAGGGCTCTATACCGCCATGGTAGCGGGTGCAGTCGTTTCCATTTTTGGTGGCAGCCGTTTACAGATTGCCGGGCCAACCGGCGCTTTCATCGTCATTCTGGCCGGGATCACCGCCAAATTCGGTATCAGCGGGCTGCAAATCGCCACCCTGATGGCCGGTGTTATCCTGATGCTGATGGGTTTCAGCCGTCTCGGCAGCATCATCAAATTCATCCCGGCGCCGGTGATTGTCGGTTTCACCAGCGGGATCGGGGTCATCATCTGGGTCGGTCAGTGGAAAGATTTCTTCGGCCTGCCCAGCGTGACCGGCGAACATTTCCATGAAAAGCTGTGGCACCTGATCCAGCAGTTCCCGAATGCCAGTCTGACTACCAGCGCGCTGGCGCTCTGCAGTCTGGCGCTGGTGATTCTGACACCCAAACTGCCCTATATGAAAAAAGTACCTGGCCCGCTGGTGGCCATGGTGTTCGCTACACTGGTGGTTTCCGTTTTCCATCCGGAAGGCGTCGCGACCATCGGTAGTGCTTTCGGCGGCATTCCACAGAAATTACCGGATTTTGCTCTACCAGAATTCAGTTTTGGCCAGATAGTTCAGTTGATTGGTCCAGCGTTCACCATTGCCATGCTGGGGGCTATCGAATCACTGCTTTCCGCCGTGGTCGCGGACGGGATGGCCGGTACCCGGCATAACTCCAATCAGGAGCTGATTGGACAGGGCCTCGCCAATATCATCGCGCCCCTGTTCGGTGGTTTCGCGGCTACCGGCGCCATTGCCCGTACCGCGACCAACATCCGTAACGGCGGAAACAGCCCGCTGGCCGGGATTATCCATTCTATCGTGCTACTGATGATCCTGCTGTTTCTGGCGCCGCTGGCCAACAACATCCCGCTGTGCGCACTGGCCGCGATCCTGTTTGTGGTCGCCTGGAACATGAGTGAACTGCCGCATTTTGTGGAAATGGTGAAGAAGGCGCCGAAAACCGATACCGCGATCCTGCTGATAACCTTCCTGCTGACGGTCTTTACCGATCTGGTGGTGGCCGTGAACATCGGGGTTATCCTGGCGGCATTCAGTTTTATGCAGCGTATGGCCGGCGCGGTCGAAATCCAGAAACACACCGCCAGCGATCTGGACAAGGAACTGCAACTGATTGGGCACAAGCACCTGCCACCACAGGTTCTGGTCTACAGTATCGACGGGCCACTGTTTTTTGGTGCGGCAGAAACCTTCCAGCGTGCACTGGCACAAACCAACACCGAACCGAAAGCGCTGATCCTGCGACTGAATCATGTGCCGTTTATGGATTTCACCGCGCTGCAATCGCTGGAGCACGTGATCCATCTGTTATCCAGACACAACGTCACCATTCTGCTGTGTGAAGCCAACAAGGCGGTACAGCAGAAGCTGACCAAGGCCGGTCTGATCGAGCTGTTAGGACAGGGACACTGCTTTACCACGTTTGATGAAGCACTGAACTACTGTGAGCTGCGTTTTGCGGAAGACAGCGAGAAGATGGTTGTAAACGAATAGTATTAAGAGGAAGCAGACCGCGTCTCAGGACGCGGTCTCATCGGTTTTGACTTTTACGCCCAGCTTGCTTTTGGTCGCATAGCTCACGCCATGTTCATCCAGATAATCGCGGATCATCTGACGAACGACCTGCGACGGCGTCAGATCCTGCGCCGTACAGAGATCTTCAAAGGCTTTTTTCTTCACCGGATCAATCAGTAAAGTTAACCGCGCGGTCTTTTTTTCCATCGGCGAACGCTCTGTATGTTAATAAGATTAACATACATTATAGCGGGATGACCACACAGGCTCCAGCGGCAAAACTACCCGATATCCGCCAGATTGCCCTTGGTTTCCAGCCACTCACGACGATCGCCGGAGCGTTTCTTCGCCAGCAGCATATCCATCAGCTGCATGGTTTCCTCCGTTTCATCCAGTGTCAGCTGAACTAAGCGGCGGGTGTTCGGATCCATGGTGGTTTCCCGCAGCTGTTTCGGGTTCATTTCACCCAGACCTTTAAAGCGGGTGACCTGCGGTGTGCCGCGTTTCTTCTCGGCTTTCAGCCGTTCCAGAACACCCTGCTTCTCGTCTTCATCCAGCGCGTAATAAACCTCTTTGCCCAGATCGATACGGAACAGCGGCGGCATGGCGACATAGACATGACCGTTTTCCACCAGCGAGCGGAAATGTTTGACGAACAGCGCGCACAGCAAGGTGGCGATGTGCAGACCGTCCGAATCCGCATCGGCGAGAATACAGACCTTGCCGTAACGCAGCCCGCTCAGATCGTCGGAATCCGGATCCATGCCGATGGCGACCGAGATGTCATGCACTTCCTGCGACGCCAGCACTTCCGACGCATCCACTTCCCAGGTATTCAGGATCTTGCCACGCAGCGGCATGATCGCCTGAAACTCACGTTCCCGCGCCTGCTTGGCACTACCGCCTGCCGAATCCCCTTCCACCAGGAACAGTTCACCCTGCAGCGGATCGGAACAGTTACAGTCGGTCAGTTTGCCGGGCAGTGCCGGTCCCTGCGTGATCTTCTTGCGCACCACGGTTTTCGCAGCCCGCAGGCGACGCTGGGCGCTGCTGATACACAGTTCTGCCAGCTGCTCGGCCAGTTCAATATTCGCGTTCAGCCACAGACTAAAGGCATCTTTCACCACACCGGAGACAAACGCCGCACTCTGACGGGAAGACAGACGCTCTTTGGTTTGCCCCGCAAATTGCGGATCCTGCATCTTGATCGACAGGATGTAGGCACAGCGATCCCAGATATCATCCGGCGTCAGTTTGACACCGCGCGGCAGCAGATTACGGAATTCGCAGAACTCGCGCATCGCATCCAGCAGACCCTGACGCAGACCGTTGACATGGGTACCACCCTGCACGGTCGGGATCAGGTTCACGTAGGATTCGCTGATGAGTTCGCCGCCTTCCGGCAGCCAGCACAGCGCCCAGTCCACGGCCGAATTATCGGCACTGAACTGGCCGGTAAACGGTTGTTCCGGCAGACGTACAAGCTCTTTTAAGTTATCCAGCAGATAGTCGCGCAGACCATCCTGATAGCACCAGTCGTAGGTCTGCTGATTGACCTTATCGTCAAAATGAATGGTCAACCCCGGACACAGCACTGCCTTGGCTTTGAGAATATGTACCAGACTGCGGGCCGAGAATTTCGGTGAGTCGAAATACTTCTCTTCCGGCCAGAATTTCACGCGGGTACCGGTGTTGCGCTTGCCACAGGTGCCGGTGATGGTCAGATCCGAGACTTTCTCGCCCTGCTCGAACGCCATTTCATAGACGTTACCATCGCGGCGCACGGTGACTTCCACGCGGCGTGACAAGGCGTTGACCACCGAGATCCCCACCCCGTGCAGACCCCCGGAGAACTGATAGTTGCTATTGGAAAATTTACCGCCGGCATGCAATTTACACATGATCAGCTCGACCGCCGGCACCCCTTCTTCCGGGTGAATATCGACCGGCATACCACGGCCGTCATCGATCACTTCCAGCGACTGGTCTTCATACAGAATGACATCAATCCGGCTGGCATGACCCGCCAGCGCCTCGTCGACGCTGTTATCAATGACTTCCTGGCCGAGATGGTTCGGACGGGTAGTATCGGTGTACATACCGGGGCGACGACGCACCGGTTCAAGACCATTGAGTACCTCAATGGATTCAGCGGTATAAGCTTGAGTCATGGTAGTCCGTGAGTACGGTTTATAACTGCAGGAATCTTACAATCTGAGCACAGTAACGTTCAAATTCTGTGAAGGCGTGATTACCGCCCAGCTCTACTGTAGTTCGTGCAAAATGATAAAATTGTAATGCGTTGCGATAGTCTAGCACTTCATCGCCCTGTTGCTGTAACAGCCAGATCCGTTCCGGATACTGCAATACCGGCAGATCCAGCGCCCGCAGCTCCTCCACGTGATGCGGCTCCAGCAGATATTCTTCCCCGGTATAAGGGTTACGCTGCGGCCCGAGCAGTTGTTGCAGCAGATAATGCGGATGTACCGCCGGGTTGATGACCACAGCCTTGTGTCCGTAAACTTCCGCCACTTTGGTGGCCCAGAAACCGCCCATGGAGCTGCCGACCAGCCCAATCTTGCGCTCGCCCAGATCTGCCAGTGTCTCCTGTATCGCCAGCCAGGATGCTGCCGGGGTATTCGGCAGTTTCGGTACACAGACCTGGATATCCGGCAGTTCCTGTGCCAGATAGTCAGTCATTTGCCGGGCTTTAACTGAATTCGGGGTGGAATTAAAACCGTGCAGATAAATCAGCGTAGGTGACATCTCAATAGCCTGTAGATTGTAAATCAGGAACAAACCGGCCGGGTTCAAGACGCCAGACCTGGGTCGCAATACGCCCATCCGGATACAGCTGCAGATAACGCCAGCCGGGAGACATGCCATCCAGTGAAAAATCCACACTCAGTGGTTTGAACTGAATACAGGTGGAGGGTGAGGTCAGAAAACGGATCCCCTGATGATACTGATCATACTCCTGATGTACATGGCCGCAGAGCACCGCTTTAACCCGCGGATAACGCGCCAGTATCGCCAGAAAATCATTGGCATTCTTCAGATCGTGCTGATCCAGCCAGATCGAACCAATGGGAAAGGTATGATGGTGCAGACAAATCAGGGCATGCTTTTCCGGATGCTGTTGCAGTGCGGCTTCCAGTTGTTCCAGTTGCAGATGACTCAGCCAGCCGTGCGGCGTACCGTAAACCTGGCTGTCGAGCAGAATCACTTGCCAGTGTTCACTCACCAGCCGCATTTCCGGACGGATGCCGGCCGCCAGCAGTTCATTTTGCATCAGGACGCGGTGATCGTGGTTACCCGGCAGCCAGTGGATCGGTTTCGGCAATGCCGCTGACGCCATACGGGCAAAACGCTGATAAGAGTCTGCGGAGTGATCCTGTGACAGATCCCCTGTTGCAAGCACCACATCATACGGCTGCGGCAATTCAGTAATGGCATCCAGTACTGCCTGAAAACTCTCTGCCGTGGCAATGCCTAGCAGATCCCGGTCGGAACCAGCGAACAGATGCGTATCTGAAATCTGCAATAGCCGAACGACGCCATCGTCCTGGTTATTTAATGTGCAGGTTTCCAAAATCTCTCTCTATATTTGTTTGCGGACAACGCCTTCATTTACCCTTCATGCATGGCAATCCGGGTAACTGGCATCATCACTTTATTATTAATATGCCAGCGCCTGCGCGCTATACCCGTGTGCCAGACAGAAACGCAACCATTCTGCCAGAAAGTGATTACACTGCTCTTTTTCATCCCGCTGATGCATCGCCGGATTAGGATAATCATAGCTGGGGAGTAGACGGGAAATCTGCTGACTGACACACACTTCCGCCATACGCGCATCGTGGTATAGCCGAACTTGCATATGACTTCTCAGAAAATCAGGTAACTCGTCATTGTGCTGGCAAATTTCCAGCAACGTGGTGTAGCGGGTATTTTCCAGAATGCGAACCGCGAATTGTAATGATTGTGCGACGTTATACAACCTCGCACCACCATCTTCTGTTGAAGGTAACAACTTCATCAACGCCATGTAGTTGGTTTCATAGGCCCGGTGCAGCTCTGGCAAATCGGGCACATGACGCCGGGCAAGACAAAGCGTCGTCACGATCCACCCAACCAGCGGCGTTGTAAATCGGCGTGATGTAACTGCAACCACTGCAGCGCAATGACTGTCGTGGCATTATCGATACGGCCTTCTTCCACCCAGCGGTAAGCCTGCTCACGACTGACCACATGCACACGGATGTCTTCGCCTTCATGCGCCAGACCGTGCAGTCCGTTTGCCAGCGTGGAATCGACTTTGCCAACAAACAGATCAATACGTTCGGTGGTGCCGCCCGGACTGACCATATAACTCAGCACGAAATCGGCACGTTGCAGTGTCAGACCTGATTCCTCTTCTGCTTCACGGTGGATCACTTCGTCCGCCTGTTCACCGGGTTCGATAATGCCCGCCACCAGCTCCAGCAACCACGGATCCTGTTTGGTTTCATACGCGCCAAGACGGAACTGTTCCAGCAAGACCACCTTATCGTTTTCGATATCGTATGGCAGCACGGCGGCAGCATGGCCCCGCTCGAACATTTCACGCTGGATCACCGGCCCCCAGCCACCGGCAAAAAGTTTATGCCGCAGGTGATAGCGGTTAATGCGGAAGAACCCTTTAAAACAAGGCTCGCATTTCATTATCTCCACATCATTACGATCGTAATGCTGATCTGCAGCCAAGGCTTGATCTGTCATCGTAACCCACTCCCGATCCAATCCCGTACCGGCGGTATGCCAAAGAAAGGGCAGGTTACTCCTAAGGTTCCGGCGGAGCAATAGTGAACCTGCATCACAAAAGAATCAGAAAAAATTTTCTGATTCGCTTGCGTCCGGACGCTTTATGCACAATGATTAGAAAAAGTTTTCTAATTGAGGCGCCCATGACCGAGTTTTCCTCTTTGAATGAATCCGCCGCCAGCGCGCACGGGGAAGAAACCCGCCTGAAGCTGATTCATGCGGCAACACCCGAGTTTATCGAACAGGGTTTCCGTGCCGCCCGGGTACAGCAGATCGCCGCACGGGCCGGGGTCCGCTTATCCGCGATCAATTATTACTTTGGCAGTAAAGAGGGATTGTATCTGGCGGTGCTGCGTTACCACGGCGAACTGGCTATCACCCAGCAACCGTTGCTGACTGACAACGCCCTGCCGTTGCCGGACCAGTTCCGCTTTCTGATCCACAGCGTGTTGTTACGGATGCTGGACGAACAGCAGGGTTGTCGGATAGCGCAGCTGGTGCTGCGGGAAATGGCCAATCCGACTGCCGCCCTGGATGATATTTATCAGCGTTTTCAGCAACCCCAGTTGCAGCAGATGTTCAGCCTGTTGCAACAGATCCTGCCGGGAGCCGGCCGGGATACGTTATTACGCTGCGTGCTCAGCCTGATGAGTCAGTGCATCATGTATGTGCTGGCCCGTCCGCTGATAACCCGCACCAGCCCGCATCTGCTGACCGATCCCGGCTGGCTGGAAGAGATCGAAAACCATATTGTCCGTTTCAGCTGGGCCGGCCTGATGGCCTTACGGGAGGAACCCCATGCGTAAGTACATCCTATTGCTTGCTGCCTTTGGCTTAAGCGCTTGTCAGCCAACCACCGAAAACACCCTGCCCGGTTATGTCGAAGGTGACTATGTGCGGATTGCCACGCCTGTCGCCGGTTATCTGCGGGAGCTGGCGGTCAGCGAAGGACAACAGGTTCAGACCGGCCAGCCGTTGTTCCGTCTGGAAAGCAGTGAAGTCAGCAGCAATCAGCAGGCGGCGCAGGCGACCTTAAAGAAAGCGCAGGCCCAGGCCGCCGATCTCAGTAAAGGCAAACGCAGTGAAGAGATCGCCTCCCTCAACGCCCAGCTCGGTACCGCGCAGGCGGCGTTACGCCTGAGTGAACAGGAGTTGCTGCGCCAGCAACGTCTGCGGAAACAGGGATTCAGCAATCAGGCGACGCTGGATCTGGCAATCAGCAGCCGCTCCCAGGCCGAAGGCAAAGTCCGCGATCTGAAAGCACAGCTGGCGCTGGCCGTACAGGCTGCCCGCTCCGATCTGCGTGAAGCCGCGCAGGCGGATATTACTGCCGCAGAAGCCCAGTTCAGTCATGCCGACTGGTTACAGGCCCAGACTGCGCCTACCAGCCCGGTGACAGCAACGGTGGAAGAAACCTTATATCAGCTTGGTGAATGGATCCCGGCCGGTTCCCCGGTGGTGACGCTGTTAGCCCCCGAGGCGGTGAAGATCCGGTTCTATATTCCGGAAACAGCGCTGGCGACAATCAAGGCCGGGCAAAACATCGCCATCAGCTGTGATGGCTGCAAGACGACGATTCCGGCCAGGATCAGTTTTATTGCCAGTAACGCGGAATACACCCCGCCGGTTATCTACAGTAAAGAAAACCGCGCCAAACTGGTGTTTATGGTGGAAGCCAGACCGCTGGATACCAGCACCTTCCCGCTGCATCCCGGACAGCCGGTCGCTGTTGCACTGTCACCAACGGAGCAATAGGCCATGAACAGTGAAAACTGGATCATTGATGTGCAGGGGTTAAACAAGAGCTTCGGTGACAAGCTGGTCGTGGATAACCTGAGTCTGCAGGTACAACGTGGCGAGATCTTCGGTTTTCTCGGGCCGAACGGCAGCGGCAAAACCACCTCGATCCGCATGATGTGCGGTCTGCTGACTCCCGACAGCGGGTCCGGTCATACACTGGGCTATGACATTGTCCGGCAGGCGGCCGATATCAAACGCCATGTCGGTTATATGACGCAGCGCTTCGGCTTGTATGACGATTTAAGCCTGCGGGAAAATCTGGATTTCATTGCCCGGATTTATGGCATGCCGCAACGGAAACAACGGGTTCAGCAGGCGCTGGAGCGACTGGGTTTGCAGGGGCGCCAGAATCAGCTGGCCGGTACCTTGTCCGGCGGCTGGAAACAACGGCTGGCGCTGGCGGCCTGCATGCTGCACGAACCGCAACTGTTGTTGCTGGATGAACCGACGGCAGGGGTTGATCCGAAAGCCCGCCGCGATTTCTGGGACGAGATCCATGAGCTGGCCGCAGAGGGTATGACCGTGCTGGTTTCCACGCATTACATGGATGAAGCCGAGCGCTGTCATCGTCTCGGTTATATCGCCTATGGCAAACTGTTGGCCGGTGGTACACCGAAAGAGCTGATCCAACAGAGTCAGTTTACGACCTGGCTGGTTGAGGGTGAGGTCGACGTTCTTTTGCCGGTGCTGCAAAACCACCCTGCGATCACCCTGATTACCCGCTTCGGTAACAGCGTGCATATCAATGGCCTGGATGCCTCTGCTTTAGCGAGGGCAATCGAACCATTCCGGCAACGCAGCGATCTGCGCTGGCAATTGATCACACCGCAACTGGAGGATGTGTTCATCCATCTGATGCAGCAAAGTCAGGATAATTTCCGCTAGAGGTGCTTATGAATCAGATAATAAGCTGGCACCGTCTGCTGGCGATGATCGTGAAAGAGTTTATCCAGCTGCGCCGGGATCGACTCACTTTCGCCATGATGCTGGGTATTCCGCTGATCCAGCTGATCCTGTTCGGGTTTGCCATCAATGGCGATCCCAAGCACCTGCCAACCGTCATCGTGGCGCATGAACAGACATCGTTTACCCGCGCCATCGTGCAGGGATTAGAAAACAGCGCTTATTTTCAGCTGGTCGCAACCGATCTGGGTGAGGCCGAAGCCGATCACTGGCTGGAAGAAGGCGATGCCCAGTTTGCCGTGGTCATTCCGGCCGGATTTGCCAAAAAACTGCAACGCGGAGAACGGCCGCAACTGCTGGTTGCAGCCGATGCCACCGATCCTTCCGCGACCGCCAACGCCATTGGCGCCTTGCAGCAACTGAGTCAGCAATGGCTGCAATACGAACTGACCGGCGCACTCAGTTCCCTGAATGGTAAGGCGCAACCCTATGAGGTGGTGATCCAGCGACGGTTTAATCCGGAAGGTCTGACGCAATACAACATTGTGCCCGGCCTGATGGGCGTGATCCTCACCATGACCATGATCATGATGACCGCACTGGCCGTTACCCGGGAAGTGGAGCGCGGCACGATGGAAAATCTGCTGGCCACCCCGGTGCGGCCACTGGAGGTCATGCTGGGCAAGATCCTGCCGTATGTTTTGATTGGCTTTGTGCAGGTCGCGGTGATCCTTTCGCTGGCAAAGCTCTTGTTCGCAGTGCCATTTATTGGTCCGGCCGGCTGGTTGTTACTGGGCATCCTGGTGTTTATTGCCGCCAACCTCAGCATCGGCATCACCATCTCCAGCGTGGCCCGCAACCAGACCCAGGCGATGCAGATGACCTTTTTCTTTTTTCTGCCATCCATGCTGCTGTCCGGCTTCATGTTCCCGTTCCGTGGCATGCCGTTCTGGGCTCAGCAGATTGGTGAGCTGTTACCCCTGACACACTTTATCCGCTTGATCCGCGGAATTATGCTGAAAGGAAACGGCATGGCGGAAATGTGGCCGCATTTGTGGCCGTTATTACTGTTTTTATTCGCTATGCTGTTAATAGGTGTGCTGCGATTCCGGAAAACGCTGGATTAAAACTGGAGTGAATGATCCGATGAAAAAATCATTATTGTCTGCCCTCATACTGCTGGGGTTTTCCCCGTGGGTGTATGCCGAAAGCCTGCTCGACATCTATCACCAAGCCCGGGAAAAAGATCCGCAGTTGCAGGAAACCCAGGCGCAACGTAATGCCGCCTTTGAAAAAATCAACGAAGCCGATGCCGCCAAACTGCCGCAGATTGGTCTGGATGCGAATGTCAATTATCTGAAATCAAACAATGATGACGCCTATACAGCCCGCACTACCGGTGCGGGGATCACCCTGACCCAGGCGGTATTCCGCCAGTCAATCTGGATGAATTCGGATATCACCAGCAAACAGGCGCTGGCCAGCGATGTCGCACTGAATCTGGAGAAACAGAGCCTGATTTTGCGTACTGCGCAAGCCTATTTCAGTGTGCTGGCCGCACAGGATAGTCTGGAATATTCCCTCGCCAACGAAAAAGCGCTGCAGCGTCAGCTGGATGAAACCCAGCAGCGGTTCGATGTCGGCATGACGGCGATCACCGATGTCCAGGAAGCCAAGGCCGCGCATGATCTGGCGGTGGCTGATACCATCAATACCCAGAACACCCTGTCGAACAGCTATGAAGCGCTGCGCCAGCTGACCGGTACCGAACACCGGTTTCTGGATGTACTGAATACCGAACGCTTCAGCCCCGGTCAAATGACGCAAAGTGCCGATCAATGGCTGAAACAGGCCCAGGATCACAGCCTGACGCTGAACCAGTTACGTATCGCCAAAGACGTGGCCAGACAACAGATTGATCTGGCCAAAACCGGTCATCTGCCGACACTGGATCTGAAGCTGGGCGCCAACTCCGACTACACCGATTATGCAAAAAATACCACTTCGAAGCAGGATGGCACCGTCAATCAGGGCACCATCGGCCTGCAATTCAACCTGCCACTCTATTCCGGCGGCGCGACGCAGTCACAGGTAAAACAGGCGCAGTTTAACTATGTCGCGGCCAGCGAAAATCTGGAAAAGACCTACCGCAGCATGCAGGCGGATCTGTATAAAAACTACAACAACGTGTTCGCCAGTGTCGGTACCATCAAGGCGTATCAGCAATCGGTCATTTCTGCCGACAGCGCCCTAACCGCCACACAGGCCGGTTATCAGGTGGGAACCCGTACCATCGTGGACGTACTGACCGCGACGACCAAACTCTATTTTGCCAAGCAGAAACTCTCCGATGCCCGTTACAACTACATCCTGAATACTCTGCAACTGAAACTGACGGCCGGCATATTGTCGGAACAGGATCTGCTAGACATCAATAACGGACTGATAACGAAAAAATGACACAAAACCGTATTCCCGCTTCTTTCTTCGGCATGGTGCTCGGTCTGTCCGGCCTGGGACAGGCATGGCGTATCGCCGCGCATCTGTGGCAGTTACCGGCGCTGATTGGCGAGAGCCTGCTACTACTCGCCGGCATGGTCTGGGCTGTATTGCTGCTGACTTATTGTTTACAGGCGATCCGTCACTTTGAACTGGTAAAAGCCGAATTTCTGCATCCGGTACAGGGTGGCACCCCCGCATTGCTGGGCGTTTCCACGCTCTTGATCGTCCTGGCGGTATTGCCCTATTCCCTTACCGCCGCATGGCTGCTGACAATAGCGGGTATCAGCTGGCATCTGGTGTTTTCCCTGTGGCATACCGGCACCCTCTGGCAGGGAGGACGGGATACGCTGGATACCGCACCAACCCTTTATCTGCCGACCGTCGCCGGTAACTTTACCAGTGCAGCGGCCTTGGGTGCCCTAGGCCATGCCGACTGGGGCTGGTTGTTTCTCGGTGCCGGCGTGTTCTCCTGGCTGGCGCTGGAATCACTGATTATTCAACGCCTATGGCACCCGAAAACCATGCCGGTCGCTCAGCGCCCGTTGCTCGGAATTCAGTTTGCGCCACCGGTCGTCTGTGCCATGGCGTGTCTGATGTTAATACCGGGCAGCACCGAACCCTGGCTGCTGATGCTGTGGGGATATGGATTGTTTCAGTTACTGCTGGGATTACGTCTCGGTCGCTGGCTGGGGGCACAGGCGTTTGCACCCTCTTACTGGGCGTATACCTTCGGTGTTGCTGCCACCACGGTCAGTGGTCTGAAACTAGCGGCCGCCGGATTACCATCCGCACAATGGCTGGCGATCCCTATTTTTGCCGGTGCGAATCTGTTTATTGGTTATCTGGCCTTCCGGACAGTGCAGTTGCTGCTGCGCGGTCAGCTCTATGGAAAAGGGAAAGCCGCCAGATAGCTGGCGGCTCCATTAATCAGCGGAAATCGAACTGTTCGTAATGCAGCTGGGCGGCGGGAACATGTTTTAACAGCATATCCCGCATGGCTTTCGGGCCACAGAACCAGAGCCGGGTATCTTCATCGATCTCCAGACGTGTCGGATCCAGAAAGCCGTCGGTTTGCCGATCGACGATGGTGAGTCTGACCCCGGTCTGTTTCGCCAGTTGCTGCAGACGCTCGGCGAACAGGATCTCCTGCTGGCTGTTCACACAGTAATAGAGATGCGCGCCCGGTCGGTGATACCCCTCTGCGGCCAGCCCTTCCAGCCAGGCCAGAAACGGCGTGATGCCAATGCCACCGGCAATCCAGTACTCCTGACCACCGGACTCTGGCAGCACAAACCGGCCATACGGCCCTTCCACCGTGACCTCATCGCCCACCTGCACCTGTTCTGACAACTGGCGGGTATAATCGCCCAATGCCTTGATCGCAAAAATGATGCTGCCATTCTGCACATCTTCGCGCACAATCGTGAACGGGTGCGATCCTTCGTCTTTATGCAGTGTCAGCAGGGCAAACTGCCCCGGCAGATACTCGTCCTGAAAGTCCATCGGTAGTGCCACTTCGATCTCCAGCACATTACCTTCATGCTGACGCAGTGCGATGACTTCGCCCTGATAACGCTGTAAGCGGCCAATCTGGCCGAACAGACTCCACAAGGCAGCCAACGACCCCAGCACACCGGCGGTCAGCGTCAGCAGGCCAAACGGCGCCCAGCGGGTGTCATCAGGTAACAGATAAATACTGTGGAAGGCCGCCAGCAGAAACAGTACCGCACCGACTTTGTGGATCTGGCGGAAACGGCCATAGGGCAGGACTTTAACCAGACTGATGATCATGAACAGGATCATGGCATAGAAGCAGTATTCCCCGGCCTCTTTGGCAATACCACGCCAGGCATCCGGTACATGTGTGCCCGCCGGTCTTGGCCCTAACGTGATAAGACCCCAGTCCACCAGCCAGCGGGGTGATTTGGTCAGCAGCCAGTGCAGCAGTACCATGCTGCCGGCAGTGATACCGCTCCATTTATGCAACTGATACAGATGATCCAGCCCCCCTAACCGCTGTTCCAGCCAGGACGGACGGGTCGCCATCAGCATTAACGCCCCCATCAGGGCAAGCGCCAGAATGCCGGTTAACTGAATGCCCTGATTACGCCAGAACAGAAACCCCTGTTGCAGCGCATCGGTGGGTAACGCTAAAACCCAGCAGATGAGAGAAATGACAAGAAGTGAAATCAGATAACGCATATAAAGACATCCTTTTAGTCCCGGATATCTTTAAGTAAAACAAAGAGTCGTGGCAAAGCTGTGCCACAAGTGTGACAAAGTGCAACACCCTGCTCCGAACGGAACAGGGTGTTACCTCAATTTACCGGCATTCGCGTTCGATGATGGTTTTGACGATGTTGCTGGTCGAACAGCCATCTTCAAAATGCAGCACCCGAACCTCGCCGCCATTAGCGGTCACTTCGGCATAACCGGCAATATCCTCCGGCTGGTAGTCACCGCCTTTCACCAGCAGATCCGGCAGGATCTCGGCGATCACGCGCTGCGGCGTGTCTTCGGTAAACGGCACCACCCAGTCCACTGAATCCAGTGCCGCCAGGACCGCCATCCGTTGATCTTCCGGTACAATCGGGCGTTTTTCGCCTTTCAGACGACGCACCGAGGCATCGTCATTCACCGCCACGATCAGGCGATCACCCAATTTATGTGCCGCCTTCAGATAAGAAACATGACCGGCATGCAGAATATCGAAGCAACCGTTGGTCATGACAATCTTCTCACCACGACGACGTGCTGCCAGCACGGCGGTTTTCAGTTCGGCTTCATTCATCACACCGAACGCCTGCTCCATGCTGCTGTGTTCATGCAGCGCCTGCGCCAGCTCCTGCGGACTCACGGTGGAAGTACCGAGTTTCGCCACCACGACCCCGGCCGCACAGTTGGCAATCGCACAGGCTTCTTCCAGCGGTTTGCCGGCCGACAGGGCGGTTGCCAGAGCACCGACCACGGTATCACCGGCGCCGGTCACATCGAACACTTCGCGTGCCTGAGTGCGCAGCGTCAGCACCGCACCGCCACGGCGCACCAGCAGCATGCCGTTTTCGGAACGGGTTACCAGCAGCGCTTCCAGATCGAGTTCATTCAGCAGATTTTTCGCTTTCTCGATCAGATCATCTTCGTTCTTCACTTTGCCGACGATGGTTTCAAACTCCAGCATATTGGGTTTGATCAAGGTCGCACCGCGGTATTTCTCAAAGCTGGTACCTTTCGGATCAATCAGTACCGGCACCTTGTGTTTCCGTGCCAGCTGAATAATATCCTGCACGCAGGTCAGTGCCCCTTTGGCATAGTCGGAAAGGATCAGCACATCAAAATCCGGCAGGGCCGCATCCAGTTTTGCCAGCAACGGCGCCGGATCAGCCGTGGCGAACGAATCTTCAAAATCCAGGCGGATCAGTTGCTGATTACCACTGAGAATACGCAGCTTGGTAATGGTCGGCAGGTCCGCGACCTTGACCAGATCCGAGGCCACCTTGTGTCCCGCCAGTTTCGCTTCCAGACTATCCGCCGCCTCATCCTGACCGACAAAACCCAGCAGTGTCGTTTTACCGCCCAGCGCCGCGACGTTTAAGGCGACGTTGGCCGCGCCACCAGGGCGATCCTCATTTTTTTCGACTTTTACCACCGGTACCGGGGCTTCGGGGGAAATACGACGGGTCGGACCACTCCAGTAGCGATCCAGCATGATATCGCCGACCACCAGCACACGGGCAGCGGAAAAATCAGGTAAGGTAATGCGCATAGTCATGATGTTTACTCAATACTGACTCTGAATTGCGCGCAGTCTATCACAGCCCGGATGATGATTCGCCTCCCTGAGCGCCATTTGCTAAACTGGGGAGGCTTTTATCATTTTCTAAACCTAATTTTCCGGTCATCTGCCATGCAAGCGACACAGTTACCCGATTCCGCTCCACGTCTGACAGCCAGCCTGTTTCATCCGCGTTACTGGCCACAATGGTTCGGGCAGGCCGTATTATGGCTGATCGTGCAGTTACCCTACCCGGTCCTGATGCAGCTGGGTGCCGCGCTGGGCTGGTTCACCATGAAGATCCTGCCGCGCCGGGTCCGGATTGCGCGCACCAACCTGCAACTGGCCTTCCCGGAATGGGACGAGGCGACCCGGGAACAGCAAATCCGGGAAAATTTTGCCAACGTCGGCCGGGCGATATTTGAAACCGGGATGGCCTGGTTCTGGCCGGATCGCCGGATCCGCAAGGTCATGCAGGTGGTGGGCGCGGAGCATGTCGAACAGGCCGTCGCCAATAAACAGGGGATGCTGCTGTTATCCGCCCATTTTATGACGCTGGAGCTGAATGCCCGCATGTTCGGCCTGCTGCGCCCGGGCGTCGGCGTCTACCGCCCCAACACCAATCCGGTACTGGAGTACGCGCAGTATCATGGCCGCTGCAAGAGCAACAAATATCTGGTCAACCGGGATGACGTGAAAGGCATGATCAAGGCCTTGCGTCAGGGAGAAGCGCTCTGGTATGCCCCGGATCATGATTACGGTCCGCGGGCCAGTGTCTTCGTCCCGTTCCTGGCCGTCCGTGATGCTGCCACGGTTACCGGCACCGCCACACTGGCTCGGGTAAAAAACAGTGTCGTTCTGCCCTGCTACAACATCCGTCTGCCAAAAGGCGGCTATCAGCTGATCATCGAACCACCACTGCAGAACTATCCGACCGGTGATGAGATAACCGATGCCACCCGCAGCAATCAGGTGCTGGAAGAGGCCGTCCGTAAAGCGCCGGCCCAGTATATGTGGCTGCACCGGCGCTTCAAAACCCGTCCGGACGGCACCAAATTCCGATATAACCCCGGCGAGCAACGCTGAAAAATATCGCGTGAGTACATTTAGTTACAAAACCATTAAATAAGTAAGGTTATACTGCGACGCCCTTCGGGGCGTTTTTTATTTGCCTTTCAGTATTAATCAATTCGGGATCCACAGAATGAAAAAGAATCTGTTTGGTGCAGCCATGCTGCTTGCCTCCTTCTCCGCATTCGCCGCTGAACATCATGCCCACTGGGGTTACAACGGTGAAACCGGCCCTGAAAACTGGGCGAAACTGACACCGGAATTCGGTGCCTGCGCCGGTAAAAATCAGACCCCGGTCAACCTGACCGGTTTTATCAAAGCTGATTTGAAACCGCTGAAATTCAACTATAAAACAGGCGGCAGCCAGATCCTGAACAACGGCCATACCGTACAGGTCGTGTACGATGCCGGCAGCAACGTGGTGATTGATGGCGTGGAGTATGGTCTGAAACAGTTCCATTTCCATGCCCCCAGTGAAAACCTGATCCAAGGTGAATCTTATCCGCTGGAGGGCCATTTTGTTCATGCCGATAAGGATGGCAATCTGGCGGTGGTGACCGTCATGTTTAAAGAAGGCCATGAAAACACGGCGCTGAAAAACCTGTGGGCACATATGCCAGCCAAAGAAGGCGACAAGATTGCCCTGTCTCCGGCATTTAATGCGCAGACACTGTTCCCGAACAACCACGCCTACTATCGCTTCAGTGGCTCGCTGACGACTCCACCTTGTACCGAAGGTGTTCGCTGGATCGTGCTGAAAAAGCCGGCCTTTGTCTCTAAAGCACAGATTGACGCGTTCAAAAAGGTCATGGGACAGGACAACAACCGTCCTGTACAGGCCATCAATGCCCGCGAAATTCTGGAATAACATCGCTTGTGACGTTTCTCCGCCGGGAGAAACGTCTCTTTACCCCTACTTTCCCTGCTTTGATTTTTCGCGGCTGACGGGCTAGTGTGTACAGCAGTAGCCATGATTCAGGAGCCCGCCATGTTTTATCAGAAATATTACCCCGTTGATGTGGTAAACGGTCCGGGCACCCGCTGTACCCTGTTTGTCTCCGGCTGCGAACACCAGTGCCGGGGCTGTTACAACCAGTCCACCTGGCGCACCGATTCCGGCCATCCGTTCACTGCGGAACTGGCTGATCGCATTATTGCCGATCTGAATGACACCAAAATCAAACGCCGCGGCATTACCTTCTCCGGCGGCGATCCGCTGCATCCGGCCAATCAGGCCGATATACTGGCGCTGATCCAGCGTATCCGCGCGGAATGCCCCGGTAAGGACATCTGGATGTGGACCGGTTATCTGCTCGCCGAACTCACCCCCACCCAGCAGGAAATCACCGCCCTGATCGATGTGCTGATCGATGGCAAATTCGTGCAGGAACTGGCCGACCCGTCGCTGGTCTGGCGTGGCAGCAGTAATCAGGTGATCCACTACCTGCGCCAGCCGGCGGAATAATCCTCACTTGTTACCGCCTCAACTACACTAAGAGATAAAACAGCCCGTGATGTTGAGGTGTGTATGTCTGATGACACATCCACTACAGGACTTTTCAAGTCGCAGTACAAGCCGCTGATCCTGCTGCTGGATGTAGCGCTGCTGCTGATCCTGCTGAACTGGCTGCCGTTTGATCCCCGGATAAACAAAGGGTTATCGCTGTTCCTGTTCATTGCCGTGTTATGGCTGAGTGAAGCCATTCATGTCACCGTGACTGCCCTGCTGGTACCCATCATGGCGGTGCTGCTTGGGATCTTTCCGTTACAACCGGCGATCAGTCATTTCGCCAATCCGACCATCTATCTTTTCTTTGGTGGTTTTGCCCTGGCGGCAGCATTACATAAACAGCTGCTGGATCAGTTTCTGGCCCGACAGATCCTTATCCTGGCCAGGGGACGTCTTGATATGGCCGTCGGTTTGCTGTTTGCCATCACCGCGCTGCTCTCGATGTGGATTAGTAATACCGCCACGGCAGCCATGATGCTGCCACTGGCCATAGGTATTGCCTCACAACTGGGGGACGAAAAAAAACACAATACACAGACTTTTATTCTGCTCGGGATGGCTTACAGCGCAAGTATCGGTGGCATTGGTACGCTGGTGGGCAGCCCGCCCAATGTGATTGCCGCTGCGCAGGCACATATCTCTTTTCTGCAATGGCTGATGTTCGGCATTCCGATCGTCCTGATCCTGTTGCCCTGCGCCATGCTCGCCCTCTATCTGGTGTTACGTCCGCACTTAAATCAGCACTGCACAATGCAACAGATGGAACTCGTCTGGACGCGCCAGCATAAACTGACGCTGGTTATCTTCTCCGGTACGGTCTTAGCCTGGATCGGCTCCCAACCAATTTCTGCCTGGCTGGGCGGTATTGAGCAGATAGATACCCTGATTGCGCTCGCAGCGGCCGTGATGATCTGTATTACCGGTGTTGCCAGTTGGCGGGATGTGGAACGGCATACCGAATGGGGTGTGCTGATGCTGTTTGGGGGCGGGCTGAGTTTGTCTGCGATCCTGAAGGAGACCGGCACCAGTCTGTTTCTGGCACAACAGATCACCACCTTGTTCAGTCACACCCATCCGCTGCTGTTACTGCTGGCAATCGCCACCTTTGTGGTGTTCCTGACCGAACTGGCCTCCAATACCGCGACGGCGGCACTGATGGTCCCCCTGTTTGCCAGTGTGGCCGGCAACATGGGCATGTCGGTCAGTATCATGTCGATCATGATTGCGATCTCCGCTTCCTGTGCGTTTATGCTGCCGGTCGCGACGCCGCCGAATGCCATCGTCTATGCCAGTGGTTATGTACTGCAACGGGATATGATCCGGGTCGGATTCGTACTGAACATTATGTGCGCAATTTTGTTGGCCCTGTTCGCTTATTCCGGCGGGATCTGACGAGATCCACCAAGTTTTTTTTGCATGAATATGGGCGTTGTATGTCCTGATCCGCGTTTTTATTCACACTGGATCACTGCCTAGTCAAAGGTTTTCAATAGAAACCTTTTGTGGCTATAAAAAAATGTTTATCGCCAGAGTAATACGCATAAAATACGCCGCGATCAGAAGGGCGCACCAGGGATACTGCCATGTTGCTGACACGAACGCGCCCGATACTGCACCGTGATTATGATTGATTTTTACTAAGGAAATGCCATGGCAAACTGGTCCTGTCAGGACGCCCTGAAGATGTATAACGTTCCTTACTGGGGCGCGGGCTTTTTCAATATCGATGCGCTGGGCCGTGTCGTCGTGACACCGGATAAAACCCGGTTAGACTGCAAGATTGCCTTAGTCGATATTATCGAACAGTTACGTAAACAAGGCTATGCCGCACCGGTATTGCTGCGTTTCCCGGATATCATCAAAACCCGCATTAATGCGCTGTTTGGCGCCTTTGAACAGGCGATCCAGAGTTACGGCTACAAAGGCCGTTACCAGTGCGTTTATCCGATCAAGGTCAACCAGCAGAATCAGGTCATTGAATCGGTCACGCGCGCGTTTGCCGACAAGCCGGCACTGGGTCTGGAAGCGGGCTCCAAGCCGGAACTGCTGGCCGTGCTGTCCCATCACCACGATCAGGGTTCGGTGATCGTCTGTAACGGTTATAAAGATCGCGAATATGTTCGCCATGCGCTGCTCGGCTCCCTGCTGGGTCACCACGTCTATATCGTGGTGGAAAAACCGTCCGAGCTGGAGCTGATCCTGGATGAAGCGGCACGTCTGAATATCGCCCCTCGTATCGGGGTGCGGGCCCGTCTGGCATCACAGGGTTCCGGTAAATGGCAGGCCAGCGGCGGCGAAAAATCCAAGTTCGGCCTGAATGCCGCCCAGATCCTACGACTGGTAGAACGTCTGCGTGAGGCCGGCAAACTGGATTGTCTGCAACTGGTGCATTTCCACCTGGGTTCACAGATTGCCAATATCCGTGATATTCAGGGCGGGATCCGTGAATGCGGTCGTTTCTATGCCGAGCTGCGTCATCTGGGAGCCAACATTGAAGTCGTCGACGTCGGTGGCGGACTGGGTGTCGATTACGAAGGTTCCCGCTCGCAGAGCCACTGCTCGGCCAACTACAACCTGCGCGAATACGCCAATAACGTGGTGTGGGGCATCGGTGATGTCTGCGAAGAGTTCGATCTGCCGCATCCGATGATCATCAGTGAATCCGGCCGCGCCATTACGGCACACCATGCGGTACTGATCTCCAACATCGTCGGCATGGAAAGTCAGTTGCCGACCTCGCTGCCGGATGCGCCGGATGCCGAAGCACCAATGCTGCTGCAGAACATGTGGGACAGCTGGAAAGAGCTGCATGAGAAAGAAGATCCGGGCCTGCTGGAAATCTTCCATGACTCGGTGTCGGATCTGGCCGATGTGCATACCCAATACACGCTGGGCATGCTGTCACTGCAGCAACGCGCCTGGGCGGAAGATCTGCATCTGAATCTGTGCCTGAAACTGAAGGTCATGCTGGATCCGGTTAACCGCATGCATCGCAATCTGCAGGATGAACTGAACGAGAAGCTGGCAGACAAATGCTTTGTGAACTTCTCCCTGTTCCAGTCACTGCCGGATGCCTGGGGGATCGACCAGATCTTCCCGATCATGCCACTGAGCGGCCTGGATCAGCAGCCAACCCGTCGTGGCGTGATCATGGACATCACCTGCGATTCTGACGGTATGATTAAAGAGTATGTCGATGGTGTGGGTATCGAAAATTCGCTGCCAATGCCTGAAATGCGCAACGACGAAACCCACTATATGGGTTTCTTCCTGGTCGGCGCTTATCAGGAGATCCTCGGGGATCTGCATAACCTGTTTGGTGATACCCACAGTGCGGAAGTATGCCTGAACGATAACGGCGAACCGGTGATCACCAATATCATCAAGGGTGATAACGTCGATAACCTGCTGCGTTACGTCAATATCGACACTTCGGTGATCCGTCGCGATTACCAGAAGCTGGTAGCACACCCGTCGCTGAGTGAAGAGACCCGCAAGGAATTGCTGGAGGAACTCGAAGCCGGCTTGCAGGGTTACGCCTATCTCGAAGAGGAATAATCCTCTGACACTGTTTTCTCTCTCATAAGCAAAAGGGTTCGCCGTGAAAAGCGAACCCTTTTTATTTGTACTGCAGTCAGGTGCAGGAATTACATCTGATAACTGAAATCGACGTAGTAGCTGCGCTCCGCCGTGGCATAGCCTTTGGCCAGGGTGTAATCCTTGTCAAACAGGTTGTCGATCCGACCACCAATCCGCAACTGTGGCAGCACATGATAGCCTGCCGCCGCATTCCACAGCGCGTAAGGCGCCAGACGGGTGGCACTGTCATACCGTTCACTCTGATACTGACCGGTCAGTGACGCATCCCATTTATCCCAGTTCGCCATGCCAGTCCATTTGTAGTTACGTTTTGCACGACGTGACAGCGGCGTATCGTCTTCCAGATCCCGCGCATTCTTGAAGTCCGCGCTGAGTTTATGCGTGAGCCAGCCGGTCGCGAATTCCGCTTCCAGTTCAACCCCCTTGATCCGCGCACGACCCACGTTGCCCGGATACCAGGAGCCACTGCTGTCCGGAGCCCATTCGATCATATCCTCAAGATCGTTACGATACGCAGTCACACGCCATAAAACTTCCCGGGTAGTTCCTTCCAGTGCAATTTCACTGTTTTTGGATGTTTCCGGCTTAAGATCCGGGGATGCGGCATACGGCGTATAAAGATCATTAAAGGTTGGCGCCCGGAAGGCGGTGCCATAACGGGCACTCAGACGGTATTCCGGCAGGAAATTCCAGCCCAGACCCGCCTGCCAGGTGTTATGCCGGCCATATTGCTGATTATCATCGGTACGGCCGCTCAGCTCGCCCAGCCATTGTTCCCAGCGGTATTGCGATAACGCATAGACACCGACGTTGTTGCGGTTTTTATCATCATCAAAAAACGCGCTGCCGGAAGACAGCGAATCCGAATGCAATACGTCACGACGCAAATCGACACCGGCGCCCACCGTCCAGGGATCCGTCACCTGATAATGATTCAGCCAGCTCAGCTGATATTGACTGGTTTTATACACCGAATCCGCGTCATGACGGGTGATCGTGTCCGGATAATAATACATATCGTTGTTGATCAGACTGGCATTCAGTTCGGTCTGATAACGCTCTTTTCTGTATTTCGTGCCTAACTGATAATGGGTATTTTCTTCCCAGGTTTCATCGCGTTCATGCCCACCATATGTGACACCATTATATACATATGGCACTGATGAACCGTCACTTTGCACCGTGTTGCGGGACCAGTGCATCGCACCGTACACATTCACGTTATCCGTCAGCTGGTTCTGGTAATCCAGCATGGCATTACGCCCCAGAAAACCATGCTCATCACCGTCGTTGACACCTTCCACTGGATGCACGTTATAGCCATCTTCGGTTTCATAACCGGCTGCGAATTTCAGATGTTGCTGCTGGTTGATATCAAAGGAGGTGCTGCCATTCAGATTCTGGTAATCGCGGGAACCGGCACTGCCATTCAGCGTATGCTTATTCTGGCCGGCGCTGCCGCGGGTGATAATGTTGATGACACCGCCAATCGCATCCGAACCGTATACCGAAGCACGGGCCCCACGGACGAATTCAATCCGTTCAACCTGATTGAGCGGAATACCGCTGAAATCCGTGCCGCCATTGGTCGCGCTGTTGATGCGCACGCCATCCATCAGCACCAGTGTTTCGGCGGAGGTCGCGCCACGCACGATAACCGAGGATTGCTGGCCGCGTCCCCCGTTGGATACCATTTCCACACCCGGCAATGTTTTCACAACATCGCTCAGAGAGCGGGCATGTAACTGTTCGATATCCTTGCGGGTAATAATATTTACCGGCGCCAATACAGAGGCGGTTGGTTCGGCAAAGCGTGTTGCCGTCACCGTGATCGGCAGGCCGGTGGATTCTTCGGCGTGTACAGGCGCAGCAATAGCCAGCGCCGACAGCACAGAAGCAGTCAGTCGTTTTGACATGGGTATTCCCTAGTTCGCGTAGTGGTCCCTGTTTGTCACATCAGAGGATATGACCCGGATTTTGCTCTGGCAGGTCTTCGGGCTTGGGGGCTTGTTCATTCCTACGGCGACGGCTTCCCGCCGGGCGGCAGTGCCTGAGTGTTCACTCGTTCGCTTTCGTTCCCCGATACCGCTGCGCGCCAGCTCCGGATTCACACCGGATTCCCTTTTAAGCAGGTTATTGCGCCAGAGAGCCGCAGATTATAGAGAGCCCATCAGGGTCTGTATAGCCGGACGTGACATTTTGTTAACAAATAACACCGCATAAAACGTAAGCATAAAACTGGACAACCACGCACAACCGCATACAATTTGCGCCCTTCCAGCCGTGACGGAGTTCAACATGACATACGCAGCGCATTCCGATGCCCTTTACCAGCAACAGTTGCATGAAAAACAGCAGCGCCTGACGCAATTGCTGGCTCCGTTTCAGGCACCGGAGCCGGATGTGTTTGCCTCTGCCCCGACGCATTACCGGATGCGGGCCGAATTCCGTATCTGGCACGAAGGGGATGATCTGTTCTATGTCATGTTTAACAGCGAAACCAAACAGCGTTACTACGTGGAAGAATTCCCTACCGGCAGTCTGCTGATCAACCGGCTGATGCCGCGCCTGAAAGCATTGTTACGTGCTGACCACGCCCTTAAACACAAGCTGTTCCAGGTCGATTTTCTGACCACCCTGAGTGGTGAAGCCCTGATCACCCTGCTTTACCACAAGCAGCTTACCGACGCCTGGGAACCGGCAGCGCGTGAACTGCGGCAGGCACTGCGAGCCGAATTTGGCGAAATCGATATCGTCGGTCGCGCGCATAAGCAAAAGATCGTGCTGGAGCGGGAATATGTGCTGGAACAGCTGCAGGTTGCCGGCCGCACACTGGAATATATGCAGGTGGAAAACAGCTTCACCCAACCCAATGCCGAAATGAACCAGCACATGCTGGGCTGGGCACTGGATGTCACCACGGATTGTCAGGGTGATCTGCTGGAACTGTATTGCGGCAACGGTAACTTCTCGCTGGCGCTGGCGAAGAATTTTGACCGTGTGCTGGCCACAGAAATTGCCAAATCGTCAGTACATGCGGCACAGCACAATATCGCGGTAAACCAGATCGAGAATGTGCAGATCCTGCGCATGTCCGCCGAAGAGTTTACTCAGGCCATGAACGGCGTACGGGAATTTAACCGGCTGAAAGGCATCGACCTGAAAGGCTATCACTGCAACACCATTCTGGTGGATCCGCCGCGTGCCGGGCTGGATCCGGATACTCTGGCGATGATTCAGGAATACGAACAGATCCTCTACATCTCCTGCAACCCGGAGACCCTGAGCGATAACCTGAACACCCTGTGTCAGACCCACGAGATCAAACGCTGCGCGCTGTTCGACCAGTTCCCGTTCACGCATCATATGGAATCCGGCGTCTGGCTGGTGCGCAAATAGCAGACAAAACAAAACGGCATGCGGATAACACTGGCATGCCGTTTCTTCTTCACCGTTAATTAGTGGATTTCAATTTCCAGTGGCTGATCACCCGTCGGTGTACTCTTCAGCATATGCACATAGAGCATGCCATCACTGAAGTTGGCAGTGACATTTTCCGCCTTAACATCATCCGGTAACGTGAAACTGCGACTGAAACTACCATAGTAACGTTCTATGCGATGGTGTTTTTCATCGCTCTTTTCCATTTTACGTTCGCCGGTAATCGTCAGCGTGCCATGATTGACCTGCAGTTTGATGGCTTCGCGCGGAATTTCGGGAATTTCGACTTTGAGCTGATACTCTTTGTCGTTTTCCACGATATCCACAGCAGGAACCCAGTCGCTGCTGCCCGTCATGGATTCCCGGCCCCAGAACGGAACAGGGAAAGAGCGCTGATAGTTATGGAAAATATCGTCAAGGTCACGGAACGGGTTCCATTTTTCGAGACGCATATAAACCTCCTTACGGCGCAGGTGGATCATTCAAACAACGATCACGCCTGTTATTATTATAGAATGCGCTGAATATTTTTTAGGCAAAAATAAGCCTTTTTATACCAGTGAAACCCCGTGTCGCAGTAACCCTAACGCAATCAACCACATGATGCAGCCAACCCCGGCATCAATACATTGCTGTACCCGGACACGCTGCAACTGCGGCGCCAGCCAACTGGCCAGCAGCGCCAGTCCGAAAAACCAGAGCAACGAGGCTGAAATACTACCCAGCGCAAAACTCAGCTGCTGGGTTCGCGGATATTGCCCGGCAACCGCGCCCTGGATCATGACCGTATCCAGATAGACATGCGGGTTCAGCAAGGTCACGGCCAGCGTCATACCCACCGCCTGTATCCGGTTCATCGTGCCCTTTTCTGCCAGCGACGACGCGGTTGCCTGCCAGGCACGCCGCAGACTGGACCAGCCATAACGCAGCAAGAATGCCGCACCACCTAATGTCAGCACCAATTGCAGCATCACGGATCCCGCAATGATCTTGCCGGCTCCACCCACGCCCAGTGCAATCAGCAACGTGTCCGCCAGAAAACAGAGTCCGGCCACCAGCATGGCATGATTACGCCGGATCCCTCTTTCCAGCACAAAAGCATTCTGTGCGCCGATTGGCATAATCAGACTGGCTCCGACCAGCATACCTTGCAGATAAATAGCTGCGTTCAGCATCCGTTTTTCCATCATTTATTCTTCAGTGGCTGCAGCATAAGAACACGCTAGAATTAAGTAAAATTCATGATTCTTATAGAAGATAAGAAAAATTAATGAACCATCTCGATTACAAATTACTGCAGGCACTGGATGTGGTACTGCGGGAACAGAGTTTTGAGCGGGCCGCACAGCAACTGCATCTGACCCAGTCGGCGGTATCACAGCGCATCAAACAGCTCGAACTGCTGGTCGCACAACCAGTCCTGATCCGCTCACAGCCATTGCAACCCACCGCGACAGGGCAACTGCTGCTGACCCATTACCAGCAGGTGCAACAACTGGAACGGGAGCTGTTACCGCATCTGTCCCCGACAACGCCAGGAAAACCGCTGCCGGTCACCATCGCCACCAACGCAGACAGCCTGGCAACCTGGTTGATCCCGGCGCTGGCTTCGTTGCTGCAGCCAGGGCTGATTGAGCTGAACTTGTTGATTGAAGATGAAAACCGCACCATCGACCGCCTGCGCCGGGGTGAGGCCTTCGGTGCCATCAGCACTCAGCAGGAACCGTTACCGGGCTGCCAGTCTGAACTGCTGGGGTACATGGACTATGTTCTGACCGCCTCGCCCGCGTTCATCCGCCGCTATTTCCCGGACGGGCTGACCGAGCAGGCCCTGCGCAAGGCGCCCGGGGTTGCGTTTGATCAGCGGGACGACATGCATGTCCGTTTTGTGGAGAAACATTTCGGCTTGCCGCCAGGCAGTTATCCTTGTCACACTGTCCGCTCTTCCGAGGCCTTTGTCGCTTTAGCCAAAGCCGGCGCTGCCTATTGCCTGATCCCGAAACTGCAGATCACGGCGGAATTGCATACTGGCGAACTGCAAGATCTGATGCCGGAGACCCCCTTGTTGCAACGCGGTCTCTACTGGCAACGCTGGGCCCTGGAGCGGGGCATCTACCGGCAGATTTCACAGCTCCTGCTGAGCCACTGTCGTCAGATCCTGCCGCAGCAATCAATATGTCGCTGATTTAACAGACAGTATTTGTGCTGCCGAACTGGCATCGTGCATCCGATTGTCTGATAATCAGACTTCAGGGCCAACAACTATCAAAGGACGGGATATGAATTGGCGTCTTATTTTTACCAGTGGATTTATCTTATCGGTGTTATTCCAGTGGCCGGCGCAGGCCTGTAGTGATGATAGTTGTTATCCGACCTGGAATCTGAAAAAAGACCTGCTTGATACCTGTAACAATGCGCCGTTTCTTTCCCCCGCCAATGACAGCCGAATCAATCTGCAATTACTGCTCGCCGACTACAGCCACATTCCCCTGACCTCCCCGGCCTCGGACAATTACTACAAAGAGAAAGGCTACGCGCTGGTGCCGTTTCCGGCAGACTTCACCGAATTCTCAGAGAGCAGCGACAGTGAAGCCGCTGCTCAGCCGCCTTCCGCCTCACCACTGTACACCCAGGCCGTACAGCTCGGTGTCAGCCGTGAAACGGCCACCTCTCTGCTGGCACAGAATCTGCGCTGGGAAGGCAGCCGTTGTGCGTCAAACAACCCGCAAACCGCCCTGATTTATCTGCAGCAACTGGCACAGAGCCGTGACATTCCCCCTGAGGAACGTCAGCAGTTAGCACAGAGCCGGCTGGTCATGTTGCAAAACTGTACCCTCGATCCCGCACAGCCATCCGTTGTATTCCCGACCAAAATAAAATCGCCGTCCGGCCAGTTATTTGCCAATTACCAACAAGGTGCTCTGGCCTTTTATAACGGTGACTTTACCCAGGCGATGGCGGTATTCAATGCGCTCAGCGTGTCATCACATCCCTGGCTGAAAGAAACAGCCACCTATATGAAAGGACGAGTCTTTCTGAACGCCGCCCAGCAGAATGCGTTCGATGAGATGGGATTTCCCAGTAACGATAAAGTCGATCTTGCGGCACTGCAGGCTGCGGAGTCGGCCTTTAACGCTTATCTGAACACCTATCCGCAGGGGCACTACACCGCTTCCGCGCAAGGACTGCTGCGCCGTGTATTCTGGTTGATGAATGATCAGAAACGGCTCGCGCAGGCCTATGCCTACTGGTTTGAACATCCGCTCAGTGAAACGAATATCACCAGTAATCAGCTGATACAGGAGATCGATAACAAATTACTGATGTCTTCCAGTGACAGCAGCATGATTGAAAACCCCCAGCTGCTGGCGATCATGGATCTGATGCTGATGCGGCAGCGCAGCAGTGGTGACAGCCGGCCGCCGTTGACCCTGACACAGTTGCAGGCGCAGGAATCCCGTTTTTCCGTACAGCCGGCGCTGTATACCTATTTGCTGGCCGCTTATGCCTTGTATGTGGAAAAGGACGCCGATAAGACACTGAGTATTCTGCCGGAAAGACCAGTAGGGAAAGCGCCGGACTCTCTGGTTTTCAGTCAGCAGACACTGCGGGGATTTGCGCTGGAGAACCAGGAACAGTGGAGCCGGGCCGAACAGCTATGGCTGGACCTGCTGTCCGAGGTAATCGAACCATTGCAGCGGCAACAGCTGGAATTGGCGCTGGCGATGAATTACGAGCGCAGCGGGAAAACGGAACAGGTTTTTGCTTCCCGTTCCCCGGTCAGAACACCGATGATCCGCGAGATCCTGCTGCGCAACGTCGCTTCGCCGACCCTGTTACGCCAGCAGATAACGCAGCCACAGTCGGAGCAGGAACATGATATTGCGCTGTTCACGCTGTTATACAAAGATCTGACCCGGGGTTTTTATGCCGACTTCCTCCAGGATTTGACATTATTGCCGGAAAAAGCCAGTAGCCAGCCCCTGTTCATGGGCTTCACTTACAACACGCAGCAGGCCCTGGCACTGTTTCAGTGGAACGGAAAAAACGCCACGGATTATCAGTGTCCGGCATTACGCGACATCGCGCAGACCCTGCAGGATGACAACACGCATCCGCAGGCGCTGAATTGTCTGGGAGAGTTTATTTTCCGTCATGGCCTGGACGACTTTCCGCTGAATAATCAGCCTGAAGCGCAGGAGCTGGGTGGAACTGAAAGTCAGTTTACCGGCAAATTCTTCTCCCGCCTGGATGGATATCAGCAGGTCATCGCCAGCAAACAGGCCGCGCACGAGGATAAGGCGTATGCCCTCTACCGTGCGGTGAACTGCTTTGCACCCAGCGGTTATAACAGCTGTGGTACGCAGGATATTCCGCTAGCACAACGTAAACATTGGTTTGACACCCTGAAATCCCGGTTCGGTGATACCCGCTGGGCGCAACAACTGAAATATTACTGGTAATGGCGGGATTGCAACGGCTCATTCTTCTGTTGCTGGCCAGCGTGATCCTGCCGGCACAGGCTATCGTCGATGCCCGGGAATATGACGCCTTCTGGTTGTGGAGCGCCGTCCGCCCGCAGCCCGTGCTGGCGCAGGCAAAGTCGCTCTATATTCTGCAGGGGCAAATCAGTGAACAGCGAGGGGAAAGCCGCTTCATCCCGCAAGGGATCGCCATTCCCCGTTTGCGTCATGGCCAGATCTGGCTGGCTTATCGGGTGGAAACCCTGAACTGGTCAGAAGCCATTTACCAGAGTATCGCGCAGCAGCTTACCCGCTGGCAGCAACAGGGCAATCCCGTCACCGGGATCCAGATTGATTTCGATGCCCGTACGCTGCGCATGCAGCAGTATGTCACCTTTTTACAGCAGTTGCGTCAGCGATTACCGGAACACTATGCGCTGAGTATTACCGGCTTGCTCGACTGGAGTAACCACACCTCGCCGGAACTGGTCAATCAGCTGGCTGGGATAGTCAGCGAGGTCGTCGTACAAACCTATCAGGGCCGGCACACCATCCACAATTACACCGACTACCTGCCGAGGCTGGCCCGGCTGCGTATTCCGTTCAAGGTAGGTCTGGTACAGCACGGGGAATGGCATGCCCCGGCGTATCTGGAACAGGCCGCTTTTTTCCGCGGCTATGTGGTGTTTCTGCTCAATCACTAAGCCGGTGTGGGAATAAGACGGCCATCCCGGAGCTGGCGTAACAGCAGCAGCAACGCGGCAACACTGCGGGCCTCATGAAACTGCGGATGTTCCAGCAGCGCTTCCGCGTCTTTCAGCGGCCAGGCAATAATTTCCAGGGGTTCAGGCTCATCGCCGGTCAATTGCTGCGGAAACAGATCCTGCGCCAGAAAAATAGCCATGCGGGCATTCATAAAACCGGGCGCCAGCGAAACCTGCTTCAGGAAAGACAGCTGACGGGTCGCCATCCCTATCTCCTCCTGCAGTTCCCGGTTGGCCGCTTCCGCATCCGTTTCCCCGGCATCCACCAGTCCTTTCGGAAAACCGAGTTCGTAGGCATGTGTTCCCGCGGCATATTCCCGGATCAGCAGCAAGGTATCATTATTCAGCACAGGCACAATCATCACCGCATGCCGGTTTCCTCCCGGAATGCGCTCATAGACCCGCTCCTCACCATTGCTGAACCGCAGATGCAAAGACTCGACCCGAAACAGACGGCTCTGTGCCACAACATCCCGCTGAATGATTTCCGGTAAAGCACGTTCTGACGTGACTGGCTTATCTGACATGAAAATCACATGATGTTAAAAACTGTAACATCAGTATATCTTTCCCCGCCCGGACTGTCTTTGCTGATATTCTGTGATTTCTATGAAGATTTGCACATGTATTCCCGCAAATAGTTGTATAGGAAGGGGATCACATAGCAAAATGTTTCCTACACTGGGATAAGTATAACGATAAAGAGATCAACGTATGCAGTTACTGACGATCCGGGACTGGTTTCTGAGCGAGCGAGGGCTAAGCACGTTACAGCGCGCGCTGATATTGTTGCTGCTGATTGCCAGCAGTTATCAGCTGGCATTACTGAGCTGGCGTCTTATTCCTGCTCCGCAGACAACAGCTTCTCCGTCGACCCCGGCAACCGTGGCGCCTGCTACTCCCGGCGCCAGTCAGGAACAGCAGCAAAGACTCACGCAGATCCGCGATGCCGCACTGTTTGGTGTCGCCCCACCTGCGGCAGAAAATATTCAGACTTCTGCCCCGAAAAGCCGGCTGAACGTACAGCTTACCGGCATTATGGCCAGCAGTATCGCCAGCCGCTCTATCGCGATCATTGCCCGTAACAACATCCAGCAAAGCTATGTCATCGACGAGGTGATCCAGGGCACCGATGCCAGAATTGTTCGGATCCTACCGGATCGGGTGATCATCAGCCGGCAGGGACTGCAGGAAGTCTTGTTTCTGGATGAAAATGCAGCCGCAAACGAAAATGTTGCCTCCCCGGCCCGGAATGATATTTCCGGATTAAGACAGAATATCCTGAAAAACCCGGCCCGGTTGCCGGACTATCTCAGCATTACGCCGGTCATGGAAAATGACAAGCTCAAAGGTTACCGCTTAAATCCCGGGAAAAATCCGGAGTTTTTTAACCAGTCAGGCTTGCAGGCGAATGATCTGGCCATCAGTATCAATGGTCTTGATCTTCGGGACAAAGGCGACGCTGTCATGGCCATGCAGCAGTTGACCCATCAGACGGAAATGAACATCACTGTAGAACGCAACGGCGCAGAACAGGATGTTTACATTAATCTGGCACAACCATAAGCACGCGGAGTTATATATCTAAAATGAAAGCATTTCTCAAACGCAGTCTGATCATTGGTTGTCTGTGTACCCAACTCGGAATCCCGCCTGCCATCGCGGCTGAATACTCCGCCAGCTTCAAGGGAACCGATATTCAGGAATTTATTAATACCGTCGGGAAAAACCTGAATAAAACCATCATCGTCGATCCGGGCGTCCGCGGCACCATCAACGTCCGCAGTTATGATCTGCTGAACGAAGAGCAGTATTATCAGTTTTTCCTGAGTGTGCTGGATGTGTACGGCTTTGCTGCCGTGCCAATGCCGAACGGTGTGCTGAAAGTCGTCAAGGCGCAGAACGCCAAGACCTCCGCCATTCCGGTTGCGGACGACAAACGCACCGGCATCGGTGATGAAATGGTTACCCGGGTCGTACCGGTTCGGAATGTCTCGGTCCGGGAACTGGCGCCGTTACTGCGTCAGCTCAACGACAATGCCGGTGGGGGTAACGTCGTGCATTATGAACCGTCGAACGTCCTGCTGCTGACCGGCCGTGCCGCCGTCGTCAACCGGCTGGTAGAAATCGTGCGCCGGGTCGATAAGGTCGGCGATGAAAATGTCGATGTGATCAAACTCAAGTATGCCTCGGCCAGTGAAATGGTGCGTCTGATTACCGCACTGACCAAAAACGACAAGAATACTCTGGCGAATGTATTAACACCGAAGGTGGTCGCCGATGAACGTATGAATGCCGTCGTGATCAGTGGTGAAAATCAGGCCCGTCAGCGTATCGTGACCATGATCCGTCAGCTGGATCGCGAACAGCAAAGTCAGGGCAACACCCGTGTGTTCTATCTGAAATATGCCAACGCGAAGAATCTGGTGGATGTGCTGTCCGGCACCAGCAAATCCCTGCAGAACGAAAAAAGCGGCAGCGCGGGCGCGATGACAACCGAAGCCTCAGCTTCTGGCTCCGGTTCTGGTTCTGGCAGTACCGGTTATAACGGTAAAGACCTCAGTATCGTCGCGGATGAACAAACCAACGCGCTGGTCATTACCGCGCAGCCCGATCTGATGCAGGAGCTGGAAAACATCATCGCCAAACTGGATATCCGCCGGGCGCAGGTACTGGTGGAAGCCATCATTGTCGAAATACAGGACGGTGATGCCCTGAACTTCGGCGTGCAGTGGATAAATTCCAACGGTGGCGGGACGCAGTTCACCGCATCCGGTTTACCGACCACGACGGTGGTCAACGCGGCACAGGAATATAAGAATGACGGCGAGCTGTCCAGTACCTCGACCTCTGCCCTCAGCAGTTTTAATGGTCTGGCCGCCGGTTTCTACGAAGGAAACTGGGGCGCACTGCTGACAGCGCTGTCCACCAACACCAAGAGCAATATTCTGGCGACACCGAGTATCGTGACACTGGATAACAAGGAAGCCGCCTTTAATGTCGGTCAGGAAGTGCCGGTGGTCACCGGCAGCCAGTCCAGCACCACCGGCAGTGTTTACAGTACCGTAGAACGTAAAACGGTTGGTACCAAACTCAAGGTCACCCCGCAGATCAATGAAGGTGACTCGGTGTTAATGGAAATTGAACAGGAAGTCTCCAGTGTGGCTTCCTCGACCTCCACCGATTCGTCATCCAGCAGCAGTGATCTGGGTTCCACCTTCAACACCCGTACCATTAAAAACGCAGTATTGGTAAAAAGTGGTGAAACAGTCGTCCTCGGTGGCTTACTCAGCAACAACACCTCCGAATCCGTTTATAAAGTGCCTTTGCTGGGAGATATACCGATCCTGGGTTACCTGTTCCGGTATAACAGTACCTCCACTTCCAAGCAGAATCTGATGGTATTTATCCGTCCAACCGTATTGCGTGATCCGGTTACTTATACCGGCGTATCCAGCAGCAAATACAACCTGTTCCGGGCTGAACAGCTTAACCAGGAAGAAGATGCGTTATTACCGTCGGTAGAGCGTCCCGTGCTGCCTGCTTATGGCACTGCGCCGACCCTGTCTCCTAAAATGAAAGCCTTGCTGGAACAACAAGGTCAGGCAGAAGGTGTGCGGTAATGCCTCAGGAGTCTACTGCAACAATGACAGAACCCGGGCAACCGGTACGCCTGAATTTTGCCTTTGCCCGTGATCACGGCGTGTTACTGCAATGGCAGCAGACAGAACCCGTTCTGTTCTGCCGGACCGGCGTCAGTGCACAGACACTGCAGGAAATCCGGCGGCTGCTGCGCCAGCCTTTTCAGTTACGCTGGCTGAATGCCGACGATTTTGAACAGCAACTGACGGATGACTATCAGCGTGACTCATCAGAAGCCCGTCAGCTGATGGAAGATATCGGGAACGAGGTGGATTTTTTCACGCTGGCAGAAGAGTTGCCGGCCAATGAGGATCTGCTGGACGCGGACGATGACGCGCCGATTATCCGTTTGATCAATGCCATGCTGAGTGAGGCCATCAAATCGGAAGCATCGGATATCCATATCGAGACGTTTGAAAAGCATCTCATCATCCGTTTCCGCATCGATGGTGTGCTGCGGGAAATTCTGCGGCCGCAGCGCAAACTGGCGTCGCTGCTGGTCTCCCGTATCAAGGTCATGGCCAAACTGGATATTGCCGAAAAACGCATACCGCAGGACGGCCGTATCGGTCTGCGCATCGGTGGCCGCGCCGTCGACGTGCGTGTTTCCACGATGCCCTCCAACTATGGTGAACGGGTAGTATTGCGTCTGCTGGACAAAAACAACGTCCGGCTGGAGCTGAAACAGCTCGGTATGACCGACAGCAACCGGGCGCATATTGCCGAACTGATCCGGAAACCGCACGGCATCATTCTGGTTACCGGCCCGACCGGTTCGGGGAAATCCACGACGCTGTATGCCGCACTGTCAGAAATTAACAGCAAAGATCGCAACATCCTGACCGTCGAAGATCCTATCGAATATGATCTGGAAGGCATTGGCCAGACTCAGGTAAATCCGAAGGTGGATATGACCTTTGCCCGTGGTTTGCGCGCGATCCTGCGTCAGGATCCGGATGTGGTGATGGTCGGGGAAATCCGTGATCTGGAAACAGCGCACATCGCGGTACAGGCGTCATTAACCGGCCACCTGGTGCTCTCCACGCTCCATACCAACACCGCCATCGGCGCCATTACCCGGCTGCGGGACATGGGAATTGAACCGTTCCTGCTCTCCACCTCCCTGCTGGCTGTACTGGCGCAGCGTCTGGTGCGAACACTGTGTCCGCTCTGCAAACAGCCGCAATCCCTGAGTGAAGAGGATCGCCATTACTATGGTATTCCGGTTGGTGTCCGTCAGCTGTACAAGGCCACGGGCTGTGACGCCTGCAACTTTACCGGTTACAAAGGCCGGACCGGTATCTATGAACTGCTGATTGTCGATGAAAAGGTCCGGGAGGCGATTCATGCCGGTGCCGGCGAGCTGGCTATCGAGCACCTGATCCGGGAACATACTCCCAGCATCCGCGCGGATGGGATGCAGAAAGTCCTGAACGGTGAAACCACGCTCGAAGAAGTCCTGCGTGTAACACGGGAGGATTAATATGGCCTCGTTTGCATATCAGGCACTGGATGCCAAAGGGCGCAATAAAGAAGGCATGATCGAGGCCGACTCTCCCCGTCAGGCCCGACAGGCCTTGCGTGATCAGGGGCTGACGCCGGTTGCACTGACGGAATCGGTTGAACAGGCCAGACAGCAAACCCTGAAGCGCAGCTGGTTCAGTCCCCGCATCAGCACGGCCGAACTGGCGCTGCTGACCCGGCAACTGGCGACGCTGGTAGCCGCCGCGCTGCCCATTGAAGAAGCGTTGAAAGCAGTAGCGCAGCAGACGGAAAAAGCCCGGCTGAGCACGCTGATTGCCGCCGTCCGGACCAAGGTTCTGGAAGGTCATTCTCTGGCGGATGGTATGTCCGCCTTTCCCTCCGTATTCGACCAGTTGTACCGGGCGATGGTCGCCGCCGGCGAAAAATCCGGTCATCTGGATACCGTACTGAACCGGCTGGCGGATTACACCGAACAACGTCAGCAAATGAAGAGCAAGCTGCTGCAGGCCATGATCTACCCGGTCATCCTGACGCTGGTCGCCGTCAGTGTCGTTGCTATCCTGCTGGCGACGGTCGTCCCCAAGGTCGTGGAACAGTTCATTCATATGAAACAGGAACTGCCCTTCAGTACCCGGTTTCTGATGGGAGCCAGTGATCTGGTGCGGGATTATGGTCTCTGGTTTATCCTGTTGCTCGCCCTGCTGCTGTTCGGCTGGCGCAGTTGGGTCATGAAACCCGCCAACCGGCGGCGCTACCATGCCATGCTGCTGCGTTTGCCGGTCATTGGCCGGGTCAGCCGGGGGCTGAATACTGCCCGGTTTGCCCGTACACTCAGCATTCTCAATTCCAGTGCGGTTCCTTTGCTGGAGGGCATGCGCATCAGCGGCGATGTGCTCAGCAACGAGGAAGCCAAAAGCCGGATCGCCGTTGCGGCAGACCGGGTCCGGGAAGGTAGCAGTCTGCGGGCGGCACTGGAGCAGACCCGACTGTTTCCACCAATGATGCTGCATATGATAGCCTCCGGTGAACGCAGCGGTGAATTGGATAACATGCTGGAACGGGCTGCCGACAATCAGGATCGCGAGTTTGAAAGTCAGGTCAATATCGCGCTGAGCATCTTTGAGCCGGCACTGGTGGTCAGTATGGCGGTCGTGGTGCTGTTTATTGTGCTGGCCATTTTGCAGCCGATCCTGCAACTGAATAACATGATTGGCAGATAATTTTGTTTTTATTACTCAGGGAGTCATCCATGCAACGCAAACAACAACGCGGCTTTACGCTGCTGGAAATCATGGTTGTTATCGTGATTTTGGGCATTCTGGCCAGCCTCGTCGTACCTAATCTGATGGGCAACAAAGAGCAGGCCGACCGTCAGAAAGCCGTCAGTGATATTGTGGCACTGGAGAACGCGCTGGATATGTACAAGCTGGATAACACCCGTTATCCCACCACCGATCAGGGGCTGAATGCGCTGCTGGTCAAACCGGACAGCGATCCGGTACCGAGAAACTACAAAGATGGCGGTTATATCAAGCGTCTGCCGGCTGACCCGTGGCAAAACGAGTATCAGCTGCTTAGTCCGGGTGAACACAGCAAGATTGATGTCTTTTCTATGGGTCCGGACGGTCAGGCCGGTACCGAAGATGACATCGGCAACTGGACGCTGGATAAGCGGGATAATCAGCAGTGATGCGTAAACGCATGCGTGGCTTCACGCTGATTGAAATCATGCTGGTGATCGTCATCATCGGTTGTGCCGCCGGCATTGTCGTCTTGTCGATCCCGGGCGGGCCCAGTCCGAAACTGGGCTATGACCTGGCAGAGGAAAGCCAGCAACTGGCAGCGACTATTCAGGTAATGAGCGAACAGGCCACACAGCAGGGACGAACGATCGGTCTGCATATTTCTGAACATGGCTACCAGTTTATGGTTCGCCAGCAAGCGGTAGCCGCCGGGGAAAGCAGCCCGGAGCAGACCACCAGCAAGGCACTGGATGATACCCTGACTGACTGGGAGCATCAGTCATGGCAGCCTTATGACAGTGAAAAACTGCGGACTGCCGGTGAATTTGATGAAAAGATCTCACTGGCGCTGACACTGGATGGCATGCAGTTGCAGGATGAAGAAAACCGTCTGGGCCGCTCCGAACCACAATGGTTTGATACCGAAAACCAACTGGAAGCCAAGACACCGCAGATATTGCTGTTACCCAGCGGTGAGATCACGCCGTTTTCACTGACGTTGCAGGACCAGGAGTCTGATAACAGGCTGTCCCGACAGATCAAGGGGCAGGAAAATGGTCAGGTCACCGTATTAAGTACATCGCCAGAGGATCTCCCGGGGGGAAGTTCTTGAATTGCCGCGGCATGACTCTGCTGGAAGTGATGGTGGCGATGGCGATATTTGCCATCGCCGGCCTGACGCTGATGAAAACCGTCACCGAGCAGGTCAGCGCCCTGGCCGTACTGGAAGAAAAAACGTTCGCCGGCTGGGTGGCCGATAACCAGCTGGTCACGATCCGGCTGACGGATAAATGGCCAAATCTGAACTGGAGCGAAGGTACAGAGGAGATGGCTGGTCACACCTACTACTGGCGCTGGCATGGCGTTGAAACTGCGGATCCGCAGTTCAGAGCCGTCGATGTGGAAGTCCGCGATGAGGAAAAGGCGGAAGATCCCCGTGCGACACTGCGCAGTTATATCGCGAAGAACTAGCCCTCTATGCAGTCCCGTCCCGTATCCAAATCATCCCAAACCGGTTTTACCTTACTGGAGGTACTGCTGGCACTGGTCATTTTCGCCATGCTGAGCCTCAGCGCCTACGCCGTTTTACAGGGCGTCATACGTAACGATGAAGTCTCGCGTGACAAAATCACCCGTCTCTCTGAACTGCAACGGGCATTTGCCACCCTGTCGCGGGACTTTACTCAGACCATACCTCGACCGGTCCGCATCAATGGTGAAACCAGCACCGTCCTGTTTCAGGCGGAACGTTTTCAGCTGAACAGCGATGACGGTGCCGTGATGTTTGTCCGCGCCGGCTGGCTGAACCCGGGCGGCGAACTCCGCCGTTCGGAATTGCAGCGCGTGGGTTACCGCCTGCGCCAGCAAACGCTGGAACGTCTGACCTATCTTTATCCCGATGCCGTCACCGGCACCGAGCCGGCCGCGACACCGTTACTCAGCAAGGTCACCGCATTCAGTCTGCGCTTTTACCGCAACGGGGAATGGCTGACACAGTGGAATACGCCAACGGAACTGCCGGCGGCGGTTGAAATCACACTCACGCTGGAGGATTACGGGACCATCCGGCGACGTTTTCTGCTGACGGGATCCGAAACTACCGCCGACAACGGGAGCAGTGAATGAGACAGCAACGGGGAATGGCTCTGCTGGTCGTCTTGCTGCTGCTTGCCGTGATGGTGACCATGGCCAGCAGCATGACGGAACGCTATCGGATGCAATGGCAACGCACCTACAACCAGCAGTTACAGCAACAGAATTACTGGTATTTGCTGGGTTCGGAAAACCTGATCAGCAAGATACTGATACAGGACTTCAAGGACAATCCGGAAAAAACGTCACTGAACCAATACTGGGCGACCGAGGGCCAGATTTTCCCGGTGGAGAGTTCAACACTGCAAGGCGTGGTCCGTGATCAGCAGGCCTGTTTTAATCTGAACGCTCTGAGCAATAACATCACAGATGAAACCGCGATTACCGCCAGTGCCACTTATCGTGCCACTGTTTTCCAGGATCTGTTAATCAATCTGGGGGCCGAGGAATACCGCGCGCAGCAAATCACCGCAGCCGTGCAGGACTGGTTGGATACCAATACCATCGTGCGATCCCTGGGTGCGGAAGACAGCGAATACGAAGCGCAGACCCCACCCTACCTGCCAGCAAACGGCCGGATGCTGGATGTCAGCGAATTACGCGCGGTCAGAGGCATGGATGCGACACTTTACCGCCGCTTATTGCCACAGGTCTGCGTCATTCCGGAAACAACGCTGCAGATCAATCCCAATACCTTGCGCCCGATCCACGCTCCCCTGCTGGCCGCCATGTTTCTCAATGATCTGAGCATCGATGACGCCCACAGCATCCTGGAGCAACGACCACCGGAAGGCTGGGATAGTGTTGCCAGTTTCCTCGAATTGAATGCGCTGAGTAACACAACCAGTGCCGGCGATCAGGTACAATCGGCGCTAACCATAAAAAGCTTCTATTTTCTGGCAACCTTGCAGGCTGACACAGATAATTATCAGAGTCGTCTTATCAGTTTGTTTCAGCGACAGAGCAATAACCAGGTGACAGTTATCCGTCGTCATTTCGGAGGATTAGAATGAATGAATTTCTGTTAATACGACTGGGTTCCCGTTATCAGGATCGTGTCTACTGGCTGGTATGGTCGGTCACACAGCAAGAGGTGATTTCCAGCGGACGCCTGGACAGCGCGGCACAACTGGCCGAGTTGACAGAACGGGCCGGTCACCGCCCGGTGTATGTGCTGGTGCCGGGATGCGATGTGATCTTCCGGGAACTTACCCTGCCTGGTCGTCTGAATAGCCAGGCAATGCGGGCATTACCGTTCATGCTGGAAGATGATATTGCCAGTGATGCCGAGCAGTTGCATATCACGGTACTGGCACAGCAGGGACAGCAGATCCAGATTGCCGCCGTCGAACAGAACCAGATGCAGCAGTGGCTGTCCTGGCTGACGGAAGCCGGGCTGGCGGCGCAGCAACTCCTGCCGGATGTACTGGCGCTGCCACAGCCGGAAGCTGAGCAATGGTCATTGCTGCAGCTGGGTGAGCAGTGGCTGGTTCGCCAGTCGGCCTGGCAGGGCAGCGTCGTGGACAGTCACTGGTTCCCTTCCTGGATCACTTGTTATCCGCAAATTCCGGTACTGCACAGCTACACACCGCCGCCGGCAGATATTCCGGCTGAATGGCAGGTTTCTTTATGTGAGCTGCCAATGCAGTTGCTGGCAGAACAGATCCCAACGCAGCGTATAAACCTGTTGCAAGGCGCTTTCCGTAAAGTTTCTCCGTGGAAAAAACAGTGGGCACGCTGGCGTCTGCCGGCAGTGCTGGCCGGGGTTCTGCTACTGCTGTTCGTGGCGAATCAGGGCATCGAATATCTGAAATTGCGTCAGCAACAGCAGCAGTTGCAACAGCAGATGACTTCGCTGTACCGGCAGATGTTCCCGGAGGAAAAACGGGTTGTGAACCCAAGAGCACAGCTAAAACAGCATCTGGAGGACTTGCAACTGGTGCCTGTCACTGACAGTTTCCTGAGTCAGCTCGCTTTACTGGCGCCGCTACTGCAGAAAACACAGGATGTCACATTACAGCAACTGCGGTTTGAAGCGGATAAACAGGAATTCCGTTTGCAGATCAGCGCTAAAGATTTCGCTATGCTGGGTCAGTTCCGTAATCAGGTCAGTTCCGTTTTCGCAACCGAAATGACGAACATGCAGGATCAGGGTGGACAGGCCAGCGGTACGCTGATCATAAGGAGCAAATCATGAAACAATGGTGGCAGAATCTGACGACTCGTGAACGCCAGATCGTCCTGGCTGGCGGCCTGATGCTGTTGCTGGTCATACTGTACCAGAATTTATGGTCTCCGCTGCAGCAGCACCTCCGGCTCCAGCGCAATCAGGTTCAGCAGTTGCAGCAGCAGTTAGGCTGGATGCAGCAGCAGGCGCCGCTGGTACGTCAGCTGAAAAGAGCACCGTCTCCTGGTGCATCCCGCACCGGCGATATCACCGGCACACTCAGTAACAGCAGTCAGGCCTATCAGATTGCGTTAAAGCGGATCCAGCCTCAGGGCGATAATGCGCTGGTTGAGATAGATATCACCGGTTTTGATCAGCTGGTAAACTGGCTGGGTATGCTAGAGCAGCAACATGGCATTACCCCGCAGCAAATTGATTTGCAGCGGACCGGCGAACCCGGAAAAATCCAGGTGAAGCGTTTGTTACTGGGACGGAATAAAGAATAATAAAATGACAATAAAGAACCTGTTTTCCCGGCTCTTGCTCCCTTTGCTGTTCCTCGTGTGTTATCTGTTGTTTTTAGTGGCAACTTTTCCGGCGGCCCAGTTGCTGCCCCGCCTGCCATTGCCCGCCGGCATGCAGTTGCATGATATCAGCGGTACTATCTGGCAGGGACGTATCGGTCAGCTGAGCTGGCAAAGACGTGCATTTCATAATGTGCAATGGGAAGTGCTGTTCAGCCGTTTATGGCTGGGAATGCCGACCGTCAGACTGTCGCTGCAGGATCCGGAAACGGCCATGGCCAGCGCAACTGTGGGCTGGCGCGGAAAATGGCAGATTGACGATCTGATGCTTCAGGCGCCGCTCAGCATCCTGCAGCAGCAACTCCCCTATCCGCTGCCGGCAGAAGCGTCAGGCACATTACATCTGAATATCGACCAGCTGAGCATTCGTGATCAGCAATGCCTCGCACTGGAAGGTCTGGCTGACTGGCGACAGGCGGCTCTGCAGACTCCGGCCGGAGAACTGGCGCTGAATAATCCGCAGGCCAAGCTGAGCTGCCAGAACAATAAACTGGAGATTGCCGTGCGTCAGGATTCACCCGCCTTGCGCAGTCAGGCACAACTGCAGCTCTCCTGGCAGGGACAGTATCAGATACAGGCTTCGCTGTATCCGGGAAATGAGTTTCCGCCCGGATTGCGTGCCGCACTTGATTGGCTCGGCAGGCCCGACAGCAGCGGTGCAATCCGGATCAAGAACGAAGGTCGCTGGACAAACTGAAAAACCGCTGGCGCATCAGAGCATCAGAGCATCAGCACAAACTGCATCACCTGACGCATCAGCCGGGTCAGTGCCGCCTTGTCCAGATCCGGATTATGGATGCTTTTTAGCAGCAGACCGTCAAACATGGCGGCAATCAGATCAACCTTGACCGATACATCGAACTCGGAGGTGGCGCCGCGTTGCGCCATCTCCTTTTTCAGCAGATCGTATAACCGCTGGTGACCGAATGCGTGCGACTTCTGCAGCGTCGCGGCAATCTGCGGATTCCGGGACGACTCGGCAAAGATCTCCAGCATCAGCGCCGCATTGTCACGCTGTGTGTTGGCCTCAATACCACAACTGACACTGTCAACCATCGTCTGCAGGATATTATCCGAGGTATAAAATATCTCCGTCCACTCCACCATCTCCTCAATGTCACGTTCCACAATCGCGGTAATGATGGCTTCCTTACTACCGAAATAGTGATAGATATGGCCCGGACTCATACCGGCGGTTTTCGAGATCTGTGCCATACTGGCTCCATGAAAACCATGATTACGAAAACAGATTGCAGCCGCATCCAGCACCTGATTGCGGCGCTGTACGGTACGGTCGGATTCTGGCGGGGTAGCGGTCATTTCACTCATCGGACTATCCATATACTTAGGGCACAATATTTTACCTTGTCTCCCGATTGATACCGAAAAAATTCTAATCTAGAATGAACGCTCGAAATAGAATGAACGTTCAATTTTTTGCATAACTTAACGTTTCAGCGGTGAATCCGTCAAAGTTCTGTGACATTTTTCAGCTCAAATTACAGATATATACTCAAACGGCCATTATTAACCTGAGGTTGACATGCAGCATTACTCCACTTTGTTCCGTGCAACATCGTTTGCACTCCTGACCACAACACTGTTTCTGGCCGGTTGCAACCCATCAGCAGATCAGGCTTCGGCAGCCAAAGGAATGCAGGCACCCGAGGTTAATGTCATTGCACTTCAGCCGCAGGAACTGACCCTGCACACCCAGTTACCCGGCCGCACCAGCGCCTACCGGGTGGCAGAGGTACGTCCGCAGGTTGGTGGTATTGTTATCAAACGACTTTTCCGTGAAGGCAGCGATGTCAAAGCGGGTCAGACACTGTATCAGATTGATCCGGCCACCTACGAAGCCAGCCTGGCCAGTGCCAAAGCGACCTGGGAACGCGCCAAAGCGTCAGAAGCCATTGCCCGGATCAAGGCTGAACGCTATCGCAGTCTGATCAAGACCAAGGGTGTCAGTCAGCAGGATTACGACGATGCCGAAGCCAGCTGGAAACAGGCAGTAGCAGATGTGTCTTCAGCCAAGGCCGCGATGGATACCGCCCGGATCAATCTGGAATATACCCAGGTGAAAGCCCCGATTTCCGGTCGTATCGGCAAATCCGGCATCACGGAAGGTGCGCTGGTGACCGCGCAGCAAACAACCGCGCTCACCACGATCCAGCAGCTGGATCCACTGTATGTCGACGTCAGCCAGTCCAGCACCGAACTGCTGAATCTGAAAAAAGCACTGGCAGAAGGTCAGCTGGAAAAAACCGGTCCACAGGAAGCCAAAGTAAGACTGCTGCTGGATGATGGTTCTTATTACGCGGAAAACGGCAAACTGCAATTCTCCGATGTCACGGTAGATGAAGGTACCGGCAGCGTCACGGTACGGGCTATTTTTGCAAACAAAGATCTGCAGTTACTGCCGGGCATGTTCGTACGGGCCGAACTGAGTGAAGCCACGCTGAAAGAAGCCTTATTAGTCCCTCAGCTGGCCGTCAGCCATGATCCACGCGGTAATGCCACCGTTCTGGTGGTTAACGCACAGGATCAGGTGGAACAGAAAGCCTTTGAAACCGTGCGCAGTATTAACAATAACTGGCTGGTGAAAAATGGGTTGCAGGCTGGCGATCGCATCGTTGTGAATGGTGCCCAGAAAGTTAAAGCCGGCATGAAAGTCCAGGCGAAGATCGTCGATGCCGCTTCACTGGTAACAACCAGTCCGGCAACAAAACAATAATTATTCGCGGAGTCGTTATGTCCAGGTTTTTTATTGATCGCCCGATTTTCGCGTGGGTAATTGCGATAGTTATCATGCTGGCTGGTGCCTTGGCCATCCGGTCGTTGCCCATCGAGCAATACCCGACCATTGCACCGCCATCTGTCCGGATCAGCGCAAACTATCCGGGCGCGTCCGCCCAGACCGTTGAAGACAGCGTGACACAGGTACTGGAGCAGAACATGACCGGTATCGACAATCTGCTGTACATGTCGTCACAAAGTGACTCCAGTGGCCGGGTCACGGTCACGCTGAGTTTCACTGCCGGCACCAACGCGGATACGGCTCAGGTTCAGGTGCAGAATAAGGTGCAGCAGGCATTGAGCTCCCTGCCGCAGACCGTGCAGGATCAGGGGGTGACGGTTGAAAAATCCACCTCCTCTTTCCTGATGGTAGCCGGTCTGATCTCTGAAAACGGCAGTATGGATCAGTCCGATATCAGCGACTATCTGGTGACGAACATCAAAGAGCCGCTCAGCCGTCTGGAAGGGGTCGGTTCTGTTCAGATTTTCGGTGCCCAGTATGCAATGCGCATCTGGCTGGATCCGAACAAACTCAACAGTTTCAACCTGACACCGGGCGATGTTACCAGTGCCATTACCTCTCAGAATACGCAGATCTCTGTCGGTCAGCTGGGTGCCGCCCCTGCTGTTGCCGGCCAGCAGTTCAATGCCACGATCACCGGTCAGGGCCGTCTGACCAGCATCGACGAGTTCAAGAATATTCTGCTGAAGGTCAATACCAACGGTTCCCAGGTCCGTCTGCGTGATGTCGCACGGGTCGAACTCGGTGCGGAAGGTTATAACGCCGTCAGCCGGTATAACGGCAAGCCGTCATCCGGTATCGCCATCAGTCTGGCGAGCGGCGCGAATGCGTTAGAGACCGCCAACCTGGTGAAAGCCAAAATGGCCGAGCTCTCCAAATACTTCCCGGCAGGCCTGAAAGTTGTCTATCCGTTTGATACCACCACTTTCGTAAAAATCTCTATCTCTGAAGTTGCGCAGACGCTGGTTGAAGCCGTCATCCTGGTGTTCTTCATCATGTATCTGTTCCTGCAGAACTTCCGGGCAACCCTGATCCCGACGATTGCGGTCCCGGTCGTGTTGCTGGGGACCTTCGGCATCATGTCGGCGTTTGGCTACACCATTAACACCCTGACCATGTTTGGTCTGGTACTGGCCATCGGTCTGCTGGTGGATGACGCGATCGTCGTGGTCGAAAACGTAGAGCGCGTGATGTCCGAGGAAGGACTGTCTCCTCTCGAAGCGACCCGAAAATCCATGGATCAGATCACCGGCGCACTAGTCGGTATCGCGCTGGTTCTGTCAGCCGTATTTGTTCCGATGGCTTTCTTCAGCGGCTCTACAGGGGCGATCTACCGTCAGTTCTCACTGACTATCGTCTCGGCAATGGCGTTGTCGGTGGTGGTTGCGCTGATTCTGACCCCGGCGCTTTGCGCCACCATGCTGAAGCCGGTTCCAAAAGGTGATCATGGTATTCAGACCGGCTTCTTTGGCTGGTTTAACCATATGTTCGATCGCAACAGCCGTCGTTACCGGACCGCGGTAGGACGGGTACTGACCCGTTCTGGCCGTATGCTGGTGATCTATGCGGTGCTGTTGCTGGGGCTGGTCTGGTTATTCACGCGCATGCCGACCTCCTTCCTGCCGGAAGAGGATCAGGGTATTGCGCTGACCATGGTGCAGTTACCGACCGGCGCCACCCAGGAACGTACCCTGAAGGTACTGGATAAGGTTTCCGAACACTTCAATACCGCCGAGAAAAAGAACGTCGAGTCAGTGTTTACCATTGCCGGCTTCAGTTTCGCCGGTAGCGGACAGAACATGGGTCTGGCGTTCGTCAAACTGAAAGACTGGAGTGAACGTAAAGCCGCCGAAGACTCAGCCAGTGCGATTATCGGCCGGGCAATGGGCGCGTTTTCACAGATCAAGGACGCGTCGATCTTCGCGTTCAATATGTCGAGCATTCCGGCACTGGGTAACGCTACCGGGTTCGACCTCTATCTGCAGGATCGGGGGGGTTTAGGCCATGAGAAACTGATTGAGGCCCGGAACCAGCTGCTGGGCATGGCCGCCAAAGAACCATCGCTGACCCGTGTCCGCCCGAACGGCATGGAAGATACGCCGCAATACAACATCAATATCGACTACGAAAAAGCGATGGCGCTGGGTCTGACCGTCAGTGACATTAACAGTACCCTCTCGACCGCGTGGGGCTCGAATTACGTTAATGATTTCATCGACCGTGGCCGGGTGAAGAAAGTCTATGTGCAGGCTGATGCGCCATTCCGTATGCAGCCGGAACATCTGCAACTGTGGTATGTCCGTAACGCACAGTCACAGATGGTCCCCTTCTCTGCGTTTGCAGAGGGTCAGTGGACTTACGGTTCACCACGTCTGGAACGCTATAACGGTTCTTCTGCGATCGAAATTGTGGGTGAAGCGGCCGATGGCTATACCACCGGTGAAGCTATGGCGACGATGGCCAGATTAATCGGCCAGTTACCGGAAGGTATCGGCTTCGAGTGGACAGGCCTTTCCTATCAGGAACAGGAATCGGGCAGTCAGGCACCGGCGCTGTACGCAATTTCGCTGCTGGTGGTGTTCCTGTGTCTGGCCGCGCTGTATGAAAGCTGGACTATTCCGTTCTCCGTCATGCTGATCGTACCACTCGGGGTGATCGGGGCACTGGCGGCGGCCACCCTGCGCGGCTTGTCGAACGATATCTTCTTCCAGGTCGGCCTGCTGACCACAATCGGTCTGGCGGCCAAGAACGCCATCCTGATTGTAGAGTTTGCCAAAGAGCTGTTTGACAAAGGAATGGGACTGCGTCAGGCCGTGATCGAGGCTTCCCGTATGCGTCTGCGCCCGATATTGATGACTTCGCTGGCGTTTATTCTCGGCGTGCTGCCGCTGGTGATCAGTTCCGGCGCCGGCGCCAGTGGCCGTCACGCCATCGGTACCGGTGTGACCGGCGGGATGATCGCAGCGACAGTTCTTGCTATCTTTTATGTACCGAGCTTCTTTGTACTGGTCATGAAGTACTTCAGCAAGCATCGTCATTCGTTACGCGCACCGAATTCTGCGGAGAAACAACATGATTAAACGCCCTCTCGCGTTCCTGGTTTCCCTGTTACTGACAGGTTGCTCACTGGCTCCGGACTATCAGCGTCCGGCAGCCCCGATCCCTGCCAGTTACGAAACCACCGCGCCAACTGCTGCAGTTCACCCGGCAGACTGGCAACAGGTCTTTACGGATCCGGCACTGCAGACCCTGATCGATACCGCTTTGAAAAATAACCGGGACCTGCGGGTGGCCGTGCTGAATGTAGAAGCGTATCAGGCTCAGTACCGTATTCAGCGGGCGGCACAATTACCGACGCTGACGGCATCCGCTTATCAGAGCAGACAGCGGATCCCGGAAACTTACAGCGGTTCGGCAGATACGATCAGTACCACGGATTCCGCCACTGTCGGCATCAGTGCCTATGAACTGGATCTGTTTGGCCGGGTACAAAGCCTGAAAGATCAGGCGTTGGAAAACTATCTGGCTCAGGAAGAAACGCAGCGCAGTACACAACTCAGCCTGATTGCCAACGTCGCCACCGCCTATATGACGCTGCTGGCCGATCAGGATCTGCTGCGTCTGGCGGAACAAACGGCCAAGAGCTATGAACAGAGCTATCAGCTGATTGATCAACGCTATCAGGCCGGTGTCTCTTCATCGCTGGATCTGAGCCAGTCGCGCAGCAACCTGGAAAGTGTGAAAGCCAGTCTGGCTCAGTATCGCCGTCAGGTCGCGCTGGATAAAAATGCACTGCGTCTGCTGGTCGGTACCGATATCCCGGGCGGCTTATCTTCCGGCCTGCCGGAACAGGATCTGACTCTGCTGTCCCCTCTCGGTGCGGATATGCCATCCACGCTGCTGGCCCGTCGTCCGGATATCCTGGCTGCAGAACATGCCCTGAAGGCCGCAAATGCCAATATTGGTGCGGCACGCGCCGCCTTTTTCCCGACCATCAGTCTGACCGCCAATGCCGGCAGCATGAGTTCATCGCTGAACAAACTGTTTGATGGTGGTTCCGGTACCTGGTTGTTCCAGCCAAGCGTCAGCCTGCCGATCTTTGACTGGGGTAGCCGTGATGCCCAGCTGGATGTCGCGGAAATACAGAAAAAAATCGAAGTGGCCACTTATGAAAAAGCGATCCAGACCGCCTTCCGGGAAGTGTCTGATGGCCTGGCCGCTCAGGATGGCTACCGGGAACAGCTACAGGCACAACAGGCCCTGGTCGATGCCAACAAAACTTATTATGAACTGGCTCAGAGCCGCTATGAAAAAGGGGTGGACAGTTATCTGACCCTGCTGGATGCCCAGCGCTCCCTGTTCTCTGCCGAGCAGGGACTGGTCAGTACACGCCTCGCGCTGCTCAGTAACCGGGTCAGCCTGTTTAAAGCCCTGGGTGGCGGCTGGCAACCGAAGTAAAGATCGTCATCAACCAAAATGAGGGAGCCTGATTCAATCTTACCGATTAATGATGGTTCTGACCCGGCAACGGGTTATTTTGGTCTTTTCCGGCATATTGCCGATCCGGCTTTATATCATTGATATAAAGCCTTTTTTCTTTGCAACTATGCCTGCGACTGACACCACGATGCTGCCGGTTTTTCCGCCCGTTATGCACTTTGTTTCCGCTTCTGTGCTAGTATTGCGCCGATTAGCGGACCTCTCATATAAAGTCAGTTACAGTGGTATGAATAAAATCAGAAAACTCCTGCTCAGTAGCGGATTCCTGCTGTTGCCTTCTCTGGCTCATGCTGTTCCGATCACTGAATTTGTCGATACGCTCTTTATTGGTGGCGGCGTCATGCTGTTTATCGCTGGTGTATTACTGCTGCTAATACCTGGATTATTCAAAACCGGTGTTGTCATCACGTTGCTGGCAGATATCCTGTTCATGACCCGGGTCCTGTTTCCGGATGTACTGGAACAGGATCTGGCTGCGGACCCCGACTGGCAGCTATTAGTAGAATCCACCACCACAGGCAGCAGCCGGTTTTATGCGGCCATGGGCGTTGCATTCATCGTACTTAGTATCCTGGGACTACGCTGGCTGGTACGCTCATTCTTTGCCCCTCCCGGCACAGGCAAGCCCAAAGCAAACAACAAACTCTCACGCCAGACCAGTGCGCGCCCCGCCCGTTTCAGTAACCAGAAACAGCCAACCCGCAACAAAACCCGCCTGAATCGTGATCGGGAAGATTTCTCGGGCTATACAGAAGAACCGGAGCTACAACCGGAACCGGTATCTCCGGTACATAATAAACGATTCCGCGTTCATGATTATCTGGAAAATCTGGAGCATCAACAGGCACAACCGGAACCGCAGCCCGTTCCGCAGGATATCGAACCTGCTATTCATTTCGACCGAATTGAACGTTAAGGACAGCCGGTACATTCATGGATGCACATCAGAAACAATCCCTGCCGGCCATCACGCTGGCAGCTATCGGCGTGGTCTATGGTGATATAGGCACCAGTCCGCTTTATACCTTCAAAGAATGTTTCTCTCCACATCTCGGTCTGGCCCCGTCACAACCGGTTGTATTCGGCCTGCTCTCCCTGATTTTCTGGGCTCTGGTACTGGTGGTCTCGGTAAAATATCTGGCATTTGTATTACGGGCCGATAACCGGGGAGAAGGCGGGATCCTGACACTGATGTCACTGGCCGGACGCAACACCTATGCCGGCACAACGGCAGCACTGCTGGTGCTGGGATTGATTGGCGGTGGTTTCTTTTACGGCGAAGTGGTGATCACCCCCGCCATGTCCGTACTTTCGGCACTGGAAGGTCTGAGTGTCGCCACACCAGCACTGACACCCTATATTCTGCCCGTCGCCATCGCGGTGCTGACCGCATTGTTCATGATCCAGAAACATGGTACCGGTAGCGTGGGGAAACTGTTCGGGCCGGTCATGCTGGTCTGGTTTATTTCACTCGGTACGTTAGGTGCCATCAGTATTTTCAAAAATCCGCAGGTTCTCGCCGCACTGCATCCGCACTGGGCCATTCAGTTTTTTGTCACTCATAAATCAGTCGCATTTTTCTCTCTCGGCTCGGTTGTTCTGGCGATTACCGGCGTGGAAGCGTTGTATGCCGACATGGGGCATTTCGGTAAATTCCCGATCCGGCTGGCATGGTTCACTATCGCATTACCGGCTCTGCTGCTGAACTATTTTGGTCAGGGAGCGCTACTGCTCAGCAATCCGAAGGCCATCGTGAATCCTTTCTTTATGCTGGCACCGGAATGGCTGGTTTTCCCGATGGTCATTCTCTCGACCATGGCCACCGTGATTGCCTCACAGGCGGTGATATCCGGGGTGTTCTCGTTAACCCGTCAGGCGATACGTCTGGGCTACCTGCCAGGCATGAGCATTCTGCACACCTCGGAAGTGGAAGCCGGACAAATCTATATTCCATTCATCAACTGGATGCTTTATATCGCAGTCTTGATCGTGGTAGTCACATTTCAGGCATCAACCAATCTGGCTGCAGCCTACGGCATCGCTGTCACCGGGACCATGGTGATCACCACCATTCTGGCCTGTACGGTAGCTCGCTATAACTGGGACTGGCCACGCCGGTTAGTGAAATTAATCCTCATCAGTCTGCTGCTGATCGATGTGCCTCTGTTTCTGGCGAACGTGGTCAAATTACTTGCCGGCGGCTGGCTGCCAGTCATGCTGGGTGCCATGATGTTTATGGTGATGGCTACCTGGAAATGGGAACGTTTCCTGCTATTGCGTCAGCTCAGTCGTATGAGCATGCCACTGGAAAGCTTTGTCGCAATGGTAGAAAAAGAAGCCCCGCAAAAAGTACCGGGAACCGCTATCTACCTGTCGCGTACCCAGCAAGGGATCCCGCACGCACTGCTGCACAATCTGAATCACAATCACGTTCTGCATGAGCGCATCGTGCTGATGACCTTCCGCACCCAGGATGTGCCCTATGTGGATCCGGATCAGCATATTCAGATTGATATGCTGTCACCCAACGTCTGGCGGATCTCGGCCACCTATGGTTTCCATGAAACACCGGATGTCTATGAGGTCTTCCGGCGCTGCGCAATGAAAGGGATGGCCTTCAACCTGAATACCACCTCTTTCTTCCTGTCGCGGGAAACATTACTGCCGTCTCATCGGTCCATACTGGCTCGAATCCGGGCGTCCCTGTTTATCTGGCTGAGTAAAAACTCGTTACGCACCAACGACTTTATTCATGTCCCGCCTGATCGCGTGGTGGAAATGGGCGTTCAGGTCGAAGTCTGAGAAAACAGTGATGACATCAGCCGGGCTCGTCCCGGCTTTTTTGTCTGTTGGGTCTCAGTGCAACAATCGTTATAATCTTTTTACTGTATAAAAACCCACCCCGGTAAATCGGGGGCGGCTTAATTCTGGAGCTGTGATGGATATATCCCACCTGCTGGATGGTCTGAACGATAAACAACGCGATGTCGTTGCCGCCCCGCTGCAAAATATGCTGGTTCTGGCTGGCGCCGGTAGCGGTAAAACCCGTGTCCTGGTGCATCGCATCGCCTGGTTGTTACAGATCGAGCAGGTCTCCCCGCACAGCATTCTGGCCGTGACCTTCACCAACAAAGCAGCAGCTGAAATGCGTGGTCGTATCGAACGTCTGCTTGGAAACAGTCTCGGGTTTGGCCGTGGCGGCATGTGGATCGGTACCTTTCATGGTCTGGCGCACCGTCTGCTGCGCGCTCATCCACTGGATGCTAATCTGCCGGAAGATTTTCAGATCATCGACAGCGACGATCAACTGCGTCTGCTGAAACGCATCCTGCGAAACCTGAACCTGGATGAAAAACAGTGGGTGCCTCGCGCGGTAGCCGGTTATATCAACAGCAAAAAAGACGAAGGCTTACGTCCGCACCATATCGATGTTTATGATCCGGTGGGAAAAACGTATCAGAAGATTTATGCCACCTACCAGGATACCTGTGATCGGGCCGGTCTGGTGGATTTCGCCGAACTGTTGCTGCGGGCACATGAACTCTGGCTGCATAAACCGCATCTGCTGGAACACTACCAGCAACGCTTCCGTCATATTCTGGTCGATGAGTTTCAGGATACTAACGGCATTCAGTATGCCTGGATCCGTATGCTTGCCGGCGACAGCAGCAAGGTGATGATCGTGGGCGATGACGACCAGTCCATCTACGGCTGGCGTGGTGCCCGTGTCGAAAACATCCAGCGTTTCATGCAGGATTTCGACGACGTGCAGACCATCCGTCTGGAGCAAAACTACCGCTCCACCAGCACGATACTGAAAGCCGCCAACCAGCTGATTGCCAATAACTCCGCCCGTCTGGGTAAAGAACTGTGGACCGATGGTGCCGCCGGGGAGTCCATTTCCGTCTATGCCGCCTTCAATGAGGTGGATGAGGCCCGGTTTGTCGTCAGTCGCCTGAAAGCCTGGCGCGAACAGGGGAACAGCCTACTGGATGCTGCCATCTTATACCGCAATAACGCCCAGTCGCGTATTCTGGAAGAGGCACTGATGCAGGAACAGTTGCCGTATCGTATCTACGGCGGTCTGCGTTTCTTCGAACGTCAGGAAATCAAGGATGCCCTCGCCTATCTGCGACTGGTCACTAATCATGGTGATGACGCTTCGTTTGAGCGCGTGGTCAACACCCCAACGCGCGGTATTGGCGATCGGACCCTGGGCCTGATCCGCGAAGCCGCGCGCGATCGCAGTCTGAACCTATGGCAGTCCGCCTGGCAACTGTGTGAACAGGGGGTGCTGGCTGGCCGGGCGGCCAGTGCGGTGCGCAATTTTCTCGCACTGATTAATCAGCTGGAAACCGATACGTCAGAATTACCGCTGCATGTGCAGGTAGATCGGGTGATCCGCCAGTCCGGTTTGTGGACCCACTACGAAAACGAAAAAGGTGAAAAGGGTCAGTCCCGCATCGAAAACCTGGAAGAACTGGTCAATGCCACCCGGTTGTTCCGGCCGGCCGATGAATATCTCGACATGAGTCCCCTGACGGCGTTTCTGGCCCATGCCACGCTGGAGTCCGGTGACAAACAGGCGGATGAGTTCGACGAAGCCGTACAGCTGATGACACTGCACAGCGCCAAGGGACTGGAGTTTCCGCTGGTCTTCATAGTCGGCGTGGAAGAAGGCATGTTCCCCAGTATGCAAAGCGCCGAAGAACCGGGACGTCTCGAAGAAGAACGCCGCCTCTGCTATGTCGGCATGACACGTGCGATGCAGAAGCTCTATCTGACCCATGCGGAGAGTCGCCGTCTGTATGGTAAAGAGAGTTACAATCGCCCCAGTCGTTTCCTGAAAGAGTTACCGAGTGAGTGTCTGGAAGAGATCCGGCTACGCACACAGGTCAGCTGGAGCAATACCGCCCAGTCACAAAGCCGTTTCAGTCAGGAACGGTTACAGGACAGTTTCGCCAGTACCGGTTTTAAACTGGGCCAGCGGGTACGACACCCAACCTTCGGCGAAGGCATCGTACTGAACTACGAAGGTGTTGGTGCCCAGAGCCGCGTACAGGTGAACTTTGCTACCGCTGGCAGTAAATGGCTGGTTGTCGCCTATGCCCGTCTGGAGGCGATTTAATGTTTTATCCGGTCAGGCCGTCAATGGCCTGACCTGCTATCGCCAACCAGATGAATCCTTTCTTTCATTAGCCAATATCACCTTTCCGACATAAAGGACGCGACTAACTCCATCCGGTTACACTACACTCTGCAGTGTTAATTTTTCATGCAGGGATGTGAATGATGATCGGATTACTGGTGGTCCTCGGTGTTCTGTTACTGGCCGTGTTCTGGCTTGTCTCTATTTATAATCAGTTAGTCACTCTCAAAGGTCGCTATCAGAATGCATTTGCCCAGATCGAAGTACAGCTGAAGCGCCGTTATGACCTGATCCCCAATCTGGTCGAGACCGCCAAAGGCTATCTGCAACACGAAAGCAAAACACTGACGGCGGTGACTGAAGCACGCAATGCCGCATTAGCCGGGCTGAAAGCCGCTACCGCGGCACCGGGCAATCCGGCTGCCATGCAACAGCTGGCCGCTGCTGAACATCAATTACATGGCGCCCTGCAGGGACTGAGCGTACAGATTGAAGCCTATCCTGAGCTGAAGGCGAATGAAAATATGCTGCAACTGTCGGAAGAGCTGACTGCCACCGAAAACCGGGTCGCCTTTGCCCGGCAGGGTTTTAATGATTCTGTTACAGCCTACAATATTTATCGTCAGCAGTTCCCGAACTCACTGGTCGCCAACCGCTTTGGTCATGCCAGCGACGCCTCCTTGCTGGAGATAGAAAATCCAGAAGAATATCGTCAGACACCGAAAGTCAGTTTCTGATAGCGGATAACCTATGGACTTTTATCGCTATCAGGATCAGGCGAAAAAACTCAGTGCCCGTTTGTTATTCCTGTTTTTTTCCGGTTTGCTCAGTTTATCGGTAGCACTGACATTTGCCGGATTCATGTTATGGAAACTGACGGATCAGACGGTCCATATCAATACCGATAGCCAGTTCTGGCATTGGTATGTCACCGGTAACATCGTGATCCTGGCCGTTCTGGTGCTGATCACGCTGCTGAAATACACCAGCCTGTGCAAGGGCGGCCGGGTCGTCGCCGAAACGCTGGGGGCCCGCTATGTCCACGTCAACACGCAGGATCCGGGCGATCGGCGCCTGCGTAATGTGGTGGAAGAAATGGCACTGGCGTCCGGTATTCCCGTCCCCAGTGTTTATGTGCTGGATAATGAGCCCGGCATCAATGCCTTCGCGGCAGGCATGAGCATGAATGATGCGGTAGTTGTCGTGACACAAGGCGCCATCAGTTATCTCAGCCGCGATGAATTGCAGGCTGTCGTGGCACACGAATTCAGTCATATCCTGCATGGCGATATCCGGTTAAATCAGCAACTGGCCGCCCTGATTGGCAGCCTGATGTTTCTGGGCGAGTTGGGGCGCTGGTTAACACAGGGCTCCGGACGCCACTACCGTATCAGCAATTCGTCACGGGGCAAAAGCAGTTCTGCATTGCCATTTTTTGGTTTAACCCTGATGTTACTGGGTGCTGCGGGTACTATCTGGGGACGGCTGATGAAAGCAGCGCTGAACCGGCAACGCGAATTTCTGGCCGATGCATCGGCAGTACAGTTCACCCGCTACCCAGCTCCGCTAGCCAGTGCTCTGAAAAAAGTCGGCGGACACCGTTATGCCTCGCTGGTGTTTCATCCACAGGCCGAGACGTTCAGTCATCTCTTTTTCAGTCAGGGATTAACACAGAACTTTTGTGGCTGGCTCGCCAGTCATCCGCCGTTACAGAACCGGATTCGTCGTCTGGATCCACAATGGGACGGAAAATATTATGCGAATCTGCAACCGGTCATGGAGGAAGAACCAGCGCCGTCACTTCCCGAGAGTTTCATTGCCGGCGTACAGCAGCAAGCCAATGGAAATCAGGATCTGGCCGCGATGCTGCTGGCGCAGAACGCATTGACCAGCACTCAGTGGGAAATGCCAAAACAACCCAAACCGACACCAGACGAGTTACCACTGACAACCGGAGCACAGCCGGTTTTGTATGACCCGACCGCCATCAGCGACTGGTTACCCAAACTCCCCGAGCCGCTGGTAACCGCCGCCCGCTCGCCGTTTGATGCCCGCCTGCTGATCTACCGGCTGGTGCTGGCAACGGATCTGACCACCCGGCTGAAACAGCGCCATCTGCTGGGACAGGAGGAGTCGGCCGTCCTGGCACTGGCGCAATATATTATCCCGAACGGACTTCAGCTGGCACTGGTTGAACTGGCGATTCCGGCACTGAAAGAACTGACGAGGGATCAGTATCAGCAGTTTCATGATCAGTTACAGGTATTGATCCAGGCTGATCAGAAAACCTCATTTCATGAATGGCTGCTTTACCGGATGCTGACACACCAGTTACAACCGCATTTCGGCCAGACAAAACGCCCCGGCATTCAGTACCGGGATATCAGCGAAGTAGTGACGGCGCTGGAGACCTGGTTCAGTTATCTGGCGCAGATCAACAGCCTCAATAAACCGGCAAAAGAGGCTTTTGCCATTTATACCGCTCCGCTGGCCATGCACAGCCCCCTGACACTGCAGGCCAAGCCATCGCTGGACTCACTGGGCCTGGCGCTGGATCAATTACAGTTAAGCAGCCCGGCCATCCGCTTTCGGCTGATGCAGGCCCTGATTAATGCGATCGAACAGGACGGGCAAATCACCGAACAAGAAGCCGGTATTTTTCAGATGCTGTCTTATTGCCTGGATTGCCCGCTGCCACCACCTCAGGTCCAGATCTGAACAAGATGTCCCTAGAGGCAGATGGTGGCCGTCAAACTTGCTCGATTGTAATATGAACCAGTTTATCCAGCTGAGACAGAGCCCCTCGCAGTGTGGAAATTGATTCAGGTTGTGATGACGCCAGACCAATAATTGCGGCATAACGCTGCTCGCCGATACGCCACACATGCAGATCGTTGATTTGCAGATCATGCTCAATGGCAGTTTCCAGGATCCTGGCCCGCATACTGTTCTGGCTGTCGGCATCGATCAGGATCAGGCTGCTTTCTTTCAGTAAGCCCCAGGCCCAGACCAGGATCACGATACCACCGACGATACCCATCATCGGATCCAGCCAGGCAGCTCCCCATAACAGGCCGCCCGCCAGGGCAAAAATAGCCAGCACCGAAGTCGCCGCATCAGTCAGCACATGGATATAGGCCGCTTTCTTGTTCAGATCATGATGACCATGATCATTGTGGTCGTGATCGTGGTCGTGGTCGTGGTCGT
>MTLE01000171.1_pt1 | contig 165574 bp, 141 predicted proteins | sample 1982461 | NCBI WGS metagenome assembly MTLE01 (sample SAMN05712605, study PRJNA340218) | biofilm metagenome | isolation source: sample SPL anode biofilm adapted to -200 mV | place: USA | collected 2012-02-03
ACATACTTGGAAACGACACCGGTTTGGGTGATGGAGGATTGGTAATTACAATACCCACTAACCCAACTCATGGAACAGTTACCGTAAATCTGGATAATACCGTTACCTACACTCCCGATCCAGATTACAATGGCGACGATACCTTCACCTACCAGGTTTGTGATGCAACACCGGATTGTGCAACAGCAACGGTTACCATCACTATCAACCCGGTAAATGATATACCTGCGGCGGTAGACGATAACGCTACCACCAACGAGGATACGCCGGTTACCATTAACATACTTGGAAACGACACCGGACTAGGCGATGGAGGATTAACTGTAACCATACCAACGGCTCCAGCCAATGGAACAGTTACCGTGAACCCCGACAACACCGTGACCTACACCCCCAACCCGAACTTCAACGGTACGAATACCTTTACTTACCAGGTGTGTGACGCCAACGGCGACTGTGCTACGGCAACAGTAAGCATTACCGTTGCTAGCGTGAACGACGTGCCTGTAGCCGTGGGTGATAACGCGTCAACCAATGAAAACACCCCCGTTACGGTAGGCATCCTAAACAATGACTCTGGACTGGGCGATGGCGGTATCAGCATATCTATTTCCGCAGACCCAAGCCACGGTACCGTTAGCATAAATGGGGACAACACCATAACCTACACGCCAGAAACAGGCTTTGCTGGAGGAGATACGTTTACCTATCAGGTATGCGACGCCAACGGTGATTGTGCAACAGCCGTAGTTACCATAACCGTAAACTCGCTTTACCAGCCTATTGCCGTGAACGACACCGCCTCCACAGTATCGGAAAAACCTGTTGTAATCTCCGTTCTTAATAACGACCAAGGACTGCAAAATGGTGGATTAGTGGTGACCGTTATCAGCAATCCTGCCAATGGAACGGTGATAGTTAATGCTGACAATACGTTGACCTATACACCAAACCATGGATATACTGGAGTAGACACCTTTAGCTATGAGGTCTGTGATGTCAATAGCGAATGCGCTTCGGCAACGGTAACCATTACTGTAAATGGATCCATCTATATTCCTGATGGGTTCTCACCCAATGGCGACGGCGTTAACGACACCTTTGTAATACCCGACCTCAACCAATACCAAAAAATTTCTATTGAAATATTTAACCGCTGGGGTAATGTAGTTTACAAATCGGACAACTACCATAACGATTGGGATGGCAAGGCCAACGTTTCGCTTAGCCTTGGTACCGATCTTCCAGTGGGCACCTACTTCTACCTGGTAAGCATCGCCGACAATGGCAAGAAAATTACAGGATATGTATACATAACCCGTTAATTAAATGAGGACCAAAGAGATGACAAATAAACGCAAAATGATAAAGCATATAGGTTTACTGGCAGCGGGAATTCTTTTCTCCCTCAATACCCTTGCCCAACAGGAGCCAATGTTTACCCAGTATATGTTTAACACGGTTGCAGTAAACCCTGCCTACGCGGGAACATCAAACGCACTAAACCTAGTAGCCATGTCACGCATTCAATGGGTTGGATTGAAGGGAGCTCCCGTTACCAATACTATATCCATGGATACTCCTTTTGAAGGTAAAAGAGTAGGGTTGGGCCTATCGGTGATGTCCGATAAAATCGGCCCAGTTCAAAACCTTTACCTGAGCGCCAGCTACGCATACCGTGTTCCGCTAAACGACAACGTTACCCTGTCGCTTGGACTCAAGGGAGGTATCTATAACTACTATGTGGGGCTTAACAGCCTTAGCCTTGTGGAGAGCAACGATGCGGCATTTTACCAAGATCAAGCGAAGGCGCTACACCCAAACTTAGGATTTGGGGCCTACCTCTACGCCAACCGCTGGTACGTGGGATTAGCCGTACCTACACTTATTGAATCGGATCTGAACAAGAGCAACACCGACGCAAACAACGTAAGCCAGCTTAAGCGGCACTATTTCCTAATGGCTGGCTACGTTATGCACATGAGTGCCGACTGGGACTTCAAGCCCTCGTTCATTGAAAATGTGGTTACAGGTGCACCGCCATCCACCGACCTCACGGCGCAGTTTCTATACAAAAATGCCTACTGGTTGGGGGCATCCTACCGAATTGGGGATGCGATTGCCTTCCTTTTCGAGTTTAGGCTAACCGAGCAACTCATGGCTGGATACTCCTACGATGTGACCATTTCTAAGCTGGCTGGCCATAACCTTGGTAGCCACGAAATCTTGCTCCGCTACTCCTTCGACAAACTCTCGGCCAAGAAGATAAAATCGCCTCGATACTTCTAGTACCATAAGCGCTATGTTCAGAAATAATTTGAAAATGGAAATTGTTACTAAAAAACGAATGCTTGTGAAACCACTACGATATACCCTAATAGCCGTGGCTCTTGCAATGCTTGCTCCGACCATGACTCAGGGGCAAATCATTGCCAAGGTCGATACCGCCTTGATTAAGATGAAGGAGCGTAAAGCGGATCTCCTCTTCTCCAAATCGGCCTACGCTAAGGCAATTGAAATATATGAGGAGCTGGCCACCGAAGGATTTGAACCAGACTCCCTGCGCCGAAATCTGGGAATTGCCTACTACAAAATTTCGGACACCCAGAGAGCCGAAGCCACCCTAAAGCCGCTGGCCGAGGGCGCCAATGCCACCGCCGCCGACTACTACTTTTACTCGGCAGCCCTTAAGTTCAACGGACGTTACGACGAAGCCGACCGCTGGCTCGATAAGTATCTGTCCATTGACTCCACCAACCAAATTGCCCGCAACCAAAAGGATGCTGCACCCTTTATCCATAAGCTGCTAGAGAAGGAGCGCTACAAAATTGCCCCTGTTCCCTTCAACTCCACCTACTCCGATTTTGGCGCCGTGCCTTACGAGAATGAGATCATCTTCACCTCGGCGCGGCCCGATGAATCAATTATCAAGCGTGAGGATGCTTGGAAGGATGCTCCCTACTTTACGCTTTTCAGCATAAATAAGGAAATGTCCTCGGATGTGAAGGCCAAACACTTTACCCGCAAGCTCAACACCATCTACCACGACGGTCCAATTTGCTTTAATGCTGATCAAACAGAGATATTCGTAACTAGGAATAACTACCGCTACCACCTTCCACGAAAGGATAAGGCTGGTGTTAATAACCTTAAAATTCTAACAGCAAAAAAAACAGTAACGGGTTCCTGGGGGAAATTGGAGGAGTTACCCTTCGACAGCGACAACTACTCCAGCGGCCACCCCAGCCTTTCGGCCGATGGAAACACCCTCTACTTTGCATCCGATATGCCCGGTGGATATGGCAAAACCGATATTTATTACGTTACCCGCACCGACAAGGGTTGGTCGGCACCAGTAAACCTCGGCCCGGAAATCAACACCGAAGGCGATGAGATGTTCCCCTTTATTGGAACCAACGACCTGCTCTACTTCTCCTCAACCGGACACATGGGCATGGGTGGCCTCGATATATTTGTTGCCCGAAAGGATAAAAACGGACACTACTCCGTTAAGAACATGGGCTATCCGCTCAACAGCTCTGCCGACGATTTTAGCTTCTTCCTGAACAAGGATGGAAAGACTGGCTTCTTTGCATCCAACCGCACGGGCGGAGTGGGCGATGACGATATTTACTCCTTCACCATTACCGACCCCATCTCCTTTGCGCTAGAGCTGCAGGGAACCACTGCCGATATCGACACCAAGGAGTGGCTAAGCAACGTCACAGTGACCTTGAAGTCGAATGCAAGCGATGATTCGGAACAGGTTAAAACCGGAGATACGCATGAGTTTAAGTTTGAGTTGGAACCGGAGATGACCTACACGCTCACCGCCACAAGGGATGGTTACCAACCTGTTAGCATGGCCATTGACCCACAAAAGATGCAGATTGTAAACGACATAATCACCATACCCCTGCAGCTTAAAAAGGTTGATGAGTATGGCATCTACGGTAACATTTATCTAAAGCCAACCATGGAGATTATTCCAGCGGTTCACATTCAGGTAATCAAGAAGGACAAAACCGTTGTGGCCGATTTAACCACTGAGGGAGATAAGGGCTTTAGGGTTAAGCTGGAGCCCGATACCAACTACGATGTGGTGTTCGATAAGAAGGGATTTCTCACCAAGCGCGTGGAATACTCCACCAAGGGTCGCAAGCCCGGCTACATCAACATTAACGAGATTGTGGAGGTTGCGCTGGAAAAGGTGGAGCTCAACAAAACCATTGAGATTCCAAACATCTACTACGACCTCGGTAAGTGGAACATTAGGCCCGATGCTGCCATTGAACTCGATAAGGTGGTACAGTTCCTCAAGGACAACCCCGATATTAAGGTGGAGCTGGGATCGCACACCGATTCGCGTGGCAGCGATGAGTCAAACCTTATTCTTTCTCAAAAACGGGCTAAAGCTGCAGTGGAGTATATTGTGAAAAACGGAGGTATTAGTGCAGATCGTATTACGGCCAAGGGTTATGGTGAAACTCGTCTGAAAAACAAATGCGCCAATGGCGTTAAATGTACAGAGGCAGAGCACCAGCAAAACAGAAGAACAGAAATTAAGATCACTGGATTTTAAGTCATTTTCATACCTATTGAGAGTAGCCGTGGATGTTTTATCTACGGCTACTTTTTTATTAACAGGCATTTACACTCCGAGGTAGGGGGTTTTCTTTATAAATGGTATTATAGTCAAACAGGATGTTTCACTTAACACCAACAGTCATGAAAACTTTTCTAAAAAATTTCCCCAACTCCGACGAGCTGCAGTACCGGACACTTATTGTTTCCTACTTTGTTGTTCTCATCATCGTTGTAGCCATATCAAAGTTTCACTAGTCACCATCCCACCTGCTCCAATCTTCTGGATTTACGAGCCAACAGTGCCTAGATTGAATTGCCCAAGTTTGCTGAAAAATCAATTACTTTGCAGGGTAATAAAGGCAAAAGCAATGAGCTACTGCAACAATCTTTTCAGCTACCAACGGGCACAAACAGTGCAGGTAGAGATAGGTAACCGGCCCCTCGGGGGATTAAATCCCATCCGCATTCAGTCGATGACCACCACCAACACCCTCAACACCGAGGCAACCGTGGAGCAGTGCATCCGAATATTTGATGCCGGCGCCGACTACGTCCGCATCACCGCACAGGGCATTCAGGAGGCGGAAAATCTAAAAAACATTAGAAAAGCTCTTCAACAGCGCGGCTACAATCTGCCACTCGTTGCCGATATTCACTTCAACCCAAAGGCGGCTGAGGTGGCTGCCCAATACGTGGAGAAGGTTAGAATCAATCCCGGCAACTTTGCCGAACGACGACCGGCAGGAGCCACCTACACCGAGGTGGAGCTACGTGAAGCCCAAGAAAGAATCACCGTTGCGCTAGCCTCTTTTATTGCTACCTGCAAAGAGCACCATACGGCCGTGCGCATTGGGGTAAACCACGGCTCACTCTCCGAGCGCATGGTGAACCAGTTTGGCGACACGCCCGAAGGAATGGTGGAGTCTGCGTTGGAGTTTCTGAGAATATTCCGTGCAGCCAACTTTCACAACCTAGTAATCTCCATGAAGAGCAGCAATACCCGCGTAATGGTTCAATCTGTTCGGCTGCTGGCCTCCCGCATGAAAGCCGAAGGAATGGCCTACCCTCTCCATCTGGGTGTTACCGAGGCAGGGAATAGCCGCGAAGGGCGAATTAAGTCGGCGGTGGGAATAGGGGCACTGCTGGCCGACGGACTTGGCGACACCATTCGCGTTTCGCTCACCGAGGAGCCGGAATACGAAATCCCCGTTGCCCAAAAGTTGGTGAACTACTTTGCCCAACGTCAAACCCCATCCCACATTATTTCCACAAGCCATATACCCGTAAACCCCTTTTCCTATAGCCGTCTTCCATCTAAGGATTTGGGTTGGATTGGCGGCAGCATACCACCGCTGGTTTTCGTCCAGCTACGCGCTGGAGAAAACGTTGAAACAGCAAAAACAAGCCTTGCCTCAGCGTTGGGTGCAACGCCACTGCCAGATGTTCTAATTGTACCAAACCTCAACGATAGAACAACGGCCACCGCCTTTGCTTCCGATGGCTCCTTCAGCAAAGAGCTGGTCACCAATCCGGAACAGCTTGATGGAGCAGCAATGGTAGAGATTGACTACACCATGGTGGGCAATAAGCTATTTGCAGCGTTAAAGGAAAATGAATCAGCAGTGATTATTGTAAACAGCACCACCCAAAATCCGGTAGCCGAATACCGCTCAGTGATCTATCGCCTAAGAGAGGCAGAACTTACCAACCCGATTATTCTTAAAAGAGAGTATGCCGACAACGACGTAGAGGCTTTTCAGCTAAAGGCGGCTGCCGATTTTGGCTCCATGCTGCTCGATGGCGTTGGAGACGGTATCTACGTTGTGGCACCCAACCTTCCTCTGACGGAGGTGGTTACCACCTGTTTCGATATTCTGCAATCGGCACGCGTGCGCACCACCAAAACGGAATATATCTCCTGCCCCGGCTGTGGCCGAACGCTCTACAACCTGCAAGAGGTAGCCAGCCAAATAAAGGCCCGCACCTGTCACCTCACCGGGCTTAAGATTGGCATTATGGGCTGTATTGTAAACGGCCCCGGCGAAATGGCCGATGCCGACTACGGCTACGTTGGTGCTGGTCCGGGAAAAATAAACCTCTACAGGCAGAAGGAGCTAATTAAAAAGAATATTCCCCAGAGCGATGCGCTGGAGGAGCTCATTGGCCTAATTCGGGAGAACGGGGATTGGAAGGAGAAGGAAAAAGGGGATTAGGTGCATAATAAGTCAGGGTGTGACTTGTATGCATGAGAGAAATAGTCGCGCCCTGACTGGTTCTTAGGAAAAGGCGAGGGCTTCAGCCCTTATTCTGGCGAGGCTAAATGCAAAAACTCCAAACACGTTACCATGTTTGGAGTCTTGTGGGCCCAGTTGGTATCGAATCCCGCGGTTCTTCCGAGCTTTGCGAGGTTAGAATCCGCGTGGATGCCGCAAAGCGGCACCAACTCCCCTCTGATTACTTGTTAATTTTACTTTGAGTGATTAATCGTTCAATATAGCCTCTACTCTTATGTCCCTTTATCGCCATCTCCCTTTTATATGCCTCCGACCTTGAATTAAATTGCTCCCTGTAAACCAATTGCCACGGGATACCTCGCGAAGTATAGCGCTCCTTTCCTGCATTATGGCGCTTTACACGCTCCTCAATATCCTGTGTACTTCCAATATAGTATCCACCATCCTTTAGAGATTGAAGTATATAGGTGAAGTATGCCATTTTTATGCACAAGTTACAAAATTGAGCGGTTCAGGGAAAGTGAATCCAACCAACGATTTTTCATATAAAATGCAAAAACTCCAAACACTTAACAGTGTCCGGAGTTCTGTGGGCCCAGTTGGTATCGAATCCCGCGGTTCTTCCGACCTTTGCGAGGTTAGAATCCGCGTGGATTCCCGCGAAGCGGAACTCGAAGTTCTTCCGAGTCCGCGAGGCTAGAACTTCGTGGATGCCGCAAGGCGGCACCAACTTCCCTCTTATATTCACCTCAACTCCTTCTAGTAATTATGCATCCAATATAGACCCATCTCATTATTTACAACCCCAGAAATGCAAAAACTCCAAACACGTTGCCATGTTTGGAGTCTTGTGGGCCCAGTTGGTATCGAACCAACGACCCTCTGATTATGAGTCAGATGCTCTAACCGACTGAGCTATGGGCCCAAGGACTTTCCTGTTCGGAAAAGTTTTCCTTATTTTGCGCTGCAATATTACGCATTTACAACGGATTTGTCAAGACCCATTTTCAATTTTTTATAATGCACACCACCATTACCGAATTGCGCAACACATCCATTCGCAACATTATCTTCGACCTAGGCGGGGTTATCCTGCCTGTTGACTACCACCTAACCATTCAGAAATTTGAGGAGTTTGGCTTTACCACCTTCCAGAAAACCTTTACGCAAGCCGCTCAAATAGACCTGTTCGATAAGCTGGATAAGGGACTTGTTGAACCGGAGGTTTTCAGAACAACCATTCGCGAAATTGCAGGTAAAAACCTTTCCGATGCCCAAATTGATGAGGCTTGGAACGCTATGCTGCTCGATTTTATTCCTTCTCGCCTCACTGTGCTGGAAAAAGTTAAGGAGCGCTACAACACCTACCTGCTTAGCAATACCAACGCCATACACTACCCGGTTTACCTTAACCAGCTGAAGGCACAAACAGGCATAGCATCGCTTGCCAACTTCTTCAACAAGGAGTACTACTCGCACCTTATTCATCTCCGTAAGCCCGACAGGGAGGCCTTTGAGCTTATCCTTCACGAAAATGGGCTTAAGCCGGAAGAAACGCTATTTATCGACGACACGCTTCAGCATGTTGAAGGAGCAAAAAGAGTAGGACTTAAGGCCTATCATTTAAAGGTAACCCAAGGGGAGTCTATTGAGGAGCTGTTCGCCCACCTACTTTAGCAAAGTAGCCCAATTATTGTAGCCAAACCTTTCGTTGACCAATTAGTTGGCAGATTGGGGGCCAAAAATTTGTTATTTCTGCACCGAAGCATATCTTTGTGGGATTTTAAAAATTTAGCCTAAGGCACTCCAGATTAAACTGTTTGAAAACCAAACCAATGAGGATGCGAAGGGGCTCAATTGGATAAAACGGTTAATAGGTTCAGAAAAAAGTTTAAGAGAATAAACATAGCAGTCAATGAGTTCTAAATTTCCAGAGTACAAAGGATTAGACCTGTCGCAGGTAAACAAAGAGGTATTAAAAACCTGGGACGAACACGATACATTTCACAAGAGCCTCAAGATTAGGGAGGGTCACCCAGCATTTGTGTTCTACGAAGGCCCCCCATCTGCCAATGGTATGCCCGGCATTCACCACGTAATGGCCCGTACCATAAAGGATGTATTCTGCCGCTACAAAACTCAGCAAGGATTTCAGGTTCACCGTAAGGCCGGATGGGACACCCATGGGTTACCCGTAGAGCTTGGCGTTGAAAAAATGCTTGGCATTACCAAGGAAGATATCGGCAAATCCATATCGGTGGAGGAGTATAACCAAACCTGCCGCAGGGAGGTAATGAAGTATACCGACCTATGGGAAGACCTTACCCACAAAATGGGGTACTGGGTCGACATGGAAAACCCTTACATCACCTACGACAACCGTTATATCGAAACGCTCTGGAACCTACTCAGCAAGCTCTACGATAAAGGATTGCTTTACAAGGGGTACACCATTCAGCCATACTCGCCAGCAGCAGGAACTGGGCTTAGCACCCACGAGCTCAACCAACCCGGCTGCTACCGCGACGTGAAAGACACCACCCTTGTTGCCCAATTCAAGGTGGTACGGGACGCAAAAAACGAGTTTCTCTTCCAAAACGCCGATGCAGAAGTTTTCTTCATCGCTTGGACCACCACCCCTTGGACTCTTCCCTCCAACACCGCTCTTGCCGTTGGAAAGGGAATTACCTACGTGCGCGTAAGAACTTTCAACCCATACACCTCTTTGCCGGTGGTTCTAATTCTGGCCAAGGATCTTATGGGCAACTACTTCCCCGAAAAGAACAGGGAGCTCAGCTTCGACGACTATAAGCCGGGCGATAAAAATATCCCATTCAAGGTGCTTTCGGAGCACAAGGGCACCGACTTGGAAGGATGCCGCTACGAGCAGCTAATGCCCTACCAGCAACCCACCGATGGCGATGCCTTCCGCGTGCTGGTTGGCGACTTTGTTTCCACCGAAGACGGAACCGGCATTGTGCACATTGCCCCCAGCTTTGGAGCCGATGACTTCCGCGTTGCCAAACAAAATGACATTGGCTCACTAACCTTGGTTGACAAAACTGGACGCTTTATAGATGGCGTGGGTGAATTCAGCCATCGATATGTAAAGAACGAATACGACGATAGCATTCCCAAGGATGCACCTACGGTTGATGTAGACATTGCCGTAAAGTTGAAGATGGAGAACAAGGCGTTCAAGATTGAAAAGTACGAGCACAGCTACCCTCATTGCTGGAGAACCGACAAGCCCGTTCTCTACTACCCACTCGACAGCTGGTTCATCAAAACCACGGCTCTTCGCGACCGGATGATCGAGCTCAACAACACCATCAACTGGAAACCACAGAGCACCGGCACGGGGCGCTTTGGAAAGTGGCTCGAAAATTTGGTTGACTGGAATCTATCCCGTTCTCGCTACTGGGGTACCCCGTTGCCTATCTGGGCCACTGCCGACCACAGCGAGCGCAAATGCATTGGCTCCGTGGCACAGCTCAAGATGGAGATGGAAAAATCGGTTAAGGCTGGCTTTATGCAAAGCAACCCACTGGCCAACTTCATTGAAAGCGATTTTAGCAAGGATAATTATGATAAGTTCGACCTCCATCGTCCATTTGTGGATGAGGTGGTGCTTGTTTCCGATAAGGGTGAAAAAATGTTCCGCGAACCCGACCTCATCGACGTGTGGTTCGACTCCGGTGCCATGCCCTACGCTCAGGTTCACTTCCCCTTTGAAATGGGTGAAAAGGAGCTGATGCAGGTATTCCCCGCCGACTACATCGCCGAAGGCGTTGACCAAACTCGCGGATGGTTCTTTACCCTCCACGCGCTTTCCACCATGCTGTTCGACTCGGTGGCCTTTAAGAACATCATCTCCAACGGCCTAGTGCTCGACAAGAATGGCAACAAGATGAGCAAGCGCCTTGGCAATGGCGTGGATCCATTTCAAGCCATTGAGCAGTACGGTTCCGATACCCTGCGCTGGTACATGATTACCAACTCTCAGCCTTGGGACAACCTTAAATTTGACCCTGCTGGTGTGGATGAAGTGAAGCGTAAATTCTTCGGAACGCTTTATAACACCTACTCCTTCTTTGCCCTTTACGCCAACGTTGATGGATTCCACAACAAGGAGACCGAAGTGCCGATAAACAAAAGACCCGAAATTGACCGCTGGGTGCTTTCCCTGCTTCAATCTCTGGTAAAGGAGGTTACCGACGCCTTCGAAAGCTATGAGCCAACGAGGGCTGGTCGTGCCATTCAGGATTTTGTTACCGAAAACCTAAGCAACTGGTATGTTCGCCTCAACCGCAAGCGTTTCTGGGGTGGCGAGTACGATCAAGATAAGATTGCAGCCTACCAAACGCTATACACCTGCCTCGAAACAGTTTCGATGCTGGCGGCCCCCATTGCCCCATTCTTCATGGATAAGATCTTCACCGACCTCAACAAGGCTTCGGGCAAACATACGGCTGAAAGCGTTCACCTTGCCGACTTCCCAAAATGTGAAGACTCGCTCATCGACAAAAAGTTGGAGGTGAGAATGGACATTGCACAACGGGTATCCTCCATGGTGCTCGGACTACGCCGCAAGGTTAATATCAAGGTGCGCCAACCGCTCACCAAAATCATGATTCCCGTTCTTGACCCCGAAATGCAAGAAAGCATTGAGGCTGTTAAAAACCTCATACTAACGGAGGTAAACGTAAAAGAGCTGGAATACATTACCGACACCAAGGGCGTGCTGGTAAAAAAAATCAAGCCGAATTTCAAGACCCTAGGGCCAAAGTTTGGCAAGCAAATGAAGGAAATATCAAGCGCCGTGGCTGCCTTTACCCAGGACGACATCATCAAAGTTGAAACCAACGGAACTTATGTTATTCCTTCAAGTGCTGGAGAGCTGACGCTCACTCTCGAAGATTTCGAAATTCTTTCGGAAGACATTCCCGGCTGGCTGGTGGCCAGCGAAGGACGCCTCACCGTTGCCCTCGACATCACCGTAACCGAGGAACTTCGTCAGGAGGGCATTGCACGCGAGTTAATTAACCGTATTCAAAATATCCGCAAAGATATTGGCTTGGATGTAACCGATAAGATAATAATTCGTATTGGTAAGAATTCTGCCATCGATGACGCCGTACTAAAGCATAGCAGCTACATTTCGACTCAAACTTTGGCTGTTGATATCTTGTTGGAGGATTCCGTGAACGGTGAAGGCTCGCAAGAGATTGAACTTGACACCGAAATGGTAACTAGAATAAGGGTTGACAAAGCAAGTTAAGCTTTGACGGTTTTAAAAATTTTATATCTTTAAGAAAATTTTTGAGCTATGGCTGAAAAAGAGAAGACAAGGTACTCGGATGATGAGCTTGCAGAATTTAAGCAAATAATTCTGCAAAAGCTTGAAAAGGCCCGCAGGGATTACGAGACGCTTAAAGCTTCCATTACAAACAGTGAGAGCAACGACACCCAAGATACCTCACCAACCTTCAAAATTCTTGAAGAAGGGGCTTCAACGCTATCGAAGGAAGAATCTGGCAAGCTGGCACAACGACAGCTGAAGTTTATTTCACACCTTGAGGCGGCACTCATACGTATTGAAAACAAAACGTATGGCATTTGCCGTGAAACAGGAAAGTTGATTTCGAAGGATCGCCTTCGTGCCGTTCCTCACGCTACGCTAAGCATCGACGCCAAGAATAACCAACGGTAGTATTTGCGGACATTGCAATTAAGCCGACAGGTAACTGCCGGCTTTCGTGCGTTTTATTGGGGTAAGGGTATTAATTGGCACGGTCAACCATCGTTGGGTTCTATATTTTACTAGTTTTGCACTCAGCCTTGGTGCATGCTCATACCATACACCTTGCCTATTACTCATTCCATTCTTAGGCCATGAATATCAAATCTTTAAAAATCAAGCAACCTAGCGTCATACAGCTGGCAGCCATTGTTGTTGTCGCCGTGTTGATCTTAGACCAAATGGTTAAGTTCTGGGTTAAAACCTCCATGATGGTTGGCGAATCCATTCGAGTTTTTGGGAACTGGTTCTACATCTATTTTGTGGAAAACAGGGGTATGGCCTTTGGTATGGAGTTTGGCGGCGATTGGGGTAAGCTCGCCCTGAGCCTGTTTCGCATTGTAGCCGTAATTGGCATTGGCTGGTATCTGCACACGCTCTCAAAGAGCAAAGCCTCAAAAGGTCTCATTATTGGGCTAGCCTTAGTAATGGCTGGAGCCCTCGGAAATATTATTGATTCCGCTTTCTACGGATTGCTTTTTAACGATCCCGTTGGCGGTATTGCCCAGCTAATGCCTTCTGGAGGAGGATACGCCTCCTTTCTTCACGGCAAGGTGGTGGATATGCTTTACTTCCCATTAATTGAGGGAACCTACCCCTCGTGGATTCCTCGAATCGGAGGACAGGAGTTTATCTTTTTCCGGCCAATATTCAACATTGCCGATGCCTCTATCAGCGTTGGCGTTATTTACCTCATGCTGTTTCACCGAAAGGAACTGTTTAAGGAGGAGCCCAAAAAAGAGGGTATTATTACAGAAAACTAGATACAAAAAAACCGAAGTATACTTCGGTTTTTTACTTTTCAACCCTCATCCAACGTATTATTACTGGGTTTACCAGGTACTGACCCGTATCTGGGAGCTGGTGAATTTTTCTAACCACATCCATTCCCGAAACAACACGCCCAAAGGCAGCAAAACCTTGCCCGTCCGGATTTCGTCTCCCGCCATAATCCAGCTCTGGCTGGTTGCCTAGGCAAATGAAAAACTCCGTCGAGGCCGTTCCTGGCTCAAGACGAGCCATGGAGATGGTTCCATCAACATGGCGAAGGCCTGTTTTCTGGGTCGACTCATGTGCTATTTCAGGAAATTGCTCAATCAGCGAATCGTGGAAAAGTCCACCCTGAATCACCGCTATTTTATAACTGGAAGTTGGCTGGTTATTCTGCCGAACAACCCGGTAAAAGTAGCTGTTAGTGTAGGCGCCATGCTCCACCAACCATAGAAAATTCTTGCCTGTAACGCCAGCGTGTTCCGTATCAACAGCAACCTCAATATTCCCCATAGAGGTGGCTATTATAACCTTGGGTTGTGCATTATATCTACAGCCGACAAGCAAAAGAAAAAGCGCCAGTGACCATAGGTCAATAAGCGCTTTTTTCGTTATGGTCGATTTCGAAACCAAAATGGCTAATCTATTCTTCAGACCTCTTCAGGTAGTCGTCGAACATGCGGCCCAATCGCCTCAACTCCTTCTGTGGTCCGGAAATAATTACCGGATTGTCGGAATGCTCAATGGCAATGGTGTCCTCATACAGTAGCAGCATTTTCTTTACGCCACTCTTATAGCGATAGCAGAGCAGGTTACCCTCGTCCGATACTTTTACAAACCCCATCGCTTCCATTATCTTCTCTAGGTGTATCCGCTCTTCCTCGAACGATTTATTTAGGTAAACCTTCTTCTTCCCAAAACCAATGAGCGGGAAAATGAGCGCAAAACCACCACCAAAAATTAAGTACATCCAAACTACCGACATCTGAAAATCCTTAAAGGGCTCCGGCTTCATCATCTCGAACACAATGGTGAGCAATCCAAGAAAAACATAGAAGTACACCAAATACTTTACAAATCTCGTTACATACTGTTTCATTGCGAACTAGTTTTATTTTGTGATTGTTGAATTATTGGATAACAGAAATATAGCCCACAACGCCATATCTGTTTTAGCAAAAGTAATGAAACCCAACTATTTTGCAATCGCATACAGAGAAGAACTGAGTCAATATTGCTAAAATCTCTTTATCATTACACCCAAACCAACGGTATGCAGGTATTCAATAAAAATACGGTTTTACCACAGATGAAGCTCAAATATCACAAAATTCTTTGCCGCGAAACAGGTTCACCGTGATGGAGATTTTACATGAATTACTATCTTTCAGCAAAATGGTGACCGACAAAATGTTCTTACTTTTAACATAAAAGAAAACTTCATTTGTCTAACGTCCATTTTGGTATCAATATTTTCAATGTTTAAACAAATTGTTGACCGATGAAAAAATTTCTTCTAGCCCTTGCCGCTGTCCTATTTGCTTGGACGGTAAGCGCTCAAAACGAAAGCAGCATTGTAGGTTACTGGCTTACTCAAGACAAGGATTCAAAAGTTGAGATTTACAAAGGGAAAGATGGCCTATTCTACGGAGCCATTCGCTGGCTGAAAGAGCCCAACCGAAATGGTGCACCCAAAAAAGATGATAAAAATCCAGAGGAAAAACTTCAAAACAGAGCCATTCTGGGATTAAGCATCCTTAATGGTTTTCACTTCGATGCTGACGACAAGGAGTGGATTGATGGAACTATCTACGACCCCAAGTCGGGAAAAACCTACAAGTGCTTGATGTGGTTCGACGGAAATCTTACCTCGCTTCACGTAAAGGGTTACATTGGCTTTTCCATTATTGGCAGAGAGGTAGAATGGACAAGGACTAATCCGTAAAAGGAGATGGTAACACGGTGGCTGCAAAGTCTCACAGGACTGCTTTACCCCAACCTCTGTGCTGTTTGTGGCACACCGCTGGTTAAAGGGGAAGAGATTATGTGCACAGGTTGCAGCTACGGGATGCCCAAAACTCGAAACTGGCACGAGCCAGACAACATGGTTGCCAAAATATTCTGGGGCAGGGTGTATCTGCAGCACGCCTGCTCCTTTGTATACTTCCGTAAGGGAAGCCGATACCAAAAGTTACTGCACAAGCTAAAGTATGCCGGCAGAAAGGATATTGGTCGATACCTCGGACGGCAGTTTGGTTACGAACTCACAACAGTAGATCCATTCAAGGATATAAGCGCCATTATTCCTGTGCCGCTCCATCCCAAGAAACAGAGAAAGCGCGGGTATAACCAAAGTGAGTGGATATCCCTTGGCCTCTCGGACGTGCTCAACCGCCCAGTGGTTACCGATTTGTTGAAACGTGCCGTATTTACCGAAACCCAAACGCGCAAAGGGCGGATGGAGCGATGGGAAAATGTTTCAGACGTGTTCGTTGTTGATTCAAGCAATGGTTTTGCCGAAAGAGCGCACCTTCTGCTTGTTGATGATGTGGTGACTACGGGAGCAACCCTTGAGGCATGCGCGCAGGTGCTAGTAGAAAAGGGAAACTACCGAGTTAGCATTGCCACCATTGCCTACGCAAGCCAATAACCCCTAGAACATATAAAAGAGCGCAAGCTGAAGAAGGTTGTTGTACTGCCCTGAAACACGGCGATAAGTCCCCGATATACCTGTATTTCGAATTGGTGTAATAGAATAGCTATACTTAACGGATGCTCCCGCTTGTTTCCAAACGTAATACTTAACCCCAACCTGTCCGCTTAACTCGAAGAAATTGAACTTTGGTGAGTCAACCGGAGAGAGCGGACCCAGCTCTGTCTCCTCGCCGGAATGAACAAGTATGCCAAAACCCAAACCACCCTCCATAATAGCCTTGTTGAGAAACCGATACTGGTAGAGAACCGGAACTTCGGCATAAATGAGGCTCATACGGTAGTATTCTTGTGGATCGAAGCGCTGATAGGAACCCTTCTGAACGCCAGAAATACCAATGTGTAAGCTAGATTTCTCCGTAAATGGATACTCCACAAAGAGCTCACCCCAAATGCCAGTTTTATTGAAACCAGCATAACGGTCACCATCAACCTGGCTCATGGTAATTCCTCCCTGAACACCCCCCTTAAACGACTGGGCAAAAATAACTCCTGGAAATAGCACCAGAGCAACAAGTAGGCTTCTCATCTTCAACAGTGTTTTATGTGACAACGATCTACGAATTAGAGAAATTTCTCAACCAAAATTTTTGCCAGCATCGGTACACCCTTGCTTGCAGGCTCCTTTATAAACGTAAAATTTTTTCTCAAATATACTGGTAGTTCGTTGGGATCGATCAAAAATACGGGGATATTCTTTCCGCAATAATCAAGCAATCCAGCAGCAGGATATACATTAAGAGAGGTTCCTATAACGGCAAAGAGGTCCGCCGATTGCACCAGCTCCACCGCCCGTGAATAGCTGGGAACAGATTCACCAAACCACACAATGTAAGGCCTTAGCTGGGAACCCTTCTCACATAAATCTCCGAGGTTAAGCTCCCATGTACTTAAAGTGTAAACCAGCGAAGGATCAATAGTACTTTGCGCTTTGCGTAACTCTCCGTGCAAATGGAGTACCTGCTTGCTACCAGCCTGCTCGTGCAGATCATCAACGTTTTGGGTGATTACAATAACCTCAAAATATTCCTGCAGATCAGCCAATGCTCTGTGGCCAGCATTGGGTCTTGCAGCAAAAAGCAACTTTCGTCGCTCATTATAAAACCGTAACACAAGTGCTGGGTTGCGTCTCCACCCCTCCGGACTAGCAACCTCCGTTACATCATATTGCTCCCACAAGCCCCCCATGTCCCGGAAGGTCTTTAACCCGCTTTCTGCGCTAATGCCGGCACCGCTTAGAACAACTAACTTTTTCATGCACAAGTGGCCAAAAACGACGCTTTCACATCATTCGGTAAAAACAACAATTACCTAACAACCGATGTTTACCAAGTTAACTCTTTAAATTTACCATATTCTTTGGCTTAATCTCAATTGCTTAAAAATTATCCACTTGACATCTTTTCGAGCGTTGTAACAATCAATTCCTTCTGTTTTACTTTTATAATCCAAAAGAAAAACTTTCTTTTGTTTTGGAAATAGCTAGAATGATGAAAACTCTCGGAAATATTGTGTGGCTGCTTTTTGGTGGCCTGGTAATCTCTTTTGAATATTTGGTTGGTGGAACCATTCTTTGTTTAACCATTATTGGTATCCCATTCGGCATACAAGCCTACAAGTTAGCGTGGGTTGCACTCTGGCCTTTTGGTCGGAAAATAGAAACTAAGGAAAGTTCTAGTGGTTGTATTTCAATATTGCTCAACGTAATATGGTTGATTTGTGGTGGTATTTGGATTGCAGTCAGCCATTTAATTTTTGGCATTATTCTAGCAATTACCATTGTGGGCATTCCATTTGCCGGACAGCACGTAAAGTTGGCCGGCTTAGCTCTTTCACCGTTTGGTAAGGAGGTTTTTTAAGCCCACAGAACTACTCGTCATTCGTTTCAACAAATAGATTTCTGGAAGTAACCGGAATGTTCGGTTGCAACGCCTTACTCTCGCTGCAATTTTCTTATGCGAATGTTATTGAAGTAGGTAATAATTTTTCGCAGAACATCGAACTGAAGGGTAATAGCAAAGAATAGGTTGATTATCCAAATAAAGGCAAGATTAAACCATAGTGTATCAACATACTGACCATTGAATTTTTTCATGGGAGCATAAAACTGAGCACGGCCCCAGTTCATTGTTGGCATCATAAATATGGGATCCTTTTTCCGGATGATTTGCGTGGGTCGCTCAATCATCTTGTCCACCTCCTGGGTATTGAGTACATAGTCTGCCAACGCTTTGTTATAGTAATCCTGTCGAAGTTTAATTACGGCATCGAGCCCACGGCTCTCCACCAGTCGATTGTATATGCTATCCTTTTGGTGCGTGGCGGTATCCGCCATATCGAAGTAGTACTTTTTTATAAAGTAAAGGTAACCCGTAGCCTCCTCATAAACATCGCTACTAAAATCGGCATCATTCATCTTTCCCAGATACTCAAAGGGTGGTTTTCCCGATTCGTTCTGCAGCTTAATCATTTCATTCTTCACCACAATCAACCTACTATCGACAGCTCTTGCCGAAGATTTCATCTCCTTATAGCGCATAGCCTCTTCCAGCTTATTCTGTAGCTTTGGAATAAGGTAGCTGGTATTGTATGCTGCAGTGCTGATCTCCTGCTCATAGTGGAAAAAATGAGATTCAAACCGGTTATCCTTAAACTGTTCCACCGCAAGGGCTTCGTAAGCCCAGCGCGACACCATCAAATCGCCTACAATGGGCACATAAACCTTGTCGGTGAGCTTTCGGTGAAGGTAGTCAAACGGAACGATGGTTCCGCTCAACAACAGCTGTGGAACCAGTATAAGAGGAATAAGAATATAAATTGCCACCACGGAGTTTAATCCCGAAGAGATGTTTAAGCCAATCATATTGGCAAAGCAGCTGGTGGTAAACAACACGAGCCAATAGACAAGCATCATTCCTTTAATTTGAAGGATGTAGCTCCCCACCAACACGTATAGTGCCATTTGAATGGCTGAAACCCCAAAAAGAAAGAGAATTTTGGAATTCAGGTAGCTAAACCGGCTGAGGTTAAGGAACGACTCCCGTTCAAGAATTTTCCTGTCCTTAATAATTTCCTCTGCACTAACCGTTAACCCAAGAAACAGCGCAACAATAACGCTCATCAGCAAGAAAGCAGGCAGATTTCTATTCTCGCTAAATATGTAGGTATTTCCTGAGGCATACTTTGTAAAGTAGCCCAAAATAAAAGCCAACACTGGTGCTTCAAGCAAATTAATGAAAAGGTATTGCTTGTTGGAGAACTTCGCCAGAATATTCCGCAGAAAGAATATCTGCATCTGAATCTCTATGTTGGGTATGTTGAAATAGTTTTTGGGGATAATGCGCTTCGACTCCTTCCTCCTAATTTTAGGCTGAATGTGCTCTTCGTAGAGGGTGTGCCACACCTCCGCCGTTTTCCGTCGCTTTCGCGTAAAGCGCCCATCTTTATCTACCTCCTTGGCCTCAATTATTTCCAATATTTGCTCGGGATGAACATTCCCACAGTATGGACATTCGGTCTCCGTGGGGTTTACCTGAGTATTCATGCGCTTGAAGTAGACGATGGCGTCAAGCGGATTACCCTGATAAATGGGATATCCCCCTTTGTCGAAAATCCAAAGCTTATCGAGCATTTTAAATATGCGAGACGATGGCTGATGGATATTGGCAATTACCAATCTTCCCTTCCGGGCTTGGTCCTTAAGCAGCTCCATCACCATTACCGAATCCTGTGACGACAAGCCCGATGTGGGCTCATCTACCATGAGCACAGACGGTTCACGCATCAGCTCAAGGGCAATATTCAAGCGCTTTCGCTGTCCTCCGCTGATTGATTTATTAAGCGGATCTCCGACCTTCAGCTCGCGAATATCCTCCAAATCAAAATCGCGAAGAATTCGTTCAACAGTTTCCCTTAACTTATATTCCGAGAAGTTGCTAAAACAGAGCTTCGCATTGTAGTACAGATTTTGGTACACCGTGAGCTCCTCAAAGAGTAAGTCATCCTGTGGAACAAAACCAATAACCCCTTCCAACCGGAACCGCTCACGATGGACGTCGTACCCATTAATAAGCACCTTGCCGCTGTGGGGCATAATCTTCCCATTCAACAGGTTGAGTAGCGTCGATTTTCCAACACCGCTCCCGCCCATTACTCCTATAACCTGACCCGACTCCTCCCAAAAGCTAAAGTTTCGAATTCCATTTGGGCTGTTTTTGAAACGAAACGAAAGATCCTCGGCACAAAATATGATGCTATTGCTACCCGGCTGTGCAAACAGCTGACTCTCTATCTCCCTAAAGTAAATGGGATCGTTACCAGAAATCTTAATAATTGTTCCCGTATCGATGATGTAGGTTACTCCCGAGATTATTAACTTATTGCCAATATAAATCTCGCCCATTCCAAAGTATCGAAACAGAAACTGGTTTATGGTATCGAGCTTTAAAATAAAGATACTACCCTGCAGATTGGTGCGAACAATTAACTTTCGCTCCTCCTCCCTCGGCCTATTGGTTTCAACCCAAAGGCCCTCAAGTTCTTCTATTTGCAACTCTTCCGAATCAGAAATAATGAGCATCTGATTTCTAGAAATGCTGTTCTTAAAGGGGGATATAACAAACTGGTAGATATTATCAAACTCCTTGGTACCAATGTTAAAGCACTGCGCAACAATGTGAACAAAATGCTCCTCCTGCGTGGTTATAATCCCATCAACGTTGATAAACTCCAGTAGGCGAAGGAATACAACAATTCGCTCCGTCTTGTGTAGACTTTTGGTAATATGCGAACATATCTTTGTTGCCTGCGTAACCATCACGGTTCCTTCGGCCACCAACGCTACGGTTGGACCAGCATCGGCAAACTCCTGCTTGTAAAATGCAAAGTAATCTTCAAAGAGTTTGAGGTATTCCTGAGAGTGATCGCTTCCGATATGCTGAGCGAGGTACGATGCCACAATCTGTTTCCCTCTTGCCGAGATATTCGAATTATTCTCGTTGGCAATCAAGGCAAACAGCTGCATTAGGGCGTTAAGTACCGACTCGTTCATTTTGTATAACAACCATTAGGTTAACCGGAGTACCCGGTTTGGGAAACGCCTCATTGCGCTTTGTCAATTGGAAACATAAGGCGCATGAAATTTACAAAAAAAAACACCTGCAAAAAAGCAGGTGTTTCTACAATCGAAAGATACTATAATCACACGCTATTTAACAAGCTCGTTGCGCACCTTTTCAACTACAGTAGATAGCTGATTTAGCGCCTTTTGATCAACCTTATCTCCCTGAACTGCCTTAAACGCATCGGAGATAGACTGCAATTTAGTTAACATTTCAGCAACATCAGCATTGCTCTTATTCTTTTCCAACAGGTCCATGAGCTTAACCAAGGAACCATTTTGATTAACAATAATCTTGATGATATCCTGGTTATTTTGGCTGGTTTTCTCAATTTCGGTGGTAATGTAAAGCCCTTCAACCCAGCTGCCAGACATCACAAGAAGCGAGAGATTATCCTTACCATTATTGGTCAAGAACTCGTAGGTCTTAAAGAAGGAATCGCTGATAATTCTAATCAAGCTGTCCTGATTGTCGATGTTTTTCTCTACTCGATCGGCAAAAGTGGAATTAAACTCGGTGGAGATCTGTAACTCGTCAATCATCTTTTTGGAAACCTTTAGGTAGTTCATGGTTTCCTGCTTCATTTGGTAGGTGCTAGCATAGGCTAAATCAGCACCATAAATTCCAAGGTTGATAGCCTTGCTCTTCTCGGTAAAATATTTGTCAGCGTTGGCTACAGAGTTGGAAATACTGAGAATATAACCAGCTCCAGCTTTATTCAAGAGGTTCGTAACCTCAAAAGCTGTTGGGAGAGGATATTTGGTAATTTCCTTTACCAGTGAATCCTTGGGAAGATTTTCATCTTGGGTCTCCTTGTTGGCCTGTTGTCCACTACCGCCACAGGCAGCAAACATGAATAAGGACGCCAACGCCATTCCAGTGAGAGCGAATTTCCGTGCGTTTGTCATTGTTTTCATCTTAAGCAGGGTTTATATAGTAATGTTGGTAATATAAACTGTTACAAGATACGAAATTTACAAAAAGTTTTACATCCTGACAGCAAATGGTTAACAAGACCTCACAATACGCTATAAAACAACGCGATCCAGCTCTTTCGAGAGTTTCATTTTTAGCGTTGTAAGTTGAGTATATTGTGCCAAAATGCCATTTACACCATCAATTTCTCCATTCTTTGTATGCTCACCCAGCTGCACCAGCAGCTTTCCCATTACCGTTTGAATAATCTTTGTTTTATATACAATCACAGCCTTTGGCACCGCCTTGCTGAGAATCATCTCCTCGGTTTCGATGTGCGCGCTATGCTTTTCCCACAACTTGCTAGGCTGGTATGCCGAGCTGAGAATGTTTACTGCCAGCTCGCTCACCTTCACATCGGGATGGTGAAGAAAGTTTCGGGCCTCGGGAACCATTCCCTCTTCCATCATCCGATAGTACTCATCGAACAGCTGCCGGTAAGCCAAGTTGGTAAACTCCAGCTCATCGTTCTTTATCTCCGAAATAATGTAGTTTGAAATAGATACGGAAATAGGTTCCCCTGTTGTGGCATCCTCAACGGTGTATAGCTCCCGGTTGCCAAACTTAAGAAGGAAATAAATTAGCTCCTTTTCCTGCTCCTCGCAAAAAACACCTTGAATAAACGAGGGTAGCGCCAGCTCCTTGTGCTCCTGATATGGTGTTGTATTGAATGCAGGAGCCTTTTGCTGCTCGGCATCATACTTTTTGCGCCGATTGGTGCCCACCTCCGAAAACAGCACGCGCTCCTCAATATCCATCATTCTGCTGCATTCACGGATATACACCGTACGGGTAATCGCATCGGGAATAGCGCTTATGGACCGCACGATATCCGAAATAAGGTTGGCCCTCAGAACTGGATCCTTTCCTGCATCTTCAAGCAGCAAGTGCGTTTTAAACGATATAAAGTCCTCCTCCTTTTCTCCGATGAACGCGAGGAGCTCCGTAGCCGAACGAGTTCTCGCAAAGGAATCCGGATCTTCTCCTTCTGGAAGCAATAAAACCCGAATATTTAGCCCCTCCTCAAGTACCAGATCAATCCCGCGAAGCGAGGCCTTTATCCCTGCGGCATCACCATCGTAAAGAATGGTAACGTTTGGAGTAAAGCGCTTTATGAGCCTAATCTGTTCAACGGTGAGAGACGTTCCAGAACTGGCCACCACGTTCTCCACCCCCGCCTGATGAAGGGAAATAACGTCGGTATAGCCCTCCACCAGAAGGCACTTATTTTCCCTTGTTATAGCTTGCTTCGCAAAGTAAATTCCGTATAGTGTTTGGCTTTTATGGTAAACTTCGCTCTCGGGAGAGTTTAAGTATTTTGCCGTTTTCTTGTCGTTACGAAGTATCCTACCACCAAATCCAATTATCCTACCGCTAATGGAGTGTATTGGAAAAATCACTCGACCAAAAAATCGATCCATTAACCCGTGCTCATGATCAATGGTAAGTCCTGTTTTTACGAGATACTCCTTCTTATACCCCTGTCGCAGGGCCTCCTGGCTATAGGCATCGCGGCTATCGAGGGCATACCCCAACTGAAACTTTTTTATGGTTTCATCACGCATACCACGCTCTTTTAGGTATGCCAAACCGATGTTCTTCCCATCCACGTGATGGTAGAGTGTGTCGGAGAAGTGCCGTTGAGCCCAAGCATTGAGCACCATCATGCTCTCGCGGTCGTCATTTTGACGAACCTCATCCTGAGAAAGCTCCCGTTCCTTTACCTCTATGTTGTACTTTTTGGCCAGATACTTAAGTGCCTCATAGTAGCTGAGATGCTCCAGCTCCATGATAAAATTCACCGAATTCCCTCCCTTGCCACACCCAAAGCACTTAAAAATCCCCTTTGCCGGGGAAACAGTGAACGACGGCGTTTTTTCGTTATGGAAAGGGCAAAGACCCAGATAGTTGACGCCTCGCTTCTTCAACGACACAAAATCCTGAACCACCTCCTGAATGCTGGCGGCAGCCATAATACGCTCAACTGTCCCTGTATCAATCATTAAAACACTGGTAATCTATTTGTTGTAAAAAGTGCGAACAGACACAAAGGTAACAATTTACCTGCTTTTGTTTCCCTTTTTTCAATCGGAATCGGAAACCCTTAGTATGAAGCCTGTTCCGTGAATATTTTCGATAACAATGGAGCCATCTTCGGAGAGATACTTTCGCAAACGGGCAATATAAACGTCCATACTTCGGGCCGTAAAGTAAGAAAAATCGCCCCATATTTGACGCAAGGCCTCCTCCCTCTCCAATACAAGATTTCGGTATTGGTTAAGCAAAAGCAAAAGGTCAAACTCTCTAGGCGACAGTCGATGCTCCGACCTATTACTCTTTAGTGTCCTGCTTGAGAGCACAATGGTAAACTGACCTAACTTTATCTCCGGTACGGCTGTTGGATGTTGATCCGGCCCCGCTTTTGATCGCCGCAAAACAGCTTGAATTTTTAGCAGCAATAGCTCAGAATCAAACGGCTTGGTAATATAGTCGTCGGCACCTAAACCATATCCTGCCACCACATCTTCCTTCATGGTTTTGGCCGTTAAGAAAATAAACGGAACTTCTGGATCAACCATTCGAATGTGCTTTGCAAGGGTAAATCCATCAACACCCGGCAACATAACGTCAAGAATGCAGAGATCGTGCATACCCACCTTATACTGAGCCTTTGCCGCAGATCCATCGGAGATGAGCGTTACCGTGAAATCGTTCATTTGGAGGTAAGCCTTTAGCACTGCGCCAAAGTTTACATCATCCTCAACCAATAATAGCTTTGCACTTCTATTCATTGTTCGCCTTTCTTTCGGGAATAAAAACGGAAAAGGAAGATCCTCTCCCCTGCTCACTCTTTAGCTTAACAACTCCTCCGTGCAGCTCAACCACCTCCTTAACGTAGCTCAGCCCCAATCCAAAGCCCTTTACGTTGTGGACATTGCCGTGCGGCACTCGGTAAAATTTCTCAAAAACTCTGCGCTGCTCATCACTGCTCATGCCAATCCCCTTGTCCTCAACGGTTAGCACAACCTCCCCAAGGCTCGAACCAAGGAATACCGTCACCTGTGGAACACCTGAAGAGTACTTTATAGCATTGTCGATGAGGTTCGTAACCATACTCTCCAGGTGTGCCTGATCGCCGAGAACGTATAGCTTACCAGATGATTGCTCAAAACGTATAAATCCACCACGTTCTTTTGCCATAATCTGCATTTTAGCGACTACCGCCTCCACCAAAACCCCAAAATTAATTTCAGTAAACACAAGACGCAGCTCTTTACGCTCCAACCGGGCAGCCTGTAGCACCTGTTCAACCATCCGGTTCATTCTAAAGTTCTCGTCGCGGATTGCCGCAGTAAAGTACTTAATGTTGTCCGGATTGCTAATTGTCTTAGCGTTTTCTATTGAATCCACTGCCAGTCGAATTGTGGCAATGGGTGTCTTAAGTTCATGCGTCATATTGTTAATGAAATCGGCCTTCATATCAGCCAGCTTCTTCTGTCTCACAATTGTCCTCAACGAAAGATAAAACGTAATGACCATAATTAAGGTAAACACCAACGATGCCACACCGGGTACAAAAGCCGATGAGTAAATCTGCCTCTGCCTAAGGGGAAGATACACGTGCAGCGTATCGGTAAGCGGTATAATGTTCTCGGGGAAAAGCGCCGTTTTATAAATGTGCCCGCCATAAAGGCTATCGTAACCGGCAGAGGCAAAAACCATTCGGGAGTCAGCTCCACTGGTAACGCAAATCTTTGCTGCCGGAGATACTCCTTTTGCGGTGAGCTCCTCATCCACCATTTTTTCGAGCCCCTTAAAGTCGACACGTTTTTCAAGTGGCAGCTTAGATGCATCGGCATCAACGGCAATTTGCCGCATGATGTTTAGCTTGTTTTTATAGGCATTGCGAACCAACTCCAGCCACTGCGCCCGCCCAGAGATGGAATCATCATTCTGACTATTTATGGTATGCGTCACAATCCGACTACCATTCTTACCCAGCTCATTCACAATCCACTCCATCTTAAAGTGGTTGTTGTCAACCGTTGCATTAAGGCTTTTTGTCGACTTGTGAATCGCATCCGCAATTACCGCCTCTATGGAATCTACATTAATTCGCTCTACGGTAGATATCACCTGCATGCCCTCTGGCGCCAAAACGGAGTCGGAAAAGAAATATACCGAAGATTTTCCTTTTCCCTTGCTCCTGACCTTTATGGGTTTTTGCGACAACGTAACGGGCTTGTCGGGTACAGCGTAGACAATTTCACTCTCTTCCCGAATTGTCTTTCCATGCCCTTTTCGGCGAACATTGGGGGTTCGAAAAGTTGGAGCAACAAGGCTATCCTTATCCAACTCCCTCGCCAAGAGCACAACCTTTCGCTTTTCCAGCTTACGAACCAAAGAGTTGAGCGCTTCATTCACCGATGCGTCGAGTTGGGCCTCCTTCACCTGCAATGCGTTTCGAATCCAAAAGGCTTGAACCGCAATTATTCCCGCAAGCGAAAGGCCAACTAAAATAAATATCAGCGTTATTCTTCGTTTGTTCATACCCCAAAGGTAGGAAAAGAGAAAACGCATTGCATCAACATTAACTTTTCGTTAGCTCTTATTAACCAGCCATTAACACGCAATCCATCAATGCATTGGTAGCTTTGTAACAATTATCAAACTATACGACTACTATGAAAACAGCTATTGTACAATCGACAAAGGTGGCGGTGCTTGCAACAATTTCCCTCTTTGCAGCCTCCACTCAGGCGGTATCACAAGATCAACCGCACAACGCTACTTGGAATAGCAACAGCGACACCATTATCATTTCGCCGTGGGACAACGACATTGTCCTAGACTTAAGAAACATACCTAATGGTGACAGCTTAGAGCGGGTAATTAAAAAATCGCTCCACAACTTTTACTTCAACTCCGACTCCATCTCCCAAGAGATAAATAGGGCTATGGCCGGGATGTGGGTCAACCTAGATAGCCTTAACGACCACATGGCACTTCCCGAAATGCAGGTATTTTCGGATGATTCAGATTTCTTTATGGAAGAAGACACCGTAAGTGGTCCCCACAAACAAGAGATCGAAGTTGAACAGTTCGATTCCTCAAACCCCAAAGAGATGCAGGAAATGCTTAAAAAGTTAGAGGTTGAAGGGAAATTACCCCAAAAAGGAGAGTATTCTGGATTAAAAGTCTACAAAATTACTCGCGGAGATTCATCCGAACGAAAGGTGTTCTTGCAACCTCAAGGTAAGGAGGAGTGGATAGATGCTGCAACGGGTAAGCCTGTAAAAGATGGACACTACGGCTACTTCATCAACCCCAAAGGTAAAAAGCACGTAATGGTGCTCTCGCGGGCCGGTGTTGCAAAATCGGGTAAGCAAGGCGTCTGTAAAACCGAAAAGATAATTGTGAACTCCAAGGGAGACAAACAAATCAAAATCATTATCACCGATAAAGACACAACCAATACTATCGGACCAAAGAGCAAATCATATGTTGTTATGGTTAACCCAAATTCCGACAAGAAAAGGGTAAAAAAGATAGTGATGAAAAAAAACGAGTCGACCATCATTGTATCCGAACCCTCCAACAAAGAGATAGCCTTGCTTGAAAAGAGCGGGTTTAAAAAGGAAAAGAGTGATAAAAAAATTCCTGACGGCAGCCTCTCCATTGGGTTGGAATCGTCGGAATCGACAAATAGCTTAACCCTTGCATTTACGCCAGCAACAAGCGGTAAGCTAACCGTTAAAATTGCTGGGGAAGAGGGAAAAGTTCTCGTGAAAGACACCCAGAGCATCTCCGGCACATTCAAAAAAAGCTACAAGCTCGAGAAACCAACGGGCGATTACTTTTTGCAACTTATTTTCGATGGAAAAAGCATCACACGTAAAATCTCCATCAAATAGCATCCGTTTTACCGAAAAGCAAAACGCCAGTCCTTTAATAATGACTGGCGTTTTTGCATCCAAGTGCGGGTTAAAAACTTGTGGGCTCCTTTGATTCCTGATTCTCATACCACACAGGAATGGTTAAACCGGGATTGTCCTTCAGGGATCTGCGATACCAGTCCTGAGGATAACCAACCTGCTGAGGATTGCCAAGGCTGTCCTGTACGTACCCATCGTTATACCGGGTAATGAGGTCAAAGAGCAATTCAGTCCATTTGCTAAACACTTTGTTTCCTGCATCCACCGAAAATTTTGTAAGCGCAGCATGCATCTTGTCGGGATCATTCTTCAATGCCAACGCCGTCTTATCCATCTCCGGTATTTCGCTACGAAACTCTGCCTCCAGCTCCTGTTGAACCTTCTGAATATCTTTTACCATATAGCTGTACTTCAGGTTGGCATAGTTGGCTACAAGGTTAAAAATCCACCAAGCCGAATTCATGGAAAAGTGTCGTAGCGTCCCTTCTGTAAAAGGCTTTGGTACATCGGTAACTCCAGCATAAATGGGAAAGTAGCAGGTAGTATAGGTGTCGTCAACACCATACCATAAAATTCCACCGATAGGGTTCGGCAACCATCCACGCAGCTGAGCAATAAAGGAGAAACCTGTATTATAGGTGGAAATGCATCGCTCCCACGTTGCCTGCACCGAGTCAACTTGAAAGGTTAATGGCCTCCAATAATTAGGAGAACCAAACGGGACAGCAGCAAGCCCTTTAGTCATGTCAATGGAGGTTCCCTCGTAGTGGTCGCGAATAAGCGCCATCACATCCTGAAGTCTCAACTTCTTGTCGGGCTTAATCCACAAAGGATATCGTTCTGCTCCCTGAACCCCACGATTATAATCCATTGAAAGGTGCAAGCTTGGAGCAATTCGGTTGAAAAGACTCCAAACACGTGTTTCACAGTAGCGCAACTTTGTGGGTTCATCGGGATCGTAGGCTTGGTTAAATTGAAATGGCTTTCCCGATTTGGGGTTGTAGTAGCCCTTTTTTACCGCGAACGATATTACATTTTTTGAATAAACACACACTTCGGGCTTGTTGAGAGGAAATTCACCGATTCGGGAATGGTTGGCATGGGCGCACACATACCCATCTGGAATCTTTACGGCAACCCAAATTGGTCCTGAGTCATCACCACCACTTCCAACCATTTCAAGCAGCCATGCTTCGTTAGGATCCACAATGGAAAATGATTCTCCGGTGCTTCCGTATCCATATGTCTCAACAAGGTTGGTAAGCACGTCAACCGCCTCCCGGGCAGTTCTTGCCCGCTCCAACGCCAACTGCATCATCTGCCAGTAGTGTAATGGTTTGGTTTTATCCCAAAGCTCCTCTCGCCCACCAAATGTTGTTTCACCTATTGCGACCTGAAACTCGTTGATGTGCGGACCAACCGCAGCGTAGGTTTGAGCCACCTCCGGAATGGTACCAGTAGCTCCGGTTTCCCAATTAAGCAGACGAATAACTTCACCAGGCTTAGCTGTTCTACCTGGATCGTAGCGAAGATGGGGAAGAAACTCACCATCGCAGGTGTAAACAATATAGGCAGAGCCATCGTGTGAAGCACCCTTGGTAACAATAAGATTCGTGCAGGCCATGCCGTGCCCAAACAGGCCAAGGCTTAGCAAAAGACAAACAAAGTATTTCTTCATAGGAAAGAGCTTAAGCGTGTTGCTACTAAAAAGCCTCCAGCGCAGTAAAGTAGAATAGCGGCTTACCCCCTGGAGTATAACCTGTATCAAGGCGAAGGTTCACCCCGGCACGATTTAACCGATAGCGGAATCCCCCACCAAACGAAAGCTTAGACTCCTTCAAAAGAAATTCGTTTACAACCGGAGCAACATCGGCAACTGCAAGAAAGGCTGTTGCATAAAACCGGCGAAAAATGTTGGCCCGAAGCTCCAACTGTGACGACATCATCATCTTGTCGCGATAGCGACCTTGTCTTACTCCTCGAAGTATTTCATAGCCCCCCTCCATGGGTAGCCTTTGGAAGGGTATATCACCCCAAGTAAAATCGCTGTAATATTGAAATCCGAGTGATATTCGTCTCGTAAGAAGGCCAAATTCACGAATATCGATGGTAAAGCGAGAATAATCGTAATCGCTTAGAAAAATAGGGCTGTTCACGAGCAACGAGAGCTTATAAAAACTACCTGTTCTCGCAAAAAACATGTTATCACGGCTATCCCACGTTACCAACGCTCCCAGTGCCGCAGTGAAATATTCCCCATTACCAACAATGTCCTGATTGGCATAACGAGATAATGGCAGCGTATCCTTCATCTTTCCGTAATCAAGGAATACCTGAAAACCAACCATGAGATCAGCAAAAATCACCTTTTGCCGCTGAAACAAAAAGGATAAATTTTCCCAAGAATAGTTCTCACTGCTGTCGGAGGCATCCCGCCCTATTCCATAAAACTTATCGGGATAGTCCATCGCCACAACCCGGCCAGAGTAGTAGCTTCGCTTATCGTTAGAGAAAACTTTGGGCGAAATAGATGCCTTAAATTGATTGTCGAGCGTATAGGCCAAATCGCCCTGTACATTAGAAATTTTCCGGCTATTCTCCTTCGAAAAATAGTATCCAGATGAGAGGCCAAAGGCCCAATTTGTTTCTGGGGCGTAATTTGCAGTCGGAACAAGCAAAAAACTGTTATTCCCCCGGCTCACAGAATCGGGTAAAATTCCCTCTGGCTTAACCTGACTCCAAAGCGAGGAACTCAACAAAAGTATCAGACCAACAGTAATTGGTGCAACGAACTTACTCCTCCTCTGCATTCACCTTGTTCTTTCGATTTTGAAAAGCCTGATTCAACACTATAACAACGCCCAGAATGGCCAATCCAGAAATGTTTAGCACGGGATTGATTACCGAACCACCTTGCTGGAGCGCTGTAATCAGCATCGGAATATTAAATCCCAGAAAAATTGCAATGAAAACGAGGAGCGCTATTCGAAACGAGGAGATATACATAACATTTGTTTTAAAGTGACGTGTTTTCAGTTAATGATACGATAAAAGTAAAGTATCTGCACCAATTGATACATTATTTTCTGGTAATTTGTAGCTTTGTCTGTTTCTAAAAAGGATCTATGTCGATTGAAGTACGCAATATAACCAAACTTTACGGAGAACAGAAAGCGCTTGACGATGTTTCTTTCACTGTAAACTCAGGAGAAGTAGTTGGATTCCTTGGTCCAAATGGTGCTGGAAAATCAACGCTCATGAAAACGCTCATTGGCGTTATTCGCCCCAATGCAGGAGTCGCACTTATCAACGGTATAGATGTAACCGTGGATCCCTTTGCCATTAAGAGCATCACCGGATACCTGCCAGAGCATAATCCGCTCTACACCGATATGTACGTAAAGGAATTTTTAACATTCATTGGAAACATTCATCGGGTAAAAAATCTTACGCAACGAGTTAACGACCTCATTGACCTCACTGGGCTTGGGCTGGAAAAGCACAAAAAGATATCTATGCTAAGTAAGGGCTATCGCCAACGGATTGGCCTTGCCCAAGCATTAATTCATGACCCGCAGGTGCTCATTCTGGACGAACCAACTACGGGACTTGACCCGAACCAAATTGTGGATATCCGCAATCTCATTAAAGAGGTTGGAAAAACAAAAACCGTGATGCTTTCAACCCACATCATGCAGGAGGTGGAGGCCGTGTGCAGTAAGGTTATTATAATTAGCAAAGGAAAAATTGTTGCCAATGAAAATCAGGATTACCTTAAACTTCATGCAGCAGGCGGTGGCACTTCTGTTTTTGTGGAATTTGCGGAAGAGGTAGATCCGCAATTTTTTCAAGGCATTGAATCAATTATACATATCGACAGAGTAGGCAAGAGGGGATGGACAATCCTCTCAGAGAAGGGATCGGATCCTCGAGTTGCAATCTTTAAAAAGGCGGTTCAACTTGGAGCAACCATTATTACTATGCAAACCCAAGAAAAACACCTTGAAGATGTTTTCCACGAGCTTACCTCAGACGGAACGCGTTAGTGTTGAAATTGTTTATATATTCACCCACTGAAACTTAAATCACCCATTAGTTTATGGAAGAACAAAATTTGCAACCTACCCAGCCCGACAAAAAGTCGAGCATTGGGTACCTCGTAATTATTGCTGCCCTTATCGTTATATGTGGTTTGCTCTTTTGGAAGTACAATTCTGAAAAAAAGTTATCTCTGGAGATACAGTATCAACTCAACGAAGAAAAGGATAGCATTGAAGCAAATCTTAACAATCTATACTCGGACTACAAAAACCTAGAATCCAACAACGATTCAATAAACCAAGAACTTGCAGTAGAGCGGGGTAAAATTCAGGGGTTGCTTACGCAGATGAAGCGCGAAAAAGCCATCAACTACCAAAAAATCAAAGACTACCAAAAAGAGCTTGGAACTCTTCGGTCAGTAATGAAGAGCTATATCCAACAAATAGACTCCCTAAACACGCTTAACCAAGCACTTATTGCTGAAAACGTAAAGGTAAAGGAGGAGTCTGGTATGACCAAAATGGCCAACCAAGAGCTAACCCAGCAAAATCAGGAACTTTCGAGCAAAGTTCAAAAGGGCTCTGTAATTAAAGCTCGGGATCTTGTGGCAACCCCCATTAACCGCAGAGGAAAAGAGGTTACCCGTGCTCGTCGTGTCGAGAAAATTAAGGTTTGCTTCACCTTGATGGAAAATGACATTGCTCAAGCAGGGATGCGCAACGCTTACGTCCGCATTACCGGACCCGATAAGTACGTTCTCGCCAAATCGGAAACAGATTTATTTGATTTTCAAGGCGAAAAAATTGTGTTCTCCGCAAAACGAGAGATTGACTATCAAAACAAAGACGTTGATCTGTGCATTTATTACGACAATAAGGGCGACCTTGTTGCCGGCACATACGACGTAAATGTATTTATGGATGGCATAATTATAGGAACAACCCAGTTTCTGATTAAGTAATTTTATTCAGCTTCATATAAAAGACGCCTACCGAACGGTAAGCGTCTTTTTATTTTAATTATAGGCAAAACTCTTCGATATTAGCACAATAACGTTGGAGGAAATGGCTCGGTGAATTACATGTTAAAAAAATAACAGAACTCCCACATTACAAGGATTTTATCAAAGAATTTGCAAAGATTAATTTTTTTATAATTTTGTCGGGTTCATTGCCTTTGTGTTTATATCAAAACGCTGTTTATCAACAATCTAAGCACTCACAAAAGAAATTTTTCTATGGAAAGGAGCTTTATTGCCCATATAGAAAAGAGCATACGTCAAAACTGGGACCTCCCAGCGCTCAGCGATTATAAAGGAACAACCTATGCCTACAAGGATATTGCCCGGAAAATTGCTAAAATTCATATCATTTTTGAAAAAACAGGCATCCAAAAAGGTGATAAAATTGCACTTGTAGGAAGAAACTCGTCCAACTGGGCTGTATCGTTTTTAGCCATCACAACCTATGGTGCCATTACGGTTCCCATACTACACGACTTTAAACCCGATAACATCCATCACATTGTAAACCACTCTGAGGCCATGGTGCTGTTTACAGGTGATCAAATCTGGGAAAACCTCAACGAGTCGCAGATCCCACGAGTTAAGTGTATAATTTCGCTGGGTGATTTTAGTATCCTTCACGAGAATACACCATTTTCTGTACGCCAAATCCACGGCGAACTACCGCAGCTGTTTGCCAAAAAATACCCTAGCGGTCTTGCACCAGAAAACATAAGCTACCACCGAGATGAGCCTGAAGAGTTGGCAATCATCAACTATACATCCGGAACGTCAGGTTTCTCAAAAGGTGTAATGCTTCCCTACCGCTCATTGGTATCCAACCTCCTCTTTGCCGAGGATGTGCTTCCTCTTGAATCTGGTGGAAACATGGTTAGCATTCTACCGCTGGCACACGCCTACGGGGCAGCATTTGAGTTTTTCTACCCAATTACTCGCGGATGCCATATCAACTTTCTGACCAGAACTCCTTCCCCAAAAATTATTCTGGAGGCATTCGCAGAGCTAAAACCAAAGGTTGTTCTTTCCGTTCCTCTAATTATTGAAAAAATATATCGGAAAAACATTCTTGACGCCATTAACAAGCCTTCGGTGAAGTTGCTGCTCAAGCTACCAATTATTGATCGCCGCATTTGCAAGAAAATTAACGATAAGCTCACCGCTATATTTGGCAGTGAATTTCATGAAGTGGTGATTGGTGGAGCAGCCCTAAACCCCGACGTTGAAAGCTTTCTGAAGAAAATAGGATTTAGATACACCGTTGGATACGGCATGACGGAGTGCGGACCAATTGTAACCTATGCTCCGTGGGATTCTAATAAGCTCTTCTCCACAGGCAAGGCAGCCCCTCGAATGCAGATAAAAATTGATTCCGAGGACCCAGAAAATATCGTTGGTGAAATTCTAGTTAAGGGCGATAACGTCATGTTGGGCTACTACCGAAACGATGAAGCAACAGAAGCCGCCTTTACACCCGACGGCTGGTTACATACCGGTGACCTAGGCCTTATTGATAAGGATGGCTACCTCTTTATAAAGGGTCGAAGCAAAAACATGATTCTTGGTGCATCAGGTCAAAACATTTACCCCGAAGAGATTGAGGCAAGAATAAACAACATGCCCTTTGTACAGGAATCACTGGTTATTGAAAATGCAGGAAAGCTCATTGCCTTGGTATATCCCGACTATGAGTTGGCAGATAAGTTTAAAACAACAACCGAGGGCCTCCAAAAAAAGATGGAGGACAACCGAATAGAGGTCAATAAGATGCTTCCATCCTACTGTCAAATTAGCGAAGTGCGACTCTACCCCGAAGAGTTTGAAAAAACGCCAAAACGCAGCATTAAACGTTTTCTTTATCAAGCGCCTAGCGTTTAAAACACCGACCTTAAACAATAAACGCATCCCCTATGATTACAGAAAATTTTGTTAAGGAATATGTAGAAAAAAGCCTTCGGCAAAACTGGAATAGACCAGCGTTCACGGACTATCTCGGAAAGACATACACTTTTGCCGAAATTGCCAAGAAAATTGCTTTTCTACACGAAGTATATAATGCGTGGGGCCTTAACCAAGGAGACAAGGTTGCCCTTATTGGCCGAAATAGCAGCAACTGGGCTATTGCTTACCTATCGGTGGTTACCTACGGTGCGGTAATCGTTCCCATCCTTCCCGATTTTTCTCCTGCCGATGTTCACCATATTGTTAACCATTCCGACTCCATTCTCATGTTCTCCAGCGATAATATCTGGGAAAATATTGATGAATCATCCATGAGGAACGTCAACGCATTTTTCTCCCTTACGAACTTTAGCTTACTGTTCCACCGGAACCAACAGGCAGCCGAAAGTACAAACCAGCTGATTGAGGCGGCCAATTCAAAATATGCCTCACTTTTACCTGACGACTTAAATTATCCAGAGATACCGAACACCAACCTTGGCGTAATTAGCTACACATCGGGAACCACCGGCTTTTCAAAAGGCGTTATGCTGCCGCTTAACAGCTTAGCCGCAAACATGCTCTTTGGGCACACCACCATACCTTTGCGTCCCGGCGATAGAATAGTTTCCTTTCTACCATTAGCACATGCGTACGGCTGTGCCTTCGAATTTCTTTGGCCTTTTTCAGTTGGCTGCCACATCAACTTCCTAACAAAAACACCTGCTCCAAAGCTAATTATGCAAGCGTTTGAGCATGTAAAACCCCGGCTTGTTCTTACAGTTCCCCTGATTATTGAGAAGATATACAAAAAACAAATTCTACCTACGCTCAATAAGCGTCCAATGAAAATGCTTCTTAGCGTTCCGCTTCTCGATAAAAAAATTCTTCAGCAGGTTAACAAAAAGCTCACCGACGTTTTTGGTGGAAGTTTCATTGAAGTCATTGTTGGCGGAGCACCGTTGAATGCCGAAGTGGAGGAGTTTCTGAAAAAGATAAAATTCCAGTATACCGTTGGATTTGGTATGACCGAGTGTGGGCCACTTATTTCTTACGCTTCGTGGAAAGACAATCAACTCGGATCTTGTGGAAAGATTCTTCCAACGCTGGAAATTAAAATAGACTCACCCGATCCGCAAAATGTGGTAGGCGAAATAATGGTCAGGGGCGAAAATGTCATGACCGGATACTATAAAAACGAAGAGGCAACCAATGCGGCCATTAGCCCAGACGGATGGTTGCACACAGGAGATCTTGGTGTTATTGATGCCAACGGGTTCATATACATTAAGGGTAGAAGTAAGAGCATGATTCTGGGTCCAAGTGGTCAGAATATCTACCCAGAAGAAATAGAGGCAAAGCTCAACAATTTGCCGTTTATTCAGGAATCACTGGTTGTGGAGCGAAATAATAAGCTTGTTGCCCTCGTATATCCTGACTACGACGCAGCCGACGAAGCTGGCGTGAACACAGAGGACCTGAAGGTAATCATGGAGGAAAACCGAAAAAATCTCAATGAGCAACTCCCCGCATTCATGCAGCTTACCAAAACGAAACTCTATCCAGAAGAGTTTGAAAAAACGCCCAAGAAGAGTATAAAGCGCTTCCTTTATAATACTGTTGAAATTTAGTGACAATGCCGGTATCTCCGGCATTGCCTTTTACTCAATGGCTTCGCGTAAAAACTTGTTTAGGCCAAACATGGCTCTGCACCCATCAACCAACCTGGCTTCAAAATTGGGTGCTAAAACCTCTTTGTCTGTAAAGCCATGGCCTACCGTAAAACTTTTCAGCTTTAAATAGTCCGCCACAGGGGAATCCGCTGAAAATCCAGCCGGCACTCGCATGAGCGTATCTTCGGTTGATAAATTGTCGAACCACAGCCTAAAGTCCGAGTTCCCTACTATTTGAAGAAACTCTTCATGGTAAAAATCTATGGCTCTACGAATCTTTTTAAGATGTTCTGGCTCGGGTCTCCATGCGCCACCGGCTACCATTGATTCCCCTGGAGCCAAGTGGATATAGTACCCCCCTCCAGCACTTTTTCGACCACCTGGCGCAATAAATGCCCCAAAGTGTGTTTTGTAAGGACTTTTGTCGTTGGAGAAACGAACGTCTCGGTAGATTCTGAAAATACTTGATTTGGGATTAAGACCTAACACTTCTTTGTCGAAAATCCCAACTAAAGAAATTATTCGGCCAAGCATATCCTCATATTCAACAAGAGCCTTTTGGTAGCTCGCCTTATGCTCAGCAAACCACTCCCTGTTGTTATTACCCTGTAAATCAGACAAAAAATTGATTATGTCAATCCGTGCCATCGTTAATTAGTTTGTGTTAACTTCGTAAACAATATTTTCACAACGAAGTTAATAGAAAATGAAAAAGGCAGCTATAATTGTTGCGGGCGGTTTTGGAACCCGAATTGGAGGAGATGTTCCTAAGCAATTTCAGCACATTGGAGGAAAGCCCATTGTTTTGTGGGCGCTTGAAGCATTTTACAACTTCGACCCGGAGATAACCCTTATTCTGGTGATACCCTCCCAGCACTTCAACTCCTGGGAGATCATTCAGCAGGAATTTAACCCGCCATTCAAGGTTACTCTTGTAAAAGGTGGTGACGAACGCTTTTATTCTGTGCAAAATGGAATTTCGGCACTTGGCGACGAAGAGCTGATTGCCATACACGATGGTGTTAGGCCATTCATTGATAACGTTACCATTCGACGCTGTTTTGAGGCAGCAGATAAAACCGGCACAGCCGTTCCCGTTATTGAATCGGTTGACTCCATAAGGCTACTAACACCCGATGGAAGCCGCCCATTAAAGCGAAGAGACGTGAAGCGGGTTCAAACACCACAAATTTTCAAACGAGAAGTACTCTTGAAAGGATACAGCCAACCGTATAAGGACGTTTTTACCGATGACGCTTCGGTAATTGAGGTTGCTGGCAACAGAATTACGCTCATTGAGGGAAACAAGCTCAACCTGAAAATTACCACACCAGAAGAGCTTATGTTGGCCAGTATTATTGCAGAAAAATGGCCGCCCAAAGTTAGCGATCTAGCCGTGGAGCAGTAAAGAAAAATGTAGTTCCTTTGTTTGACTTACTTTCAACCCAAATTTTACCACCATTACGCTCCACAAATTCCTTACAGAGAATTAGGCCCAATCCGGTTCCCTTTTCTTGTCCTGTACCGATGGTGGTTGGATTACTGTCCAGCTTAAACAAATTTTTCATGTCTTCCTGCGATATGCCAACACCTGTATCGGAAACAGTAACGAGCACATATTCTTTGTCCTGAGTAATCGAGATGGATACAGCCCCACCCGAAGGGGTAAACTTTATGGCATTCGACACAAGATTACGAACCACCGTAGTAATCATATTTAGGTCAACAGAGGCAAACCATTCTCCACATTCTGGCCCGGTAATCTCAATGTTTTTGTTTACAGCATTTCCCCGAAGCAGTTCAATGTTTTCATTTACGACATCGCAAATATTGACAACCCTCGGCTTTAAGGGCATTCTTCCTGTTTGCACCATCGACCACTGAAGCAGGTTTTCTAAAAGGTTAAAGGTGTTGTTGGAATACTTATATATCTGCCCTATAAACTCCTTTAGCCGCTCAGGATCAAAATTCTCAAATTCTCGGGCCAAAAGTTCAGACAAGCTCAATACTGTGGAAAATGGATTTCGCAAATCATGAGCAATTATGGCGAAAAATTTGTCTTTTGTGGCGTTAAGCACCTCCAGCTCTTTTCGCTGCATCTCCAGCTCATCGCGCTGATGCTGAATTTGCTCATTTTTTGTTATAAGCTCATGCTGCAGCACGTTGTAATCGCGTAACCGCATTATAAGCCCCTTGAGTATACCTTGAGTAATCTTTTTATTTGATTCTATAATTTGATTGAAGTGGGCTTGATCCAGCCTCAGCACCTCAGTGTCTTCAGTTGCCGTGATTGTGGCAGAACGAGGAGAACTGTCTATAAGTGAGTACTCCCCAAAATATTCATTACTGGAAAATGTTGAATAAACATGCTCCCCTTCATGAACCTTCACTTTGCCCGCAACAATTACATAAAGAGCAAAGTCCATATCACCTTTATTGAAAATAACCTGATCCATGGTGAAAAATTGCTTGGTCGACACCTTTGCAATTTCAGCAATCACGTCATCTGGAACTTCTGCAAAAATTGAAACTAGCCTAAGAATTGTCTCATTAGATTTCTTCTCTCGGCTATCAAAAAACAAGCTCATCCGGTCACAATTAAGAATCTGAGAAGAAGTAAATGTATTCTAAATATGCTTAAATCCAAATGCTTCTGCCGCAAATATTGATGATTGTATTCAAATACTACACAACCGAACAAAAAAACTTTAATAAAGGGATTGTGGAAACATGGACGAATTCACAATATATTTATAAACAACCTTTTTGCTATGACGCGTTGCTATTTCTTTCGCATTTGCGAAACTCTTAGCGTATGCCGTTCTTCCTTTTTACAAACATGATACTTTGTGTAGAACTAGCAAGTAGCAGATTTTTGCTAATTGGTGGGGCGGACAATAGCCGTGGGTAACTTAATTTCAGAATTGTACATTGTACATCGTATTGTATTCCATCTGAATACCAATAAAAAACAGTGTAACAATAGCGGCATATCGACCTGCAAACATATCATCGGTCGTGAATGAATTACTGTTTATCCGGCTTTTTTCCCTTTTCGTCGACATATCGTTTTCCGCTCTTGTAGAACATTGTTCTTTTGCGATTAGTAAGGAATCTGTCTTGAAAGAATAAATATGCTGTTTTTCACCTTATTAGTGAACGGATTGCATTATTTATTTGTTAAGATTTTTCACCTTTGCACTTTTTGAGTTTTTTGCGTGTTGGCAAATGCATAATTTCGTACCTGCTGGAATAATCCTAAAATAACCCTCCAGCAATACCGGCAATGTGATTTTACATCGTAGAAAAATTACGTTGTCATAAATGATAGTGTAAATATTAGCATAATATCAAACAAAACACAATACATTACGATGGTTAAAAAAACACTGATTGTCTTACCCCTCTTGCTAATTGGCCTAACTTCTGCTGCTTTTGCGCAGTCGGACTCCACAGCAATGGCGCTTTCGCTTAATAAGGCAATAGAGTATGCGGAGAACAACAACCTCCAGGTAAAAAACAGCGAACTTGATCTGCAGATCGCCAAAAAGAAAATTTGGGAAACCACGGCATCTGGACTACCACAGGTCGACGGAACAGGAAGCTATCAGCACACCTTCAATGTTCCATCCGCCATTTTTCCAGACTTCGCCGACCCAACAAAAACACAGGCCATAAAACTTGGCGTTGCCAACAGCACCTCCTGGAGCGTTAAGGTTACTCAGCTTGTGTTTAGCGGCGAGTACATTGTTGGTCTGCGAGCATCTAAGGTATACAAGGAGCTGTCGGATCGCAACCTCAATAAAACGAAGAACGACATCCGAGAGTCGGTTACCACGGGCTATTACCTTGTGTTGATTATGGAGGAGAATCTCAAAATCATGAAGGAGACACAGGCTGTTACGAACAAGAATCTTGACGATATTATCGCGCTTGGCAACCAGGGGCTTGTTGAGGAAACCAATGTTGATCAGCTCAGAATTATCAAAGCAAACATCGACAATGCAGTGGCTAATCTTGAGCGTCAATCACAGTGGGCAAAAAACCTACTAAAGTTTCAGCTTGGCCTTGACTTGTCAACACAGATAACGCTTACCGACAACCTCAACGATTATATTGGGGAGGACAAGTTAACCTCTAGCCTTAACTTGGCTTTTAACCCAAAGGCCAATCCCGATTATCTTGTAGCAGAAACGGCTGAGAAGCTTCAAAAATTGAATCTTGACCGACAGAAATCGACATTTCTGCCAACTATTTCGGCATACTACCAACATCAGAAGTTGTTGAATACTTCCAGCTTTAATTTTCAACCGGAAGACGTGTTTGGGCTATCGCTTAATTTACCCATATTTTCAAGTGGAATGAAGCTTTCTCAACTTTCCCAAGCTCGTAAGCAGTACCAACAATCGCAGAATAGCACCAAGATGGCAGAACAGAACTTAATGCTCTCTTTTGAAAATGCTCAAAACACATTCAAAAGTGCATATTCCACATACCTAACAAACAAGGCCAATCTTGAACTGGTTAAAAAAATACTGGACCACACCATGATTAAGTACAAGGAAGGCGTGGCAACAAGCAGCGACCTGTATCAGGCAGAAAATCAATACCTGTCTACCCAGTCCGATTATTTCAACGCAATGAATAATGTGTTGACGGCTAAAGCGTCGCTTGAAAAACTCAACAACCAGTAGTAGTTACCAACTTTGTAAAACGACAACATTCAATATTATGAATACAAAAATTATTGTTTTTGCCCTTAGCACAATGCTTATTGCCTGTAGCAGTAACAAGCAAAATGAGCTAAACAAGCTTAAGGCTCAAAGAGATGCCTTGAGCCAGAAAATTGAAACGCTTGAGAGTGAAATTTCCACAGCAAACGTGGATTCATTGGCTCCTGAGAAATACACCCTTGTTTCCATTGAAACAGTTGCATATCAACCATTTCGCCACTTCATAAAAGTGTATGGAGAACTCGATGGGGATCAAAACGCTGCTGTATTTGCACAAGCGGCAGGAACCATAGTGGCCCGCTATGCCGATGTTGGTGCTGTGGTAAAAAAAGGACAAGTTTTAGCACAAATTGACGACCAGCAGTACCAAAAACAGCTTCAGAGCCTTGAGTCGCAATACAATCTTGCCCTTGAGCTTTTCAATAAGCAGCAACGCTTATGGGATCAAAAGGTAGGGAGCCAAGTTCAATACCTACAGGCAAAAACCAACAAGGAATCACTGGAGCAGCAAATTGCGGCAACCAAGGACCAAATCGACAACTTCAAAATAAAGTCACCGTCCGACGGAACCATTGAGGAGTGTAACATCAAGGTGGGGGGAATGGTAAGCCCTAGTCCACAGCTGGTGGTTTATCGCGTTGTGGCTTTTGGAAAATTGAAAGTTAAGGCCGACATATCTGAAGCATACACCGCCAAGGTATCCAAGGGCGATATGCTAACTATCAACTTTCCAGACATAAACGCCAGCGTTAGCTCCCATGTTGATTTTGTTAGCAAGTATATCAATCCCGTTAATAGGACATTCAACATTGAGGCAAGTTTTGATGCCAAAGTGCCAAACCTTAAGGCAAACATGGTTGCAATCCTCAACATAAACGACTATTCAAAGGAGAAGGCCATCGTTGTTTCGCAAAACGTTATTACTCGTGATGCCGAAGGCACCTTCGTTTTTGTAGCGCAACAAACAAGCAATGGTATTGTAGCAAAGAAGCAAAGCGTTGTTCTCGGGACAACCAATAACGGTTTAGTAGAAGTTCTTTCTGGTCTAAATCCTAGTGATAAGCTTATTACAGTTGGCTACCAAGATTTAGTGGAAGGAGCCAAAATTCGTTATTAATCCGGAAACCTGCGGTTTAAAATAAATGCAATGGAGAAAAAATTCAAAGAATTCAAGCCAACAAGTTGGGCAATTGACAATAAGCTCAGCATATATGTGTTGGTGATAATCATAGCGGTATTTGGGCTTTTTAACTACCTTACCATTCCCAAAGAGCAGTTCCCGGAAATCGTTATCCCCAACATTATTGTTAATACGGTTTACCCCGGAACATCACCTGCCGACATTGAAAACCTCATAACGAGGCCTATTGAGAAAAACATAAAGGCCATTAATGGGGTAAAAAAGGTTAGCTCTCGTTCTGTTCAAGACTTTTCGGCAATCGTAGTTGAGTTTAACACTGGTGTGGACGTAACCGATGCCAAACAAAAGGTAAAAGATGCGGTAGATAAGTCAAAGGTGGACCTTCCATCCGATTTAAAAACCGAACCAGAAGTTTCGGACATCGACCTTTCAGATATTCCAATTATGTATCTGAATCTTTCTGGCGATCTTCCCCTTGATAAGCTGAAGAAATACGGGGATGACCTCAAGGATAGAATTGAAAGCCTCAAGGAAATTACCCGAGTAGATATCATTGGTGCCTTGGATCGCGAAATACAGATCGATATCGATATGTACAAGATGCAGGCGGCAAGCCTAACATTCGCCGAAGTTCAAAGTGCCATAGCCAACGACAACGCTACCGTTTCAGGAGGAAATATCAACCTTCAAGGAATGAGCCGTACGGTTAGAATCGTTGGAGAATTTAAGAGCCTTGACGACGTAAAGAATATTGTGGTAACCACAGCAAGCGGAGCCCAAGTTAAGCTCATGGATATTGCGACTGTTCGCGATGGATTCCACGATCAGGAAAGTTTTGCTCGTCAAGATGGTAAGAATGTTATAACACTCAACATTGTAAAGAAGAGTGGTCAAAATCTGCTGGATGCCTCCGACAAAATAAAGGAGATTATCAAGCAGATGAAGGAAACATCTTTCCCCAGCGATCTTAAGGTTACCATAAGCGGAGATCAGTCCAAGTACACTCGGACTACCCTTTCCGATCTGAACAACACCATCATCATCGGCTTCATTTTAGTAACCATTGTGCTGATGTTTTTCATGGGGATAATGAACTCCCTATTTGTTGGTCTTTCCATTCCGCTCTCCATGGCGCTGGCATACATCGTTATGCCATACCTTGGCTTTACCATGAATATGCTGGTAATGTTTGCCTTTATTTTTGCGCTTGGAATTGTGGTGGACGATGCTATTGTGGTTATTGAAAACACCCATCGAATATTCATGAAAACCAAGATGGATATCAAAACTGCCGCCAAATATGCAGCAGGGGAGGTGTTTGTTCCAATTCTCTCCGGAACCCTAACCACATTGGCACCATTCTTTCCGCTTACCTTCTGGCCCGGCGTTGTTGGTGAATTCATGTATTTCATACCGGTAACACTTATCCTTACCCTTTTTGCTTCTCTAATTGTGGCTTACATTATCAATCCTGTATTTGCCATCGACTTTATGAAGCATGACGAGGAGGAGCACCCAACACCACTTAGGAAGTTGTACTACATTTGCAGCGGTATAACCCTTGCCTCAATTCCGTTTTACCTAGTTGGCTGGAGAGCGTTTGCAAACCTGCTAATTTTCATAGCGCTGTCAGCATTCCTTCACAATCTCTATGGCTACAAGATTTTAAGAAAGTTTCAGCATCACTTTATTCCAGCCATGATGAGGCGGTATGAAAACTTGCTGAAGTGGGTGCTGTGGGGTAAACGACCATACTGGCTACTCACTGGTATGATAGGTCTTTTCTTCGCCACCATGTTTCTGGTTGCGGTAAAACCACCAAAAGTGCTGTTCTTTCCTGACAATCAGCCAAACAACGTTATCACCTATATCAAGTTACCCATTGGAACCGATATTTCAGTTACCGACTCCATCGCAAAAGTTGTTGAACACCGCATCATGGAGGTTCTCGGCGACAACAATCCAATAGTGGAATCGGTAATTACCAACGTTGCACTGCAGGCGTCAGAGAACCAATTCGACAATAGCACCAAATCATCCAACCTTGCAAAAGTGTCTGTGAACTTTGTGGAATTCTCTAAGCGACAGGGCCAAAACACGTCCGACTACATGTCAAAAATCCGGGAAAAAATTAAGGGAATACCCGGAGCCGACATCGTGGTGGACAAGAACAAAAATGGTCCTCCAGTGGGAAAACCCATAAATATTGAATTGTCCAGTGAAAACCTTGACCAACTTGTTGCTACTTCGGATAGGTTCAAGCGCTATCTTGATTCTCTTCAAATTGATGGTATTGAAGAACTTAAATCAGACTTTGCCACCTCTAAACCGGAATTGCTCATCAAGCTCGATAGAGAACGAGCAAACCGCGATGGTATCTCGGCAGGATTAGTTGGAAGTCAAATTCGCACCGCGCTGCTCGGTACAGAAATTTCGAAATACCGAGACGGAGAGGACCAATACCCAATTATTCTTCGATTCAAGAACTACCAACGAAACGACGTTGAGCAGCTCATGAACTTAATCATCACTTACCGAGATATGAATTCTGGCATCCTACGCCAAATTCCGTTATCGGCAGTTGCCCATGTTGAGTATACAAAAAGTTATGGCCAAATTAACCGCCTGAATTTAAAGCGCGTAATTACCATATCGTCCAATGTGCTTACGGGTTTCACGGCCAACGAAATCATTGCTAAGATAAGAAAGGCGATCCCCGCCTTTAAAAAACCTACAGGCGTTGAAATTCGAATTACAGGAGAACAGGAAGATCAGGCAGAAACAATGGCTTTCCTTACCAAGGCATTGCTCTTTTCTCTGTTTCTCATTCTCTTCATCCTAATAAACCAATTTAAGTCGCTTTCAAAGCCCCTCATTATTCTATCGGAGGTTATTTTTAGCGTAATGGGTGTACTCATTGGTTACATTCTATTCGGTATGACCATCTCAATTATCATGACAGGGTTAGGCCTTGTTGCGCTGGCCGGAATTGTGGTGCGAAATGGTATACTGTTGGTTGAGTTTACCGATGTGCTTAAAGAGCAGGGTGCTAAAACAAGGGATGCCATTATTGAGGCAGGGAAAACTCGTATCACACCCGTAATTCTGACGGCATCGGCAACCGTACTTGGCCTTATTCCGCTGGCCGTTGGGTTTAATATCGATTTTGTGTCCTTATTTGCCTCTTTTCAACCCCACATTCACTTTGGTGGCGATAATGTAATGTTCTTTGGACCGTTAGCGTGGACCATTGTCTTTGGCCTTACCTTTGCTACGTTTCTTACCTTAGTCCTAATTCCTGTTATGTATTTCATTATATACACCAGAGATATTAGGTCGAAACGCCGCTCAACGGCAAGAAAACACAGATATACAAAGCGTTAACAATTAAGAAAGAAGAAGGGCGCCATTATAAAATGGCGCCCTTTTTTTATTCCACCTTAACTATTAAGCATCATATCGGCAATTATTCCATCGGATATTAACCAGCGGTCTTCAGGAATAATCCATCCACAATCAACCTCTCTAATAAGCCCGAGGGCAATCTTTGCTGTAACTCGTTCCCTGAAAAATTGGCGAATCTGTGGTGAAAAGGTATCCAGCTCATTTCTGAGTAATCCTCTACTTGTTCTAAGCCGAGTGAGCATTAACTCATTATACTTTTCAACCTCGCTAAGCACTTCAAGTTCAATGGCCAGCTGCCCTGTATATATCCCATCGAGGTATTTTTTATTATTGGCCGAATTCCATTGTCGGCTTACACCATTAAAGGAGTGAGCCGAAGGCCCTAGCCCTAAATAGGGGGCACCAAACCAGTATGAGGAGTTGTGTCGTGACACATATCCTGGTTTGCAAAAATTTGAAAGTTCATAGTGTTCGTAGCCGGAACTTCGCACTAGGTTGGTTAACAACTGATAATGGGTCACACTATCTTCCTCTTCTGCTGGAGTAAATTGGCCCTGCTGCTGCCGTCGGTAAAAAACAGAGCCTCTCTCCACCATCAGCTGATAGGCAGATAGATGCTCCACTGAAAGGTCCATTGCACGTTGAACATTCTCTTTCCACTGCTCTTGAGTTAACCCCGGGAAGCCATAAATCAGATCGATAGAAATATTGGAAAAGCCGGCCTTCCTTGCACCTTCAACCGACTCAATTGCTTGCTTTGCCGAATGATGTCGTCCGAAATAGGTTAGATGAGCATCGCAAAACGACTGGATACCAATACTCAAACGATTCACCCCAATGCGGCCTAACTCGTACAAGTACTCGTCTGATAAATCTTCGGGATTGGCCTCAACAGTTATCTCTACAGCACTACTTATATGAAACTGACTTTGAAGCCGATTCAATATCTGGCCCACATCTTCTACCGAAAGTACCGATGGTGTTCCTCCCCCAAAATAAATAGTGTCGATGCTGTTGTTCTCCAAATAGTCCTTTCGCAACTCCATCTCACGGCAAATGGCAGAAACCATCACATCCTTCTGCGTTAGTGATGCCACAGCATAAAAGTCGCAGTAAAGGCATTTGTGTCTACAAAATGGAATATGAATGTAAATTCCTGCCATCGGCAAAGAGGTTGTTTAAAAAGTTTCTATCTTGAACCCGAACAGATTAATGGATTATATGATAAAATACTTCTGGAAATCACTCGTGTGGGGATTGTTTATACTAATTATTTGTGGTATTCCCGGCGACGAACTAAGTAAGTTTAAGATTGTAACCGTACCCTATCTCGACAAGGTTGTTCATCTTACTCTTTACTTCATATTTACCATATTCCTATACTCTGGCTTTACACTTCGTAATGAGGAAAAGGGGGGAAACGCAAAGCCCTTTCTTTACGGATCGCTTATCTCGTTGCTTTACGGAGTTACCATTGAGGTCCTTCAACTCTACGTCTTTTCTCATAGGTCGTTTGAATTGTTAGATATTGTTGCCGATGCAATTGGTATCCTTGCTGCACTCGTAAGTTACTCCGCCATTCACCGTCTTACTGAAGAAAAACTGTAATTACCCCCTTACCGGTATTTTTTCAATCCGCTTTTGATGTCGACCACCATCAAATCCGGTATTTAAGAAGATATCTACAATCTTTATTGCCAGATCAAGGGAGATAAAACGAGCGGGAAGAGAGCAAATGTTGGCATTATTGTGTTGCCGAGCAAGCTTAGAAATCTCCTCCGTCCAGCATAATGCGGCCCTTATCTGTTGGTGCTTATTCACGGTCATATTAATTCCATTTCCGCTACCACAGAGTGAAACGCCAACGGCAACATCTTGCTTTTCTACGGCAATTGCCAAAGGATGCGCAAAATCAGGGTAGTCAACGCTTTCCTCGGAATTTGTTCCATAGTCAATAACCTTAAATCCTTGCTGTTCCAAGTGAGCCTTTATCTTCTGCTTCATTTCATAGCCAGCATGATCGCACGCTAGGCCAACTTTAACATTGTCCATCTTTTTAGTTTTTCGTTCTTTACGAATTGCAAAATTAGCAATCCCTCAATTAATATCACAGTCCACCTATGCCATCTATGAAAACACCTCATGTGTGAAAAAGGGTGTTGATAAATTGTTGATGGTTTATGCAGAAAAAGCATTCCACCGCCCTTGACTTCCCGACAAATATTTTGTAAGCATTGTGAATACAGAAAAGTCAAGGCATTTTTCTCAGTATTTTTCACGAGACAGCTAACATTCTTTTAACAATAATTTAGCCCCGGAAAAACGTTGTTTTTATTAACACAATATCTTGTGAACAATTGTTAAAAACGTTTGTAACTTCCTTTCATGTAATATCGTTAGTCCAAACATGATTGTTAATACTATGTTTTTTGGTTTTTAATAATCATTTTTGCAACAGGGATGCAACCATTTTACCAACGAAGCTAACCGACTAACATTACCATCATTTTTAAATTCTTTTAAAGAAAAACAAATAATAATATAGAGATGAAATTGTTGAAAAACGGTTTTATAGATCTTCCTGTAGATCCAAGTATTGATCTTTCCAAGGAAATTGGCAAACTCCGCAAAGAGAAGAACGCTATTATTTTGGCTCATTACTATCAACTGCCAGAGATACAAGATGTAGCCGATTTTGTTGGTGATTCATTAGCCCTATCTCAAAAAGCTGCAACAACTGAAGCTGATATTATTCTCTTTGCTGGTGTTCATTTTATGGCAGAAACTGCAAAAATTCTCTCTCCTACAAAGAAAGTGCTTATACCTGATTTAAGTGCGGGTTGTTCATTAGCAGACTCTGCTCCAGCTGATCTATTTGCTGATTTTCTTAAGAAATATCCAAAACATACCGTAATTTCTTATGTAAATACTACTGCAGAGATTAAGGCTATGAGCGATATTATTTGCACATCTAGCAATGCTGTTGAAATTGTTAATAGCTTACCTAAGGACGAAAAAATTGTTTTTGGACCGGATAAGAATTTGGGGAATTACATAAAAAGTATCACTGGACGTGATATGGTAATTTGGGATGGGGCATGCCATGTTCATGAGGAATTTTCTGTTGAGCGAATTTTAGAGTTGAAAAAGGAATATCCAAACGCTAAAATTGTTGCACACCCTGAATGTAAAAAGCCGATACTTGTTTTGGCTGATTTTATTGGTAGTACCGCTGCTTTACTAAAATATACTACTTTAGATGATGCTAAAGAGTATATTGTTGCTACTGAGTCAGGTATTATTCACCAGATGCAAAAGTCCAATCCTAAAAAGGTTTTTTTACCTGCCCCGCCTAGCGATTCTACTTGTGGCTGTAACGACTGTGTCTTTATGAAGTTAATTACTCTAAAGAAAATTTATCTTACCTTATTGCATGAGCAGCCTGAAATTGTATTGGAACAATCAATTATTGATGCTGCTAGAAAACCCATTGTTAGAATGCTTGATATATCCAATAAATTAGGTCTATAATTATGAGATATTTTATCCTTCTTGCTCTTATTGCTAATTGCACTTTTTCCTATGGGCAAGTGGGACAACGTGAATATAAAAAGTTTTACTATCCTAATGGTGTTTTAAGCAGTGAGGGTTTTTTTAGAAATGGAAAACCTGATGGTTTTTGGAAAACCTTTTATGTGAATGGAGTTCTTAAATCGGAAGGTTTATGGCGAAATTATGCTTTGGATAGTACATGGACTTTCTACGACAATGTTGGAAATATTACCAGTGTTATTAATTATTACTCGGGAAAGAAAAGTGGGTATTATTACACATATAAGATGCATAATGGAAGTGGTAATAATAAACCAGTTCTTATTAGTAAGGAATTGTATTTAAATGATCGTCACGAAGATTATGGTTATTACTATACTCTTGATGGAACTATAGAAAAGATTACCCACTATCTCAATGGTAAAAAGGATGGTGTTGAGAAAGAATTTGGTAAGGATAGCGTTGTGACAACGCTTAGAGAATATAGTAATGGTCGCTTAATTTACTATGAAGAGATTAATCGTAAGGATTCCTTGGGAATTCCCTATGGAATTTGGAAGAATTTTTTTGAAAATGGTAGAATTAAAGATGAAATGGTTTTTGTTAATGGCCTATTGAATGGGTATGTGAAGAAGTATAATGAAAAGGGTGCGCTAATAAGTGCTATACTGTATAGAAACGATTCTATAGTTCGTGACTCCATTTCTAACGACGAATTAGTTCTTCGTGAATTAGTTGATTCTATAAGAGGTATTACAGAAAGAGGAACTTTTCTTGGTAAGTTAAGAGTGGGTAATCATTTCTTTTTGTCTGAAGGTAAATTTGATTCCTGCTTGGTCTACAATTCTATTGGTGTTCTTCAGTCCGAAGGACCAGTTGATGCAGAAGGTTATAAAAAAGGTAGTTGGTTAGAGTTTTATGATGCTAGCAGAGCAGCTAAGGCAAAAGGCGACTATGCACTTTCGCAAAGGGTTGGTAGTTGGAAATATTTTTATCGTAATGGTCATATTGAGCAAAAGGGTACCTTTGTGAAAGGCAAGATTTCAGGGAGTTGGGAATGGTTTTATCCTGATGGTTCTGTGAAGAAGTTTGAAGAGTATATTAATGGCCAGCGTGATGGACAATACTATGAACTTGATGAGAGTGGCGATACCCTTGTTGTGGGTACTTATATTTCTGGTTTAAAAGATGGAGACTGGAAAATTGTTCAGGGTGATTTGTTAGAGGTTGGTAAATATGTTGGCGATTCTCGGGATGGTGAATGGAAGTATTTTTATCCTAATGGAAAGGTTTACTTTCGTGGTTCTTACATTCAAGGTATAGCCGATGGTCGTCATCAATTCTTTTATTCAAATGGTGGTCTGCAGGAGGAGCAGTATTATTCTAATGGATATCCCATAGGTGTTTGGAAGAAGTATTCTGAAGATGGTTTTGTTTATATTACTATTCAGTATAAGGCAGGGGAGGTTTTCAAAATTAATGGGTATAGGGTTGAAGAGTAGCTATGAAAAAGAAAGATAACGACGACAGAGTATTTGGTCAAATTGCTGATTCTGATGGTGATATTGAAAAAAAGATCAGACCTTCCGAATTTTCAGAATTTGATGGCCAACGTGCCGTTGTTGAGAACTTGAAAATTTTTGTTCAGGCAGCTAAGCTTAGGGGAGAGGCACTCGATCATGTTCTGTTGCACGGACCTCCAGGTCTTGGTAAAACAACCCTTGCCCATATTATTGCCAAGGAGATGGGTAGTAATTTAAAGATTACCTCAGGTCCAGTTTTGGATAAGGCGGGCGATTTGGCCGGGCTTCTTACCAATCTCGATTTTGGTGATATTCTTTTTATCGATGAGATTCATCGACTTAGTCCTGTTGTGGAGGAATATCTTTATTCTGCCATGGAGGATTATAGTATCGATATTATGTTGGATAAAGGTCCCAGTGCAAGAAGTATACAGCTTACACTTAATCCATTCACGCTTGTTGGTGCTACTACTCGTAGTGGATTGTTAACTAGTCCTCTTCGTGCACGATTTGGAATTAAATCTCACTTGGAGTATTACGATCATGTTGTCCTTAAAGGTATTATCAACCGTTCGGCTGCTATTTTAAATATTCATATTGAGGATCAAGCTGCTACTGAAATTGCGCTGCGAAGTAGAGGTACTCCTCGTATATCTAATGCGCTTTTGAGACGTGTCCGCGATTTTGCTCAGGTGAAAGGAAATGGTCGTATTGATTTGGACATTACCCGCCTTGCTCTTGATGCGCTTAATATTGATAAGCGCGGTTTAGACGAGATGGATAATCGTATTCTTCAAACAATTATTGGGAAGTTTAGTGGTGGTCCAGTCGGTCTTAACACTATTTCTACGGCTGTTGGTGAAGATGCTGGAACTATAGAAGAGGTATATGAGCCCTTCTTGATTAAGGAGGGATTCCTTATGCGAACACCAAGAGGTAGAGAAGTTACTAAACTAGCCTATGAGCATCTGGGATTATCATATCTAAGTGAGCCTGATCTCTTTTCTTAGATATCATTAGCTATTTTCTTTAATGCGCTAATATTCTTTAGCTTTATCTTTTTGTTAGATAGCTCTATTAGGCTATCAGACTTGAATTCTGAAAGTAACCTGATTACAGATTCTGTTGCTGTACCTACAATATTGGCCAAATCTTCTCTGGTTAGTATTATTTTTAAGAAGGAATCCTGATCCTCCCCAAAATTGTTTCTGAGCATTAGCAAGACTTCTGCTAATCTTTCCCTTACCGTTTTTTGCGCAATGTCCTTGATGTACATGTTTGCTTGATTTAATTCTTTGCATGTAAGTTGCATTAAATCAAGTGAGAACGATGAGTTACTCTTTACTAAACTTAGAAGAACATCGGTTGGCAGATAGCATAGCAGGGCATCGTCTATTACTTGCGCTGTTGTGCATGCAGGTTCATTACTTAGAATTGAACGATAGCCTATTATGTCACCCTTCTGTGCAAATGCAATGATTTGCTCCTTTCCCTCTATTCCTGTTTTGTAGATTTTTAGTATTCCGCTATTTACACAGTAGCACCCGGTGATTCTATTTCCCTCGTGGTATATTATATCACCTTTTAGGTAGGAATTGCAGTTTTTTTCATGGTTAAGATACTCACGCTCCTCTGTGTTGAGGTTTTTGAAAATATTAATTTCAGAAACACTACAACCAGGGCAGTTGGGTAATTCTTTCCAAGGTTTTTTCATTGGTGCAATGTTGTAAATATGCCGAAAGATAGTGTAAAATTGAGAATAATAAAACTGAAATTAGAAACATAAAAAAAGCCAAGAATTCTTGGCTTTTTGCTAATATGACTGAGTAAATTGTCGTAAAAACCGTAAATCGTTTTCAAAGTATAAGCGCAGATCTTTTATCTGATACTTTAACATTGCTATACGTTCTACGCCCATTCCAAATGCAAATCCTGAGTATCGCTTTGAGTCGATGCCGCAGTTTTCTAGAACATTTGGATCTACCATTCCGCATCCTAATACTTCCAACCATCCTGTGTATTTACATACATTACAGCCAGCACCATTGCAAATTTTGCAGCTTACGTCCATTTCCGCAGATGGTTCTGTAAATGGGAAATAGGAGGGTCTTAATCTTATTTCGGTATTTTCACCAAACATCTCTCTGGCAAAGCTTAACAGTGTTTGCTTGAGGTCTGTGAATGATACGTTTTCATCAATGTATAATCCTTCTACCTGGTGAAAAATGCAGTGCGCTCTCGCTGATATGGCCTCATTACGGAATACCCTTCCTGGCATTATCGCTCTTATTGGAGGTTTTTGGTTCTGCATTACTCTTACTTGAACCGACGATGTATGTGTGCGTAGTAGGATATCCGGATCCTTGGATATGAAGAATGTGTCCTGCATATCTCTTGCTGGATGTTCTGGAGGAAAGTTTAGGGCAGAGAAAACGTGCCAGTCATCTTCTATTTCTGGACCTTCTTCTACGGTAAATCCAAGTTTCGAGAAAATGCTGGTTATTTCTCTTTTTACCAGCGATATTGGATGTCGTGTGCCGAGTGTTACCTGTTCAGCAGGTCGAGTTTTATCCTCTTTATTGCCTTCGATGACACTAACCTCCAGCTTTTCCTTTATTGCCACGATTTTATTAATGGCACTATTCTTCAGGTTATTAAGGCGTTGTCCAAATTCTCTCTTCTGCTCAGGAACTACATTTTTAAATTCTTCAAAAAGTTGGGTAATTTCTCCTTTCTTTCCAAGCAACTTGATTCTCCAATCTTCCAAGGATTTTTCTACCTCGCAGCTGAAGCGTTCTATCTCTTCTTCCAGTTGTTTTATTTTCTCAAGCATTTTATAGTACTTTTATTTTCAAAATTACAACATCTTTTTTGGGTCTGTCATTTTGGTCTGTTTCAACACTTGCAATCTTATCGATTACATCAAAGCCCTCTAACACTTGTCCAAATACAGTATAGTTACCATCTAGGTGGGGTGTTCCACCTTCTGTCATATATACTTTTCTACGATCTTCTGGGATAGTAAAAGTATTTTTGGGCATAAGAATGTTTTCAACGCTGTCTTTAACATTGTCCATTATTTTCTGAAATTCTTGCTGTGAGTAGTTATCTCCCAGTTTTTCAAGTTTTTGTTTCAGAATATTTGAAAACATTGATGTTTTTCTTGTGTTGTTTACCTTAACAACTAGGTTATCAAGTTCTTGCGATGTGAAGGTCTTACCTTGGACAATGTAGAATTGTGATCCCGATGATTTTTTTTCTGGATTCACGTCATCGGAGTTTCTTGCTGCGGCTAGTGCACCTTTTCTATGAAAGTGATTTGGTCGTATTTCGGCATCAATAGTATAGCCTGGGTCACCGTCTCCCAAGACTTTTCCTGGTTCTGCATTTCTTGAGTTGGGATCGCCAGCTTGGATCATAAAGTTTTGGATTACTCTATGGAACAGTAGCCCGTTGTAGTATCCTTCTTTTATTAGCTTTAAAAAATTAGCCTTATGCTTTGGAGTATCATCAAATAGCTCTACAACGATATTTCCTTCTGATGTTTTTATTAGAACCTTTGTGGGTCCAGTTTTATGTGTGCAGCTGGCTATTATTAATAGCATTGACACAGCAATCAATATCTTAGCTAAAAAAAGCTTTTTCATTCTGTCTATGTTTGGATAAGCTAATGTAACTTTGTCATGCAAAAGTACATGAAAATGAAAATTGTAAGCAAAGTAAACAGTTTTTTTTTGGTGACAGTTCTTCTTCTCCTAAGAATTGACCTTCTATTTGGTCAATCTGTTGGTTTGGTGCTTAGCGGTGGTGGTGCAAAAGGGCTTGCCCATATAGGTGTTATTAAAGCTTTAGAAGAAAATGGTATTCCCATTGATTACATTGCTGGTACCTCTATGGGTGCCATAGTCGGAGGATTATATGCCATTGGTTATTCCCCCGCTGAAATGGATTCGCTCTTTCGAACTGAAGATTTTAAGAACTGGTCACGTGGTGTCATAAACGAAAATTTTATCTACTACTTCAAACGTGGTTTGCAGAATAGCGGGCAATTTTCTATTAAGATTAGTTTTAAGGATAGCGTTCCTAAGCCTAAATTACCCACCAATATTATTCCTACGCACCAAATGGACCTTGCCTTTTTAAAGATATTCGCTGGTGCGTCTGCTGCTTGTGATTATAATTTTAATAAGCTATTTGTTCCCTTTCGTTGTGTTGCTTCCGATGTTTATCATAACAAACAATTTATTTGTTCTTCAGGCGATTTGGGATCGTCTATTCGCGCAAGCATGACCTTTCCTTTTTATTATAAACCTATTACTATTGATTCCGTTTTGCTCTTTGATGGCGGTATCTATAACAATTTTCCTTGGGATGTTATGGAGCGTGATTTCCATCCCGATGTTATTATTGGTAGTCAGGTAAGCCATAATTCACAACGTCCTGACGAGGATAATCTTTTGGCTCAGGTTGAAAATATGATTATGGGCAAGACCAACTATAAGTTACCGAAGGATAAGGGTTTGGTCATTGAGACATCTTTTAGTGATGTTGGCCTTTTGGATTTTGATAAAATAGAAGAGATTGAAAAGGCAGGGTACGATAGAACTATGCAGTTTATCGATTCCATAAAATCTAGAGTACACCGTAGGAGCGATTCTCTTGCTCTAAAAGAAAAGCGAGCTGCGTTTCAGGCTCGATTTCCTAAGTTAACCTTTAGCAAGGTTGACCTTACCGGATTGAAGGATAACCAACGTGAATATTTTTACCGTTCTTTTCGAAAGAAGAAGAGTAAGACTTTCGACATGAATGATTTGGAACGGGAGTATTTTAAGTTGCTTAGCGATAATAGTGTTGTTTCTATCTATCCTCTTGCGCATTACGATTCTGTGGCGAATGCTTATGATCTTAATTTGAAGGTTGTAACCGATAACTATTTAGACTTATCTTTTGGCGGGAATATTTCTTCAAGTTCTATGAATCAGGGTTTTCTAGGAGCGGAGTATCGTTTTTTTAGAAAGAATGCCACGAGTGTATATATGAATGTAGCCTATGGACGGCTTTACAGTTCTCTACTTCTTGGTATGAAGCGTGACTTTCCGCTTAAGATACCTGTTTACTATGATTTCGATTTTTGTCTGAATCGATTCGATTATTACAATAGCTCTATCGATCCTTTTTTCGAGGATGTAAAGCCTAGTTATTTGATACAAAAGGAATCGTATGGCTCTTTTTCTGTTGGGCTTGCTGTTGGTACAAGTTTTCTTTTAAAGTTTAGTTCCAATGGTGGTATTGAGAGATCGCAGTATTATCAGACCTCCAATTTTCTTAAAAGCGATATTCCTGATTTGACAGACTTTGCTTATGTTAACCTAGGTTCTAGTTTTGGTATGAATAGTCTTAACTATAAGCAGTATGCCGACCGTGGGATTTTTCGACAAATTTCGTTTAACTTTATAAGAGGTCTAGAAACTTATACCGCTGGAACGACAAGTCCTCCAACTAGCGTAAATAATTCTACCAATCACTACTGGTATCAATTGCGTTTTTTAAACGAGTCCTACCATAAGATTTATAAGAGTTTTCGTATGGGTGTTGTGATTGATGGGGTTTATTCTAACAAATCTTTTTTTGATAATTACACATCTTCCTTGATCTCTAGTACTGGATTTTCTCCAAATCCGCATTCAAAAACGCTTTTTCTTTCTAAGTATCATGCTAATAGTTACATCGCTGGTGGTATTATTCCGATTTTGAAACTTAGTAATAAGATGCAACTTCGTTTTGAAGGTTATGTTTTTCAGCCATATCGTAGTATACTTCGTAACGATGTGGATTATTCTGCTTATTATTCAGCTAAGTGGCCAAAGTATATATACATGGGTGCTGCAGGTGTTGTATATCAAACTACATTTGGACCTGCAAGCTTATATCTGAATTATTACGATAAGGAAAGCAAGAATATCTATATAACCTTTAACTTTGGCTTCATTTTGTTCAACAGCCGTGGAATCCAATAAAAACCTTTTTCGTACCCTTTTTGGTCATGCTGCTATTTATGGAATTAGCAGTGTTGGCGGTCGTTTTATAAACTACTTGCTTGTTCCTTATCATACAAGGATTTTTGGTCCATCTACGTACGGTATAATTACCGATTTTTATGCTTTAACGGCTGTTTTGCAAATTCTTTTGACTCTTGGCCTCGAAACAGGCTTTTTTCGTTTTACTACAAAAGGTAAAAGCCATGCCGACGTTTTCAGTAATTCTTTTTTGATTCTCTTTTCGAATGGCCTTCTTTTTTTGCTTTTATCATCAATATTCATTCATCCTATTTCTGGATTTTTAGGTTATGCATCTAATCCGGAGTATGTCTATCTTTTTGTTCTGATTCTTTTTTTCGATACAATTGTTGCCATTCCATTTTCCAAGTTACGATTGGAGGGAAAAGCTTTTGAGTTTGCTCTTGTTAAGAGTGGCAATATCTTAATTAATGTAGTTCTTAACTTTGTCTTTTTGTCTAATACCTACTTTATTACGCTGCTGCACAAAATCCCTGTGTTTGCACATTCTAATCTTGTGGTTCTTGTCTTTATTGCTAATCTTATTGCTAGTTTGTCTACTTTGGCATATTTCTACCGCGAGTTTTTGAGGATAAAATTTCGTTTTGATTATGCTTTAGCGAAGGAAATTATTACTTATTCGTTGCCTTTAATGATTGGTGGACTTGCAGGGATTGTTAATGATATGGCAGATAGATTTTTTATAAAGTATATGATTCCTGCTGATCAACATCCAATGTATCAGCTCGGCATTTATGGCGGTATTTTAAAGATATCTATCCTTTTAAATTTATTTATTCAGGTCTATCGGTTTGCGGCAGAACCAATTTTCTTCTCTACCTCAGAGTCAAAAGGTTCAAAGAATTTTTATGCCGACTCAGCAAAATATTTTTTCTTTGTAAGTCTGCTTATTTTTCTCTTTATCTCCTTTTACCTTTCTTACTTCGAGAGAATACTGGGTGGTAATTTCCGCTCTGGAATTGGTGTCGTTCCAATTCTCTTGTTGTCTTACGTTTTTTACGGCTTTTACTTTAATATTTCGGTATGGTTTAAGTTGACCGATCGCACCCGTTATGCAGTTGCTTTTACACTTTTTGGCTTGATTGTAAATGGTATAATAAACTATCTTACTGTTCCAACTTACGGTTTTTATGGAAGTGCTTGGGCTCGGTTAGTTAGCTACTTCTTAATGGTTGTAGTGTGTTACTTTGTTGGACAGAAGGTGTTTCCTGTTCCTTATATGCTTAAGCGAATGTTTGAGTATCTCTCCCTGAGTTTGCTTCTTTACTTTCTTAATACTCTTATACCAGAATCCCCAAGGTTGTTGTTTGCTTTAGTTCGACTTCTTATGCTAGGCTTGTTTGTTTTCTATTTTTTAGTGCGGGAGGTTGATATTCGTCTTAAACTTAAATCGATAATTTTGAATTATGGAGGTAAAAGTAATTAATCAAAGTGGGTATGAGCTGCCAACCTATGCCACTGTTGCTAGTTCTGGTTTAGATGTTCGTGCTAAGTTGGATGGTCCGTTGGTGTTAAAATCTTTGGAGAGAGTATTGGTTCCTACTGGATTATTTTTTGAAATTCCTGTCGGCTACGAAGCTCAAGTTCGTCCCCGTAGTGGTTTTGCAATTAAGCATGGAATTACAGTTTTAAATAGTCCTGGCACAATTGATGCAGATTATCGAGGTGAGGTAAAAGTTATTCTTGTGAATCTTTCTGTGGATGAGTTTATCATAAATCCTGGTGAAAGAATTGCACAGATTGTTTTTTCTAAGGTAGAACAAATAACTTGGAATGAAGTTAATGTAGTGTCCACCACTGTGAGAGGTGATGGTGGTTTTGGCCATACTGGTCGATAGGCTGCTTGGGCATTGTCATTAGTTATTTAAATATTTCTCGATGAAAAGGCTAGTTATTCTTTCACTTATCTTTTTTCCTAATTTTTTGTTTTCGCAAAAATTAGTTCATACTGAATCTAAGGCTGCTGAAGATACTATTAAGGCCAAGTATTATTTTCACGAAGCTTTGCGTAACAAGTTTATGCAAAATTACGCTGTTTCCTATGCCCTTCTTAAAAAGTGTATTGCATTGGAAAAGAGTAATAGCGATTATTATTATGAGCTATCTATTGTATCCTACAATATCGGGAAGAAGGAAGAAGCTATTAACTCTGCATCTAAGGCTTATTATGGAGATACTACCAATAAGTACTATTCTCTACAGTATGCACAAGTATTGACTCTTGCTGGTAAAAATCTTGAAGCTGTTTGGATATATCAAAAGATTGTTGATTCCCATAAAGCGTCTATTGAGGATTACATTAATTTGGCTTTTTTGTATCAGAAAATTGGTGATTTGATTAATGCGCTTAAGTCTTTGAATAGGGCAGAAGCTCTTTATGGTGTGCAAGATGTTATTTCGGGTTCAAAAATCGATATACTTACTAAGCAAAAGAATTATTCTGATGCTATTCTCGAGGCTCAACGTTTGGTTGGTAGTGATAGTACAAATATTCGATACCGATTAATACTTTATGATACATATTTGGCTGCAGGTGATATTCAGCTTGCAGAACAAGAATTGAAGAGTTCTTATCAGCTGGATAGTTCTAATGCTTTGGTTCTTTTGAATTTGAGTAACTTTTACTTGGTTACTGGCAACATGGATCGTTTCTTTGGTTACTTGAATCAGCTGATTGTCTCCAATGGAGCACTTGAAGATATCTATCAACTTGTAGCCAAATTATTAACTAATCCTCCAATTGCTAGTCAGAATCTTGCCTCTTTGGATCTTGTTATCAAACAGCTAAATGAAAAATTTGGCACTCAGCCATTGATTTCTGACTTAAGGTCTCAAATTAATATTTTGAGAGGCAATTTTGGCCGAGCTTTGAAGAATTTGGATTTAGTTGTTCGTTCTAATTATTCTAACGAGACTATATGGGAGAGATATCTTTCTCTGGAACTCCAGCTTCATCGATATGATTCAATCGCAGTGGTTACTGATTCGCTTTTAAATGTTTTTCCTAAGAATCCTTTTATCCCCTTCATTAAAGGGATTTCACTTTGGCAGCAAGGTAAAACTTCTGCGTCTATTGATGTTTTGAAGAAATATGAGGGCCGTCTTGTAAATCGGCCATCGCTTATGCCCGATTATCTTTCTACCATGGGAGATATTTATCATGAGCTTGGTAAAAGTAAGTTAGCCTATAAAATGTACGATAAGGTTTTGGCTATTAAACCAAATCAACTTAGTGTGCTGAATAATTATAGCTATTTTTTAAGTGTTGAAGGAAAGCGGTTGGATGATGCTTTAAAAATGAGCCGTATTACTATTAATCAGGATCCTAATAATGCCACTTTTCTTGATACATATGGTTGGATTCTATTTAAATTGAAAAGATATAATGAAGCAGAGTCGTTTATACGTCAAGCTATTGTTAATGGAAGTGATGGTAATGCTGAGGTGTTGGAGCATTATGGCGATGTTTTATTTAAACTTGGCAAGATAAATGATGCGTTAACCTATTGGAAAATGAGCCTTAGCATTGAGCCGAACAGATCCGGTTTAAAGGAAAAAATTGCTCGAAAAAGTATTTCTAAATGAAGTTCCTTGTAGTTTCTTCAACCAGTTTACTTTTATTCCTTTTCTCAAGCATTGTTTACGGACAAGGGGTTAAGGAGTTGCAGACACAAAAGTCTAGCATTCTTAATGAGCTCAAGTTAACACAGGATCTTATTCGTAAGTCCGATAGCGATAAAGAGCTTTCCTTAAATCGACTTCTTTTGTTGCGGAGTCAAATGGCAACACGTCGTAAGTTAATTGAAAACTTGAATGAGGAAATTAGTGCCTTAAATGTTGAGATTGTTACGGGCGAACTAAACCTTTCTACATTAAACCAGCAATTGAATGATTTGAAGGTGGCCTATTCCGATTTGGTAATTGCTGCCTATAAGACAAGATATAATCAGCAGAAGTTACTCTTCATTTTTAGTGCTAAAGATTTTAATCAGGCTTATCAGCGTATGCGCTATTTTAAGGAGTTTAGCGATTTGATTGAGCGCAAGGGGCAGGATATTGTTGATATGTCGAGACGGGTGAATTCTCAGTTAAACCAAGTAAAGGAGCACAAGGCCGATTTAGCTTCTGCTATTGCATCCAAGAAGAGTGAGGTGGAGACTCTTTCTAGCGAAGAAAGGGGGGTTTCCTCTTTGGTTGGTGAACTAAAAAAGAAAAGTCAGCAGCTTAGAGAGGATCAGCGACGTCTTACACAGGAGAGCATTCGAATTGAGCATGAGATCGAAGCACTTTTAGCAGAGGAGCGTCGGAAGTCTTCTGTTGGTGGAAAGATTATTTATTCTCCTGATGCTCTTAAGTTGAGCGCAAAGTTCGAAGATAACAGAGGTAAGTTTCCAATGCCAATTGAGAATGGTATTATTGTTGAAGGTTTTGGTGAGCATAATCATCCTGTTCTTAAGGACGTAAAAATTAAGAGCAATGGTGTAAAGATTACCAGCTCAACTAGTAATGTGGTTTTTTCTATATATGATGGAGAGGTAAAGAAGGTCGTTTCAATCCTAGGTTCTAATAATGCTGTTATTGTTCGTCATGGAAAATTTTTAACTGTATATCACAATTTATTTCAGGTATATGTTAAACAAGGAGATCACGTTTCTTTGGGTCAAAGCATTGGAAATCTTCGCAACGGCAGTTTTCTTCAGTTCGAAATTTGGAAGGAAAATCAGCCTCTCGATCCTGAGCTTTGGCTAAGAAGATAATAAAAGAGCTGTTTTTTTAAAAAAAACTTGTATTTTTAGTAACTCGTTTTTCCTTTAATTCGTTCATTAATGGGTAAAAGGTAACTTCATGGAGAAGCGGTTAATTATTTCTTCCAGACTTGAAAATATTTGCATGGTTGAGCGCCTCATCGATGAAATATCTGATGTGCTACAGCTTAGTTCTGAGTTATATGGTAAGGTGTTAATTGCTACTGTTGAGGCAGTTAACAATGGAATTGTTCATGGAAATAAGCTTAAGTCTGAGAAGAAAGTAGAGATTTCTGTATTCTCCGATGGAAGAGTCCTTAAGATAGCCATTAAGGATCAGGGTCCAGGATTTGATTTTCACAACGTGCCCGATCCGACTACTCCAGAGAACATTGAAAATATTCATGGACGTGGAGTCTTTTTGATGCAGCATCTTTCTGATTCTGTTTCTTTTGAACAAGAGGGATCAACTGTAGAGTTGACTTTTAACTTATAGTGTGGCAGTAAAGTATTTTTCCCAAGATTCCTCCTACTCACAACCCCAAAAGAGAATCATTTCGGCTTGGATCAAGCAGGTTGTCGTTTGTGAGGGTAAGCAACTTGGTGACATCAACTATATTTTTTGCTCAGATCAGTATCTGTTGAATATTAACCGTGAGTATCTTAAGCACGATTACTATACTGATGTGATTACTTTTGATTACTCTTCTGAAGGTCTTATTTCAGGAGATATCTTTATTAGCGTTGATACTGTTCGTGAGAACGCTTCTATCTTTTCAAGTACGTTTTCTGGTGAAATGCTACGCGTGATTATTCACGGCATTCTTCATCTGTGCGGCTATGGAGATAAAACCGAGGTTGAGAATCGCCATATGCATTTTCTTGAAGACAAATACCTTGATTTGTTAAAAAACAAATAGGTTTCTTACCTGTTTTCTATATTTATCTGGAGAGTTATTCGAATGAATTTTTCATATGATGTAATTGTTGTTGGTGCTGGTCATGCTGGGTGTGAGGCTGCTGCCGCTGCTGCTAATTTAGGTAGTAGGACATTGTTGATTACAATGGATATGGCTAAAATGGCACAGATGAGTTGTAACCCGGCTATAGGCGGCATTGCCAAAGGGCAGATTGTTCGCGAGATTGATGCACTTGGTGGATATACTGGTATTATAACTGATAGAACAAGTATTCAATTTCGTATGCTCAACAGGAGCAAGGGACCTGCAATGTGGAGCCCACGAGCTCAGTGCGATCGAATACAGTTTTCTATTGAGTGGAGAAAAGCGCTTGAGAACGTTGAAAACTTGTTTTTTTGGCAGGATAGTGTGGTTGACTTATTGACTGAGGATGGGGTTGTTTCTGGTGTAATCACTGCTCTTGGACAGAAAATTTTTGCTAAGAGTGTTGTCCTTACCAATGGAACATTTCTTAATGGCTTGATTCACGTTGGCAGCACACAGGTATCTGGTGGACGTTCGGGTGAGCAGGCCTCCTTCGGTCTTTCTGAGGGTCTCAAGAATATTGGATTTGAGGTTGGTCGAATGAAGACGGGAACTCCCATGCGTATTGACGGTCGCTCTGTTGACTTTGAACAGCTAACACCTCAATATGGTGATCCTCTTCCAGACAAATTTTCTTTTCTGAATGATAGCGATTCTGTGTCTGACCAGTTGCCTTGCTATACGGTTTATACAAATAAGGTCGTACACGGAATTCTTGAGGCCAGTTTTAAGGATAGCCCATTGTTTAATGGTACCATAAAAAGTATTGGACCGCGTTATTGTCCTAGTATTGAGGATAAGGTTCGCACCTTCCCTGAAAAGGATCAGCATCAGCTATTTTTAGAGCCTGAGGGAAGAGATACGATTGAGTATTATCTTAATGGATTTAGCAGTTCGTTGCCATTTGAAGTTCAACTTGCTGCGTTAAAACGTGTTCCTGGATTCGAGAATGTTAAGGTTTTTCGCCCAGGCTATGCCATTGAATATGATTTTTTTCAACCTACTCAATTAAAACATACCCTTGAGACGAAGTTAATTTCTGGGTTGTTTTTTGCAGGACAGATCAATGGTACTACCGGTTATGAAGAGGCTGCCGCTCAGGGTTTGATTGCTGGCATTAATGCACATTTACTGTGCCATGGTGATTCACCATTTGTTTTGTCTCGTGATGAGGCATATATTGGTGTGCTAATTGATGATTTGGTTAGCAAGGGTGTGGATGAACCTTATCGGATGTTTACAAGTAGAGCGGAGTATCGTATTTTACTTCGACAGGACAATGCTGATGAGCGGCTTACTCCTCTAGGATATGCAATTGGGCTTGTTTCCGAGGAACGCCACCAACAGCTTCTTCGTAAGTTGGGGTTAATAAAGGAGGGCGTTTCTCTTATCAGGAATACGAGTTTAACACCAGAGGTAATTAATCCTGTGCTTACATTGAAGGGGGGACGTGAAACCCCTCAGGCTCGAAAGGCTATTGAATTTTTACTTCGCCCGGAGGTTAACATCTCCGATCTGGTGGATGTTATGCCCGATCTTTCTTTGTTTAGGGAAAAATGTGGCAAGCTGTACAATGAGATTGCACAGGCCGTTGAGATACAAATTAAGTATTCTGGCTATATCGAGCGTGAGCGCTTGATTGCCGACAAGCTGAAGCGCCTAGAGCATGTTAAAATAAATCCCGAGTTTGACTATAATGCGTTAACTTCACTTTCAACAGAGGCGCGACAAAAGTTGACTCGGATAAAGCCTGTTGACATTGGTCAGGCTCGTAGAATTCCCGGTGTTTCGCCGTCAGATATTAATGTGCTCCTAGTTTATTTTGGAAGATAGTTCCACGTGGAACGTTGACACATGGTAAAAAACAAGTTCCACGTGGAACATTAAAAAACGGTATTGATGAAAAACACGATTGTAGGCAATGTTGTTGATGTTGTAAACGGCAAAATGGGGTATGGTGAGGTTGTTGTTGATTCAGGAAGAGTGGCCGGATTGCGAATTATTGGAGAAATTCGTCCTGATGTAGATTTTATTTTGCCGGGCTTTGTTGATGCCCATGTACACATAGAGAGCTCGATGGTTTCTCCGGCTTACTTCGGTGAGGTTGCTGTGAAACACGGAACTGTTGGTGTTGTATCCGATCCTCATGAAATTGCCAATGTGCTTGGCGTGGAGGGTGTGGAGTTTATGATTGATAGCGCAAAGCAAAGTCCACTTAAGTTTTCCTTTGGAGTTCCATCGTGTGTTCCTGCAACGTTCTTTGAAACATCAGGAGCCGAGCTTGACTCAAACATTGTAGGAGAATTGCTTGCGAGAGAGGATATATATTTCTTGGCCGAGATGATGAATTATCCCGGTGTGATTGCTGGCGATGAAAGAGTTCTTTCAAAAATTGGACACGCCAAAGTACATGGGAAGCCCGTTGATGGACATATCCCCGGAGTTGGTGGCCCAGATTTAAAGAAGTATGTGTCGGCAGGAATTTCTACCGATCACGAGTGTTTTACGTTGGAGGAGGCTAAGGAAAAGATATCTTTAGGAATGAAGATATTGATCAGAGAGGGAAGTGCAGCTAAGAATTTTGGTGCCCTTCATCCTTTGATTAGTGATTTGCCGGAATGGCTTATGTTTTGTACTGACGATTGTCACCCCAATGATTTTCAACACGGCCATATCAACTTAACGGTTAAGCGAGCAGTAGCTCTGGGGTATGACCTCTTTTCAGTCTTAAGGATTTCCTGTGTTAACCCCGTTTTGCACTATAAACTTCCTGTCGGTCTTTTACAGACAAACGATTCTGCTGATTTTATTGTTGTCGACGATTTAACGAATTTTACTATTAAAAGAACATATATTAATGGGGTCTGTGTGTACAGCTCCAATGAGCCTAGTGTTGCAGGGTTAAAAATAACTTCCCAACTACCTAATAAGTTTAATCGAGATATGATTAATACTGGAGATATTGCAGTGGAGGCAAAATCATCATCGGTACGAGCCATTCAAATTATTGACGGGGAGTTGGTGACAAAAGAGGTGAAAGGTAATCCTGTAATTCTCGATGGATTATTAACATCCAATACTAGCGAAGATCTTCTAAAACTTGTTGTGATTAATCGATATCAGAATAGTAGGCCAGCTGTAGGTTTTATTAAAGGAATGCGCCTAACACATGGTGCTATTGCCACAACCATTGCTCATGATAGTCATAATATAATATGTGTTGGGGTATCCGATGAAGATATTGTAAGTGCTGTAAATGCAATTATTGCTCATAAGGGTGGTTTGTGTGTATATCACGATGGAGTATCATCTGTATTACCTCTTCCCATTGCAGGACTAATGTCTAATATGTCTGTTGTTGAAACTGCAAATAAGTACGATGAACTCGAGCGTGTTGCAAGAACTCTTGGATCTACCTTGCGAAGCCCTTTTATGACGCTTTCATTCATGGCCTTAATAGTTATTCCGGAAATTAAGCTTTCCGATAAGGGACTCTTTTCCACAAGTAGTTTTAATTTTATTGACCTTTACGCATAGGTTATGAACGTGGATGAATTAAAGCTTGTTGTTAATTCACTTCCGCACTTACCTGGCATTTATCAGTTTTTTGATGTTGCCGGTAAGATTATATACATTGGTAAGGCTAAGGATTTACGTAAACGTGTTTCATCCTATTTCACCAGAAGTAATCAAAGTGGAAAGGTCCGTGTTCTGGTTGGTAAAATAGCCGAGATTCGTCACACCGTTGTGAATTCTGAATCTGATGCGCTACTGTTGGAGAATTCCCTCATAAAGAAATTTCAGCCACGTTACAATATTCTACTTAAGGATGATAAAACATATCCCTGGATTGTTGTTACCCAGGAAGAGTTTCCTCGAGTTTTTATAACAAGAAGGCAAGGAGTAGAAGGCTGGCGTTACTTCGGGCCATACACTTCTGCTTTTAATTTACGAGGATTGCTCGAACTGTTTCGTGGACTGTATAAGGTGAGAACGTGTAAACTTGCTTTGACAGAGCCTACCATAAGTGCAGGTAATTATAAGGTTTGTCTTGAATATCATTTAGGTAATTGTCTCGCTCCTTGTGTGGGATTGCAAAGTAAACAGAGTTATTCTGAAAGTATAAGTCAAATAATATCAATACTTAAAGGTAATACGTCTGAAGTTGTTAAGGAGATGAAGCGAAGGATGAACGAAGCTTCGCAGGAGATGAGATATGAAATTGCACAGCATTATAAACTTCGTTTGGAGAACTTGTCTGAGTGGCAGGTGAAGTCCACGGTTGTAAGTTCTGCACTTTCAAATCTGGATGTGTTTTTTGTTTTTCAGGAATCCTCTTTTGCTATTGCCAGTTTTTTTCGTGTTGTGAATGGAAGTGTTGTTCAGTCACAAACATTTGAGTTGAAATCCAACCTTGATGAAACGAAGGAGGACCTTCTTGCTTTTCTGCTCGAAGAGATCCTCCTTCGTTATAAGTTTTTAAGCAGGGAGGTTGTCGTTCCTTTTATGCCCTCGAGCACCGACTTTCCAGGCATAAAATTGGTTATTCCTCACAAGGGAGATAAGAAACTTTTGCTTGATCTTGCCGAGAAGAACTGTAAGGAACATTACGCCACTAAGTTGAAAATGCTAGATCGTGTTGATCCTGGACGTAGGACAGAAATTCTTCTGGAAAGAATTCAGCAAAGCTTACACCTTCCAACCCCCCCTCACCATGTAGAATGCTTTGATAACTCAAATTTGCAAGGAACCAATCCGGTGGCATCTTGTGTTGTTTTTAGAGATGGAAAACCATCGAAGAGAGAGTATCGACATTATAATGTAAAAACGGTAGTGGGAGCAAATGATTTTGCTTCAATGCAGGAGATTGTTCAGCGTAGATACAGCCGTTTATTGATGGAGCAGGAGCCTCTTCCTGATTTGGTTGTAATTGATGGTGGAAAGGGACAACTTTCTGCTGCCTACACAAGCCTTCAAAATCTCGGACTGGAATCTCAAATTCCTATATTAGGCCTAGCAAAGCGACTGGAGGAAATCTATGTGCCCTTTGATTCAACGCCATTGTATCTCGATAAAAACTCAGAAGCTCTTCGACTACTGATGCAGATCCGTGATGAGGCCCATCGATTCGGGATTACCTTTCACCGAAAAAAACGAAGTGGTAAGTTTCTTCAGAGCGAGCTTGATGCAATTAGTGGAGTTGGCGAAAAAAGTCGACAAGCTCTTTTAACGAATTTTGAGTCCGTTGCTAAAATTAAATCCTTGTCACTAGAAGAACTTTCTCGCGTTGTTAATAAGTCAATAGCGTTGAAAATTTATACCTACTTTCATAAATAGTAAATTTATTTATTTGTTATAATATCCATTTAATCAATTACATATGCTATTTTTTCTCGCTTTTAACTTCCTGTAATTTCGCTAAAAATTATGCACCTTATCAGTAGGCCACAATAATTGATTCTTGGGAAGATATCACACCTCCAATTTTCATGTTATCTTTGCGCGATAATTGCTTTAGAATAGTTGTATGAAAATTGGCCATCAGCAGTCGGATTCTACCATTGTTAAAACACACGTTCAGGATTCTATTTTGCATGTAGTTCCTGCCGATAGCGCTAGAACGCTGAAGATGGCTCAGACGACAGATTCTGCAACTCAAGCACCTCCGCCTATTGTAAAGAAATCTGTAACCAGCGGTGTTGTACCCACCAAGACGATTTCAGCTGTTAAAGAACCTGCCGATACAACCTTCTTTTTGCCTTCCCTTGCTACCTACAATGGTATTAATGCTCATTCGGTTCTGCTGGTTGATTCTAATCTTGTTTCACGATATAATGAACCTGCCTTTTCATCGCGCAGTGATTGTTATAATTACGGTCCATACAGCCAGGAGGTCTTTGTAGAGCAGAAACCAACGTTTCACAATAGCGGTAACGCTAAGCCACTGGAAGAGGCAAGCATCCATTCGGGTTGGTTTTTTTCTGTAATATTTCTGTTAGTTGTTGGTTTTACTTCCTTTAGATTATTCTATGGTAAATTTTTCTCGCTGATTCTGGCTGGAGTATTCAATTCGCGTGAGGCAGAAAGATTTTATTCAAGCAAAACAAATCAATTCCCACAAATTAAAATAATTACATACAGCATTCTTATTCTAGGAATTGGAGTGCTTGCATTTAATTTTCTTAACCTACATAATCCAACCTTTTCTGCCACCTTTAGTTCGCTGGGATATTTGGTTGCAATAACCGCGGTATACATGTTCTACCGTAATATTGTGGGATCTCTTATTCGTGTTATTAGTGATGAGCAGGAATATTTTCAGCTTCACGACTACAATCTTTTTATCTATAATTTCGTAATAACGCTGATTGTTATTTTATCCGGCTTTTTTTCAACCTATTTACCGACTGGTGAACAGATGTTTCCCATTATTCTCGGTGTAATAATTTCTTCTATTGTTCTGGTATTCAGAACTATAAGGTCTTTTCGGCTTTTTATTCGGAACAGATTTTCTATTTTCTATTGGATTTTATACTTTTGTGCCCTTGAAGTTTTGCCTTTAGCAGGTCTTTATTTTGGCTTCAAAAGGTTAGTTATTATTGCGTAATCTTTAAATAATACGGCCTTGAAAATCAAAAAGATTTTGGTCTCACAGCCCGAGCCACAGAACGACAAATCCCCCTTTTTAGAGCTAGCGACACGCTACAACTTGAAGATCGATTTTAAACCGTTTATTCAGGTTGAAGGAGTTTCTGCAAAGGAGGTACGTAAGCAGAAGATCGATTTCCTAGCACACACTGCCGCAATTTTTACCAGCAGGACGGCCATTGATCATTTCTTTAGAATAGCAGAGGAGATGAGAGTGACCATTCCTGAGACGATGAAGTATTTCTGTATTTCGGAATCCATCGCTTTTTATCTTCAGAAATATATCGTTTACAGAAAGCGAAAAATATTCTATGGAGATGGAACCTTCAAGGATTTGATGGGCGATATTCTAAAACATCGTGACGAGAAGTTTTTGCTTCCGCTTAGCGATATTCATAAGACAGAAATACCCAAGGCGTTAGACAAGGAAAAGATAAAGTATACAAAGGCAATTTTGTATAAAACAGTTAGCAGCAATCTTTCTGAAATTTCGCTGCTTAACTACGATATTGTTGTCTTTTATAGTCCAAGTGGGATTACCTCTCTTTTTCAAAATTTCCCCGATTTTCAGCAGAATGAATTGAAAATAGCCTCCTTTGGGCCGACTACGGCAAAGGCAGTAAAGGATGCTGGATTAAGACTCGACATTCAGTCTCCTAGTTCGGAGCATCCGTCCATGACAATGGCCCTTGAGCACTTCATTAAGAAGTTTAATAAGGAAAACGGTTCAAAATAGCGGGGGATTAAGTTCCCCCTTTTTTGTAATGAAGTTACATTCCTTATCGAAAAGCGAAAGGTTATCTAGCGAGAAAGCTATTCTGGGGCTTTTCTCGAGCGGGAAGTCGTTGTTTATTTTTCCCGTTCGCCTTGTTTTTATCACCGTAGAGGATAGCTCAATACCATTTCCTGCTCAGGTTGCATTTTCTGTGCCCAAAAAGCGTTTTAAACGGGCCGTTAAGCGCAATCTTCTTAAGAGGAGAATGCGGGAAGCGTATCGGTTGTTTAAACCCACTCTTTACGAAGAATTGGGCCAATTGAACAAAAAGGTAACATTTATGCTTATATACTCCGGTTCCGAGGAATTAAGCTTTCAAGTTATATCCTCGTCTATCCAATACCTGTTGGAGGATATGGTAAAAAGGCTGAAAAATGAAAAAAATATTGACAACCATTCTGATTCTACCCATTAGGTTCTATCAACTTGTTATTTCCCCCTATTTGCCACCATCATGTCGGTATACCCCCACGTGCTCGGCTTATTCAATTGAGGCGTTGCGTAAGCATGGTCCAATAAAGGGATTGTGGTTGTCTTTGAAAAGAATTGTTTCGTGTAATCCATGGGGTGGTCATGGTTATGATCCTGTTCCTTAGTTGCTTGTTAATAGCTCATACACGCCAGAGCTACAATTTGGCCGTTAATGTTTGTCTGAATTGTAGTCTTGGTAAGATTCTTGCATAGCGTTCTCACATTAGATGAATTTAATAACACTTTCTGATGAAACGATTGAAAAAACTCCTCATCGCGAGCTCCATCGCCATTGTTGCAGGACTTACACTGTTTGGAACTGTAGCGTTTACCTCTGATGATTTCAAGGTCTCTAAAAGCTTGGATATCTTTTTTAGTCTCTTTCGGGAGTTGGATATCTTTTATGTTGACAATATTGATCCGGAAAAGCTTGTTACGACAGGCATAAACGCCATGCTTGAATCCCTCGATCCGTATACCGAATACATCCCTGAATCGGAGAGTGCCGATTTTGATTTTCTTACAACGGGGAAATATGGGGGAATCGGTGCTCTTATTCGGAAAAAAGGGAGTGAAGCACAAATCATGGAAATCTATCAGGGGTCACCTGCCCAAAAATCAGGTATTAAGGTTGGTGACGTAATTACAAAAATCGACGGCGTTCCAGTTGGGAATATGGATATTACAAAGGTCAGCAGTCACCTTAAGGGAGATCCGGGATCTGTTGTTAAGCTGGAGATGCGCGATTATTATTCCGACTCTATTTACACCAAGGATGTTGTTCGTGAAAGAATTAAGATGCCCAGCGTGCCCTATTATGGAATGGTTCACCCCGGGGTTGGCTATGCCCGTTTATCTAGTTTTACGATTGGATGCTCGGACGAATTAAGATCCGCTATCCTAGATTTGCGCAGTAAAGGTGCTCAGAAATTAATTCTTGACCTTCGTGGAAATCCAGGCGGAATTCTTGATGAGGCGGTGAAAATCGTTAATTTCTTTGTTCCCAAAAACCAGCTTGTTGTTTATACACATGGTAAGGCTACACAGTTTGATACAAAGTATATTACTAGCGATGCTCCCATCGACACCTTAATGCCGCTTGTGTTGTTAGTGAACAGCAGCAGTGCCTCTGCAAGTGAAATTGTGTCTGGTTCTCTTCAAGATCTCGATCGTGCCGTTATTGTTGGAACACGAACATTTGGAAAAGGACTTGTTCAAACAACTCGTAAAATTAGCTATGGCGGTCAGCTTAAGGTTACAACGGCTAAGTATTATATTCCAAGTGGAAGATGTATACAGGCCATAGATTATTCTCACCGAAATCCCGATGGTAGTGTTGGGCATATTCCGGACTCCTTGATACGCGCATTTAAAACGAGAGATGGGAGAGTGGTATATGACGGAGGTGGAATTTCGCCCGATGTTAAGTTAAGTTCCGATACTTTGAGCCGTATTTGTGTTAAGGCCTATTCGGAAAACAGATTTTTCGACTTTGCCAATCTTTACTATCGCTCGCATCCATCAATTCCTGCACCGAAGGATTTTGTTGTAAACGATACTTTGATTAGCGGATTTATTCAGTATTTGGTAAAAAGTGGGTTTACCTATAAAACGGAAGAGGAAGCCTTGCTTGATAGGCTTGACTCATTGGTGAAAAATGAGAAGAATGGAGCAGTGCTGCAGAGCAAGGTTCTGGATATTCGTAATGATGTTTCACGTGGAATACCCCAGCTGGTAATGAAAAATCGTGATGACTTTGCATACTTTTTAACCGATGAAATTGTTCGTAGATACTACTATCAAGCGGGTACCTATCCTGCAATCTTTAAGTATGATAGCCAGCTATCCAAATCCATTACCCTTATTAATAATGCCGAAGAATACAAGAAGTTGTTGAACAAGTAAAATAATTTTCAGGAAGGAAAAAAGGCGACGAACACAGTGTGTTCGTCGCCTTTTTTAATTTAATGCTCACATGCTTATTTTTTAAGCACAATGCGAAATGTTGTACCTCTTGATGAATCAGAATTGAGAACAAAAATTTTGCCCTTATGATAGTCTTCGATAATTCTTTTTGATAGCGAAAGTCCCAAACCCCATCCTCTGGTTTTCGTTGTAAAGCCTGGCTTAAATATTGTTTTTGCAAGATTTTTTGGAACACCTTTACCTTGGTCGCTTATATCTACATAGGCTACCTGAATATCGTCACGTACTCTGAATGTAATTGTACCCTTGCCGTGCATCGCATCAATAGCATTTTTCACAAGATTTTCGATTACCCATTCAAAGAGAGAGTCATTTATGTTTATAAATATCTCATCATTAGTGTTATACTCTTTTATAAATGTAATATTACTTGATATTCTTTTATCTAGGTAGTTGATAATTTGATTGATTTGCTCAATGAGGTTTACGGGTTTAAGTGAAGGGGTGGAACCAATTTTGGAAAACCGGTCAGTTATTTTTTCTAACCGATGAATGTCTTTTTCAAGTTCGGCCAAGTATGTTGATGGAATGTTCTGATTTTTAAGAACTTCTATCCATGCAAGCAGCGAGGACGTTGGTGTTCCCAGTTGATGTGCCGTTTCTTTTGCCATTCCAACCCAAACAAGGTTTTGTTCTGAATTACGAATGGACGAGAAGGCAATGTAGGCAGCCAAAATAAATAACATTAAGACAGACATCTGAACGATGGGAAAGTAATAGAGTTTTTTGAGGATGTATGAATCTTCGTAAAAAACCAGATTTGTTTCGTTGTTCGGAAGCGTAACAATAATTGGCTTGTGATTTTTCTCCATCGACTCCAGTAGTCGTTCTATGCGCTGTGGTGTGGAAAGTTTAACGGAATCAATATTTCTAAATGCCACAATTTCCCGCTTCTGAGTTGTAAGAACAACCGGGACCGTATTGTTTTCTTCCAGAACTCTGAAAACAAAGGAATAGTCTTTGTTTTCATCCTCTTGCTGTTTTGCAAGCTCTTCTGTTGCTGCAGCCCAAAGGTCAATTTTCTTTTTTTCTTCAGCGGCTAAGCTGTGAACGAGATCTCGGGTAACCCATAGCGAAGATATGGCAATGACTGTGAGAATAAAGAGTATCAGGATTTTTATCCGGAACTTTTTGCTGTAAAACTTTATCATAGGCCATTAATCGTTTTGAAAAGCAATAACGAAAATATATACATCATAGTATTGGTCGGCTGAAATTAGTTCCAGTCAATTTTAAATCCTGAGTTTTTCTTTAGCGGGGTAATTTGTGAAGAATCCTTTACCGTACGAGGTATAGAATCTGTTAACTCCTCTTTGATTACAAAGTTACTCCCCTTCTTTTTCATTGCCTGCTGATTGGTAGCGGGGGAATTATCAGAACGAAAAATCTTCTTGAGATTGCTTCCTTCTTTTTTGAGCTTTTCGCTTAACGACTCGATGGCCATTTCTTTATCGTAGATGAACTTATAGCTTTCTGGTGTGCCAAATAGCCTTAAGTAAAGAGAACCACCACCTGTTTCCTTTTGCTCAACAATTCCAAGATCCGGCCTAAAAGTGGAGGATTGCTTTTTTTTGTGCCATAGCACATCACCAAGCTTGAGTTGAAGGCGATAATCAAAATCTCCTTTGAGATGATGTGCTCCGGATAGGCTAAGGTTTAACACGTTGTTTTCCACTAACATTTTTGGGATGGTAATTACTCCATTTTCAATTCGAATGGAGTTTTGTAGCTTTTGAAATTTTATGGTTTCTAGGTCCTTTAGGGTTATGAATTTGGCTAACCGCTTTAACGGTTCGAAATGTTTGAGTATTCCATTCTCAACTATAATGTTTGATATACAGCGAAGGCTATCGTTAAGCAAGCTGTTGTTTTGCATCTCTCCAAGCAACTGAAAGTCAGCTGTTATTTTTCCTGAGATGTTTTCGGAAGTAATTGTTTTTTGATCAAAGTTGTTGAAGGAATGGAAGAGGCTATCAATGTCCATTTTGTCAATCTTTCCCATAATTGACAATGCATCTCCACCAACCCTAGGTTGATTCTTAAGGGTAAAGTGAATTTGTCCACCGAAGGAGTGTAAGGAGGCGTTTTCAATGGAGAACACCTTTTGTGGAATGTAGGTGATTGTTCCCTGAGCACTATTCCCCGCAAGGTTGTGGAGAATTATGTTGTCTGCAAGAAAGTCCAGCTTAATTTCTCCAATCTTAATGGGCGTTCCTAGGGTATCTTCCGCAGAAGTATCGTTTTTTGAGTCCTGATTAATTCCCCAGGAAGGAAGGTCGAGATTAAGTAGAGGGCTTTTCACTTTTCCATAGATCTCCATCTGTGCGCGGTTTTGAGATGAGAGAAATGTTTGTTTCCAGTGAGGTATTATTCCATCGAGGTGTAGCTGTCCAAGGTCACCATCGATGTTTATGTTTTTAAACGACAGCGAATCTCCTATTTCTAAAGCACCGGTAATATCTTTCAGGTTGAAATGGCTAAGACTCACGTTTACTCGATCAAGAACAATCGAGCCATTCATAGAAATATTTGATAATATGATATTGTTAATTAAAAAGTTACTTGATACTATTGCAGCTGAAAAGTTAATATTATTACCGGTTATTTTGGGCGAATTAATCATTAGCACCCTTGCCAGCACGTCTGGGGTGATATTTCCTTGCGAGGAGAGGTTGAGCGTTCTCGCCTGAGGCAAAAAGGTAAACTTTCCTGTAATCGTCTTGTCGTTAAGGTCAAATTTCAGATTGCTGCAATCAATTTTTTGGGGATGGATCACGTTTTGTTTTATACTTCCACCAATAGTAGCGCTAAACCCAGCATTGTCAATCTCGAGGTCGTTGCCGATACGAAAACGACCATTGTCCATTGTTGAGTTAACTTCGAATTGAATATCGGTAAGGTTCGGTCCTACAATCTTTCCATGGAGCATTAACCGGTGCTGGCCCAACGACACAATATTGAGCGTTTTTAGGCCCAAAATACGTTGGAGATATTCGGGCTCAATTTTGTTAGAGGAGAATTGGAACCATCCATCATTCCTATTCTTTTTACTATGAAGCACTATCGACCCGAGAGCATATATATTCGGAGTTTTAAGGGATATTTTGCTTAGCGATAAGGTTTGTCCGTATACGCATTCACCCGAAAGGCTTATATCTGCATGGTTATTAATTGCATGGTCAAGCATATTGTTATCAACAATACAACGGTTTAGGCTTATGTATGCCTCCCCTCGTACTTTATCGCGAAGTAGATCCCCTCTAAAGGTTAACTTTTCAACGCTTATAATATTTTTTGTTTCGTCTCCTTTTTTCCAATAGCGGAGAGCAAGGTCTTTGATGGTTACACTCCTTATGCTAAATGGTGTGACATCGTTGTTTTTCTGCAATTTGTTTTTCCAAAACGTTATGTGCGGAGCAGAGCCATTGGCCTCTAAGATGTATGCTGCCGATGCATTTTTGATGTCAATACTTCGTATTTGAACTTTTCCCTTAAGGAGCGAGAGCATATTAATGTTGAGGTAAAATTTCTTTACACTCAGAAGTGTATCGTGCGAACTCTTATCAGGATAGTAGGCTACAACTTCGCTGAGAATTGCTGAGGCATTGGGAAAGTTTTCAATCAACGAAAATTTAACACTGCCAACCTTAACGGGTATGGCAACGTCGTTCATAATGTCGTTTGCGACCCAGGCTATTACCTTTTGCTGAAAAGCCGCCCCAAGTACTATTAGCCCGATTACAATGGCAATAATAGCAGGAATAACCCACCGAATGATAGTTCGAACCACCCTCCAAGAAGCAAAAGGTAGCGTCTTTACTGAAAACTTTGCTTTTTCATTCATTGGACTGTAAAAGTTATTATCTTGCAAGTTGTGTAATTACTCATATGAAAATCGTCACAAAGCTTCTTTTTTACACCGTCATCTGCACCTCTTTATTGAGTGTCGAAAAAGTATTTTCTGCAGGACCCACCAGAGGAATTGACTCACTTTACATGCAGCTTTCACTTTCATCAAACGACGACAGTGCAAAGGTGCAACTTCTTCTTAACATAGCAGAAAAACTTATTAAGGCACCGCAGCAAATTGACGATGCTCGTCCATATTTGCAAGAGGCACTTGCAATTGCAGAAAAAACTAATAACCCGGTTTTAACATCATATGCCTATGATATGCTGGGGGTGTACTATCGTGATATTTCGCATTACGATGTTGCCTTGGACAACCATAATAAAGCCTTAGAAATTGCAGAACGCCTTCAGAACAAGCATTTGTTGGCTAAGGTTTATAATAACATCGGCGTTGTGTACCGACGCATGGACGAATTTTCGTTAGCTGCATTTTACCATCATAAAGCGCTTAACTATGCAGAGGAAATCGGAGATCAGTATAGCATTTCCGTATCGCTAAATAGCTTGGGAAATATTTATAACCTTAATAAGAACTATGAAAATGCGCTGGAAATGTTCGTTCGCGCATTGAAAATTTCTAAGAGCCAAAATAACGAGCGAGGCATCGCGATAAATCTGAATAATATAGGAGAGGTATATGAGTATAAGGGGGATCAGAAAACAGCACGATCTTACTACCTCGAATCGTTAAAGATGAACCAAGCAATCAATAGCTTGAAGGGAATTGCTATATGCTATAATGGCGTTGGAAATACATACTTTAACACAGGAGACAACATTACCGCCCTTGACTACTATCAAAAAGCACTTTCAATTGATAAGCTATTAAGCGACAAGAAATTTATTGCCAACAGCTATATAAACATTGGAAAGGCAAAGCTTGAGTTGGGGTACTACGATCAGGCGTATCTTTCTCTTACAGCAGGGCAGAAGGTTGCCAAGGGAATAGGAGCAAAATGGGAGCTGCAGCAGGTCTATCAGTTTTTATCTATGCTTGAAGAAAAGAGAAATAATCCAGCAAAAGCGCTTGCTTATTTCCATACCGCCATGTTTTATAAGGATTCGATACTAAATGAAAAGGCGCAGCGCAGCATTACTCTACTCCAAACGCTTTATAAAACAGAGAGGGCGGAAAAAGAGAACCAACTTTTACGCAAGAATCAGGAAATTCAGGATAAGGAGATAAAGCAGCAGCGTGTGCTTACCATTAGTCTTATTGTTGGAATTATCATGGCCTTCCTTCTTGTTTCCCTTATTTATAATGCATTTCGTATTAAACGGCGTGCGGCAATAAAGCTACAGGTTCAGAAGCATGAGATAGAGGAAATTAATGTAGAGCTGAGCATGCAAAAGGAGGAGATTCTTACACAGAAGGAGGAGATAGAAAAACAACGAAACAGCATTAGCCAGAAGAATAAACACCTCGAAGATGCGTATCGAATAATTGAGGACTATATCAACAAAATTACAGATAGTATTAAATATGCTGAGCAGATTCAAAAAGCGATTCTACCTCCAGCAAAAGTGGTTCATGGTTTATTTGAACGATCGTTTATATACTATAAGCCCAAGGATATTGTATCTGGCGATTTCTACTGGTTTGGCAAACGCGATAATAAAATTCTCTTCGCCGTTGCGGATTGTACAGGGCACGGTGTCCCCGGTGCCTTTATGAGTATCGTTGGCTACGATCTCATAAACAGAGCCGTAAATGAAAATGGGATTACCCGGCCTTCAGATATTTTGGAATACCTGAACGACCAAATTAGGATCTCCCTGAGAAAGGAGGAGGAGGACCTTGTTCTAAAAGATGGAATGGATATAGCATTCTGCTCTTTGGATACAACCACCCTTTTACTTGAATATAGTGGAGCCTTATGTCCGTTGGTTTACATAAGTGAGGGGAAAGCGCACGAAATAAAACCTGATTCCAGCTCCATTGGCATATCCATAAGAAAGCTGAACCGAAACTTTACTAACCACGAAGTTCAGCTAAAACCCAACGATAATATTTACCTTTTCTCCGACGGTTTTATAGACCAATTTGGCGGTGCTCACCGAAAAAAATTCATGCGCCAAAATTTTATTAACACCCTTTTAGATATTAGCAATTCGGAGGTTTACGATCAGCCCTCCCTGCTTGAAGACGTTTTTGTTAGGTGGAAGGGCGGCAATGAGCAGATTGATGACATACTGGTGGTTGGCATAAAGCTTTAGGCATGTATCGTTTTTGTTTATCTCTCCTACTTGTTTTTTTTGAGATGGCCGGGTATTCTCAAACTCTCTTTAAGCCGGAACCTGATTTTAAATTTCTTGTTTTTTCTGCTTGTGAAACTAGTGATTCTACTCTTTGGTTTGCAACTGGCGATGGTTATGGCTCGGGTGTGGTTGCGATGAAAAAAGGGAGTGCTTTGAAGGTTTTCTCTCCCGATGATGGTCTTCCCGATGCTACCTACCAGAGAATTATTGCTTCAGCGGACGGATCTGTTTGGGCCGGAGGAATATCTTCTCAGGAATCGAACACCATTGTTCTTGCCAATTTTAAACACTCAAAATGGACATCATGGGTAATTAAAAATTACTCCGCGTTTCCTGTCGTAAACAAGATATGCGAGCTGCCAGATGGAACGATTTGGGTGGCAACTTTTGGTGGGATATTGGAAAAGACAGACACTTCGTGGCACGCTATTGGTCAAGATTCTGGCCTTCTCGATATGAGAATCAACGATATTATTGTTGATCGAAGTAATAGAATTTGGGTTGCTACTGAAGCCGGAATATGTCAGTTCTTCGATGGAAGGTTTCATGGCTTTGAAGATGCCTACATAATACCCGCCGCAACCACTCTTTATGAGGATACACGCAATTATATTTGGGCTGGTGGAAAATTTGGAAATGAGGGCATTAGTGTATTTGATGGAATAAAGTGGCATACCTATACAATGAATGATGGCTTGGTTGATAATTGTGTTGGCGCAATTGTTGAAGACAACCTTGGTAGAATGTGGTTTGGTGGATATTATGATGGTATGTCGGGGGGTATAACCATGTTAAATAATGGTCAATTCCATGTTTTTGCCTTCCCCGAACTGGGAAAACATTCGGTAGACTGTTTACTTGCTGATAACATTGGCGGTATTTGGTGTGGTGGTAGCCTAAAAGAACGAAGTAGGTTAGGACTATCCTATTATAGACGAGGGAAGTGGCATAAGTTTGGACAGAAAGAAGGGATTGGGAACGATAGGATATTTTATCTTTTTGAGGATTATAACAACACATTGTGGGTTTCAACCATAAATGGAGTATTTACTGGAAATATCGTTGCCATTGCCCAAACGCTTGATCACTAACAGTGAGTGCTAGCATTATTATACTGATTAATTGTGAAAGCGTGAAAGACAGGCAACCATAAGCAATTCAAAGGCAAAACGGGTTCTCCGCAATAAAGAACACGGAAAGTGGTAAAATATATTTAAAGTGGTAGATGATATAGTATTAATTATTTGCTGTGAATAAATGGAATATAAATTTTTTGTAGTATACTAAGAAAGTTTTATGCCCAACCAGACTGTAAGAAATTTACTTTTCATGCTAAACTTACGTATTGTGCATTACATCTATTCCAATTATTGCTATCATTACGAGCAAGCCGAAGGGCGTTTCTTTTTTCGGGTAAATGCCATCTTGCTTTTGGGTACACGTCGTTTGTGGATGGCTATGGAAAGGAGGGTTGAGCATGGATAATTCTCCCAAGAGATTGTTACTTAGTTTTGTTATACCATTTTTATTGGTTTTCTCGTTCTTGTTTCTTTTTTTGCTGGAAGACAATGGCTTTTTAATTGGGTACCGCTATGGCATTTTTCCCCGAGAATTAAATGGAGCTATTGGCATTGTAACGGCGCCGTTTGTGCATGCAAGTTGGGGACACCTTCTCTCCAACAGCATTTCATTTTTTGTATTGCTCACCGCGGTATTTTATTTCTATAGGGACCTCGGCATTCTCGTTTTGGTTAGCTGTTGGCTCGGAGGAGGTGCTTTGACGTGGTTTTTAGGGCGCGGTGCATACCATGTTGGCGCTTCTGGCGTTGTATATGGGCTGGCATCCTTTCTTTTCTTTAGCGGATTGATACGTCAGAATATACGACTACTCGCGGTTTCTCTAATAGTGGTGTTTGAGTACGGTGGAATGGTGTGGGGACTACTTCCTTCATTTCCAAAGATATCATGGGAAAGTCATTTGTTTGGCGGTGTTGTTGGATTTGTTTTAGCCTTTATTTTGCGTAATAAGGGGCCAGAATTTCCAAAGAATGTTTGGCTTGACGAAATTGACGAGGGGTATGATGACGAAAGCGAACAGCCTGAGTTTAGTGACGAGGAGGAAAAAATTGATGGCGAATGGAAACTAACATGTCAATCGTTCGTAGATACCCTTCGGGTTGACCGTTTTTCTGAAGGAAAATCGAGAGAAATATATTTTTCTTAGGTTACAATCCAATTTTTTATATTTGTCACCACAATAAGGACTTTTTAAACACATTACTATGGCTAAGTACAACGAAACAGAGACAATTTCTGCCAACATCAACTTAATTGGTGGTGGAACTGAAATAACAGGGGACATCAATTCAAACGGTGATATTCGAATAGACGGAATTCTTACCGGAAACATATCGGCAAAAGGGAAGGTTGTTGTGGGAGAGACCGGTAGGATAAAAGGTGAAATTGCATGCAAGAATGCCGATATATCTGGATCCGTTGAGGGGAAAATTTCAGTTATTGAGCTACTTGCTCTGAAGTCCTCAAGCCGTGTTATCGGAGATATTACTACTGGAAAATTTTCTGTTGAGCCAGGTTCTCGGTTTACCGGATATTGCAATATGACAGATACAGACGTTTCCTCGAGTATTTTTACTGGTGAGTTCACCAAGAAGGATAACGACACGCTATAGTTATTGATCTCATAGTTGACAGGTGAATCGCAGGAGATTCACCTGTTTTATATTTGGCACCCCTTTCTACTTAGTTTTGGTTTCCACAAGGTACCCCACAAGGCCTGTTTTTAGGCGTTACTGTAAATTAGCGATATTTGGAGATGAGCAAACGTTTTTTTTCGGGACATGATTACATACTTTTTATGTTCGTTGGGGCAATAGCCCTTGCTGCTGCTGTAATTTTTATATTTATATCACCTCGCTCATATTTCACATTCTTTCCCTTTCTCCTCTTTCTGTTTTCTGCCTATTCTTTCATTAGCCAACGAGTTTTGGACAAGGCAATGAGCGGTCATCCTCGCCTTTTTTTAAATCGGTTTCTCCTTTTCAGCACCCTGAAAATGTTTCTTATGCTCCTGCTTCTTGTGACTTACGTTTTTCTGATAAAAGTTCAAGCGGTGCCATTTCTTATCTCTCTGTCAATTTTGTATTTGGCATTTTTAATTTTTGACATTTTCTTATTACTTCAAAAATCGGAAGCACATACCAAGAAAAAGAGTTAAATTTCGCCCAAAAATTATCGTGGTTGGTTTGAAGAAACTTTTAGGAACACTAACATTCTTGGCTCTTTTCTTGCCTGGGATGTGTCAAGAAAACGGAACTGACTCCACAAAAAAATTCATGCCAGGTGATTTTGTGATGGAGCACATTCAGGATTCTTACCAGTGGCATATTACCGACATTGGTAGTAAAAAGATTACCATTCCGCTACCAATCATGCTTTACTCAAAACAAAGCGGATTTTGGTTTTTTCTTTCATCGCAACTTCATTCGGGAAAATACGGAAGTTTTCATATCAGCGACAAGGGGGTGTACCAAGGAAAGTTGGTTGAATCAGTTGTCGGTGCCGATGGTGCCACCAAAGAGTTGAGACCCCTCGATTTTTCGATTTCAAAAAATGTGGTATCCCTTTTCTTTATTTCGGCGATCATGCTCGTGGTGTTTTTAACCATAGCAAATCGGTATAAAAAGAATCCAGATACAGCACCACATGGGATACAGAATCTTTTCGAGCCAATTATTATCTTCGTGCGCGATGAAATAGCAATTCCTTCAATTGGCGTGGAGCGGTATAGCAAGTTCATGCCCTTTCTGTTAACGGTATTTTTCTTTATTTGGTTTTCCAATCTCTTAGGAATTATACCGGTATTTCCAGGTGGTGCAAACGTAACGGGGAATATTGCGGTAACAATGGTTTTGGCGGTTATAGTTTTTATTATTACAACGGTCAGCACCAACAAGGATTACTGGGTAGAAATTTTCAACAATCCGGAAATTCCTTGGTTTTTAAAATACCCAATTCCACTGATGCCATTAGTTGAGATCACGAGTGTGTTTACAAAGCCAATCATCTTGATGATTCGTTTATTTGCGAATATTTTGGCTGGGCATATGGTGGCAATTGTTTTCTTTTCACTTATCTTCATTTTTGGGCAAATGTCAGCAGTGGCAGGGTACGGTTTTTCTGTTTTCACCATAGCGTTTACCGTATTTATGACCTTGCTGGAGTTGCTTGTTGCTTTTATTCAAGCGTATGTGTTTACAATGCTGTCAGCAATCTATTTTGGTATGGCTAAGGTAGAGTTGAGGCATCACAATAAATAGTTTAACGTAAAAAAATAACGAACATGGTAACATTAGGCATTATTCTTCAGGCAGCCTCTACAGGTATTGGTTTAGCAAAGTTGGGTGGCGCAATTGGCGCTGGTCTTGCTGCTGTTGGTGCAGGTATCGGAATCGGACTAATTGGTGGTTCTGCTCTTGAGGCTATTGCCCGTCAGCCAGAAGCAATTGGAGATATTCGTTCTAACATGATTCTTGGTGCTGCTTTGGTTGAAGGTGTATCTTTCTTCGCCATTATTATTTCGTTTTTAGCGCTCATTCTCTAAACGGTAAAAAAGTCGTAATATGGGACTACTTATACCCGACTTCAGCTTGATTTTTTGGATGGTATTGTCTTTTTCAATAGTCTACTTTATCCTCCAGAAATATGCTTGGCCAAGCGTTCTTCGTGCTCTAACAAGCCGCGAGGAAACCATAAAGCATTCCCTTGATTCGGCTCAAAAGGCAAGGGAAGAGTTTAGTCGGCTACAAAAGGAGGGAAGTCTTGTTTTGACTAACGCCCGCGCTCAGCAGGAAGAGATAATCAAGGAAGCCCGTGTGCTAAAAGAGAGTATTATTGGGGAGGCCCGTTCTGCCGCTCAGGAGGAGACACGCAAGCAGATGGAGCTCGCCAAAATTATGATCCAACAGGAAAAGGAGAGGGCCATGGCTGATTTAAAGCGACAAGCAGCCCTTCTGTCTGTTGATATCGCCGAGCAACTTTTAAAAAAGGAGCTTGCAAACAGCACTGAGCAGGAAAAGTTAATCAACGAGCTGTTGAAAGACATTAAGCTAAGCTGACGAAAATGAACCAAAGTCGTCTTTTTGTAAAATATGCCCGTGCCCTGCATGAGTATTCTGTCGACCAGCATGCAGCCGATGTGGTATATAGCGATATGGTAAACGTTTATGCTGTGCTTAATGTAAGTTCAGAGCTACAGGAGCTATTCAAATCACCGGTTATCTTTCCCTCAAAAAAGGCTGGTTTGGTAGAAAAAATCTTTACCGGGAAGATTTCTCCAACAGCGATGCACTTTTTGACCTTTCTTGTTGCTAAAAAACGAGAGGCCTATCTGAAAGATATATTGACTTCCTACTTCTTGATTTATAGGAAAAATAAAGGAATCGTTAAGGTGGAGTTTTCCTCTGCCGTGGAGATAGCAACCGAAGAGCGTAAAAGTATACTCGACAACTTAAAAAGGGTGTTGGTTGGTACCATAGAAATGGACTTTTTAATAAAACCTGAATTAATTGGTGGTTTTACTCTTGCCATGAATGATATAATGCTGGATGCAAGTATTGCATCCAAGTTGAAGTATCTGAGAAACCGGATACTGGAGGCAAACCATAGTAGTTAATTTAACACAAAAGTGATATGGCCGATATTAAGCCAGGAGAAATAGCCGAGATCCTTAAAATGGAATTAGCCGGGTTGAAGGCAGATAGCCAATTCGAGGAAATTGGAAGAGTGTTGCAGGTGGGTGATGGCATTGCTCGCCTCTATGGGTTGACCAACGTGCGGTCAAATGAGCTCATTGAGTTTGAAAATGGTATCATGGGCATTGTCCTGAACCTGGAGGAAGATAATATTGGTGTTGTGCTTTTAGGCTCATCCGATGAAATCAAGGAGGGCTTTACAGCAAAGGGAACAGGAAGAATTGCCTCCATAAACGTTGGGGAAGGAATGCTTGGCCGAGTAGTAAACACCATCGGTCAGCCAATTGATGGAAAGGGACCTATTTCAGGACAGCTCTACGAGATGCCACTTGAACGTAAAGCTCCTGGTGTTATTTTTCGTCAGCCAGTAAACGAGCCGTTACAAACTGGTTTGATCGCCATTGATGCGATGTTTCCCATTGGCAGAGGTCAACGAGAGCTTATTATTGGGGACCGACAAACAGGAAAAACAACCATTGCTGTTGATGCAATAATAAATCAGCGGCAATACTATGAAAAAGGAGAGCCTGTATTTTGCATATACGTTGCTATTGGGCAGAAGAATAGTACGGTTGTTAATATTGCAAAAACCTTAGAAGAACACGATGCACTAAAGTATACCATAATAGTTGCTGCTCCAGCCTCAGATCCTGCCGCGTTGCAGTTTTATGCCCCATTTGCAGGTGCTGCAATTGGTGAATTTTTTAGAGATACGGGAAGGCATGCCCTAGTTGTGTACGATGACTTATCCAAGCAGGCCGTTGCATACCGTGAAGTTTCGTTGCTACTTCGTAGACCGCCCGGACGTGAGGCATACCCTGGTGATATTTTCTATCTCCATAGCCGCCTTCTTGAGCGCTCAGCAAAGATTATAAAATCCGACACCATTGCTCGGCAAATGAACGATTTGCCAGAAATACTTCAACCAATGGTTAAAGGAGGCGGATCGCTTACCGCCCTCCCCATTATTGAGACACAAGCTGGTGACGTATCGGCCTATATTCCGACCAATGTAATATCCATTACTGACGGACAGATTTTTCTGGAGTCAAATCTTTTTAATGCTGGAATTCGACCGGCTATTAACGTCGGGATTTCCGTATCGCGCGTTGGGGGAAATGCTCAGCTTAAGTCGATGAAAAAAATTGCGGGGACGCTAAAGCTCGATCAGGCACAATATCGCGAGTTGGAAGCCTTTTCGAAGTTTGGTAGCGACCTAGACCCCGGTACAAAAGCAATTCTGGATAAGGGCGCCAAGAACGTTGAAATTCTTAAGCAAGGACTTCACGCCACAATGCCCGTTGGGAAGCAAATAGCCATTATTTTTTGTGGAACCAGAGGCCTACTGAAGGATGTGCCAGCAGAAAAGGTCAAAGAGTTTGAATTGTCACTTTTTGAACTCCTTGAATCAAAATACAAGGATACTATTCTTCAACCGCTAGAAAGCGGCATAATCAACGACGACCTATCCAAAACGTTGGAAGAGGTTGCTTCGAATGTTGCTAAACGTTTTGCTAAATAATTGAAATAAAATGCCATCTCTTAAAGAGATAAGAAATCGGATTACGTCGGTTACTTCAACAAAGAAGATAACCAGTGCCATGAAAATGGTGTCGGCGGCAAAGCTAAAAAAGGCGCAGGATTCAATATTTAGGATACGGCCATATAGCACAAAGTTGTTCGACATGGTTTCGAACCTTGCTGCCGATAGGGAGATAGGACAGAACATTCCTCTCGGCAAAACACCGCGCACACTTTCGAATGTAACACTGGTTGTTTTTACAGCGAACGGAAGCCTTTGTGGAACCTTTAACGCGAATGCCATAAAATTGGCCGAGAAAACCATGGCCGATTTCACGACAAACCACCCTGGGGCAACCGTAAATCTAATTGTTTTAGGACGTCACGGACACGAGCATTTTGTTAAAAAAGGAATAAATGTTTCTGGACCATACCGGTCACTGGTAGACAAACCTAACCGTGAGGTGTTGTCGGTTTTGGCCGATGGACTTATTTCCTCCTTCTCGGAGAATAGGACTCAACGGGTGGAGCTCATTTATAACAAATTCGTGAGCGCTGGAGTCCAGCAACCTTACCGGGAGCAGCTGCTACCTTTTTCTTCAAAGCAGAGGGAGAGTGCCAAGTTTTCGCCCAAGTATATCCTTGAACCTGATACTCTTGGCTTAGTAGAAGAAATTATTCCACAGGCAATAAAGGTTAAGCTTTTTAGCGCCCTGCTAGAGTCGGTGGCCTCTGAACATGGCGCAAGAACAACGGCAATGCATATTGCTACTGAAAATGCAAGTGAACTTATAAAACAACTTAGTTTGCAATACAATAAGGCTCGTCAGGCTGCTATTACAAATGAAATATCTGAAATAACTACTGGCGCAGAAGCCCTAAAGAGTTAGCCATTTGTCGGTAATGTTAATAAAAGAGCTCCTGAATTCTTACTCCGGAGCTCTTTTATTATTTGTAAATAATCAATTAGTAGTTTAATCGTTGGGCACGTGCTTACTTAGCGGCTTTGCCTCGTATGGTATCGGCTTTACCGTGAAAATATCTTCGGAAACATTGATAATGTAATCAGCCAACTTCTCACTCTCAGAGAAAAGGTCGTTATATATTACTCCAGCAAGATATTTGTATTTGCTATTTTCCACGTTTTTTATGTGCTCTTCCCTCAGCATGTTCCTGAGTTGATTAATTTGTTCCTCAATACTATTTGCCTTCTCGAGTGATATTTTTCCGTAGCCCATTTCAAGATTTTCAAGCATTGCCATAAAGGCATCGTCAACAAGCTCGAACATACTATTGATGTTGTCGCGCAACTCCTGCTGAAACCAAATGTTGTTTTGTCTTTTTCTGTCAAGTGTTTTGGCAAGGTTGTATGCTGAATCTGCGATGCTTTCCATGTTGCTTATTACCTTAAGCATTGCGTGCACGCGCTTGGATCCCTCTTCGCTTAAGTCACCTTCGGCAACCTGCGTAAGGTACGTGGCAATTTCTAACTCAACCCGATCACTTATCTCTTCATACTTGACTATCCGATTAAATATCTGTTCGAAGTTTTTACCATTTGTCTCTTTAAACAATTCTCTTACAAAGGAGAACATCTTGTTGGTTCTTCTCGCATAGGTGATGATTTCCTTCTTGGCTTGAAGGAGAGAAAGTTCAGAGGTGGATAGCAGTCCAATCTCAATGTGTTTAAGTCGAAAATTCTCCTCCTCGTCCTCTTTTATAGGAACCATTTTGGTAACAACTTTAACAATTAGGGCTGTAAAGTTGACCAATAGCAGCGTATTTGTGATGTTAAAAATGGAGTGAAATAGAGAGAGTGAAATTGGAATTGATGCTACAGATATAAAAGGTGAATCTGCTCCTGTTGAAACGATTATGAGATTAATTAGCTTTAAGAACGGGTGGAAAGCGGCTAGCATCCACACAACCCCAAATACGTTGAATATAAAGTGGGACCTTGCAGCACGCTTTGCCGAAACATTGGCAACCATGGCGGCAATATTCGCCGTTATTGTTGTGCCGATGTTTTCGCCGAGCACCATGGCTGCGGCACTTTCAAACGAAATCCATCCGTTGGAGCACATTACCAGTGTTAGCGCCATGGTTGCGCTGGATGACTGAATAACAATTGTAAGTATTGTTCCAATGGAAACGAAAATTATGGTTGAGAGTAATCCGAGATCGGTGTAATTTTTTATAAACTCAAGAACATGTGGGTTATCGTTAATGTTGGGAACAGAGTCTTTTAAGTAGCCTAGACCAATAAAGAGCAGTGCAAAACCCGCGATGAGTTCGCCGGTGAATTTGTAGCGATGAACTTTTGAAAAAAGAAGGGGAAAGCTAATGCCAATAAGCGGTAATGCGATGTGGCTGATATCTATCTGAAAACCAAGAATTGAAATAATCCAGGCCGTGACAGTTGTCCCAATGTTTGCTCCCATAATTACACCTACCGATTGCGTGAGAGACATCAGACCAGCATTAACAAAGCTTACAACCATAACCGTTGTTGCGGACGAGGATTGTATAACCGCAGTAACCATTACCCCTGTAAGTATTCGGGTTGCCTTGTTGGTTGTCATTGCGGCAAGAATGCTCCGCATTTTATCGCCTGCAACTTTTTGCAAGGATTCACTCATGAGCTTCATTCCAAATAGGAATAAGCCCAGCGAGCCAACAAGTGTTAAAAAACTAAAAAAAGCATTGCTCATTATTCTACATTTTCAATTGAAGCAGACAAATGTAAGACAAATTGTTGCAAGGTAAAAGCACAATTTCCTGTGCCGGATTCCGTGGGCACTTTTTTGAACGGTAACAATTTGACCCCAAAGTTTTTTTGTTACTTTGCTATATTTGTCGTCTGTTTGCACAATAGTTATTCAAATATAAACGGTACTGCTAATGTTTCGAATTATTGCTAGGTTGATCCTGAAAAACCGACCAGTTGTTATTGTTATTATTTCTCTGGTTACGCTGGTGATGGGTTATAAGGCAACCCAGCTAAAAATGCTTTATGAGCCGGCGTCTCTTCTTCCTGCTGACGATAGTGTTCAGGTAACCTATGATCGTTTTGCCAAGAAGTTTGGTGCTGGAGGTAATGCAATTTTTATTGGGGTTTCCGACACCTCTTTTTTTTCATACCGGCATTATTCTAATTGGCATGGCTTGCAGCAATCTTTAAAGGCGATTCATGGTGTTAAGGATGCATTTTCAATTTACGATATTTATACGCTTAAGAAAAATACAGAGCTAAAAAAGTTTGAGTTGGCAAAAATTGCCTCGACCGGAATAGATAGCCAGCAGCAGCTCGATAGCGTAAAACAGGAAATACTCTCACTCCCTTTCTATAAAGGATTTCTTTACAATGATACCACTTCGACATATATCATGGTGGTAACCCTAGATAAGGAGACTCTGCAGAGCGCGAAACGCGTTGCTCTACTCGATGAGATAATGGGGGAGATAAACAATTTTGAAAGACAATCAGGTGTTGCAACCCATGTTTCGGGCTTACCTTACATAAGAATTACCATGGCCGAAATGGTGAAATCCGAAATGTTTTTCTTTATTTTCCTTGCCATTGCGGTTACAGCTCTTATCCTTTTTCTCTTTTTTCGATCATTTAAGGTTGTCCTATTTTCTCTTGTAGTAGTTGGTGTTTCTGTGATTTGGGCAATGGGCACCTTGGCCTTTTTTGGATATCCGGTAACAATTCTTACGGCCGTAATTCCACCATTGATAATTGTGATAGGGATTCCCAACTGCGTTTTTTTGCTTAATAAATACCATCAGGAATATCGATATCATGGAAATAAAATAAAGGCCCTTCAGCGCGTTATTCAAAAAACGGGTAGTGCGGCTTTTATGACAAACTTAACCACCGCTGCGGGGTTTGGAACATTTGTTATTGCCGGAACCGAAATATTGCGCGAGTTTGGACTTGTTGCCTCTGTAAATATTCTTGGCGTTTTTATTGTTTCCATTACCCTCATTCCTGTAATTTTTAGCTTTCTTCCACCTCCCACCGACAAGCACCTTAAGCATCTTGAAAATAGATACATGCGAAGGGTTACAAAGTTTATCGTCGACATTACCTTCTACCATCGTAAGGTTGTTTTTGGGATAGCTGCTTTTTTGATATTAGTTGGTGCTGTTGGGCTATCAATGGTAAAGAGCAATGGTTACATGGTTGATGATGTTCCACATAATCATAAAGTTTACCGTGATTTAAAGTATTTTGAATCAAACTTTTCTGGACTAATGCCCTTCGAAATACTCATTGATGCTCAACGACCAAAAGGGCTTATGCAGTATGAAAACCTAAGGCGCATAAATGAACTTCAGAATAAGTTGAAGCGTTACCCCCAGCTCTCAAAGCCCCTTTCAATTGTAGAAGCGGTAAAATTTGCACGGCAAGGTTACTATAACGGACAGGCTTCGGCCTATCGGTTCCCTATTTCCATGGAGGTGGGCTTTATTATGTCATACCTGCCAACGGGTAAGGTGGATAATGCCATTTTTAACAACTTTGTTGACTCTTCCGGTCGCTACGCCCGCATAATGTATAATGTTGCTGACGTTGGGACTCAAAAAATGAATGTGCTTTTAGATAGTATTTCCCAGAACATCCATGAGGTTTATGGAGCCAAGTCCAATTTGGTTTCAATTACCGGTGGTAGTGTTGTTAACGCCAAGGGTAGCGAATACCTTGTCCATAACTTAATCTCAAGTTTGATTCTTGCCGTTTTGCTTATTGCTGTTTTTATGGCCGGAATGTTTCGGTCAACGAAAATGGTATTTTTCGCATTGGTCTCTAACTTAATCCCCTTGCTGCTTACTGCCGCATTTATGGGGTATTGGGGCATATCGCTAAAGCCGTCAACGGTACTTGTTTTTAGTATTGCATTTGGAATATCGGTTGATAATTCCATTCACTTTTTAGCCAAGTACAAGCAGGAGATGGTACTCTCGGGAAACAATATTGGTGAATCGGTGCGATTTGCAATTCGGGAGACTGGCGTTAGCATGCTGTATACCTCCATAATTCTGTTTTTTGGTTTTGGAATATTTGCCGCAAGTAGCTTTGGTGGTACCGTTGCACTGGGTGTGCTAATTTCATTCACGCTGCTTATAGCAATGTTTAGCAATCTTATTGTTTTGCCAACGTTATTGCTTACTTTAGAGAAAATAAGAAGAAATCAGGCATATAGCGATCCTCTTATCTCCATATTTAACGAGGAACTCGACATCGAGCTAAGCGAGCTTAAGATAAAGGACGAGGTTGATAATCAATAAATATTTTGCCGAATGTATTCATTTGAAGATCTACAGGAAATTTCTGAAAAAGGCCTTATGGAGGTGGAGCTTGATCGCGAACCTTCAGAGTTGTTTACGCCTCTTCGATATTTGCTCTCAGCGGGAGGGAAACGCCTTCGACCAATAATTACGTTAATGGCCTGTAATATTTTCAACGACAACGTTCAACGGGCCGTTGAACCAGCCTTAGCGCTTGAACTTTTTCATAATTTTACGCTCATTCATGATGACATAATGGATGGGGCCGACATCCGGCGTGGACAGGAAACCGTTCACCGAAAATGGGATACCAATACGGCAATTCTGTCTGGCGATGCCCTGATGGTTGTTGCGTATGAGATGCTTCAAAAATCCGATAAAAATTATGTGACCAAGCTTCTTCCTGTTTTTAATCGTGTGGCGTTGGAGGTTTGCCAAGGACAGCAGTTGGACATGAATTTCGAAAAGGAGGCGTATGTAACGGAAGAGGAATATCTTAGAATGGTTGAGCTAAAAACGGCAGCACTGCTTTCAGGATGCTGTATGATAGGCGCAATTTGTGGTGACGCAAGCGAAACGGATCAGGAATTGATGAAAAACTTTGGGCGTAATTTGGGTATCGCCTTTCAGCTGCAAGATGATCTACTCGACTCATTTGGAGATAGTCGCGTTTTTGGGAAGAAAATAGGCGGAGATATATTGGCAAACAAAAAAACGTTTTTGTTGATAACAGCATTACGCTTGTCGCGCGGAAGTCAACTCGACCTGCTGAACAGCTACCTAAATGCTAAAGAGATTGATCCTTCAGCAAAAATCAATGGTGTTTTGTCCATATACAAAGAATTAAAGGTCGATGAGATTGCAGAGAGGTTAATAGAAAAATACTTCACTGATAGTTTCGAGAATCTAAAAAGAGTAAGTCATAGTGGCGAGAGAATCGCTGTTATAGAAAATCTTGCCAATAAAATGATGCACAGAAACAGTTAAAAAAATTTGATGGCCTGAACATTGGTTGTTTTTTGTGCTAATTTTGTCGAGCAAGAAGTAATGTTTTTCCAAAAATTCCAAAGAGTATGGAAAATAAGCAAGGGAAAATTATTCAGGTAATAGGTCCTGTTGTTGATGTCGTTTTTGACAAGGGCACTGAAGAACTTCCCAGTATTCATGATGCGATTAAAATAATGCGCGAGGATGGACGGGCGCTAATTGTTGAATGCCAGCAGCACATTGGTGAAAACGCCATTAGGTGTATTGCCATGGATTCAACAGATGGTCTTAAAAGAGGCATGGAAGCGATAGGACTTGGATCGTCAATTAGCATGCCCGTTGGAGAACAGGTTAAAGGACGGTTGTTGAACGTTATTGGGGAAGCGATAGATGGCATTGGAACTTTATCATACGATAACTCATATCCAATACATCGCGAGCCACCACTCTATGAAAACCTTTCCACAAAAAATGAAATTCTTTTTACTGGAATAAAGGTAATTGACCTGCTTGAACCCTATCCCAAAGGTGGAAAAATTGGCCTTTTTGGTGGTGCCGGTGTTGGAAAAACGGTGCTTATCATGGAGCTCATCAACAATATTGCTAAGAAACACGATGGTATCTCGGTGTTTGCCGGTGTAGGTGAGCGTACTCGTGAGGGCAATGATCTTCTCCGCGAGATGATCGAATCGGGCGTTATTCGCTATGGTGATGAGTTTAAGAAAAGCATGGAGGAGGGTGACTGGGATCTTTCAAAAGTAGACAGAGATGAGCTGCAAAAATCTCAGGCAACCTTGGTTTTTGGACAGATGAATGAACCACCTGGAGCTCGTGCAACAGTTGCACTTTCGGGACTTACCATTGCAGAGTCGTATCGTGATGGTGGTGGTGCTGGTAGCGGTAAAGATATTCTTTTCTTTATTGACAATATCTTTCGGTTTACACAGGCCGGTTCTGAGGTTTCTGCACTAATGGGGCGCATGCCATCTGCCGTGGGTTACCAACCAACCTTGGCCACCGAGATGGGGGCAATGCAGGAACGTATTACCTCTACAACAAAGGGCTCAATCACCTCTGTTCAGGCAGTATATGTTCCGGCTGACGACTTAACCGACCCTGCTCCTGCCACTACATTTAGCCACCTTGACGCCACCACGGTTCTCAATCGTAAAATTTCGGAACAGGGAATCTATCCAGCAGTGGATCCCCTTGACTCCACCTCACGAATTTTATCACCCGAGATAGTAGGCGAGGCTCATTATGAAACCGCACAGAGAGTAAAGCGACTTCTTCAGCGTTATCGTGAGCTACAGGATATTATCGCCATTCTTGGTATGGAGGAACTTTCCGATGAGGATAAGTTGGTTGTGCATAGAGCTAGGCGCGTGCAAAGGTTTCTTTCCCAACCGTTCCATGTGGCTGAAGCGTATTCCGGATTTAAGGGAGTGTTGGTAACAATTGAAGAGACAATACGTGGATTTAACATGATTATGGATGGCGAGGTAGACGATCTTCCTGAAAACGCCTTTAGCTTTGTTGGAACCATTGATGAGGCCATTGAAAAGGCCAAAAAATTACGTGCTGAATAAAAACGAAGGCAATGATTGTTGAGCTAATTTCACCCGAAAAAGTTTATTTCTCCGGCGAGTGCACCATGGTTCGGGTTCCGGGGAAAAAGGGATCGTTTTCAATGCTCGACAACCACGCTCCGTTAATCTCTTCACTTGAAAGTGGTGTAGTAAAAATCACCTTTAAGAATGATGATTTTTTACTATTCGACGTGGAGTCTGGTTTTGTTGAGGTAGTTGATAGCAGAGTGACAATTTGTGGAGAAAAAGTTACCGTAGTTCCTTAGGATAACAATATGGCGAAGAAGCTGATTCTGTTTTGTTCACTACTCTTGCTAATGGCCGTTTCATACGCTCAGCAGAAGGTGACCTACGATGCAGCTGACGGTTTAAAAATTACGGCCGATCTCTATCTGGGTAAGCCCGATTCCCCTATAATAATTCTGCTACACCAAGCTGGCTCTAGCAGGGGGGAATATCGGGCAATCGCTCCGAAGCTGGTTAATCTTGGCTACAGCTGTCTTGCCGTTGATCTTCGTTCTGGAGGAGAGGAGAACTTCGTAGTTAATGAGACCGCAGAAAGGGCAGAAGCACAAAATCTTCCGCATTCCTATCTCGATGCCATGCCTGATATTCTTGCCTCAATCGACTACGCTAGAGCTCTAGTTCAAAAACCGGTGATTCTGTTTGGGTCAAGTTACAGTGCCTCTCTCAGCTTAATTGTAGCGTCGGAATCGGTAAAAGTTGGCGGAGTAATAGCCTGTTCTCCTGGAGAGTATTTTGGTGATACCACATACGTGAAGAAGCGCATTAATCTTCCCAAGAAAAATGTATTTATTACCGGAACACAGAGAGAGATCCCATACATAAAGTGGATGGTCTCTTCTATTCCACAGGTAAATTTGGTAATAAACGGACCGGGAAATTTTCAAGGATGCCATGGCGCAAAAACATTCTGGGAGTCAAGTCCGGAGAGTAAGGACATGTGGCTGGCGCTAACCCTGTTTTTCAATCGACTACCCAAGTAAGGTATATATGCCGAAATTTTTAATCATTCGCTTTAGTTCTATCGGCGATATTGTGCTTACAACTCCTGTTGTAAGGGCCATTAAGAAAAAATTTCCGGATTCAGAGGTTCATTTTGTTACCAAAAGAGCCTTTTTTGACATCGTTCGCACCAACCCCAACATCGACAAGGTCCACCTGTTAGAGCATAACCTTTCTTCTCTTATTAAGGTGCTTAGGAATGAACGGTTTACCCACATTGTTGACCTGCATCGTAACCTTAGAACGCTTATACTAAAACTTAGCTTGTTTAGAGTTAAATCATTTACCTTCAATAAGCTTAATGTTAAAAAGTGGATTTACGTTAAAACCAAAAGGGAGGTAATGCCCAATATTCATATTGTGGATCGCTATATGGAGGCAGTTAAGCCACTTGGTGTTCACAATGATGGACTTGGGCTGGACTTTTTTTTGCCAGCCGATATAAAAAGTTCATTCGATTTAGTTCCTGACGTTTTTCACAACGGCTATCTTGCAATTGTTGTGGGTGCCAAGCATTTTACCAAAAGGATACCCCAGCATCGTGTTGTCGTGCTATGTGTGTCTGCAAAAACGCCCATTGTTCTTCTGGGCGGTCCGGAGGATGAAGCGTTGGGGCGTGCTGTTGCATTGGAGGCAGGCCCACACGTGTTTAACGGCTGTGGTAAGTTCTCTTTGCTAGAGAGTGCCGCGGTAATAAAGGATGCACGCCTAGTTATCACCTCCGATACCGGTTTAATGCATATTGCTTCAGCATACAAGCGAAACGTAATATCATTATGGGGGAACACAACACCCCAGTTGGGAATGTACCCATACCACAGCGGTGATAAGAGTCAGATTTTTGAGGTTTCCGGTTTGTCGTGTCGACCTTGCTCAAAAATTGGCTATGAGAAGTGCCCAAAGGGTCATTTCCGGTGTATGGAGGATATTGACTATTCTGCCATTACTGAACTTGTATCTAAGCTTACCCACTGATTTCATCTCATCACGATTCCCTCCTTTGTCGCGGTGGTTTTTTCGCCAGCGCCATGAGGCGTGTGTGTTTTACAACATTCGGTGTGCTTTTAAAATGAAAATAGCACGAAATGAGTATTTTTGCCCAAAATTCTGCAGTATGTTATTTCAAAGGAACGATATAGAGTTGATGGCTCCGGTGGGTAACCGCGAGTGCTTGTTGGCCGCAATTCAGGGCGGGGCCAATTCCGTGTATTTTGGCGTTGATGTTCTAAACATGCGGTCTCGTTCGGCCAATAATTTTTCGGTGGACGAGCTGCCTGAAATTGTTCAAATATGTAGGGAGCACGGAGTGAAGTCCTATCTAACAGTAAACACTATTGTATATGAGCAGGAGTTATCTCTGATGAAGGAGGTGGTAGATGCTGCCGCTTCTGCCGGTGTTTCCGCAGTAATTGTAAGTGACCAAGCTGCCATTTCCTATGCGCGTCAAAAGGGGGTTGAGGTACATATTTCGACACAGCTCAGCATTAGCAATTCCGAATCGTTGAAGTTTTATTCTGATTGGGCGGATGTAGTCGTACTTGCCCGCGAGTTGAATTTAACTCAAGTGGCCGAAATATCTCGCCAAATTTCACTTCAAAATATTACAGGCCCCTCTGGACGGCAAGTTAAGATAGAAATGTTTGCCCATGGAGCACTGTGTATGGCTATTTCAGGCAAATGCTACATGAGCCTCCATGAGAAAAACTCATCAGCCAATAGGGGAGCGTGTCAACAAACCTGTCGAAAGGCTTACACTGTTACCGAAAAAGAAAGTGGATATCAACTTGAAATAGATAATGATTATATAATGTCTCCTAAAGACTTATGCACTATAGGATTTATTGATAAGATGATTGCCTCGGGTGTACGTGTTTTGAAAATAGAGGGGCGTGCTCGTTCGGCAGATTATGTTAAAACAGTAGTTCGATGTTATGACGAGGCTATTACTGCTGTAGCTGACGGTACTTTTGGAAAGGAAAAGGTTGATGGCTGGATGGTTCGCCTTGGCCGAGTTTTTAATAGAGGATTTTGGGATGGCTACTATCTCGGCCAAAAGTTGGGCGAGTGGAATGATGCCTATGGCTCCAAAGCAACAACACGAAAGGTTTATGTTGCGAAGGTGGTAAATTATTTCTCCAATATTGGCGTTGCTGAACTTTTGGTAGAGAGTGAATACTTTAAAAGAGGTGACGACTATATTATCATTGGTCCGACCACTGGCGTTGTTGAAGGTGTGGCAACGGAGATACACGGGAATGATGGCCCGGTAGAGGCCGCAGCCAAGGGAGATGTCTTTTCTGTTAAAGTGTCTTCACCCGTACGTCGTGCAGATCGTTTATATAAGTTGGTTGAAGTGGAACCAGCTAACGTTTAGGTGTTTTATTGCTCTTTCTTTAAGTAAAAAATCTAATAAACTAACTTTTATGACCTACGTTACAAAGGAGAAGCTATTCTCTAAGCAGTGGTTTAAGGCATATAGCCTTATTGTGTTGGGTTGCTTTATTATGTCGGTGGGTTTTAACTACTTTATTTCGCCCCACCATATTGTCCCTGGAGGGGTTTATGGTATTGGCATTGCGGTAAACTACCTAACGGCAGGTATGTTCCCCGACCTTGGTGCGGAGAATGGTGGCTTCCCCATAGGTACATTAGGCTTTTTGTTGAACATTCCCTTGACTATTATCGGGATAAAGGTTCTTGGTCCTAAGTTTGGCGTAAAGACAATCGTGGGCTTTGTGCTGTGCATGGTTTTTATGGATTACAGCTGGCTTACCGTACGTCCGTTAATTGCAAACAGTGATGTAGACCCTCTTCTCTCCAGCATTTTTGGAGGTATTCTGATTGGTTTTGGACTTGGGCTTATTTTTAAATCGAAGGCTACCTCTGGCGGCTCCGATATTATTGCCATGATACTGGAGAAGTATACCAAAATGCCGCTTGGACAGCTTTTGATGACCGTGGATTCAATTATTGTAATGTTCGGATTGGTTGTTTTTCGCGACTGGAGAATTCCCCTCTACTCTTGGATAACCATTTTTGTTACAGGAAAGATGATAGACACTGTTTTGGCTGGCATAAGTGCAGAAAAGTGTATGCTCATAATTTCGGATAAGCATGAAGAGATACGTGAAAAGATTCTTTTTGATATAAATCGTGGAGGTACCTATCTTCCTGGGATTGGTTTATACAAAAGGGAGGAGAAGAAAATCATCTACACGGTTGTCAATCGTCGCGAGTTATCAATGCTTACCGACTATATTCGCGAGGTAGACAACATGGCGTTTATTACAGTGCTCGATGCTACCGAGATATTGGGTAATGGGTTTAAACCACTCCAAGAGTAGAAATGTCGGATTGGATAATTCTGGTCAACCGTTGTTTTGGTGTCATGTGTTTCGGACAAATCTTTGAAAAACGAGAGGTTTGTTATATTTGGAGCATATTGCCATTAAGCCGTTAATTCGTTGCTAAAGGAGCGTAGTTTATCTTTGCAGTATAAGGATTTTTGTATGGGACAGGTAATGCAGGAGGGGTTGGTGATGAAAAGCACCGGAAGTTGGTACGAGGTGCTCGCCGACGGAGGGGGCATGGTCCACTGTAAGGTTCGTGGCAAGCTTCGTTTAAAGGATATAAAAACAACAAACCCCATTGCGGTTGGCGATAGGGTTGGTTTCACCATTGAGGAATCGGTTGGCCAAATTATGGAGGTTAAGGAGCGAAAGAACTATATTATTCGTAAATCATCAAACCTTTCGCGTGAGGCACACATTTTGGCTGCTAATCTTGACCATGCCTTTTTGGTGGTTACCCCGGAATTTCCTAAAACCCCGTTAGAGTTTATTGATCGATTCTTGCTAACCGCAGAGGCTTATCGTATCCCCACCTCCATAGTAATCAACAAGGTTGACCTCTTTGATGGGGTGCTAGAGGAGGAACTTCTTTTCTATAAGGAAATCTACACAAAGGCGGGATATGAGGTAATAGAAACATCTGCTAAGAAGGGAATTGGAATTGAGAGTCTAAAGAAAAAGTTGAAGGATAAAATTACGGTCTTTTCTGGAAATTCAGGCGTTGGTAAATCAACGCTCATTAATGTTATTGATCCCAGTTTCTCACTCAAAACAGGTGACATTTCTCTGTATCACCTAAAGGGTAAGCACACCACCACATTTTATGAAATGGTTGCATTGGAATTTGGGGGATTTATTATTGATACACCAGGAATAAAAGGCTTTGGCATAGTAGATATTTCTTCTGGAGAACTATCCCACTTTTTCCCCGATATCTTTAGATTTGCTGGGGGGTGTCGTTTTTCCAACTGCACTCACGCTCATGAGCCAGGATGCTCAGTTATTGAGGCCGTAAAGGCAGGTGAAATTAGTATATCTCGGTACAACAGCTACATTAATATTTTGCATGATGATGAAGAAAAGTATCGAAGTCCATTTTAAATTTTCTTTGCTATGAAATCACATGAGATTGACTATAAGATTGTTGGAAACGATGTCCAGCTGGTGGAAATAGAGCTGGATCCCTTGGAAACGGTTATTGCTGAAGCTGGTGCAATGATGTATATGGAAGATGGTATAAGCTTTGAAACTCGGCTTGGTGACGGATCCGAACCATCTCACGGTATTATGGGGAAGTTATTTTCTGCTGGGGCCCGAGTGCTATCTGGATCTTCTCTTTTTTTGACACATTTTACAAATAGAGGTTTTGGGAAAAAGCGAGTTGCTTTTTCGGCTCCCTACCCTGGGACAATCGTTCCTCTCAATTTGAGAGACCTTGGCGGTGAGATGGTGGTACAGAAAGATGGCTTTCTCTGTGCTGCTTTAGGCACAAAGGTTTCTATCACCTTTAACAAGCGAATAGGTGCTGGTTTAATTGGTGGTGAGGGATTCATTTTGCAAAAATTACAGGGCGATGGCTTGGCCTTTATGCACGCCGGTGGTACACTCGTGGAAAAGACGCTTAACAACGAAACGCTTCGCATCGACACGGGATGTATCGTTGCCTTTCAACCAGGCATTGATTTTAATGTTGAAAGCGTAGGCAGCTTAAAGAGCATGGTGTTTGGTGGAGAGGGATTATTTCTTGCAACGCTCTCAGGAACGGGAAAGGTTTGGCTGCAGTCGATGCCAATACGAAAGCTGATACAGGCCATTGCTCCATATGGAAAGAACTCAGGAAAGGAGTCTTCCTCTCTTTTAGGAAACTTTTTGGAGGACTAGCATGTCGATACCGTCACTCGCTATCGAAGATTTTTTGCGACTACGTTCCGAAAGGGCCGTTTTTGATGTCAGATCACCCGGTGAATATTCTCGTGCTTACATACCCGGTGCCCTTAACCTTCCGCTCTTTGAGGATAATGAGCGGGCATTTGTGGGAACAACCTACACCAAAAGGGGTAAACAGGAGGCCGTTGAGTTGGGATTGAAATTTGTTGGGCCCAAGCTCGCTCGATTTGTTAGGCTTGTTCGGCGCGACAGCAAAGGTGCTGATATATTGGTTCACTGTTGGCGTGGAGGAATGCGCAGTTCAAGCGTTGCTTGGCTTCTGTCTACAGCAGGTTTTAATGTTGCAACGCTACAGGGTGGTTACAAGTCGTATAGGCAGCTATGTCAGAATTATTTTTCAAAAAAGTGGAATATTGTAATATTAAGCGGACCGACGGGTAGTGGTAAAACCGAAGTTCTGCAACACCTTCGGGATTTGGGTGAACAGGTGATTGATCTTGAGGGTATAGCTAATCATAAAGGAAGTGCTTTTGGTGCACTTGGACAAGCACTGCAGCCATCAACTGAAATGTTTGAGAATCTACTCTTCGAACAGCTCTACACCTGCGATCCTAGCAGACCAATTTGGTTAGAAGATGAAAGCATGAGCATTGGAACGGTTTTTATCCCTAACTCTCTGTTTCAGCAAATGGCAATGGCGCCAAGCGTAGTGCTCAACGTGCCGGTGGATGTTCGGACTGAGCGTTTAGTTAAGGATTATGGAAGTTTTTCCGCCGAAGAGTTGACTAGCTGTATCGGAAAACTTTCGAAGCGATTGGGTGGTGATAGCGCGCAAGAGGCCATTGCTGCAGTTGATAATGGTGACCTCGAAAGGGCTGTTTCAATTACGCTGAAATACTACGATAAGGCTTATAGCTATGGTCTAGGCAAGAGAAACCCTTCCACTGTATTTCCTATAGCCAACGAGTGTGGGAATGCTAAGCAAAATGCTTTGTTGGCAATAGATGTAATAAAAACTCAAAAAAAGGGGCAGTAAGAACCGAGCGCTCTTGACTTACTACTTTTCTTCTCGTATCTTTTGGGAAAACTTTAAAAGATGGATACACGAGTAATTATTGAGACGATAGGAACCCTTACAAAGATTGAAAGCGTTGAAAGTTTAAACGTTTCCGATTGGTTAGTGTTAGAGAACAGCCAACCCTATCCGGGCTACCATAGCCAGTTTGAGGCTGATTTTGAAAAACCTCGAACGCTATTCTTTATTACCAAGGATAAAATAGACCTTGAGACCCTAATTCGTAAAAATGAGATTGTCGCCAAACGCTTCAACCAATGCTACGATGCGACTCCCTGTCAGCTGATTATATATTCTGATATATACTTTGGTATCCGAATCAAGTATTTGAGGAACTTTAGCCTCATTCCTGAGTTAATGCGCCTTTTCACCGAAGAGGGAATCTCGTTTCGCAAACCCCGACGAATATCTGAGTCGGCTACCATTACAATATATAAGTATTTTCGATTGGAGGAGTTAACCCCAACAATTTATAAAGACCTAGACGAGAAGGACGAGCGGTACGTTGAGCTTCCCAAAGAGTTGTCTATGGATGAGTTTGTTCTGCTCTACCGGATGGTAAGGAACAACATGCCAAACAATAATTTTGATGCGGCACTTGCTGTTTTCCACCGCAAGAAGGGAATTGTTGACGGAGTCCGAATTTTTGAGGCCAATAGTAGCCTCGAACGATTAACTGAAATACAGAAGGTCTTTATAGAACAGTTGGAGCGAATTGAGAAATAACCGGTGTAAAGCATCTGAATTATAAATGAAAAAGGCAGCCTAATAGCTGCCTTTTTCATAAAAACAATTTCTTATTCTATCTAACCATACTGGGGTTAAAGCACATTACGGGCAACTTGGCGTTGTTGGCTATAATGTATTGCTCTTGCGCACCAAAAATGTAATCGCTAAAATCAATATTCTTGGTGGTCATAACCAGAATTAGGCCTGCCTCGATGTCCTGTGCCAATTTTACAATATCATCGGCAAAACCGCTGGTTTTTGCGGCAAAGTGCTGCTCAAATGGTATGCGATACTCTTCCACTTGGCTCTTGGCAAAAAGCATATTGGAATTGATCTTTTTAAGCACACCCTGATCGTTAGAATTTTGCTTAAAAAGATGAATCTTCGAACCAAAATGAATGGCTGTTTTGACAGCCTTTATCATCAGCTCTTTGCTTTCAGGCTTATAGTCAATTGGAACAACAATGTGCTCAAATACCCTCGGGTGACTGTTCGATGGCTCATCCTGTACAACAATAAATGGAACATTGGAGCCCGCAATGACTTTAAGCGCCCAGCTACCGGTCAGTTTTTGGACACCCTTGATTCCGTGGGTGCCCATAAAAACAAAATCGGCCTTTGTTTCGTCGGCATATTCTGCCAGAGCAGTGAAAATGGTACCTTCTAAAACTTTTGCATTAAGCTTGATACCATATTCTGTGGTGAATTTTTCGATATCAAGCGCAAGTTTTTCTTCAGCCTCTTTTTTGGTTAGTTTCCCTTTTGCAAACAAACCACCAGGAGAGACTACGTTAACGAGGTCGATTTTATAAGTATCCCGGTCCTTACATGTAGCCAAAGCATACTTCAATGCGTTTTCTGCTACTGGGGTAAAATCCCAAGGAACAACAATGCGGAGTAAAGCTTTTTCCATATCTACTTCTTTGGCTTAGTTGCTGCTATCAAATTTACTACGAAATTTAAACTAATTCTACCAAGAAAGGTTGAATCAGATCAAAAAAAAAGTCGGCTATTGCCGACTTTTTTTTCTATTGTTGCATATACCTGCCAAAACGAGCTTGAAAATTCTTCTCCAATTTTGCAGATAAATCTGCCTGTTGATTCTCTTTGGCAATTTTCATTGCTTCTGTGCAGAGATACAGGTTAAGCTGTGTTGGGGTTTCGTAGAGTGACTTAAATCGAGGCGAAAGATCCAGAATGTAAGCCAGATTGTCTGAGGTTGTTTGGCACAAGTCCTCCACAAGCTTGTTAGCCTTCTCTGTTGATTTTGCTAGATATAAGCTACGAATATTATCTAGGGTGAACAGGTCGTAAGGAATTTGACTTACAGGGGTAAGTTCAAGACATTTATTCATCACGGCTTGAGCAGAATCGTATTTCCCTTCAGCACTTAGGGCATCGGCAAGACGGCTGAAGTTTTTCCGCAAATGAACAACCTGAAGAGTCCTAACATTATTGTAGTCAATAAAGGTTTTAGGATTTCCATATCCACCCCAATGGAAGGTTTTCATCATTCTAGTATAGAGGGTGTCCACGTCAATTCTTCCTACGTTTGCATTGTAGAACTGATCGGAAGTGGTCTTGATTGGAACAAGCCTATATGCAAAGCCGTCGAGCTGTAGGTAGTCTTGAATTCCAACATTCACATCGCTTGCAGGTGAAACAAAGTATATTGGTCTATCCCAATTGAAGTGAGCAAGCAGGTCAAGAAGCATCATTTCTGGCTTGTTGATATACTTTTTAGAGGTAGGGATTGTGAACGTAAGAACGGAATCAACTTGACTTGCCAGCTCTGGCCGAACGGTTCCATTTTCCAAAACCTTTTCCTTATCAACGGGAAGCGCAATATTTCTGGTGGGAAGGTAATCTAGAGATTCGCCATCCATTGTTTGTACCTTCGTTACGGGATCGTCGCTTGCAATAAAGTTTACCACATCGCCGACATTGCTATATCCCTTGATTCCCCTGTCAAAGATGGGCAACTGCTCATTTACTCCCTGAACATATTTAGCAAATGGCAAGGTAAATGGAACAGGCTTCGAATTGTAGAGCTGCTTATGCATTTGGCTGATATACCAGTCGGTACCAAGCAAGCTTAGGTTAACAACTCTAACATCTGTTCTAATTCCTTCTACCTCTTGGGCGTACCATAGCGGGAATGTATCGTTATCGCCATTTGTAAATAGAATTGCATTTGGTGCACACGAGTTTAGATAATCGTAGGCGAAATCGCGCGCAGTATATCGGTGGGATCTGTCGTGTGATACCCAATTTTCTTTGGCCATAATGGTCGGTGCTGCGAGTAGCCCAATAATTGTTGCAAGAGAAGCTGCAATAACTGGTTTCTTAATTACTCGAGCAATACCTTCGGTTAATGCTAAAATTCCCAATCCAACCCAAATGGCAAATGCATAGAACGATCCAGCGTAGGCGTAATCACGTTCTCGAGGTTGAAGTGGATATTGGTTGAGGTAAACCACTATTGCAAGACCAGTAAGCACAAAAAGCATAAGTATTACCCAGAAATCGCGTCTACTTTTGTTATACTGATAAAATAACCCTAGCAATCCAAGCAAGAGCGGAAGCATGTAGTAAACAGCCCTTGTTTGCGGATTTTTCATGGACGCGGGAAGATTTTCCTGTGGGCCAAGCCGCATGTCGTCAATAAAATTGATACCGCTTAGCCAATTTCCGTTGTACGGCTCTCCTGTACTTTGAACATCATTTTGTCTTCCTGCAAAATTCCACATAAAGTAGCGTAAGTACATGAAGCCAATTTGATATCTGAAAAAGAACTTGAGGTTTTCACCAAAAGTGGGGCAGTAAAGCGTTTGTGTTTTGCCGTTGTATGTAACATCTATGGGCTTTCCATGAATATTTGCCCAAGACTTATACTCTTCTATATGATCCTTACTTGGGCTATACATTCTGGGAAAGTAAGTGCAGAATCTATCATCGAAGGTGTAGTCTGTCCCAAGGTAAGCTTGTTTATACTTGCCATCTTCTGGAATATAGCTAGTTCTATCTTTAGAATCTAGCGCTGGAGCATTGTAGTATTGCCCGTATACCAATGGCGTGTCACCGTATTGATCACGATTCAGATAGTGCAGCAATGCAAATACATTATCAGGGCTATTTTCGTCGATGGGTGGATCTGCAATAGAGCGAATAACCACCATAGCGAAAGAGGAGTAGCCTATTATAATTACCGAAATGGCAAGCATAATAGTGTTGGCAATGACCTTTCCCTTTTTGTGAGTGTAGTATACACTCCATATGAGCAAGCTGATAAGGAGAAGTGCATAAAAAAGAGCGCCAGAATTAAAGGGAAGCCCAAGAGTGTTTACAAAAAAGAGGTCGAAACCAGCGGCAAAGGATACTAGCCAAGGAATAATTCCATACTGAACAGCGCCCAGTATGGCAATAGAGATGGCTCCAGCACCAATAAATCCCCATGGTGTTACCTTGAATTTTTTAAAGTAGTAAACGTAAACTAGGGCCGGAATGGTGAGCAGGTTTAAAAGATGGACGCCAATGGAAAGCCCCATTAGGTAGGCAATGAATATTATCCATCGATTTGCGCGAGGTTTATCCGCCTCATTTTCCCACTTTAGTATTGCCCAAAATACCATGGCCGTGAAGAGAGAGGATGTTGCATAAACCTCCGCCTCTACTGCTGAGAACCAAAAGGTGTCGGAATAGGTATAGGTTAAGGCACCAACGGCACCTGCACCAAGAATTGATATGGTCTGCCACAGGGTAGGCTCCTCTTCTCTCTTAACGAGAAGACGCTTTGCTAGGTGGGTAATTGACCAGAAAAGAAAAAGTATGGTAAATCCACTAGCCAGTGCAGACATGGAGTTGATCATTGCCGCTACTTTTGCTGGACTGGATGCAAATAGAGAGGCAATTCTTCCCATGATCATGAACAGAGGCGCACCCGGTGGATGACCAACTTCAAGTTTAAATGATGTAGCTATGAACTCGGAACAATCCCAGTAGCTGGCTGTCGGCTCAATGGTTAGCAGGTAGGTTGTCGCTGCAATTGCGAAAACTATCCACCCTACAATAATGTTGGCGCGCTTAAATTGTCTCATTTTTAAAGTATTTCGAAACTAGTTAGCGAAATTAGAGCTTTTTTTTCATAATTTGTTTAGAGGTGCTTATTTTAGCTCTTATTATGCTTTCTCATTTACCGTGTTTTCAACCCCTCATCCAATGAACGATAAGAATAGAAAAGAGAGACCCAATATTGTGTATTCAACCAATCCAGACTTTCGGTTTGAAGATGATAGTACCCCTGAATACGAAACACCTAGTCCGTCCAAGCAAGATTTACGCGTTTTGCTGGATAAAAAGCAGCGAAGTGGGAAAAAGGTCACCCTTGTAACTGGCTTTATCGGCTCTGAAGACGCGCTAAAGGAATTGGGAAAACTCCTTAAAACAAAATGCGGTGTTGGTGGTTCTGTTAAGGATGGTGAAATTTTAATACAGGGAGATTTTCGCCAGAAAATACTGGATATTCTTAAAACCGCAGGCTATAAGGCTAAGCAGGCAGGAGGCTAGACCATACATGCGCATATTTTTTCGTTTGCAGGCGTTTGCGTTGCTAATTTTCCCAATTACACTACCAGCCCAATATTTTAATTCTGGACAGGATGCCGCGTCGGTGAAGTGGCTGGTGGCAAAAAACGAAAAGTTTCAGATAATTTTCCCTGCAAGTTATAAACCGTTGGCACTTAAGTTTGCCCAATATGTAAATGCCGTTGCTACTGCAGATGGTGTACACTTCCGACATCCTCTTCCGGTGGTATTCCATCCATGGAACCCTTATTCAAATGGTTTTGTCACCCTCGTGCCACGTAGAATGGAGCTCTATGCGGTTTCTCCACAGGATATCTATCCACAGGACTGGCTAAAACAGTTAGCGGCACATGAATTTCAGCACTCAGTCCAGCTAGAAGAGCTAAATCATGGAATAGTGCATCTTTTTACTTATCCTTTAGGAGAGCAGGCTTGGGGTGGTGCGCTATCGCTCACTCCTCGATGGTTTCTTGAAGGTGATGCGGTTGTTTCCGAGACGCGTTTCTCCCATTCGGGGAGGGGGAGGTTGCCCCGCTTTGAGCAGGGACACCGTGCTGCATTTCTTTCAGGGAAGAGGTATCGCTACGATAAGTGGCTGTTAGGCTCCTATAGAAATTACGTTCCCGACTACTATGAGTTTGGCTACAAGTTGGTTTCCTATGCTAATATGAAATATGGAGATTCCGTTTGGCGCAACGTGATACGATATACCGCACGCAACCCATATACTCTTGTACCGTTTTATTTTGGTCTGAAGAAATACGCTGGAATTTCCAGAGAACAGCTGTATGAGAATACATTTTCGTATCTCGATTCCCTTTGGGTTCGTGAGGATGGAGCAATCGACCCAGTGGAGGGACAAGCTGTTCCTGCGTTCGAAAAATCATATACGAGCTACTATTACCCTAGTAGCTTAAATGATTCTACAGCCATTGCCTATAAGGTTAGCCTTAGTAAGCTGCCTTCGTTGGTTAAAGTAAATATGCAATCGGGAAATGAAGAGAACCTTTATGTCACAGGCACAATCTATGAGCCATTTAGTGTTGCCAATGGAATGGTCGCTTGGGACGACTATCGTCCAAGCATTAGATGGGGGCAAGAGGGAAAGCCAATCGTTAACCTGTTAAGTTTGACGAGCCATAAAGTTGTTGCTGTTCAATATCCCGATCAGCTCTTTTCCCCAGCACTCGATAGCGCTGCTCTACAATTTGTAGCCGTGAGCATTGCTCGAAACGGTTTGCAGAAGTTGATTTTTTATGACATTAAGAAGATGTCCGTGGAGAGAAGCGTCGATTTCCCCCTTGGGGTATCTTTGCAGAATCCGGCTTGGGATAGGGCGAAGGAAAAAGTTGTGTTTACCAAGGTAGACTCCGTTGGGAAATCTTTATGTATCTATTCGTTGGTGAGAGGTACAATAACAACACTACTTAGAACGACTGCAGCAGATATTGCGAATCCTAAATTCCTGAACGGATATGTAATCTTTTCCTCTTACAGTGGTCCGGTTAACAATATTTTCGCCATAGACACTTTAAATCACAATATTTTTCGGGTTACCAATTCTCGGTTTGGTGTTCAGTATCCGTCTACCACCGTCAATGGTAGCGGAATCATTTTTTCGAAATACACCGCCAATGGTTATCGCATCGCTGTAATTAAAGATAGCATCTTTGCGAAAAAAGCGGCCATTTCAGCAGAAGCACTTGGTTTTTATAATCCATTCGAAGCGCATATTTCAGCATATTCAAAATCGGAAGTACTAGATACTGCACGGATATCTGATTTTGTAGTTGGCCATTACAGAAGGGGAATGCATCTTTTTAATTTTCATAGCTGGGCTCCATTTTATTATGACCCACTTGTGCTATCTCCCACAACGGCAGAGTTTCAGCCTGGCTTTACGCTGATGTCTCAAAATATTCTTTCAACCGCATTTTCAACGTTGGGTTACTCCTATGAGAATGGAGCTTCCCAGTACCATGCGCGATTCATATATAAAGGCTGGTTTCCTGTGATTAGCCTTTCCGCCGACTATGGAGCACAACCGTTGTTCTATCGCGATCCTGCTGCACATATAATACCTGCAATAAATTCCGATAGGCTTGATCTAAGAGGGAACTTGTCTTTGCCGCTCAATTTTTCACGAGGTAGGTTTATTCGTTGGATTACTCCATCGTTAGATGTGCGGCATACCAACGATTTTTTTTACGTTCGTTCTGATTCCAGCTATAAGCGGGACTATACAACAGCAGAATTTAGGCTATACTACTATTCCGCATGGGAGTTAGCAACTCGTGATATTCGTTCTCGTTGGGGTAAAATTATCGATTTACGTTACAGCACTAGCCCGGTTGAAAACGAAAACACGGGCGTAATTGCCTCCTTGCTCTTTAAGCAAATGGTTCCGGGTGTTGCTGCAAACCATTCACTCATGATTTCTCTTGGAATTCAAAAGCAGTATCTAAAAAAATACTATCTCAGTTCCAACCTCGTCTTTCCGCGAGGATACCTTCAGCGTCCAACAAAGGAGTTGATGACATTATCGCTAGACTATGCCTTTCCGCTGGCATATCCCGATTGGACGATTCCCAATTTATTATACCTAAAAAGAATCCGGTTAAATGCTTTTTTTGATGTGGCAGAGAATTCATACGACGTTTACGATACCGCTCAGAATCATATAGTAACTCTTTACCCTGTTTATCAATCATACGGCGTTGACGTTGGATTTGATTATCACCTGTTTAGAAATGCATTCCCGCTTTCTACTCAATTCCGTTTGGGAAACACCAGAAGTAACCAACCGTTTTTCAACCTGTTTTTTGGTATTACCATAAATTAAAGCCTCAATGGAAAGAACTGCTGTTAGCCGCCAAAAAGATGAACTTCGAAAGAAGATTCGTGTAGTAAAAAAAGCAATGAGCGAATTACAAATCGCTGAAAAGTCGATTTCCATTCATCATCAAATTGAAACGACGGAGGAGTTTCAAGAGGCTCAAACGATATTAGTATACATGGCCCTTGCTGATGAAGTTCAAACCCTTTCGTTCATTCAGAAGTGGATTACAAAAAAAAGAATTATTCTTCCTGTAATTAAAGGGGATACGCTTGAACTAAGGGAGTACAAAGTAGCAGATTCTCTTCAAAAGAGCGACAGTTTTGGCATATTGGAACCAGCGCAAGGCCCCTTGGTTTCAGCGCATGAAGTAGATTTTGCAATTATTCCAGGCTTGGCTTTCGACAAAGAGAATAACCGTTTAGGCCGAGGAAAGGCGTATTATGATAAGTTGCTTCGGGAAGCTAACTTTTATAAAGTTGGAGTCTGTTTCTCCGACCAGATCGTTAGCTCCGTTCCGAATGATGAGTTTGATGTAAAGATGGACCGGGTAATTTTTGCATAATTGCAGATTAGCTGCGATATTGGCTCAATAATTTTTTGTTTCACAATCACCCACAGGTCTTGAAAAGATTTTTTTTTAGGGTTGACCGTTCGTTTGAAAGAAAGGCAACCTTTATTGTAATGGTTTTTTTTGCCTTGCTGGTAGCGGTTTTTGTTATTAGTGGAATTGTTACCAAGCATCAATACCGAGAGTGGGTAATAAATCAAACAGCAGAGCGTGCTAAATTGGAGATTCGGGGAATTGTGCAGTTCTCCACCTATAAGTATGCGCGTACAGTTGAAGATCTTTCAAAATCTGCTGCTCTATCTTTGGCTCTATCCGAGGAAAATACTGAAAAGATTTTTTTGGCGGTTCAGCCAAGTTTCAGCCAGATGAACAAAAAAGGATCTGATGAACTTTTTTTAGATTTTTACAATGCTAAAGGTAATTTGATTGTTGGGCTTAATGATTCAGTGGAGACGAGCCTCGACAACCAAATTATAAATAGATTGAATATTTCTGATTCTATTTCACAGATTAGTGGTTACGGTATAGGGAAAAAAGGGCTTTTCTATTTTTTTGCGAATCCTGTTGTTTACCAAAACGAGCTCGTGGGCTTTGTAAGGCTTGGCCTTCGTAGCGATGGCTTTATTCAACAGTTGAGGGACTCGATGAATGTTAAGCTGTGCAGCATTTTTCCTGAAAGTCTGCTTAGCGATCTGGATGCCGAATTTATTCCCATAAACAACGGCAAGGCTGGCTATCTTCAAGGTTATGGTGACGACTCTCTTTTCCTCTCTTCGTTTACAGAAAAGGGGGTGGGGGCTAATCAATGTGCTTCTTGGGGGGGGCGTTATTACTCTATTTTTCCATTTTCTGTAATTAAAAGTTATAGAGGAGAGAACCTTTGTTCCACCTATTTTGCCATCGATACGAGCGAAATAAACCAGGATTACCACGCGTATTTGTGGCGATCATTTGGTTTTTCCTCCTTTTTTCTAATCCTCCTCTTTTTCCTCCTTCGGCTCCTTTTTCGCCTACCACTTGGGGTTATTCAAGATTTAAAAAACAATGTAGAACGGGAAGTCTCCAACCGGTCAAAGGAAATTATAGATGCCAATACGGAGCTTCGACAAATTTTTAACTCTACAGCGAACGGCTTGCGCATTATAGGACCAAATTGTGATGTTATCCGAGTTAACGATTCATACTGCAAGATTTTTGGAATGAGCCGGGATGAGGTAGAGGGGAAAAAATGTTACGATACATTTCCCTCCCGTTTTTGCCATACTCCGGACTGTGCCATGACAAAGATCTTGGCGGGTCAATCCTTGGTCGAACTGGATGAGGTGCGGTTTCATAAGACTGGTAAAAAAATTAGGTGCATTCACACGCTTGTTCCTTTTGTGGGGGAGAGAGGCGAGTTCCTTGGTTTGATTGAGGATACCAAGGATATTACCGAGAGAATGAATGCGGAAGAAATTCTTGTGAAAACAGAACGTCAGCACGATGCTTTCTTGGACAATCTTACCGTTGGCGTATTTATCAAAACACCCGATCAGAAAATGATTTATCAAAATCAATTGATGGATAGTCTGTTTGGTGATATTAAGCACGGTGAGCATTTTATGGAGATGATGCCTCCCGAAGTATTGGCGCGTTGGCGATGCGAGGATGAGGAGGTGCTACGAGAAGGAAAGGTGATTGTTGAGGAGAAACTTTTTGACCGCTTTGGAAACGAAAGGAGCTTTCATACCCAAAAGTTCATGTTCCATGGAGTTGATGAAAGCGTTAGAATAGGGGGAATCAGCGTTGACATTACAACACGGGTTGAGGCCGAACAGCGGTTACGTATTTTATCTAAGGCCATTAATACATCTCCCGTTTCTTTGGTTTTAGCAACCATTAACGGCACTGTTGAGTTAGTTAATCCAGCATTTTCAGAGATTACTGGCTTTACCGACTCGGAATCAAGTGGAATGCACCTGTCAAATTGTGTCTTTTTACAGCAAGATCAGCTGCTTAGCGAAACAGTACTTCCCTCCGTTTTCGCCGGAAACACCTGGCGAGGGGAGATGCTCACCTATCGGAAGGATGGCAAAGAAATATGGATTAGTGCAAACATTTCCCCTGTTAAGGATAGGAACGAAAAAATCCAGCACATCCTCATCATATCTGAGGATATTACGTTCAGGAAGGAGTATGAGCGAGAACTTCGGATAGCAAAGGAGAGAGCAGAGGAGTCGGATCGGTTGAAGATGGCTTTTCTGGCCAATATTTCACATGAGATTCGAACCCCACTTAATGCAATAGTTGGCTTTAATAGCCTACTTGCCTCTGCCGATCTTAGCCAGGAGGAGCGTGAGCGTTTTATGATGGTAATCAATCAAAACAGCAGCCATCTTCTCCGAATCATTGAAAACACAATCGATCTTTCTAAGCTGGAAACAGGGCAGTTTAAGCTGCTAAACGCACCTTGTCGACTAAACGAGCTCATGCAAAACCTTTATTCAGAAGTTTTTGAGCAAGGATTGGTGGCTAATAGCGTAAAGCTTTCGATTAAACAAGAGTTGGCAGAGTCGGATATGAATATTCTTACTGACGGATACCGATTGAAACAAATACTTGAAAACTTACTTACCAATGCCCTAAAATACACCGCCAACGGATTTGTAGAATTTGGCTATACGCTTAAGGATCCTCTTAATCTTCTCTTCTATGTGGTTGATTCGGGTGTAGGCATTTCCAAGGAAAAACAATCATATCTTTTTCGCCCATTTTCACCTGGAGCCTCGGCCTCCAACGAGAGTGGCGGTTTAGGCATTGGATTGCCCCTGTGCAAAAAAATGGTAACTCAATTAAATGGAGAGATTTGGTTTCAATCTGCTCAAGGCAGCGGAACCTCCTTTTACTTCACCATTCCTCTTCGCTTTGTCGATGCGAAATATACCGCCGATAACCATGCTTTTGCAGCCAAACCGCCCGTTTGGACTGGCAAGCAAATTTTGGTAGTGGATGATCTTGAGGAGAATTTTTACCTGCTTCGTGCCGCGTTTAAAAACTCACAGGCCAAGATTCTGTGGGCAAAGAATGGAGAGGAAGCAATTGATGCTTTTAGGCAAAATCCTGATATCAATGTTATCCTAATGGATATTAGAATGCCGAAAATGGACGGGTACCAAGCTACTCAGGAAATTAAAACGATGAACAGCAATATCCCCGTGATTTGTCAAACGGCTTTTGCCGACGAGGAAGAGCGGGAAAAGATTAACCGATCCGGTTTCGATGGGTTGTTTACTAAACCAATTCACCTGTCCCACTTAGTTGCAGAGTTGGACACCATTCTCCGAAATTAAAAAAGGCCTCATCTGAGGCCTTTCTTCTTGCAAGGAGGTTGCTTTTTAAAAACCTTTAAGAACACTCCGTCTTGCGCTATCTTTTTCACATGCAGTTAATTTTCTCCCTCTGGCAAGGGCCCTATCCCAGTCGCCATACATTGGGTTTGGGAGAACAATATACCTATTGCCAAACATTGCCTTGAGGCTATCCACATCTTCTTTACCAAAATTTCCTCGTCTAAAGTCGAATACCTCTGCCAGATCGCCGAGGTTGTCGCCTATCAGCAAAATGATGTTGTGTGTTTTAGCAACCTCTTGGCGACGCAATTCTTTATCGCTGGTGTTTGTTTTAAAGAGACAGTGTAGGCTGTCTGCATAGGGCAATCCAACTTTTTTTAGGTTGGCAATAGTTACACCAAGCTCAGAAACATCTCGATTCGAAATGTAAAATATTTCAACGCCCTTACTTTTGGCAAAGTTGGCAAAATCAACCGATCCTGGGGTTGCTTCGGCCGATGCTTTTGAAGTCCACTCGTTCCAGAATTCTTTGCTATACCCCTTGTTCTGTTTTATGAACTCCGCCTCAATTGGGCTATTGTTGAGCATGGTTTCGTCTATATCCACCACAACAGCGAGCTTGCCTTTGTCTTTGTTAACAGCCTCGGCCAGCCGCATCTTAGCAATGTTAAACCCCTGAATGTAGAGTGCCTCCATTTCGGCAGAGGCTTGGTACCAAACTACAGGCAAAAGCAGGTTGTTTTGGGTTGTGTCGCAAGAGCTAACGGGTGCCTGCTTTGTTGCTGTGTTGCATGACGCAGCAAAAAGTGCAATGGCCAATACTAGCGGTAATCTTTTCATTTGGTCGTTTTTGTTTAGATTTTCGGTAAAAATAACTTTTTTGTAATTTTCACTGTAACTTTTCAAGGAGTTAATCGTCCCACCTATGATTTACTGAAAGATGAATACCCGGGAGTATAACCTTTGCGTGGACATGTATGCTGACAACGTTTACCGCTTTATTCTTAAAAATATTAAGGATGAAGATAAGGCGAAAGATGTTGTGCAGGACTCTTTTGAAAAATTGTGGTTAAAAGCCACAGAGGTCTCCTTTGAAAAATCCAAGTCTTACCTTTTCAGCATTGCCTACCATACAATGATTGATTTAATCCGAAAGGAAAAAAGGCTTGTAGGCATTAGCGGCACGCCAGAGGATGAACTTTCGCATAGTAATCAATACTCCGATATCAACGAGTTACTCCAGAGAGCGGTTCAGCAACTCCCCGAAGTTCAACGAAATGTTGTTATGCTTCGTGACTATGAGGGTTATTCTTATGAAGAAATAGGTGAGATAACAGGATTAACAGAATCACAAGTAAAGGTTTATATATATAGAGCACGAATATTTTTGAAAACCTATATTGGAAGTTTGGAAGCAGTAATCTAGTTGCCATGACCTACGTTAATCGACAGAACTATGAGGAAAGATTGATTGACTTTTCGGAGGGAAGGCTCTCGGAAAAGGAGGCTGGCGAGCTAATGGCTTTTCTGGAGAAAAATCCGGACCTGTTCGATGAATTTATTGAGTTGAGCAAGGCTGAGATGCCTTATGTGAAACCAGAGGCTACGGTTTTTAATGAAAAAACCAGACTTCGAAAAGTGGTTGAGGGAGATGATGTTTTTGATGAGTTTTCCTGGCTCTGCGTTGCTCGACTAGAGGGTGATGCTTCTCCGTCGGAGTTGGCAATGCTTAAGAGACTTCTGGAAGGTAACCCGGCGCTTGCCAAAGAGGCTGCCCTTTTCGATAGGGTGCGTTTAAGTTCTCCCGTTGTGACCTTCTCCGGAAAAAAATCACTAAAACGATTGGTGGTTGGTAGGCATGAGCGATTAACATGGTATTCAATTGCTGCTGGTTTTGCGGCAACTGTATTAATAGTCTTTGTGCCTGTTTGGCAGAATTCGCGCCATGAAGAGATTGCTTCTCTGTCGGCTGTTAACGAGCGAAGCCTAGCCTATCGGTTATCTACCAAGTCTAGCAAGGTTGAGGTTACTACCTATCGACTTATTTCCCATGAAAATTCCACTCCGCAATCTACCAAGAGCAGAAAATTTATTCTCCGAGAGGCAGCGGAGGCTGTCCCAGCGGCAAATATTTCCACAGAGAAGGATGATACTAGAAGTGATGCCTCCATAGCAGAATTGAGTCCATTGAGTCCGCAGGTTCAAGTTCAGAATCCGGGCATTTCTGCTTCAACGACAAAGCCTACTGCTCCATCTTCAGAAAAAATGGTTGCTAGCGCCTCAGAATACCTTTCGGTGGGAGAATACCTTGCCACAAAAATTTCCAGTGCGGCTGGTGTTAATCCACAAGAGATTAGGAAGGCTAGTGGAAAAGCCAAGGTTTGGGAGTATGCTCAGGCAGGAATAAGTGGCGTTGCCAAGTTATTCGGTGTTCCGGTAAAAGTTGACAAACAATACGATGCCGAAGGCAATCTGAAAAAAATCAGCATTGACACCAAGCTCCTTGCGGTTTCAAAAACGCTTTAAGCGATTTCTCCGTTTTTTTCACACCAACAATTGTGTTTCCTGTAACTTTTTATGTGGGTTAAGCGTCGCAAGGGAAATTACATAACAACTAATACTTTTTGCTATGAAGACAAAGATTTTTACTTTAATAATCAGCTTATCTGCTATTTCAGCAAGTATTGTGGCTCAAGATGATCCACAACTTCTACTTAATAAGCTGGAGAGTCATGACACCACACAGTTTGTTCCTCAAATGAAACAGGATACAACGGGCCCTTCTACCAATATTGCTTCAGTTTCTTCCAAGTCGGATACAACTAAAATTAAGTTTGGGAAGAAGGTGCTAACCGTAATTGACAAGGGTAACAACACGTCGGTAGAGATTACAAACATTGATAAGAATAATGCTGGAAACGTTGATTGGGACAATGAATTTTGGAATAGAAGGCATAAAAAAAGATTTGAACCTCACTGGGCAGGTGTTGAACTTGGTGTTAACGGGCTACTTTCGAGCAGTAAATCCACAAGTTTGAAAGGCGATGCGGCCATCATGGATTTAAATTCGGGTAAGTCGATTAACTTTAACCTTAACTTTATGGAATACGCCATTCCGTTTGCCCATCAGCATATGGGAATTGTAACCGGTATGGGTATGGAGGTGAATAATTTTAGGCTCAGTAACAACATCAGCCTTATGAAAAATGATGCTGGAGTTACGGTTGCCGATAGCAGCTACATAAACAACGGGGTGAATCTGACAAAATCCAAGTTAACTATGACCTATCTTACCATCCCTCTTTTAATGGAATTTCAAGTTCCCTCAGGACATAGCCGGTTTTACATTTCGGGAGGAGTAATTGGTGGCGTTAAATTGGGATCCCATACAAAAGTGGTTTATCAGGCTGGTGGTCAAAAGCAGAAGGATAAGAACAGAGACGACTATAATTTGGCAACTCTCCGTTATGGTTTTCATGCTAGGATTGGCTACCGGTTTATTAACCTCTATGCCACTTACTATCCTGTTGCTCTTTTCGAGAAGGATAAGGGGCCTGAAGTTTACCCGTTCAACATTGGACTTGTGCTTCTTGGCTTTTAATAGCTGAACCCCTGCATATACTAAAAACCGGGATCCCCTCTGTGGAGAACCCGGTTTTTAGTATATGCTATTTTGTATATTGGTTGGTGTTAACCTACCAATATGAAGAAATTACTGTTTTTAGTCCTTGTTTTGCTATTTCTGCAACCTCACCTAAATGCGCAAACCGACAGTCTTAAAGGAGTTGTTGCTGGCAATTACCCGGACACCGCTAAGTATAATGCACTGTTTGAGCTTTCCAGAATTTACCTAGATAGTGGAATTGTTGGGATTAACTACCTCCAAGCGGCGGCGGATCTTGCCACCAATATGGATGATGCGAATCGCACTGGAAAAGCATACCACACGCTTGGGTTTGCTTTTTTTCGAAAAGGAGATTTTCAAAGGGCCATAGAGTACTACAACAAAGCGCTATCACAGCTGGATAAAAATCAGCATGCTAAAGAGTATGCTGGAGTTAACAATGATCTTGGTCTTGCCTATAAATCGTTGGGAAAGTATGATGTTGCACTCTCTCACTATATTGTTTCTTTAAATGAATATACCACACTCAAAGATCTTAAGGGAATTGGGTTGGCATATAATAATATTGGACAGGTATATTACTACCAGAACGACTACAAAAAGGCTATAGAGTATTTTACTAAGTACGAAGATGTTGCCCGGAAACTTGGAAATCCAATGGCCCTTGCCGGTGCTGAAAACAATATTGGTGGTGCCTATTCTGAAATTGGAAATCTGCATCAAGCTCTTTATCATTACCAATATGCTCGCCATTTGTACGATTCGCTCGGAAGCCGGTTTGGCGTAGCAGTACTTGACGATAACATTGGCAGCATTTCATATAAGCTGGGAGACTATAGGATGGCACTGGTAAAGCATCTCTCCTCCTATAGAACATTTAAGGCTTTGGGTATGAGGGAAAGAATGATTTTTTCCCAGCATAACCTCGGATTGGCATATATGGGTCAAGGGAAGTTAGATCTGGCGAAAAGATCGATGAAGGAGGCATTGTCCCTTGCAGAGGAGATAGGCCAGAGCGAGGCGTGTAAGCTGCTGTATGAATCCCTTGCACAGGTTTACCAAAGAGCCAATAATTACCCTGCGGCTCTCAAAGCCTATCAGTCTTTTACTGCGCTGAAGGATTCTTTGAATGGGGCAGAAACGCAAAAACAGATTGCTGAAATACAGGCAAAATATGAGTCGGAAAAGAAAGAGAAGGAGCTGTTGAAACAGCAGGTACAGCTAAGGAATCAAAAGCGGATGTTGGTTTTTGGAGGAGTTACCCTGCTCGGATTTGCAGTGCTTTCACTGCTGTTGGTCAATGAGAACCGAAAAAAGAAGCGAGCGTTTATGGCGCTAGCAAGCGAACAGCGGAAGATAACAGAAAGCATTACCTATGCTAGTAAAATTCAATCTGCCGTTCTTCCTCCAACCGATATCATAAGGCAGTATTTTCCAGATCATTTTATCTTTTTTCGACCTCGCGATATTGTTAGTGGTGATTTTTACTGGTTTTCGGTGAATAAGAATAGAATATACTTTGCCGCTGTTGATTGCACAGGACATGGTGTGCCCGGAGCATTTATGAGCATGTTGGGCTTCACTATGCTAAATCAAATCGTTTCTAGTGGACCCAATTTAACCGCGTCGGAGATACTTGACCAGCTACGGGAAGATGTTAAGCAGGCCTTGCATCAAAAGGGTAGTATGAATGAGCCACACGATGGAATGGACATTGCTTTTTGTGTTTTAAACATCGACGATTTGACACTTCAGTTTTCTGGTGCACATAATCCGCTATATCTTATTCGGGATGGTGAGCTGGTTCAGTATGCAGGTGATCTTATGCCCATTGGCCACGCGGGTATATTGGAATCAAAATCGTTTACCAATCATGTGATTCAGTTGAGCAAGGGTGACTTAATATATCTATTCTCGGATGGGTTTACCGACCAGTTTGGTGGTGAAGATGGGCAGAAATTTAAACGCACGCTTTTTCGCAAAACACTCCTAGCAATGCACCACGAACCGATGGATGTTCAGGAGCGTTTGCTGGGAGAGACTTTGGAGATGTGGAAATTGGATTATGAACAGGTTGATGATATTTTGGTTTTTGGAGTCCGTTTTTAACAGTTTTCTAATTACATTTGGAGACAATTGAAATCATATTAAAAAATCGAAAATGAAGCTCTTACTTATTAGCAATTCAACCATGGCTGGTCAGCCTTACTTGCAATATCCAATGCCTGTTATTAAAGATTTTTTTGCAGGCAAGATAAAGAAGGTGCTGTTCTTCCCATTCGCTGCAGTAACATTTTCCTATGACGAGTATGAAAGCAAAGTTCAGCAACGCTTTGCAGAAATTGGTATCGAAGTTGAGTCGATACATCACTCTAAGAACTATAAAAAGTCGGTGAATGAAGCAGAGGCAATTGTTGTAGGAGGAGGTAACACATTTAAATTGCTCAAGGTTATTCAACAGCACGACTTAATCGATGCCGTTCGTTTTCGGATTTTAGATGGTACGCCATATGTTGGCTGGAGCGCTGGTTCCAATGTTGCTAGCCCTACCATTTGCACTACAAATGATATGCCTATTGTTGAGCCAGATAGCTTCAGCGCATTTAATCTGGTACGGTTTCAAATAAACCCACACTACCTTGATGCAAATCCTGATGGACATGCTGGCGAAACTCGAGAGGAGAGAATTATGGAGTTCCTGGAGATGGATCCTGATATTTATGTTGTTGGTTTGAGGGAAGGTTCTATGCTTAGGATTGAGGATGCTGCCATTCAGCTCGTTGGTAATAAATCCATGCGGGTCTTCAAACGGGGTAAAATTACAAGGGAGGTCTCCTCTGGTGAGGATCTTGATTTCCTTTTTGAATAGTAATTGGGGCGTTCAAAATGATGAACGCCCCTTCTTTCTTGCCATTAGGGAAAGCATTCTTTATGTGGGTGGCAGAACCAATACGCTTTCCTTTGCCAACAATTCTCAACTTACCATCTGGCTTTGTCGATCTGCTCTGTAACGGAGCTGTGTCTAGTGGCTCTTTCCAATCGAAAAGTTATTGCTCATGTAGCTGGTGTCATCTATTATTCCTAGAGGTTTTTGTATATCTCTTTGTTTGTTGAGGCAAGCGGACAAGGAGCTTTAGCGTTTAAGTACGGGCCGTTTTTCCTTGGTAAGATGGTGGGTGCCTGGTCTATTGAAAGTTCTTTCCTCTCAATTTAAGTAATTGAAAGGTCAAAATGCTAAATTTGTGTGCTGAACTACTTCGTTATGCGAGCATTGTTACAAAGAGTGAGCAAGGCTTCAGTATCTGTTAATGGCGATACTGTTTCTTCAATTAATGGTGGGTTGTTAATTTTTTTGGGCGTTGAGAGTGCCGATAGTGTAGAGGACTGTGATTGGCTTTCAACAAAGGTTGCAAACCTCCGTATCTTCGACGATGTGGAGGGGGTAATGAATAAATCGCTAATAGATATATCAGGCGATGCAATTGTGGTTAGTCAATTTACTTTACATGCACTTACAAAAAAAGGCAATCGCCCTTCGTATATAAAGGCCGCAAGACCAGAACAGGCAGAGCCATTATACCTTACATTTGTGAAACTGCTTCAGGAGAAGATATCCGGTAAAGTTGGATTGGGCCAATTCGGTGCACACATGTTGGTGAATCTTGTAAACGATGGACCGGTAACAATTTGGATAGATACAAAAAATAAGGAATGATAACGCTTCAAAACTATCAAGAACTCGTTGACAACTGGATCAAAGAGTTTGGCGTGCGATATTTCAGCGAGCTTACCAATATGGCTTTGCTGACTGAGGAGGTGGGTGAGCTCGCACGGATACTGGCGCGACGGTATGGTGACCAGTCTTTTAAGGGCGATGAGCAGAATGCTGATCTGGGCGATGAAATGGCTGATGTGCTATTTGTCCTTGTCTGTTTAGCCAATCAAACCGGGGTTAACCTGGAGGATGCTGTGAAAAAGAATTTTGAGAAAAAAACCAACCGAGATAAAGTGCGCCATCTGAATAATGGTAAATTGTTAGATACCTAAAACTTAATTACTAAAAATACGAATTATGAATGGTGACTATTTGAGCTATAAGCAGGAGGTGAATCATGCCGAGGTGGATGCACTCCTCTCCGATATTAAGCGTAGCGTAGCGAACGAGAAAACAAATGAAAATTTAAGGAAGTGTCTTAGTTTAATCGATCTTACCTCGCTTAATTCAACCGATCCGTTGGCAAAAGGGGTAGAAATGGCTAAGAAGGTTAGCGCTTTTCCTAAACACTATCCTTCCATTGATAACGTTGCTGCAATTTGTGTTTATCCTCCATTGGTTAAAGCCGTAAGAGAAAATCTTTCTGAAAAAAGGGTTCAAATTGCTGCGGTTGGTGCCGGATTTCCCTCTTCTCAAACTTTTATCGAGATAAAGGTTGACGAGTGTGTTCGCACGGTAAAAGCGGGCGCTGACGAAATTGACATTGTTATTTCACTGGGAACTTTTCTAAGCGGCGATCATAAAACTGTTTTTGAAGAGATTGCTGCAATCAAGAGGAGTTTAGGCAACGCTCACCTTAAGGTTATCCTAGAGACCGGAGCCTTACCAAGCTATGAATCGATACGATTGGCTAGTTTGATTGCCATGGAGGCCGGTGCCGACTTTATCAAAACATCTACTGGCAAGATGGAACCTGCAGCAACACTTGAGGCTGCCGCTGTTATGTGCTTTGCAATTAAAGATTTCTACGATAAGCACGGGAAGAAAATTGGCTTTAAACCAGCTGGTGGTATTGTTACCCCCGAGGATGCCATTGGTTACCTTCTTGTTGTTAAGCGAATTCTTGGAGATGAGTGGCTGAATCCGGAGCTATTCCGTTTAGGAGCAAGCCGTTTGGCTAACAACCTCCTGTCCGAAATAACCGGTCAGCAGGTAAACTACTTCTAAAAAACACTGAGATTTGGTGTAATGAGCGAGGGGCATTTATCCTTCGCTCATTTTTTTAGCTTTTCCGATTTACGATGTAGTGTGACAGTGCCTCTAGTGCCTGTCGCGATGGGCTATCGGGAATTTCGTGTAGTAGCGCTAAGGCGTTATTCCTGCACTCAATCATTTTTTGTTCCGCATATACAATACCGCCCTTTTGCTCCACAAAAGCGATGATTCGGTCAACCTCCTGGCGTTTACCCTTTAGCTTCTTTATCTGTGAAATTATTTCTTCACGCTCCTTTTTAGACGAGTTGTTAAGGGCAAAAATGAGCGGCAGGGTTAGCTTCTTTTCTTTGATGTCATTTCCCGATGGTTTTCCCGTGAGTGCGGCAGGTTGAAAGTCAAAGAGGTCATCTTTAATTTGGAACGCCATGCCCAATGACGTGCCAATTTCATAGAGCTTGTTCACCGTGTCGGGATCGGCACCTGCCGATCTTGCGCCACTACTGGTGCAGGCGGCAATCAAGGTGGCGGTCTTTTTACGGATAATGCTGTAGTAGTCTTCCTCCGTAATATCCATTTTACGGCTTTTTTCAATCTGGAACAGCTCGCCTTCCGACATCTCCTTTACCGCATTCGACATCGTTTCCAGCATCTCGTATTCCTTGTGCTGAACGGCCACCATTAACCCTTTTGAGAGAATAAAGTCACCAACTAAAACCGCAATTTTTGATCTCCATAGTGCATTGACAGACCAGAATCCTCGGCGTTCGTAGGCTTCGTCCACTACGTCGTCGTGGATTAGTGTTGCAGTGTGTAGAAGCTCTATCATTGCTGCTGCAACATGTGTTGAAGGAGTAACCTCTCCAACAAGCTTGGCCGAGAGAAATACGAACAACGGCCTTAGCTGCTTACCTTTTCGCCTGACAATATAGGTTAAGATGAAGTCGAGTGATTTGTATGGTGATCGGACTTGGTCACGGAAGAAAATTTCAAACTCTTCAAGTTCTTTCTTTACTGGCTCCTTTATCGAATTAATGCTGCTCATTAACAGGTTTGTTAGATTTTCAAAGGTAAAAAAATGTTTCTATTCCAGTTTGTGCTTGAAATTTTTACCCAATATCTTGCTAGTGATAGCAATATGTTTATGTTATTGATATATTTGCATTTGATTTAGTTAATGATTTTAGTGATGCAACACGTTAATGAGTTGAAAATTGAGCAGCTGGAGCAAGCTGCAAACATGCTAAAGGCGATAGCTCACCCCATGAGAATTGCCATACTTAGTTTTTTGGAAGACGGGAAAAAGATGACGGTAACTGAAATACACGAGAAGCTTCAGATTGAGCAGTCTACAACGTCGCACCATTTGGGAATACTAAAGGATAAGGGTGTTCTGTGTTCCAAGAGGGAAGGTAAAAACACATTCTACTTTCTTAAGCACAATAACTTAGCCCGCATTTTAGACTGTGTGAGCAAGTGCACCATCTAGTGCAGGTCCAGCGTGAATTACCCTTCAGCGAACATTTCGTTGAAGGTTTTTTTATGCAACAACGTTGCCACAATTGTTGTTATTTTTAGACTAATTTTGAAAACAATGGCACAGATACGGCTTACAAAGGAATTTTCATTTGAAATGGCCCACTTTCTTTCGGGTTATGATGGCTCTTGTAGCAACATACATGGACACTCTTATAGGCTCTTTGTTACGGTAATTGGACAACCCATACAGGATTTTGCTAGCCCTAAGTTGGGGATGGTCGTGGACTTTGGTTTGCTTAAGAGTATTGTGAACAAAGGAATTGTTTCTCGGCTCGATCATGCATTAGTTTTGAACAATGTTGAGGAGGCACAGACATTAATCCCCGTTTTGAGAGAGCATTTTAAGAAAATCGACGTGGTTGACTTTCAGCCCACGTGCGAAAATTTGCTACTTCATTTTGTAGATCAAATTCAGGGAGAGCTCCCGAGTGGAGTTCGACTTCATCACCTCAAGCTATATGAAACTGCAACTTCATTTGCCGAGTGGTATTATGAAGATAATAAGTGATATGACATGAACGAAAAAGTCTTCCTTCTCGATGCATATGCTCTGATTTTTAGGTCCTACTATGCTTTTATTAATCGGCCAATAACAAACTCAAAGGGGGTTAACACATCGGCAATATTTGGTTTTGTTAAAACTCTTCAGGAGCTCATTAAGAAGGAGGCACCTTCGCATCTTGCCGTGGCTTTTGACCCCGCTGGACCGACTTTTCGAAGTGAGATATTCCCTCAGTACAAGGCTAACCGTCCTTCCACTCCGGAGGATATAAAAGCGTCAGTGCCGTACATAAAGAAAATCCTAGAAGCATATCGAATCCCGGTTGTGTTGGTACCCAACTTTGAGGCCGACGATATCATAGGAACGCTAGCAAAGCGATTTGGTTCTATGGGTGTAAATACTTATATGTATACTCCAGATAAGGATTATATACAATTGGTAAATAACAATATATACCTTTATAAACCAAAAAAATCTGGAAACGATGCTGAAATATTAGGCGTGCCAGAGGTAAGAGAGCAGTATGGCCTTTCGGAGCCCATACAGTTTGTTGATGTTTTAGCTCTTTGGGGTGATGCTTCCGACAATATTCCTGGTGCGCACGGCATTGGTGAAAAAACGGCGACAAAATTGATTGCAGAGTACGGTTCCGCTGAAGGGGTAATAGAGCATGCGAATGAGCTTAAGGGGAAGACAAAAGAGATAATTCAAAATCATATTGGTGAAATAACGCTTTCGAAAAAATTGGCCACCATTGATACCGAAGTCCCGATTAACCTCTCGCTTGATGATATCCTGTTGAAACAACCGAACAGAGAAGAGCTGGTGCGCATTTTTGAAGATCTTGAATTTCGGTCAATGCTCAAGGAGGTTTCAGGCGAGCGCGAGCCTATTCGTAAAGATGTTGTTTCACAGGGAAGTTTGTTTGATATAGGCGGAGAAGCAGTAGCGGAGTCCAGCTACAAAACCATTAAGGATTTTAAAAAGAGCTATAACCTCGTTGTTACCACTGAGCAATTCAACAGGTTTCTAGAGGATATTAAGCTGCAAAAAACATTTTGTTTTGACACGGAAACCACAGGCCTCGATATTTTTTCTGCCGAACTCGTTGGTATTGCATTTAGCTGGCAGCCTGATAGTGGTTTTTTTCTCTACCTCCCTAAGGAAAATGAGGAGCGAAGAGACTGGCTTACTAGGCTAGCTTTGGTGTTTGAGTCGGATAGCTATACAAAGGTTGGCCAAAATCTGAAGTTCGATATTATGGTCATGCGGCAGAGTGGCATTGAGGTTCGTGGTCCAATTTTTGACACAATGTTAGCGCATTACCTTATTGATCCGGAATCGCGTCACGGAATGGATCTCCTTAGCGAGCGATACTTGAACTACAGACCAATCTCGATAGAGGAGCTTATTGGCGGTAAAGGTAGCTTGCAGATAAACATGGCACAAGTATCACCTGAGCGAGTGGCAGAATATTCTACAGAAGACGCTGATGTAACATGGCAGCTATACCTTTACTTTAAAAAAGAGATCGAACAAAGAGGCTTAACAAAGTTGCTGTATGAGATAGAGCTTCCTTTGGTTTACGTTTTGGCGGATATGGAGACCACTGGTGTGCGTGTAGATATTGCCTCCCTTGATGAGTTTGGCAAGGATTTGAATAGTCAGTTGATTAGTTTGGATTCGGAGATCAAGGCTTTAGCTGGAGTACCTGACCTTAATGTAAGCTCTCCAAAACAGCTTGGCTATGTGCTGTTCGATAAATTGAAGTTGGGTGCCGGATCAGGTTCTGCGAAAAGTTCTAAAAGCAAGCAATATTCCACCAGCGAAGAGGTGCTTCAGCGAATGGTTGGTGAGCATCCCATTATTGCTAAGATACTCGATTTCCGTTCATTAAAGAAGTTGCTCTCATCCTACATTGAGTCGATTCCGAAACTTGTGAATGCACATACGGGATTAATCCATAGCAATTTTAACCAGGCTGTTACCTCAACAGGGCGATTGAGTTCAAACAATCCTAATCTTCAGAACATACCCGTAAGAGGAGAGCGCGGAAGAGAAATAAGAAAGGCGTTTATTGCGGAAAACGATCAGTCCACTATAATGTCGGCCGACTACTCTCAGATTGAGCTCCGATTAATGGCACACCTTTCTGGAGATATCGGCCTTATTGAGGCTTTTCGCGATGGGGCAGACATTCATGCGGCCACTGCTGCCAAGATATATGGAGTTCCCGTTGAAGCGGTGACCCGAGAGATGCGCTCGCACGCCAAAACGGCCAACTTTGGAATTATTTACGGCATTTCCTCCTTTGGCCTAAGTCAGCGTTTAAATATCCCTCGCGGTGATGCCAAGGCACTAATCGATGGCTACTTTGCTTCGTACCCTAAGGTAAAGGAGTACATGGAAAATGTAGTTGTGACCGCTCGCAATATCGGCTATGTGGAGACTATTTTTGGACGAAGGAGATACCTACCAGATATTCGATCAAACAATCAGGTTGTTAGGGGTGTTGCCGAACGAAACGCTATAAATGCACCTATACAGGGTTCTGCTGCTGACATAATAAAGATCGCAATGATAAAAATTCATGATGAATTTGATCGGTTAAAATTGCGCAGCAAGATGATAATGCAGGTGCACGATGAACTTGTTTTCAATGTATATGCTGACGAACGGGACCGGGTGCGGGAAATTGTGATAACCAACATGGAACGTGCTGCAGACCTTTCTATTCCCTTGATTGTTGATGTTGGGGAAGGGAAGAATTGGCTCGATGCGCATTAGCATAAGATTTGTTGGTGCATAAATAGCTTTGTTGTTTCAGTTTGAATCAAAAAAATATTTATAATTGCAAAAGGGGATCAACCCCCGTTTTTAATTATCTTATGTCTAACAAAAACTGTAAAACTGGTTTAACCTAACAGGCGCCAACAATGAAAGCGAGGAAGGACCTAAAAAGTGGAAGCAACACAAAAGTGTTTGAGTCCGATGATTTAAAAAGGGGGCGAAAACTAAAACCTGAAAAGAAAGAAAAAAATCAAAAACGCTCCATCTTTTCTGAAATTGATGATTTGGATGACCCCGAACTCTTTTACACGCGGGAGGATGATGAGGATGATTTTGTTGATGAAGGATTACTTGACGATGATGATTCTTTTGAGGACGAGGGTGACGATTTTGACGATGAAGATTACGACGAAGATGATTCGGTGAGCAGAAAGAGCCGATAAGAAACCGTTGAATTTCTAGAGGGGGGCTTAGGTCCCCCTTTTTCATGTACATACTGTGTTTGAATTAACCGTAATTTTCTCTAGATTTCGAAATCATCGATACTAATGATATGGCTAATTTTCGATGTATTCCGTTCCTGCTAGTCCTTTTTTTGTTAAACGGGTCACAACTTTTTGCTAAAGGTGTTGCTGTAGCTGATTCAGCGCCAGATAGTGTACGGGAGCAATACCAAAATTTGACAGGAAAGGATAGGCTTACTAGGTTACTGGAGTTATCCAAAACAATGGTGGCGTCAAATCCGGGGATTGCAAAGCAGCTCGCCTCGCAAGCAACGCTGTTGGCCATCGAACTTAATTCTCAAGAAGAGCAGGGCTACGCACTACTTTACTACGGAAACGCTACATTTCTTTTAGGTGATTACTTTGATGCTCAGGAGTCATTTAGCCGAAGCATGGAAATTGCCAAACGGTTGGACATTCCCCGCCTTACTGTGGATATTTATGATGCCCAGGGATCTATTTATGCCTCTACAGGCGATTATGAGCTGGCATTACAAAACTATAAGTCTGCTTTTCAGATACTTCTCCAGCTTAACTTTCCCGTTGAACGCTCAAACATAATTCGTAAAATTGGCAATATCTACTTTCAGTTCGGTGAAAAGGGCCGTGCTCTCGATTTTTATCAAATTGCGTTAGAAACCAGCAGAAAGAGCAACGATAGCGAAGGAATTAGTATGGCCTTTAACAATATTGGAAGAATTTATGCTGAAGAGGAAAAGTATAATCTAGCCTTAGATTATTTTAATAAGGCCCTCGAAATAAAGGAGCGAGAGGGTAGGGAGATTAGCAAATCGAATACGCTGCTGAATATTGGAAGAACTTATGAAAAAATGGGCCGCTTTTCTTTGGCGGAGAATTATTATAATCAATCGCTAAATATTCGTATTCGACTCGAAAACAGAGAAGGTATTGCCGAGGCTATGCAATATTTGGCCAGAACCTATATTGCAGTCGGTAAATTTGGTGCGGCAGAACAGTTGCTTAAACACTCGATTCAGATTGCGGATTCTATTAATCTTAATTCGTTAAAAGTTTCAGGTTATCAGAAGCTTTCATCACTATATGCTAAAAATGCCAACTACCGTGATGCATATCTAAATTATGTTAAATACAATGTTTTTAGGGATAGTGTGTATAGTGCTGAAAAGCAAAGAATGTTAATGGAGGTAGATGCTCGTTACAAATTTGAATTTTCGAACAGCAAAATTCAGATGCTTTCCAAGGAGGCTGAGTTAAAATTGAGCGAGTTAAGAAAGGCAAGGTGGGTAAGCTATTTTTGGGCAACACTATTTTTGTTTTTCGTAATAGTCTCTTATTTACTGTATAGCAGAAATAGATTAAAGTCTGAGGTTAATAGGAAGTTGATGGACGAGGTGGGTGAGAGAAGAAAAATTCAAGAGGAGCTGGAGCACTATCAAAAGGATTTGGAGTTGCTAGTAGAGGATAGAACTATGCAGTTAAGGGAGGCAAAGGAGCGGGCTGAGCAGTCGGACAAGCTGAAATCGGCCTTTCTAGGAAATATTTCCCATGAAATTCGAACCCCAATGAATGCCATAATTGGGTTTGCCAATTTTTTGCAGGAGCCATCGCTTGAGGAGGATAGCCGCACTGAGGCCATATCGTACATTAAGCGTAATGGAGAGGTTCTTCTTACTTTGCTAAATGACATTTTGGACATCTCCTTGATAGAGATTGGGGAGATAAAAATTGTAAAAAGAAGGTTTAATCTTGAGGAGACCATTAATGATGTTGTACTTCAGCAAAAGGCTCTCTATTTTCAGCCTAAAAATAATGTCGAAATACGTTTTTCTTTTGATCCAGACTGGACAAAGCCTTTCTATGGAGACGAAACGCGCTTTCGACAAATTTTGTCCAATCTCCTTTCGAATGCACTTAAGTTTACAGAGCAGGGTTTTGTGGAGGTGGGTTTTAAATACGAAGACTCGGAGCTAATTTTCTTTGTACGTGATACCGGAACCGGAATATCAAGGAGCCAACAGAGCCTGATTTTTGAGCGTTTTTCTAAGTATAATTCAGGTGGTGATAAGTTCTATGCCGGTACTGGGGTTGGCCTCAGCCTTTGCCGTGATTTGGTGGGTTTAATGGGTGGAAAAATTTGGTTAGATTCTGTTCCGGGCCAGGGGAGCACATTTTTCTTCTCATTGCCGATTGAGCAAGAAAGAAAGGATAGTAATCAACGACCCATAGCAACAAAAAGAACAAGTTCTTCTTTTGATTTTAGTGGCAAAACAATCCTTGTGGCCGAAGATGTTGAATCGAACTTTTTGCTATTGAAAGCACTTCTTCAAAGTAGTGGCGCTAAAATATTGTGGGCAAAGGATGGACTAGAGGCAGTGGATATGGCTGTAAGTGGCGAGGTTAACCTTGTTTTGATGGATATTCGAATGCCCAAATCGGATGGGGTGGAGGCCACAAAGAAAATTAAGGAATTACTCCCTCAGATTCCAGTGGTAATTTTAACTGCTTTTAGCCATCAGGAGGAGATGGAGCGATGCTACGCCGTTGGGTGTTCCGCATACCTATTAAAGCCAATCAAGAAGGCAGAACTCTTCTCCATAATTTCTCGACTTCTTACTTAATCTGCTAAGGTTTTATTCCGTTTTTTTCGGAATTCCTTTACAGGGATATGTAACATTATGGTTTCGGTGCATTATAACAAAAAAACCGCCACAAGGACGGTTTCTGCATATTTTGAACGTACAAATTATTTCTTGCCATCGTAGGCCCACTTTAGGTAAGCGGCGCCCCAGGTAAATCCGGCACCAAAAGTTGCAAAGATAATATTGTCTCCCTTTTTGAGCTGATCCTCCCATTCCCAAAGGCACAGCGGAAGAGTTGCTGATGTGGTGTTGCCGTATCGCTCAATATTTATCATAACCCGCTCCTTGGGCAATCCCATCCGTTTGGCTGTTGCTTCAATAATTCTCATGTTGGCCTGATGGGGTACAAGCCAAGACAACGTTTCGGGAGTTAAGCCATGTTTTTCCATCATTGCTACTGCGGTATCGGCCATGTTGGATACAGCTGCCTTAAAAACTGCTTGACCTTCTTGGTAAATGTAGTGTTGTCGGTTAGCCACAGTTTCGGCACTTGCAGGATAGCAAGAACCTCCTGCTATTTGGTGCAGATGCTTTCTTCCTGAGCCATCCACCTGCATCATGGCATCAATAAGCCCCACTCCGTCAAAGCTAGGCTCAAGAAGCACTGCTCCTGCTCCATCTCCAAAGATTGGACAGGTTGCCCTGTCGGTGTAGTCTGTAATGGAGGACATCTTGTCGGCACCGACCACTACCACCTTTTTATGACTTCCTGACTCTACAAATTTTGATGCAGTAACAAGCGCATACAAAAAGCTGGAACAGCCAGCGTTTATATCATATCCGAAGGCATTTTTAATGCCCACTTTGTCGCTGATGATGTTGGCTGTAGCAGGAAATTGCATGTCGGGAGTAACTACTCCACAAATCAGCATGTCAACCTCTTCTGGAGCGGTATTGGTTTTTTCAAGGAGCTGCTGAACGGCCTTGGCTCCCATTTCTGAAGTTCCAAGACCTTCGCCAGTGAGTATTCTTCTTTCCTTAATGCCAATTCTAGTCATAATCCACTCATCGGATGTGTCTACCATCCTGCTAAGCTCGTCGTTGGTTAGCACATACTCAGGTACGTATCCTCCAACACCAGTAATTGCCGCTGCGATTTTTGCCATTAGTTTAAGGCCTCCTTTATTTTTTCTGTCAAACCTGCCTCAATGACCATTTTTGTTTGAAGAATCATGTTTTTTATGGCAGTTGCATTGGATACTCCGTGACCAATAATTACTGGGGCGTTAACGCCTAGTACTGGAGTTCCACCGTAGTGTTCAAAGTTAAAGCGATCGAAGAACGGATCACTAATGTTCCTACGCTTGATTAACTTGTAGAAACTTTCTGCTTCCTTGAGAACTACATTTCCAACAAAACCATCGCAAACGATTATATCTGCTGAGTCTTCATCAAAAAGATGGTTCCCTTCGATGTTGCCAACAAATCGAATGCTTGTGGATTCTTTGAGTAGCTCAAAAGTATTTTTAGCCACCAAATTTCCTTTTTCTGGTTCTTCTCCAATGTTGAGTAGCCCTACGCTAGGATTCATAATGCCAAGAACCTCTTTGGCGTAAATGCTTCCTAAAACGGCATATTGAAAAAGAACATCAGGCCTAGCGTCGGGATTCAGCCCAACGTCTATCAGTAAGCCTGTTTTGGTTTCACTTATGGGTAAGAAGGATGCTATCCCAGGACGGATAACCCCACTGATGGGTTTAACAAAGTACATTGCTCCAACCAGCATTGCTCCGGTGCTACCAGCACTGGCAATGCCATCTATTTGTCCCTTTGCCAGCATGCCAAAGCCTACGGCAAGCGAAGAGTCTGGTTTGTGCTGGAAAACCTTTGCAGGATGATCTCCCATTTCAATAACCTGGGAGGTGGGTACAATGTCAAAGGCCTCCCGTGGAAAGCCTTGGCTGTCAAGGATGGTGACAATTTGCTCCTTGTTTCCAAATAAGACTATGCGAACGCTTTCAGGAATCTCCTTATGAGCTTGAATAGCTCCCAAAACAACAGCTTCGGGAGCATAATCTCCGCCCATAGCGTCAACTCCAATTCTCATAAAGTGTTTACCGGTTATATGTGGTTACCCCAACAAATTAGGCTGTAACCTTTTTCTCGATAGCAAGACGTCCTCTGTAGTAACCGCACTCTGGGCAAACTCTGTGGTAAATTACCGGAGCACCGCAGTTAGAGCATGTTGCAAGTGTTGGAGCAACTGCTTTGTAGTGTGTTCTGCGCTTATTTCTTCTCTGCTTCGAGATCTTGTGTTTCGGATGTGCCATTTTAACGTAATGTTTAGTTATCCTTTATGTTAGACTTCAGTTCATTCAATTTTCTTTTCCATTCATCCTGATCGTCATCTGCAGCGCCTTTGGGTTCTTCAGGAACGACAAGTTCATCCAACTTTTTTAACATCTCTGGATTGCATAAGGAGTTCCCGTTTTCGTCATCTGGATGAATACGACGTACAGGCAAGCTTAAGCATATCCAATCAAAGAGATATTGCTTGAGGTCAAGCTCGCTCTCTGAAGGGGGTAGGAATATTACATCATCGTCCTCCTCATACGCCTCTCGTTCTGAGAACTTAACGAAAAGATTGCCAGTATATTCAACTGGTGTGTAAAAGGTTTCAAGACAACGATCGCAAACCACCTCCGCATTTCCCGAAATGTGAACGTCTAACTTTAGAAAGGTAGAGTTCTTTTCGAGCAATACATTGGCCATCAAATTTCCTTTGGTTATTTCTGAGCCTTCAAACTCGGAAAAGAACCTGTCGGAAATCTCAAACTCTAACTCGTGTTTCCCTTGCTTTAAACCCTTGAAGGGAATAGTACAGTCTGTAAGACGGCTCACTTTTATTCAAAAAAATATCGTGCAAAAGTATAAATTATTACCAGAATAAAAAAATATTACATGGCTCTGGCTACCATGCAGAGGTTAAGCTCCTCTTTAGCTTCTGGATTTACGCTTTCGTTCGTTTTCGTCGAGGATTATTTTCCGCAGGCGAATGCTTTTCGGAGTCAACTCAACATATTCATCTTCCTGAATGTACTCCAGCGCTTCTTCTAGGCTAAAGATAATTGGTGGGGGAAGGGTGACTTTTTCATCTGTTCCCGACGCCCGAACATTGGTTAACTTCTTGGGTTTGGTAACATTAATGGCTAAGTCTCCGGCCCTTGAGTGCTCCCCAACTACCTGCCCGGCATACACCTCGTCGTGGGAGGCAATAAAGAACCTTCCTCTATCCTGTAGCTTGTTGAGCGAATATGCAAATGATGTTCCTGCTTCCAAGGCCACCAGTGAGCCATTTACCCGCTTCTCTATCTCGCCTTTATATGGTTCAAAACCCTTAAACCGGTGGGCGATTACGGCCTCACCTGCAGTTGCCGTTAAAAGGTTGTTCCGAAGTCCAATAATTCCCCGGGAAGGAATGGAGAATTCAAGGTGCATCCTATCTCCACGATGTTCCATTGTTATCATCTCCCCTTTCCGCTTGGTAACCATTTCAATGGCCTTTCCGGAAACATCTTCAGGAAGATCGATGGTTAGCTCTTCCATGGGTTCACACTTTTCACCACCAATCTCCTTAATAATAACCTTGGGCTGACCAACCTGAACTTCGTATCCTTCACGTCGCATGGTTTCTAGCAAAATGGAGAGGTGCAGAACACCACGACCAAAAACGGTAAACGAATCAGCACTATCGGTAGCTTCAACGCGTAGCGCAAGATTTTTTTCCAACTCTTTGTCAAGACGCTCCTTCAAGTGCCGGGAGGTTACAAACTTACCCTCCTTGCCAAAGAAGGGGGAGTTGTTGATGGTAAAGAGCATGCTCATTGTTGGCTCATCAATAGCGATGGGATCCAGTGGTTCTGGATTTTCAATGTCGCAAATTGAATCTCCAATTTCGAAGCCATCAATACCAACCACGGCACAAATCTCCCCGGCATCAACCTGTTCAACCTTTGCTTTTCCAAGCCCTTCGAAGGTGTAAAGTTCCTTAATTCTAGAGCGAATAATGCTGCCGTCTCTTTTTGCCAACGCTACAGCCTGTCCGGTGGTAAGCGTTCCTCTGTGGAGTTTTCCCACGGCAATTCTACCTACATAGCTTGAAAAGTCCAGTGAGGTAATGAGCATTTGCGGTGTTCCCTGAAAGGCGATGGGCTTGGGTATATTCTCAAGAATTGAGTCAAGAAGTGGAGTTATGTCTGTAGAAGGCGTTTTCCAGTTGTCGGACATCCAGCCATTCTTAGCACTTCCGTAAATGGTAGGAAAATTAAGCTGCTCTTCCGAGGCGTTGAGGTTAAACATGAGCTCGAACACCTGTTCCTGTACCTCTTCAGGACGACAGTTTGGCTTGTCGACCTTGTTAATAACTACGATGGGCTTCAGTCCAAGAGACAGCGCCTTGGAGAGGACGAATCGTGTTTGCGGCATTGTTCCTTCAAAGGCATCTACCAGAAGAAGTACGCCGTCGGCCATATTCAGCACTCTTTCTACCTCCCCACCAAAATCGGCGTGGCCAGGGGTGTCTATGATGTTTATTTTAACATCCTTATAGGTAACGGAAACGTTTTTAGCAAGAATTGTAATGCCCCGTTCTCGCTCCAGGTCGTTGCTGTCAAGAATCAGATCTCCGTGTTTTTCGTTGTCCCGAAACAGCTTGGCCTGAAATATCATTTTGTCTACCAGGGTGGTTTTTCCATGGTCAACGTGTGCAATAATTGCAATGTTCCTTAGATCTCTCATCTATCCCAAAAAATTAGCACGCAAAGGTAGGTATTCTTTTTGTTATTATATTTTGTTTTTAGAAAATGAAAAAAGGCCGGGGGACACCGGCCTTTGGGGACATGGACAGCACATTACTCCTGTTTAAGAGCAAGGGCTGGATCTGTTTCGGCCGCCTTTTTGGCGAGCCAGCCAACAGTGACAATGGCAACCGTGACTGATACTACAGTTGCTAATATAAATGGGGTTAATGTGTGCCAGTAAAAGGGCGAAATGCCAAAGTTGATGCGATAGGCGTAGCTCTGTAACCACTCGGTGGCTGCGAGGTAAGCAATCGGCCAGGCGATGAGATTTGCTATAAGAACAAGCCTTAGGTATTCCACCGTTAGCATTTTTGTGATGCTCCAGGGTTCCGCTCCCAGCACTTTTCGTATGCTTATTTCCTTTGTTCTTTGTTCGGTTAAGTATGAGGTTAGTCCCAGAAGACCAAGGATGGAGGTGAAGATGGTGAGCAACGAGAATACCCTAAACAACCACCCCAACTTTTGCTCTGCCCTGTATTCTTTATTTAAGGTTTCCTTGTAGGGCGATATGTTGATGTTTGTTGTTGCCCCCGCCTCTTGCCTTATTTTATCAATGGCAGCAAAGGCTTCTTTTTCTTTTCCCTTCTTAATTCGAACGTTCATGTTGGGTAGCGGAAAGTCTGGAATAGTTAGAATTATAGGTTCAATAGCGTTATGAACGCTCTGAAAATGGAAGTCTTTGACCACTCCAATGACTTGCCCAATCTTGTTGGGATCCGGTTCAATGTCGTTTACTATATATATTCTTCTACCCAGTGCGGACTTATTCCATCCAAAAAACTTTGCTGCAGCTTCGTTAATAATATATCCTTTGGTGCTGTCGGAAGCATTGCCTTTTTCGAAGTATCTTCCCTCAAGCAGCGGGATTTTCATCATACGTAAGAAGTCGAAGTCAACATAGTAGGAGGCAACGGTAAACTCTTTCATCCCTTCGGTTTGCTGTTCCACCCTATATACGCGTAGGTCGTTACCCATACCCAATGGAGTTATGGATGAGGAGAAATCTTCGATGAATGGTGTTTTGAGCAGCTGATCGCGAATGTAGGCCGTTTTTTTCCTTGCCGTAGTGTCTGTTTCCCTGTAGATGTAAAGGTTGTTGGAATCGAAACCAAGGTTTTTGTTTCGAATGTAGGATTGCTGCATGCTTACCACCACCGTTCCAATAATCATTATGACCGATATTGTGAACTGTACTATCACCAGTAACTTTCGAAGAAAAATTTTATTTGACGAGGCAGAGGCCTTACCCTTTAGTACCTGAATAGGATTAAAGGATGAGAGGTAACCAGCAGGGTAGCTGCCAGAGATAAGGCCAATAAAAACAGCAACTGCAAAGCTAAGACCAAGCACCAGCGGCTGACCAAGTTCTGCTCGAGCAATGTTTTTTCCCGTAAGGGCGTTGAAGGGATCAAGGATGATTTCGGCCGCAATGAATGCCAATGCAAGCGATGCAAGTGAAATAATAACGGATTCGGCCAAAAATTGCCATACGAGTCGTGACCTTTGTGCACCCAGCACTTTTCGTATGCCGACCTCTTTTGCTCGATTCGTTGACCTTGCTGTGGCCATGTTCATGTAGTTGATGGCGGCAATAACCAGAATGAGAAAGGCTACCAGTGCAAAAAGCATGATTAGATTTCTGTTGCCAAGAGGCTGATCCGCTTTGAGCATTTTCTTGCTAAAGTGTAGTTCGGCAATTGGCTGGGCTTCCATTTTAAATTTTGCATTGAGCTTTTCGCCAATCGACGCCATGTACTTTTGGTATAGGTAGTCGTTTTTGGCAAGGATGGAATCCATGTCTGCCGGCTGATGAAGAAGAACGAATGTGTATACGTTTATGCTAAAAAATGCATTGGCATCTAGGCTGTTGAATCGGTTTGCTCCACCTCTCTTTTCAATGGTTTTTAGAGAGAAAAGTGCGTCAAATTTGATGTGGCTGTTTTTTGGAAGATCTTTGATTACCGCGGTTACTGTAAAATTTTGGTTGTCTGGTGTAGTAATGGTTTTCCCTACAGCCGGAGAATTGCCAAACATCAGGTTGGCAATTGATTTGGTTAGCACTACTGCATCGGGTTGTGTTAGCGCTGTTGCCGGGTCACCTGCAATAAACTGCTGGTTGAAGATGTCGAAATAGGTGGTGTCGACCCAGTAGGCCTGCTGGATTTCAAACTTTTTCCCGTTGTACATCAGCTCATTTGACCGAAAGTTGGCGAGACGAACAAATTTTTCAACTTGAGGGAACTCCTGTGCCAACATTGGCCCAATGGCAGGAGAGGTTACCGCCACCAAATCTTCGCTTCCGCCGATATTAAAGTGAGACTCGATTCGAAAAATGCGCTCGTGATTCTTGTAAAATTTGTCGTAACCAAGTTCATCCTTAACGTAGAGGATTATTAGTATGGCCGCCAGTATTCCGGTGGAAAGGCCAACGATATTAATTGCCGAGTAGAACTTCGTACGGCTGATGTTTCGAATGGCGGTTACTATGTAGTTTTTTATCATACGTTACGTATTTGCTATTCTTGTTGCCAACCTGCAGAAAAAATATGGATGAAGATATCAACCATTAAGCCAGAATTAACAAGGCATAGATATACAGCATAATATGTGAAAATTGTAGGGTTTGTTGGTGTTGTATATGTGAATGAAAACGAACATTTCTTGTTCGGAAATGAACACTCTCTGGCGGGAAATGTCTACCTTTGATGCAGCTGGTTCTTAAGGGTGGCTTCTTCATCCTGAGATTAAAAGGGAATACCGTGTAAGTCGGTAACAGTTCCCGCTGCTGTGAGCTCTTTATAAGCACAACATTAAGCCACTGTTGGTTACGGCCAATGGGAAGGCGTTGTGCGATGGAGTAAGTCAGAAGACCTGCCAACTGCTGCCACATCGATTTGCTTTCGGGAAAAAAGCGAGGATTTGTGTCCTACCTCAATTCTCTCCCAAATCATTCAAGGTAGCATTTATGCCAAGCAAAGGGTTGGCTGCCAATTTAGGCCCCGAATTGCTGCCATAATTCGGGGCCTTTTTGCTAGAATTATTTCCTTGAAGGATGTTTTATGAGCGGTTTTGTATAGGTGGAGCACGAAGTTGTGTATCATGTTTTTACAGCGATGAATTTGACCCATGCCAATGCAATCGATGCCGGAATAATTAATACCCTCTTAACCTCTAAAAACAAAAATAGTGCAAGGAATAGCGTAAATTTGTAGCGTATTTTTATTAGGAATAAATAAATAGTGAAGATGGAAGCAAAAAAGACAATTGCCTTGGTTGCACACGACAATCGCAAGAAGGATATGATAGAGTGGGTTGAGTGGAACTCAACGGAGTTGTTGCGCCACGACCTTGTTTGCACAGGTACAACTGGAAAGTTAATCGAAGAGGCAATTCATTTTAAGGAGGGACACGCCTCGAAGGGGTTGAAAATAGCCCGTCTCAAATCGGGTCCGCTTGGTGGTGATCAGCAACTCGGCGCTATGATTGCCGAGGGTAAAGTGGATATGCTCATATTTTTTTGGGATCCTATGGAGCAGCAGCCGCACGATGTGGATATTAAAGCCCTGCTGAGAATTGCTGTGCTCTATAATATTCCAACGGCAAGCAACCGGTCTACGGCAGATTTTATTATCTCGTCCCCTTTGCTCAATGAGCCGTATCAGCCCAAAATAAAGAACTATTCGGACTATTTAACACGGAAGGTAGACCTATAAAAAAACCCCGATATTTCGGGGTTTTTTGTTGACCTACCAGGATTCGAACCTAGACTAACAGAACCAAAATCTGCTGTGCTACCTTTACACCATAGGTCAGTGCCGCATTTTATTGCGGTGCAAATGTAATAATTTTCTTTTTTGTGCCAAGCACTTCGTTTTAAAATCTACTTTTTTCTGTCTACTTTTTGTAACCCATCGTCGGTTAAGCGGTAGTAGTCGCCCGCCATGTAGCCTGACACGTAGTTAAAGCTGTTCGTCGCTTTTTGAAGAAGAGGATAGAGGTCGGAGTCGAAATGAATTACTGTGCCCTCAGGAATGCTGAGGTTTATGGTGGCTTTTTGGCCCCTCCACTTTTTATCCTTGCTGAAGGTTAATACCGGGTCGATGGTTAGCGTATTTCCGTTTAGCGATGTCGACACGTCTATTGACCTTGCGTTTTGTTGTGCAATGGTGGCCGAAATGCCCCTTGAGTAGCAGTCGGTTGTTACACTAAGTGGCTGATCCTTGCCATTTATGATGTTGAGATTGGCAAGCGTCATGATGCTTTTTCCATCGGAGTAGATTTTTGCGTCATCGTCGTCGAAATCCAGCTTTGTGTTGCAAAATGATGGGAGATTTGCCACTTCCGGTGAGATGATGTATAGCGTATCTGGCTTGGCATTGTCGAACTGCTGCGACGTTTTTACCCACTCCCCTCGTCTGAAATCGTTTAGCTCCGAAGCCCCGTAAACCAGCCCAACGGCAAGTGCAGCAACCCAAATTACCATTGCAGAAAGCCCAATTGCTCTGTCGTTTGCCTTAAACTTAAAAGCAAGTCGAATGCCAAGGTATATTAGCCCAAGAGTGGGGATGAGTATGAGAATTATGCTTGGGATGGTAATGCCCCAGAAACCTGATTGTCCAACAAAGATGGAGGCCAAATCGCGAATGTACACATGGCAGTTTATGGTGCTGTCGGAGATGAAATCGCTCGGACCAAAAAACATAAGAGCCAGCAGCGACACTATGAGCATTACACCTATAAAAATGAAGATTGCTGCAAATATTCCAAAAATCACCTTGAAAAAGACCTTGAGGATTTTTGCAAAAACCAGCAACACTTCCCCAAGTATAGACCCTAAGCGCTCCATAAAACCACCACCTCCAGTTCTTCGGCGGATGCTTTCAGAGGCCTCTTTAAACTCTTCCTCAACCTTCGACTTTACAGAGTGAATGTTGAATGACTCCCCCTGCATCTCCATTTTTTGCCGATGGGTTCTTGCCACCGGAATAATTGCCCACAACACAATGTAGCTGAACACGGCAAAGCCGTTGCCAAAAATGAAGAAGTGATGGTGGAATAGAGGGATGAAGAAGAGGAGAAGAAATATCACTCGGAATAGTATTGGGTCTGTGTTAAAGTATACACCCATTCCAGAGCAAACTCCTCCCAAAACGCCGTGCTCTTTGTCTCTAAAGAGCCGTTTAGGGTAGCGCCTGAATCCTTCAGAGGATTCTTGTTCGGGTCGTTCACCATCGTTTGGCTCCAGCTGTTCGGGCGTTCCAACCCTATCAATAGCCTTTTTTGCCATTGCCTCAGTGATGGTTAAATCTTTACCTTCCTGCATTTCCACGAGTAGCTCTGCAATTCGAGCTTCAATATCGTCTGCAATCTCTTCGGCGCCAGACTTTCCTGCAAATTCTTTCCGAATATCGGCAAAGTAAGTGCTCAGCAGGGTGTAAGCCTCATCGTCCAACTTAAAGGATACACCTCCAATGTTTGAATGAATTACCTTTTCCATGGCTTGGTTACTTGTTTTCTCTGATTTTTCTGACAGTATCAACTAGCACGCTCCAAGCGGAATCTAAGTCTGCTAGGAATTCTTTCCCTTTATCGGTAAGAGCGTAGTATTTTCGTGGGGGTCCCTGGGTACTCTCTTCCCATCGATAGTTAAGAAGTCCTTGGTTTTTCTGACGAGTCAGGAGCGGGTAAAGTGTTCCCTCTACTACAATCATTTCGGCCTCTTTTAGCTGCTGTATGATGGAGGTTGCGTAAGCATCCTGTTTGGAAAGAATGGAAAGAATGCAATACTCCAAAACACCTTTACGCATTTGGGCCTTAACGTTTTCTGCGTTCATGGCTTTATGTTTTACTTCTTTTTTGAAAAAATTTCATTGAACTCATTGGCGACAGCCCGCCTAATGTTTTCCACTGTAATGGGCTCTCCCCTCATTTCCAATTTTTGGGCAGGGGTAACAGCCTTTGGAATTGCTATCCAAAGTAGGATGTAAAGTATAACTCCTGCGAAAAGGGTGAAAAAGGCGAGGATGAAAAGTAACCTGAAAATAATTGGGTCAACTCGCCAGTAAAGTCCCATTCCGGAGCAAACCCCACCCAGAAATCGATTGTCTGGGTCTCTATACATCCGTCGGTAGGGTTTGCCGATGTAGGTTTCCCGTCCTTCTTCGTAGGAACTTGAGCCTGCTTGGTCGGGTTTTCCCATTATGGTTATTACCTCTTCAACCATCGATTGGGTAACCACCTGTCCGGGAACTTTTACTCGTTCCAAAAACAGCTCTGCAATTCGTGCTTCCATGTCATCCAGAATCTCTCTCTTTCCAGAATCTCCAGAAAGGTTTAGCTCCCAAGATTCAAGATAGGCTCTAAGCACGTGGTAGGCATCCTCGTCTAGTACAAACGATTGTCCTCCAATGTTAACGTTAATAGTGCTTTTCATGGTTTTATAATATTGTGTTATACCTTGTAAGATGTTATGCAAATATACGTTCAAATATTAATACCATGCAATACATAGTAGTGTTATTTTGATAATATTTTGACGAACGAAGATCTTTTGATGTGGTATGTTTTTTTTATATTGCCCGAAAATAGAAGGATATGAAGGCAAGAGGTGGTCTGGTTAAGATGACGGTTTCCATTGAGCATAGTAGCTCGGTTGTTCGTTACTACTTAATTCTTGGTGGAGAAAAGGTTGAAATGAACGCTCTTTTGGGTAAGGCTATACGGATATCGTGGCTTGGAACTATTCGGTGTTTGAGCTGTGGGGCTCTTACCAAAAAGAGCTATGGTCAGGGATATTGCTACCCCTGCTTTATAACGGTTCCGGAGACAGAACCCTGCATTCTTCGTCCTGAGCTATGCCGGGCGCACGAGGGGGTGGCGCGCAACATGGAGTGGGCGGAGTCACATTGCTTGCAGGATCATTTCGTATATCTTGCTGTGTCTGGAGGGTTGAAAGTTGGCGTTACGCGGAAAACACAGGTGCCAACTCGCTGGATTGACCAGGGGGCTTCGAGTGCTATTTGCATTGCAAAATTGCCCAATCGATACCTTGCGGGAACGCTTGAGGTGGCCTTGAAGGAGGGCTTCTCGGATAAAACAGATTGGAGAAAAATGTTGCGAGGAGTTATACCCGAGGGAATGGATCTTGTAGAAGAGCGCGAACGTGCAAGGCAACTTTTCCCCGAAGAGCACATTCCATATTATCTACCCAATGAAACAGTTTTTGAGATTAGGTATCCGGTAGAGAGTTACCCAGAAACGGTTGTTTCGAACAACCTTGAGAAGGAGAGAGTGGTAGAGGGGGTATTAACCGGAATTAGGGGGCAGTATATCATGCTTGACGGGCAGAGGGTAATTAACTTGAGAACCTTTAGCGGATATGAAGTTGAGTTTGAGGCAATGTAAAAATGGCCGCTTTCAAGAAGCGGCCATTTTAGGTTTACTTTGACGACAAATGAATGTCGGTAACGTCGGTGGATATTTTGAGAATCTTAATAACCTCTCCATGTTCGTTAAAAATTGGAGTGTAGGTTTCCAAAAGCACAATGCTTTTGCCATGCATATTCAGGTGGGTTGTGTGCTTTTTTATCTTGCCCCTTAGCAGCTCATTCCAGAACTCTTCATAGCTTTGGTCAACAAAAGAGGCAAGGTCGATACCATCGGCATGGTGCGATCCAATTACCTCCTCGCGCGATAAACCTAGCAGATCGGCAAAGGCATCATTTACGTTGATAACATTACCGTGCGGGTCGTACTCTGCAACGTAGCTGGAGGCATTTAGTGCATTCACAAGCCCTTCCATTTCGGCACCCTTTCGGGCAGATTCCTCCTGAGTGGCCTGTAGCTCTTCCATATTTTGCCGCATCTCCTCTTCTTGTGCTGCCATGATTTCAGCTTGCTGTTGCGACTGTTCTAGAAGAATCTTCGTTTTTTCGTTGATACGCACAGTTTGTATGGTAGAACCAATATTGTGGGCGATTTTTTCCACAAAATCGATTTCGTGCTTTTGCAGCTTGTAGAATGATGCCAACTCAATTACGCCAAGAATGGTATCTTCAACTTTTAGTGGAACAAGAAGTATTACGTTGGGGTTGGCATCACCAAGCCCGCTGGTAACCTCAATATAGTTTTGTGGTATCTCGGTGAGGTAGATGGTCTCTTTTTCTGCGGCACATGCTCCAACAAGTCCTTCGGCCTCCTCGTACGATTTGGTAAGGTACTTTTTCCGATCGAAGGCAAAAGCGGCAACGAGGTCGTAGTGAATGTTTTGACTATCGTCGTCGTTTTTAATGAAAATGCCACCCTGATTGGCGTTAAGGTAACGAACGAGGTGTTTTAGAATGCTGTCGGCAAGCGTCTCCAGACCATTGTTGCTTTGTCGAAGTATTTCGGTGAACGATGCAAGCCCCTTGTTGGCCCACTGAATCTTTTCCTCTTCCGCTTTTCTTATCTCCTCGTCCTTTTGCGCTTTAATAAGGCTATCGCGCATATTGAGCAGCGCCTTTCCCAAGATGTCGTCGTTGCTGAGCAAATTTAGATCAACATCCAGATGTCCCTGTCCAATTTCTTGTGCAAAGTCTGCTTTGTCCACAAGCCCATCGATGGAGATGTTTAATGCCTTGGTCATCTCGTCAATCTCATCACCTGTTTTAAAGTCTTGCCGCATGGCTCTGTCAACCTTTCCGGTTGACATCAGGCTCAAACTTTTAGTTACTTTTCCTATTGGGGAGGTGATGCTGTTGGACAGGAAGGAGATAACCAGCACCAGGATAAGTAATCCAATAATTCCGGTAATGATGGAGACATTGTAGGCGTGATTGGCCTGACTGAGCATTGCTTTCATAGGAACGGCTATGGCCAGAGCCCAAGGTGTTCCCGTTTGCCCCACCTGAATGGTGGAGAAGGAGTAGTAGTATTCCTCTCCATTTTCGTTCTTGTCGGTGAAGGAAAAGCTCTCTCCTTTGTGAATCTTATCTAGAATTTTAAACTTCTCATTTAACTTTTTGCTAAAGTCAAATTCGTTGAGATTCTTTCCAATGTGCGATGTGTCTGGATAGGCTACGTACATCCCACTGGCAGAAATCATAAATGCATAGCTGCTCTCGAAAGGCTTGATCTGGTTTACGTACTCCTGAAATCGGGTCAACAGTAGGTCGATGCCAATCAAACCAATATACTTTCCCTTTTCAAACATGGGCGAAACAAGGGTTGTCATGAGCCCTCCCTTTTGAAGCGTGGAGAGGTATGGCTCCGCAATATTTTCGAGCCCAGCCGCTTTCATGGCGGCATAGTGAGGTGGGTCGCCGGTGAGGCTACGCAGTTCGGCCTTTGTCTTTATCTCGCCATCTTCGCGCCAGCAGAGAAAGAATTCTCTTCCATAGGGTTTGGTCCAAGTGGGGTCGAGATTGCTCAGCTCCCAGCTATCCCAAATGGCATCTATTTGTGGATTTCTTTCAAGCACCCTGAGGTACATCTGCGAGAAAATGCTCTTCCTTTGCTCTCTTGTAAGTGAGTGGTACTCCAAAAATGCCTGTGAGAAGGTTCGAACAATGGACATCTCTGAATTGAGTTTTCCCTCGATATTCAGCGCCGATTCCTCGGCTCGGGCATCGGTAAGTTTTGTTGCACTTGAGGTCGCCATTTGACGAGCCGAAATGCTTATATATCCAATAGTTACGATAAAAATTATAATTGCCGTTGACAGAATGAAGAGCTGTATCTTCTGCCGAATTTTGAGTTTGAAAACCATAAGCGTAAAGTTTGGCGAACTAGCAGGGTAAACTTACTACTATTTTTTAAAATGCCCAGCGAAATCAATTTTCAAAAATACTTAGCACCTTACAATGGAAATGGTGTACTTTGAATTTATGCTCGCTTACAAGGCGGTGCTGTATTCAACTTGTTGTAAAACAGGTGTGTGTATTTGGTTTCTTTGTGTGTTAATTATTGTTTTGCATTCTACGCTTTGCTCCATTTAAATGTTTTGTAATGTTTTTTATACCTTTAGATGCATCAATTTTGGACTTAGCGCGTTTTTCATTTCAGTGCAATAGCCCTGCAATTAAACTAACAGGATATATTCCTGTCTAAAAAACTGATTTTTACCAGAAAAAATTTGCTATGCGATTTCGAATTTATGTGTTTAGGGCAAGCTTGTTGGCTGCGATGCTGCAGCTCCTATCGCTTCCTGTTTTTAGCCAAGAAAGTGCTGATACTGTTAAAGCACCAGTAAAGTGGACCTTGGAACAGTGCGTGCAGTACGCATTGGAAAATAATTTATCCATAAAAAGTCAAGCGATGGGGTTGAAGATTCAGGAGAATACCCTAAACGCGTCGAAGTATGGCCTGCTGCCAACAATAGAGGCTAGTGGTTCGCAAAGTATAAGCAACGGTAGAGCCTTGGACCAAACAACCTACCAGTTTTCAAATCAAACCGTAAAAGGTAATAATGTTTCGCTTTCGGGAAGCATGGTGTTGTTTGCTGGACTGCAGAGGCAGAACAATATTAAGAAGAATAAGCTGGACTTGATGGCGGGCCTGCAGGATTTTGAAAAGTTGAAAAACGATATCTCACTCAACATTGCAGCGGCATTTTTGCAGATACTCTTTAACCAAGAGCTTACCAAGGTGGCGGAGGATCAGCTTTCCCTTACTCGTCAACAGGTGGACCAAACAAAGAAGCTGGTGGATGCCGGGAAGGTTGTTATTGGGAACCTCCTCGAAATACAGTCGCAGGAGGCGTCAGAGGAGCTGCAGCTGGTGAACGCCCAGAATAATCTCCAAATGTCCAAGCTTACCCTATCGCAGTATTTGGATATCAGGGACACCCTGTTTGATATCGCCGTTCCAAACCTTGATTCGGTTCAAATTGTTTCGCTCAACAGCCAATCACAGGATATTTTTCCTGGTGCTGAAAAAAGGATGCCAGAGATAAAATCGGCAGAATTTAAGATGGAAAGTGCACAAAAGTCGATAGCCATTGCTAAAGGAGGATACATCCCTCAGCTTTCACTTAATGTTTCCTATGGTTCAGGGTACTCTGACATCCGGGAACGTGTTAAGCTGGTGAATGGAGTGCCGGTGAGCGAAAAGTATCCTTTCTTCGATCAGATGAAGGATAACGTTAGCTTGGGTGTCTACTTGAATTTAAGTATTCCCATATTTTCTGGAATGTCGAACCACTATAATGTTAGCACGGCAAGGGCCAATTTCCAGAGAGCCAAGATTAATCTTGATATCGAGAAAAATACGCTTTACAAGAATATTCAGCAGGCATATGCTGACGCTGTTGCCTCCTATCGCCAGTATGTTTCAAGCAAAAAGTCGGTTACAACCATGCAGGAGTCATACACCTATACCCAGAACAAGTTTGACCTTGGTCTGATAAACTCCATCGACTACAATACGGCTAAGAATAAGCTTACCAAGGCTCAGTCGGACCTGCTTCAGGCAAAGTATGAGTATATTTTTAAGACAAAAATACTCGACTTCTACAGAGGAATGCCCATTAAGCTTTAAGGATTGCAACAGCATTAAAATATAAACATTAAAATACTATTCTGATGAAAAAGAAGAACAACACCCTCAAATATGCTTTGATTGGAGTTGCGGCAGTAGTTGTCTTTATCATTATTGGTAAATCTGCAGGCTGGATTGGTAAGGAGGTTGCCATAAAGGTTGCCGTTGAAAAACCAGCTCATCGGACCATTGTGGAGACTATCACTGCCAACGGTAAAATACAGCCAGTTACCGAGGTTAAGATTAGCCCCGACGTTTCTGGAGAAATTGTTGATTTGCCCGTTAAGGAGGGCGATAGGGTAACTAGGGGAGATCTCCTTGTTAAAATAAAGCCCGATATCTACATTAGTGGAATGGAGCGTGCAGAGGCCGCTTTGAACTCGGCCAACGCTAGGTTAGTTCAGGCCGAAGCACAGCAGCTACAAGCGAAGCTTTCGTTTGACCGGAATAAGGAACTTTTCGCACAGAAGGCTATTTCTCAGTCCGACTATGAGAATGCCGAAGCACAGTACAAGGTGGCGCAGGGTGATTACCAAGCGGCCAAGTATAGCGTTAACAGTGCTGCAGCTTCACTTCGCGAGGCACGGGAGAGCCTTTCAAAAACAACCATCTATGCTCCGGTTAGCGGAACAATTTCTAAGCTCAATGTGGAGAAAGGGGAGCGTGTTGTGGGAACTGCACAGATGGCTGGAACGGAGTTGATGCGCTTGGCCAACCTGAGCAACATGGAGGTTCGTGTTGATGTTAATGAAAATGATATTGTTAGAGTACATTACAAAGATACCGCACTCGTAGAGGTGGATGCCTACATGGATAGACGGTTTAGGGGTGTGGTAACCCAAATTGCCAACTCTGCAAGCGTTCAAGGAACATCGTCCGACCAGGTTACCAGTTTCGAAGTTCGCATTTTACTTTTGGAAGATTCGTATGCCGACCTTATTAAAAAGGGCATTACCAATCCTTTTCGACCCGGAATGTCTGCTACCGTTGATATTCAAACTGAGCGCAAAACCAACGTGCTATCTGTACCCATTCAGGCAGTTAGCGTAAAGATAGATAGCACAAAGATGGATTCAGGTAGCATGGATGATAATGCCACTGCATCGAACGACGATGGCGATAAGAAGAAAAAAGTTTCTTCGGACGAAAGTAATAAACCACAAGAAATTGTATACGTAGTTATGCCTAGCAATAAGATTAAGCAGGTACCTGTAACAACAGGCATACAGGACGATAGCTACATTGAAGTAAAGAGCGGTCTTACAGATTCAATGAATGTTGTAGTTGCTCCATTTAGTGTAATTTCGCGCCGGTTGAAGGACTCTGTACTTGTTCAGGTTGTTCCCAAGGATAAGTTGTTTGATAAAGCGAAGTAATTAGATGGCATATATTCTTATGCTGGAAACCAGCACCGATGTGTGCTCTGCTGCCCTTTTTAAAGAAGGGCAGCTTTTGTGTTATCGGGAAAATAGCGAGGGGCGCTCGCACGCGTCCACGCTGGCAGTTTTTATCGATGAAATACTGCAGGAAACTGGCATTCCACCAAAACAGCTCAGTGCGGTTGCTGTAAGCAAAGGCCCCGGTTCCTATACTGGTCTCCGTATAGGTGTTTCCACGGCTAAGGGGATTTGCTATGCTCAAAACTTACCACTGATTGCAATTGATAGCTTATTGGCCATGACCTATGGCGCCGTTGCTACGATGGCAGATAAGGGAGAAGATACTGATAAGGTGATTTTTTGCCCCATGATTGATGCTCGGCGCATGGAGGTGTATTCTGCACTTTACTCCAGCCAATTCAAGGTTTTAGATCCGGTAAAAGCCCTTATTGTTGACGAGGCTACCTTTGCCCCGATTTTAGAAAAGAGCAGGGTTGTTTTTTTTGGAAATGGTGCAGAAAAGTGTCGCACCGTAATTGCTCATCCCAACGCCACATTTTTGGAGGGTAATTTTGCCTTGGCTAAGAACATGGCGCAACCATCATTTGAAGCATATAGCGCTTCCGAATTTGTTGATTCAGCCTACTTTGAGCCCTTTTACCTCAAGGATTTTGTGGTTACGCAATCGAAGAAAAAGTTACTCTAAAAAAAGCCCGGTGAAAATGTTCACCGGGCTTTTTTATGGGAATAGTGTCCACCAAGTTTCTATCTGGAAACTGTAATCTTCTTTGTAATTATTCCATTGTTGGTGGTAAGCTTAACAAGGTATACTCCGCTGGCAAGCGATGAGATATCAACGCTTTGGTTAGGTAAAACATTTTGTTTCTCGCCAATCTTTTTACCAGTGAGGTCGTAAATATCAACGCCAATAGGAGCGCTACTGCTAGAGGCTATGGAGAACTGATGGTGCGCTGGGTTGGGATAAATCTCCATTTTATTGGCCGAAATGGTACCTACACCGGTAGATATTGTGACCAGCGTGGGTGTTGATGTTGTGCTGCCGCCATTGTTGTCCGTAGCTACAATGTTGAAGTATAACGCAGCAAGTTGAGGTACCCTGATGGTGGCTTCGTAGGTTGTCCCCGACTGAATTTGCATTGCTTGTTGGTACGACAAGTTATTGCTTGCGTCACCATAGTTTACGGTAGCACCAGTAACGGTTCCGTCTGCATCGGCAATGGTGGCAGTAATAGTTAACTCGTCGTTGATCTGAGGCTGGTTGGGGGCATAAGCAACAGTGCTAATTGTTGGAAGTTGATTTGCTGGTGTTGAAATGGTTGCGTTTAAAACCGATGTTAATGCAGCTCCCCCTAGGTTATCTGTAGCCTCAATTTGGTAGAATAGTTGGCTTCCATTGGGTGTTGAAAAGGTTACTGAATAGTTGTTGCCGGATTGGAGCATCATTGTGAGAGTCTGGTTCAGTTCGGTTTCACTTGTTCCATACATAACCTTAACGGTAGAGACACTTCCATCGGAATCGGTTGCCGTTGCTGAAATGGTCACATCTTCGCCAGCAACAGGTGTAGCCGGTGTAATAAGGATATTATCAACGGTCGGGAGTTGATTTGCTTGTGTTGCTGCAGTAATGGTGTAAACCGAAGAGGTTGCGACCAAGTCTTGGTTGTCTGTTGCTTCCACCTTGTAGTAAACCGTGTTAGCTTGTGGAAAGGTGAATGAACCGGTGTAGGTTGTGCCCGATTGCAGAGCCATTGCAACCGTTTGGTCAAGATTGCTTTGGCTGGTTCCATACTTCAGTGTTACGGTTTTAATTGAGCCATCGGCGTCGGAAACGGAGGCGGTAATGGTGGTGGATGCCCCTTGCTCAGGATTGGTTGGCGAGTGCTCAACACTTGAGATTACAGGTGCCTGGTTTGTAGGATTTGAACCTGCAGTGGCCGTAATTTGCACATCGTCAACATCCCAAAGTGCTGCTGAATTTGAGCTAGTCCCCGTTGAAACATACTTGAATCCAATGTAGAATTGCTTTCCATCAACCGCTGCAAGGTCGATATTGTCGCTGGAGGCAAATGCGTTGGAGTTGGCAGCAGGGACAGTGTAGGATAAGAGATTCCACGTTGCCGCATTTGGATTCCCTGTTCCCGTGTAGTTGGTAGAGTAGTAAACGGTAAGTGTATTGGGGTAGTTGGTATCGGTGTATTTCGTCTTCACATTGAAGGTTAGAGCCACGTCGTGATAGGTGGTTGCGTCTACCTTGCCGGTTACAAGCCAATCCTCACTGGCTACATCGCCTCCATAACCGTTAACTTCCATGTATTGGTTGCTGTAGCAGGTCCAGTCCTTATTGGAGGTAACACTGTAGGTAGTCCATTCGGCTGGTAAGCAGCTGGAAAAATCAACCGAAAGCAGGTTTGTTGGAGCAACGCTGTTTGCAACGGTATAGGTTTGTGTTTGGGTAAGCTTATTTCCACCCTCATTGTCCTCTGCATAAACGGCATAGTAAACGGTGCTACCAACAGCTTGGGCAGGAATAGCCGATACTGTTGTGTAGGTGCTGCCGTTGGTGGAGGTCATTGAAATTTCATTGGTAATGCTTGATGAGGTTCCCCACTTTAGCTTTACCACACTAATGGGTTTAGTAGCCGAAACGGTGGCCGAAATGGTTACCGTGTTTGTTTCGTTTGGCTGAGCAGGATTTAGGGAAACGTTAGAAATTTGAATCCCGCTGGGTACTTCTCCTCCCCAAACGTATGCCGCGTACTCTGGATGGTCGATGTAGGGGTTACGGTTTCCTTGAATGGCGTATACGGCGTTGTTTCGGTCGATTTCCTTTTGGCTAACGGGATCTTCGTTGCTCCACTTGAGCAAAAGTTGGACAAACCAACTTTTATAGGCAGGGTAGGCGTCGCCATCAAGTATGGCTTGCGCCTCGGTGGCATACGATGCCCATCCGGCAATTTTATCCTCGTAGCAGGTGGCCATGTAAAAGTAGGTTCTGGCAAGGTCGCCCTTATACTCATCTATGGGTTCGAATACGGTTCCAGAAAAGCCCGTTGCTGGGTCAGAAGAACCGAGCTTGCTTCCATTACTTGAAGTCCAAGTTGCTGAAATTACTTCACCATATACGTAATTACTTCTCATTCCATTAACTTTCCCATCGGTGGGATAGAGGTGAAATAGATCGGTATACATGGGGGTAGCTTCATTAAACCAGCTTTTTGGGAAAGAGTGTTCTCTATTGTAGCAATCTCCTTCGTTTGAATAAGTTCCGCATTGATTGGTAGAAAAGGTGAATTCGTATGCTGGTGTTCCTCCAGGTACGTCGGAGTAAATATCCCAGACTTTTCCATCGCTTCTCTTGTCGGTTGATTGAAAGTCTGTCCAAAGTTGAGAGTAAGTTCGCTCGTTATGTGTTTTAATAATGTTGAAAAGCGCCGTTTTAAGCGCTGCTCCAGTCTTACCGTCGGCATTGTTGTAGTAGCCAGCAGGAGCTTGGGCCCACATGAACACTGGCAGTAGCCAGAGCAGCAGTAAAAGTAAATTCTTCTTCATGTCTAGGTTATTTGGGAAAGGTGAGTATGCTTACTACCACCGACTTTGTCGGTAGCAATAAGCTTCTATAAACTTGATTTTTAACCTGTTTTTTGGGCTACTTCTGGATGGTGATTTTCTTTACAACCGAACCGCCGTCATATTTAATTCTAACCAAGTATAGACCATTGCGCAGGTCGTCAACGTGGATAGACTGGTTGGGAGCAACCTCCTTGATCTTTCTAATACTTTTGCCAGTGAGGTCGAATATCTCAACAGAGATAGGACTTTGGTTTGGCATATCAACCTTAAACTCTGAATTTGCTGGATTTGGGTAAATTGCAATGGATGAGTTGGTCACAATGCCCGCTGTGCTGGATGCATCCCATATCATGGCGGCATATTCAGGGTGGTCGATAAAGGGATTACGGTTTCCCTGAATGGCGTATATGGCATTGTTTCGGTCGATTTCCTTTTGGCTTACGGGATCTTCGCTGCTCCACTTCAGCAGTAGCTGCACGTACCATGTTTTGTAGGCTGGGAAAGAATCGCCATCAAGTATGGCTTGCGCCTCGGTGGCGTATGATGCCCACCCGGCAATTTTGTCCTCGTAGCAGGTGGCCATGTAGAGGTAGGTTCTGGCAAGGTCGCCCTTATACTCATCGATGGGTTCAAAAGCCGTTCCCGAGAATCCGGTAGCGGGATCTGCTGAACCTAGCTTGCTCCCGTTGGAAGAGGTCCATGTTGCGTTGAGCACCTTGCAGTAGATGTAGTTGCTCCGTTTGCCGTTTACATATCCATCGGTTGGGTAAATATGGAATAGATCGGTGTACATTGGGGTAGCGTCGTTGAACCAGCTTTTTGGAAAGGAGTGCTCTCGGTTATAACAAGTGCCCTCTCCGCTATAGTTCCCGCATTGGTCCGTGCTAAAGGTGTACTCGTATGCTGGAGTTCCACCTGGAACATCGGAGTAGATATCCCAAACTTTGCCATCGCTTCTCTTATCCGTTGTCTGAAAATCGGTCCAAAGGTCGGAGTATGATTGCTCATTGTGGGCTTTAATAATGTTGAAAAGCGCAGTTTTGAGTGCTGCCCCAGTTTTTCCACTGGCAGCATCGTAGTAACCGGCTGGAGCCTGCGCAAGGAGGAACAGAGGTAACAGCCATAAAAGAAATGAAAGAGGTAAAAATTTTCTCATAGCAAACACTTTAGTGCAATAAGGATTTTTACCTCATTGCCTTTTTTTAAAGATAAGGGAGCTAAGAAACAAATAATTTTTTACCTGTTAAACGACTTTCGCGGAAAAAAGTGCCAAGGTTTACGTAAATGGCTGCTATTGATATGCCAAATGGCTGAGAACGTTTCTGCAGTTGGTGCGTAAATTTGGTGCAATGGCAGCTCTCTTTTTGTGGGGACTCCTCTAACATCTAATGAATTGAACGCATTGTTCCATGCTGCCATCCGTATTTAAAATATTTTTCTAATTTTGCATCCTCAATGCATGGCCCCATAGTTCAAGGGATAGAACGGAAGTTTCCTAAACTTTAAATTCCAGTTCGAGTCTGGGTGGGGCTACAAGTGAATTTTGCACGTTGCCAACAAGCAGCAGCTTATCAACTGCATTTATGGTGTGAATTAAGCCAAACCATGAATGAGTGCAAAGCCCAAGAATTAGGCCTCTTGTCCGAAAAGATGAGAGGCTTTTTCATTCTTTACCTACAAGAGCGGTGGTATCGGTATTTCTCTTATTTAACCTTGCTAAGGGATACGGTGAAGGTGCTACCTTGACCAACGTTGCTAATCAACGAAATTTGCCCGCCTTGCGCTTCGATAAACTCTTTGCTAATTGCTAAACCTAAGCCCGTACCCTCTTTTTTTGTTCCCGGAACGCGGAAAAATTTGTCGAATATTTTCTTAGCGTATTGAGGATCAATTCCTCTTCCGGTATCCTGCACTTTGAAGTTTATCTTCTCTCCCTCTTCCTGAATTCTCAGATAGATGGTGGCGTTGTTTGTTGAGTAGTGAATGGCGTTGGATATCAGGTTTATTAACACCCAAGCCGTTTTTTCTCCATCGGCATATACTCTAGATATCTCCCCGGGACAATCGATGCTGAACGTTATGTTTTTTTGGTCGGCCTGAATTTGTGTTGCGGTCACAGCGTAGGTAAGCATTTCTTTGGCATCGGTAGGTGCAATGGAGAGCTGGATGTTCCCTGTTTCAACTTGTGCGAGATTGAGTAGCTCTGCTACAATGCGCAACAGGTGAGTGGTCTCCTCCTCGGCACTTTCAACCAGCTTCTTTTGCTCGTCATTAATCGAGCCAATCTTTTCATTGTTCAAGAGCTGCAGCACAAGCTTAATGGTTGAAATGGGCGTTTTTAGCTCGTGGGAAACTGTTGCAATGAAATTGGTTTTAGCCAAGTCTAGCTCTTTGTATAGAGTGATGTTTCTGAGTATAATAACATAACCTAGGATATGCTCGTTTTGCTCGTCTTGCGGCCGATAGGAGATTTTTTGTATCTCTTTTTCGAAGTATATCTCCTTGCTTTCGTGCGTGGTTTTAATGGATACCGTGGAAAGTCCCTTGTCCTTTAGTGGATCCATTATCATTATGGAACGAATAAGGTCGTTGATTTCTGAAAGTTCCAGCGCTGACTTCCCAATTAAGTCGTCCTTTGATAGCCCTGAAATTTTTTGGGTTTCATCGTTGGCGAAAATTACGTGCCTGTTTTTATCGAGGCCAATTATTGGGTCGTGAACGTTATTTATCAACGTTTCTATGATTTTCTTTTCTGTTAGAATTTTTGCAAGGTTACTTTTATCGTACTCTTCCAGCTTTTCTGCCATGGCATTGAACGCCTTAGCCAGCTCCCCAAACTCACTACTTCCCGTAAAGGAAACTCGTTGGGCATAGTTGTTTGCTGCAATTTCCTTAATGCTGCTGGCCAGCTCCTCTATTGGACTCGAAATGTTCCCGGGTAACTTAATGAGCAAGATAAATGCAATTAGGAAGCAGAATATGCCCAGTAGTGATATCCATAACACCGATTTCTCTGAGGTTTTTGAGGCCACGGTACTCTTATGATGAATGGCTCTTAGGTTGAGATTCATTATTTCGAACAGGTCTCGGTCAATTTGCTTAAAAGCAATGGTGTCGTTTATGTTGAGCTTTAGACGGGCAAAATTTAGGCTTAAGTCATCCGTGAGCTCTTTTTCTCCAACTTCGGTTATGTTCTGCTTTTGCTTTGCTAAAAAATCTTCAAAAACGGGAACTGCCCTTTTATCCACTCTCATTTCGTTGAGTACCGTGAGCATTTTTTGCACGTAAACAAGCGTGTTGTAGTTGTTTTTCAAAATGTTTGTGGCATCGGAACCCAGCGAGTTAATCTGACGAACGCTTAAGCCTGCCAGCAAAATGATTAGCATAAATAGCAGGCCCACGCCAAGGGTCAACTTTGTTTTTATTCTCATTATGAAATATTTAGTATTACAAAAATACTAAAAAGCAAGGAGCCGTAAATGTGGAATCGATGCAATGTGGATTATGTAGAATTAACCTCCTACGCTTACAATTGCTGCTGCACGTTGCTCCGTGTTCGCTAGCTGGTTTTACTGCTGTGGCCAACGAAGAAGAATCTTACCAGCACTAGGATTGGAATAATCTCCAGCCTGCCGGCCCACATTTGTAGAATGTAGGTAATTTCAATTATGGGAGACATCGATGGATCCGTAATCCCGGTAGACAAGCCCACCGTGCTTTGTGCTGATACCGATTCGAACAAAGCGTCGGAGAGAGAATAGCCCTTATCCATAAAGAAGTATGTTATGAGCATTCCACAAAATGCAATTACAAGGTAAAGGATTATAAACGTTGCAGCCTTAGCCAGCTCCTCGTTCATCTCTTCGGGTAGCAGTATTCTATTATTGAACTTTACCACCCTTATGGCTCTTTCGGAGACAAAGTTTTTCTTAATTAGCCACGAAATGCCTTTAACAACAAGCAGTGCACGAATGGTTTTTATTCCTCCAACGGTTGACCCTGCCGCACCGCCAATAATCATCCCGGCAAATACAATAAACACTATCGATGCGCTGTCCCAATGGCCGATGTTGGAGGTTTGCCATCCGGTGGTGGTGATACCGCTAATAAACTGGAAGAACCCTTCCTGAAATGGCGTGCCTACAATTTTCGCATGAAGAAGCAGCAGTGATAAAATCAATCCACCGGCAGCAGACATGATTAAGATTGCTCGGGTTTGAATATCCTTCCAAAATTGGCTGAACTGCTTTTCGTAAACTACCCTAAAGTAAAAAGGTAGCGAGAATGCACCCAAAATCATGGGCAGTAGGTACAGGTTGTCCATTGCCGCTGACTTGTAGCTGGCTATACTATCGTCGAGTGTGCTGAACCCTCCGGTGGACAAGCCAGCCATTGCGTGGTTAATGGAGTCAAAGATGTTGGCAGCCATGCTATACTTTGGCAGTATCAGCCAAGTTCCTACTACTAGATACAGGATTAAAAACAGGGTTAGCCCTAGGTATATTTTCCATATGGACCGTGCGGTATCCATAATGGTGGGTCTCAACCTTTCGCCACAGGATTCAGAACCATACAGCAAAAGGGCGGTTTTTCCCGTTGCAGGGCGTATAACAGCCAATGCTAATACTATGAATCCGGCACCACCAATCCACGACGAGAACGACCGATAAAATAGCAGCCCTTTCCCAATCGACGGTTCATGAACGGCCATGGTGAATCCCGTAGTTGTGAAACCACTCATGCTTTCAAAAAAGGCATGAAGCGGATTTCTAAAGTTGGCTAAGCTAGATAGGTAGGTTTCCCCGGCTGGAACAAAATGTTGCTGAACATCGAAGGGTGTGATATAGGCAATTACGATAAATGGGATGGCGCCCATTACTGCAATAGAAAGCCATCCCAATGCAGCAATAATGTAGGCGTGCTTGTATAGCGGTTCTGGGCTGTTGTTAAATCCTAAGTATAAAGAAAATCCCAGAAGTAAAATTCCCACCGATGAAATGAGAAAGCCTATCGTGGAGTAGTATTCGGAATATATAGCAGATACTGCCGTGGGTACAACCATTAGTACCCCCAGCACGATTTGTAAGCTTCCAATTTGCTTTAGAAGCATTTTTGTTGTGCTGCCGTTTTTAACTTTTATGGTTTCCATTGTATCCCTTATTCTTCAAGACCTAAGCAAAGTATGATTCAAGTTTCTTTACACCATGGGGTAGTGCGAATATGGTCACAACATCGTTGGCCTGAAACCGAAAATCACCATGGGTTATGTATCCATGTCCTTTGCGTACAACTCCACTAATGATGGTTGACGCAGGAAGCTTTAGCTCTTTGATGGATTTTTTTATTATGCGCGAATTTGGTTTGACCTTGAACTCTAGTACCTCTGCATTTACTCCATATAGGTAGTTTAGATTTTTGGTTTCGTCTTTTCGTACGCTTCGTATTATGAAATTTGCTGCAGCAAGCTTTTTGTTTATTAGCGTATCGATACCCATGTTGAATGAGAGGTCGAACAGCCCAATATTTTCAACCAAAGCAATGGTTTTCTTTACCCCGTTTTCCTTTGCCATTAAGCAGGAGAAGATGTTGGTTTCGGAGTTGCCCGTTACCGCTACAAACGCGTCAAAATTCACCAACCCCTCCTCTTCCAGCAGCTTGATGTCGGTGCCGTCGCCGTGAATGACTAGAACGTTGGGAAGCCTTTTGGCAAGCTCGTTGCACCGCTCCTTGTCCTTCTCAATGAGCTTTATGTTAAAGTGCTTACTCAACCTTCGGGCAATAAAGGCTCCGGTGCGGCTTCCACCAAGGATTAGCAGATTCTTGATGCTTATGGGCTTTTTCCCGGAGAATTCTAGCACACTATTTTTTCCCTCTTCAAGCGCTATGAAGTAAACGTGGTCTCCCTCTTCGAAACGAGTGTTCCCGTTGGGAACAATGGTTTCACCCTTACGAAGGATGGCCACGATCATAAAATTTTTGTTTTTGAGTGACTCAACCGCCAGTGCAATCGTTTTGCCAATAATGGTTGCGTTGTGGTCGAGCTGAAGGCCCATTAGCACAAATTTTCCGCCTTCGAAATCGAAAGTCTCCGTAACCGATGGCTCGAGAAGGAGGTGCTTAACTTCTCTTGCTGCAAGTGATTCGGGTGAAATTAAGTCGTCGATGCCGAGTTCCCGTAAGTCCAGAATTTTTTTGTCGATTAAGTACTCCATGTTGCTGATTCGTGCAATGGTTTTCTTTGCACCCAACTTTTTCCCAATTAGGGATGTGGTTATGTTTATCGACTCCGATGAGGTTACGGCCAGCAACAGGTCGGTTTCCTCTATTTTGGCATCCATCAACGTTTTGTAGCTGGTGGAATCCCCCAAAATGGTGTAGACACCAAGGTTGCTTTCCACGTAGCTTAACTTTTCCTGTAAAGAATCTATCAAGGTAATGTCGTTGTGATCTTGCTCGAACAGCTTCGCTAGGTAAAAGCCAACTTCTCCTCCTCCAGCAATAATGATTTTCATGCTATAAATATTAAAAATGCAGATGACGGTTGTTTTAATTCTCTAGTATTGTTTTGAGGTAAACCTGCCGCAGGTCTGCTGGCATTAGGTCTAAGTGCCTTTTTAGGCTGCCGGGTGCCTCTTCCTTTGCCAAAACGGTGAAGAACTCATTCTCAATGGCATTTCGTTCGGAGAGCGTTCCGTTGGTGTAGAGTAGCTTTATTATTTTGAAGGGCTCTCTTTCTTTTTCTGTATTTCCTTCTGTAATGAGCATTATGCAGTATTCGGCAAAATGCTGCAGGACATCGTAATCGGAAAGTTTTTCTTCCCCCTTTTCGCTCCTAAAGGCTTCGGGAAACCACTGCCTTAACGTGCGTTGCATCTTTGTTTCCATGGAATTGAATATTAAATGGTAGTGTTCATATTCAATTCTGATACCAGCACGTTGGGTGATATGCTCAACGAATTGTTTGCTAGTGGCTTGTGGTGCTATACAGTTCTCCGCCAAAAAAAATACCCTATCGTTTCGATAGGGTATACCATAGCATTTCGATAGTATGCCTATACTTAGCTTAGCCCATATTCGGCGAGCTTACGGTAAAGTGTTGTGAGTGCAATGTTGAGAAGTCGCGCTGCCTCAGTTTTGTTACCATTGGTATAGCTCATCACTTTCTTTATGTGCATTTTTTCGGCATTTGCCAGGTCGAAGGTGGAGGTAGAGCTCTCCTTGTCGGAGAGATAGTGTGACTTTAACTCAATTGGTAAACACTCGATTGTGAGCTCGTTATCCGTGGCCAAAATAACGCTTCGTTCAATGATATTCCTAAGTTCGCGAATATTTCCGTGCCATGTGTGTCGCTTTAGCGCTTCAATAAAATCGGGTGAGAAACCAGCGATGCGCTTACCGGCCTTCACAGAAAAAAGGGCCGCAAACTGTTCAACAAAAAGCGGAATGTCCACCACTCGATCCCTCAGGGCGGGTAGCTCAATTTGAAAGGCGGAGATGCGGTAAAACAGGTCTTCCCTGAAATTCCCTTTTTCTATTTCCTGGGTTAACTCTTTGTTGGTGGCCGCAATAATGCGAACGTTGACCTTCTTTGGCTTGCTTTCGCCCAGCTTTATGTATTCACCGGTTTCCAATACCCGCAGGAGCTTGGCCTGAAGATCAAGGGCCATTTCCCCAATTTCATCCAGAAATATAGTTCCGTCGTTGGCCTCCTCAAAGATGCCTCTTCTGTCGATGGTTGCACCGGTGAACGCACCAGCCTTATGCCCGAACATCTCACTTTCGAGTAGCTCCTTTGAGAACGCCGCGCAGTTGATGGCAATGAAGTTTTTTCGATTCCGTGTGCTTGCCTGATGAATGGCCTGTGCAAATACCTCTTTCCCGGTTCCTGTTTCTCCAGTGAGCAGCACGGTAGTTTCAGTAGCTGCAACTTTTTGTGCCAGCTCAATTGCGGCAAGGATGCTCTTCGATTTGCCAATGACATTCTCGAACGAATACTTGTTGCTGAGCTGCTTTTCGAGGTGCACAACTCTTCTCGATAGCTCTGCTTTTTCGTAAGCTCTGTAGAGTAGGGGGATTATTTTGTTGTTGTCGTCGCCCTTGGTGATGTAATCGAAGGCACCGTTTTTAATCGCCTGCACACCATCTGGTATGTTGCCGTATGCCGTTAGCAGGATCACTTCAATCAGGGGGTATTTTTCTTTTATTTGCTTCGAGAGGTCAACCCCATTTCCGTCGGGAAGCTTAACATCGCATAGCACAACATCCACCTCCGATTGCTCCAACTTTTTGATTGCTGCGCTGCAGCTTTCGGCCTGTAGCACATCGAAGCCTTCAAGGCTTGTAATCCTCGATAGTAGGGTTCTGAACTTTTCCTCGTCGTCGATAATGAGTATGGTCTTCAAGGCATCTTGTATTTGTGTACCAAGAATGGAAGTTACCTCAAAATTTCTTAAGCAAATGTAGCATCAACTTAGGGATAAAAAAATTGGGGCCTTTTTCATGAAGAGATTGGCATCCAAAAAACATAGGTAGTTAGAGGAGAACATAGGAATTTGTGAGCCTCATTATTGATTATGGATAAGGCCGTAATGAACCTCGAATAAACAATAATTGCCATTCTGCTTATATTTTTTTAGTAAAACAGTGAAAATAATATCAATCTATTACTATATTCGCTTTTCGAAATCGTAACACAATGGCTGACAAGTTTGAAGTTGATGAAATTGACAGGAAGATCTTGTCGTTTCTAGTGAAGAATGCCAGAATGCCTTTTCTGGAAATAGCTCGGGAGTGTGGCATCAGCGGTGCTGCTATTCATCAGCGGGTGAAAAAAATGGAGGATGCCGGTATTATTGCAGGCAGCCGACTGGTGGTGAAACCCAAGGCATTGGGATTTGATGTGTGCGCCTATGTGGGGGTTCAGCTTTCCCAATCGAACCAGTACCCTGGGGTTGTTGAGGCGCTTAAGCTAATGCCCGAGGTGGTGGAGTGCCACTTTATCACGGGCCCCTACGCCGTTATGCTAAAGCTCTTTTGCCGCGATAATGAGCACCTAATGGAGGTGCTGGTAAATACCATCCAGAACATTCCCGGTATTTCGAATACGGAGACCTTTATTTCGCTGAACCAAGCCATCGAGCGCCAGGTTTACGTTAAGGAGCCCCACATTAAGAAGACAAAAAAGTAGGCATTTTCGCCTATTTCAAGTTAAGGCTTGAGCCGCGCGTTGCAGGTTCAAGCCCTTTTTGTCGGTGGGTACCACCGTGTGGTTGTTATTCTAGCCTGCCGCTTGATGGGGTGTGCCGTGTGTAAGGTGCTGTTTTCGTGTGATATTCTTCTCTCTCGTTCTCACCACACGAAGTTCCCAATCTGTTTTTAAGCCATCCATAGCCCATTTTCTTCCAATTTTTTTGAGCGAAGAAATGGATGTTTTGTAATCTTCGGCCCTGTTCTCACCGGAGTTCCTTTGCTGTTTCATTGCGCTGGTAAGGCATTGCGCACGTTCCGCCCTCGCCCCGTACGTTGTGGTTGGCTCCTCCGTGTTCTGCACGTGCTCCTTCGTGCTGGCTACCAGCACCACAGCTCGTTACCCATTTTATGAGCATGGCGGCTGGTTTTTGTGGTCAGTTTTTGTGTGCTGAACTGCCCGGGTGTGGGTTCTTCTGGCCTTTTTCTGCAGGAAATCTGGCACGGTGGGTGCTATGCGAAGGCGGTGATTTTCAGAATGCCATCAGCTATTCGTGGCTTTTTTACGTGTAAGAAAACAAATTATTTAGCCCTGAATTACGCAATAGAAATATTAATGCTTGAATTACGTGAACTTATAATGTTGTGTGTTAAGATTTTCTAGAAAATATTGCTATGCCCTTTATTCATATTAGTTACAAGAGGGCTTCGATTTTATTTTTCTCTCCGTTGCTTAATTTGAGTTAATAGGCCTCTGCATTCTTGTTTGATTCTATAAGCGCTTTGTATTTCTTGATTTAGATCAAGAGCAAGTATTGATTTATCGCAGAATTTTGTATTCATAAGAAGCATCAAAGTAAGTGGATCACAAACAAGAAGCAAAATGAAAAAGATAAATCTCCTACTTATAGCCCTGTTTTCTGGTAGTATAATCTACGGACAACAGATGAATGTTGAAGTTAATCCCAAAGCAAAAGCCTACTCAGTTGATTCGATTCAAATCAATGCACCGGTGGGTCGTGTTTACTCTTTAATTGCCAATGTTGCCGATTGGCCCAAATGGTTTGAAGGTGTTACAGAAGTTCATATGAATGGAAAGGCGGAAGTGGGTAAAACATTTAGGTGGAAAGCACAGGGGTATAAAATGGAATCGAAAATACATACAGCTCATGTCAATTGTGCCTTTGGGTGGACAGGGAAAATGTGGTGGATAAAAGCTGTTCATAACTGGTATTTTGAAAGTTTGCCGAATGGCGATACCAGGGTAATAGTAAAGGAGAGTTTTGGCGGCTTTGGCTCATCCCTTATGAAGAACTCTTTGAAGAATGATATGAGGCGAGATTTAGCTTGCTTAAAAAAAGAATCCGAAACTGCAGAGAGGAAAAGTATAAAATGACTGCAATAGTTTAAGAATAAGAACTTCAAGAAATGAAACAGCCATGGATAAAAGTCTAAAATTGATGACCTCAATTGACTTGAATACTTTAATTGACAAGGTATGGTTTGCATTGACCGACAAAGAGATGATTAAACAGTATTTCTGGGGAACAGAGGTTAACTCTGACTGGAAAGAGGGAACCCCTATTTCCTATTCCGGAATCTGGGAAGGTGTTGCTTATGAAGATAAAGGGGTCATCCTCAAAATTGAAAAGAACAAAACCTTAAAGCACAGCTACTGGAGTTCGTTTTGGGGAACAGAATACAATGCTGATGATGTTAGTATCATCACTTATGAACTTTCTGGTAATGGGAATCAAACAACACTAACGGTCACGCAGGATGGGTTCAAAGATTTGCAATCACGCGATCATTCGGTTGGAAGCTGGAAAGGAATTTTAGCAAACATTAAAAATTTGCTTGAAGGCATAGAGTGATTGGTATTATTATCAGTTGTTGCTATTTCTGGAATGGAAATGCTTAAGAGCGATTAATCCAACCCCCAAAAAATCAACCATTCTCAATGTTGGATGTTCATAATTTACTTGAATATTCAACCATGAACGAGCTCGAAGTATACATCAATTCCTATTTTGGAATACCACAAGCTGAAATGGCCGAAATCACCAGCTTTTTTAAGTTGACTACCCTCGAAAAAGGGAAGTTCTTTCTTAAATCAGGTCAAATCTGTGACAAGCTAAGTTTCCACAAATCAGGATTTATCAGGGTTTATAAACAAGTTGGCGATAAAGAAATAACCCAGTGGATTTCTTCTCAAGGATTTTTTGTGACCGATTTGCGTGGAATTCATTTTAACCGACCGGCCATGTTCAATATTCAGGCCTTGTCCGATTGTGAACTCTACACAATCAATAGAGAAGATTACCGGAGTCTGGGCAATTATATTCCGAAATGGCACGAGCTTGAAAAGCTTTTTCTTGCCAACTGTTTCACCTATCTGGAGGAGCGAATATTCAACCTGCTTTCGATGGACGCTGAAGAAAGATACACCACCTTATTTGAAAAGAATCCTGAATTGTTCAACCAAGTTCCACTACAGTATCTGGCTTCCATGATGAACATGACACCGGAAACGTTGAGCAGGTTAAGAAGAAAACTGATTTTGAACTGAACGTCGGGCTATGAAAAGGCTTGATGTGCAACTATTAACTTTAAACAACTAAATTATGAGCAACACAATAACGGTAACTGCAACCATAAATGCAGAAGCAAAGCAAGTTTGGAACTTTTATACAAATCCAGAACATATCACGAAATGGAACTTTGCTGACCCTTCTTGGCATTGCCCTTCTGCATCGAACGATATGCGCGTAGGTGGCAAATATTCAGCAAGAATGGAGGCCAGAGATGGAAGTTTTGGTTTTGACTTTGAGGCCATTTATGACGAAGTTGTGCCGGGCGAGAAATTTACCTATACAATGACTGACGGCAGACAAGCAGCTGTTGATTTCAAAAAAAGGGGGGACAAAACCGAAGTGATTGTGACCTTTGACCCGGAGAATGAAAACCCAATAGAAATGCAAAAAGGTGGTTGGCAATCCATACTTGACAACTTCAAAAAATATGCAGAAGCTAATTAAGGGACGAAAGAAAAACTGGTGCTAATTGTATATGCGTAATGAGGGGCGAGCTGCCATAAATTGAACATTTTCACTCCAAAGAAGCTTGTCGGTAGACGGATAGTGGATGGCCCAGAACCCCTCACTACGCTTATGCTTAACCATTGTTATTTTATAAGGATAGCCAACTATGACTGCCCAGATGAAAATTAGTGATTACATACCCACCGAATTACTTAAACCTTTCATTAAAACTTACAGAATTATTGAAAGTCAAGATGAGCTGGTAAACAGGGTTTTACCAAATACTTCGTTTGCTATTGCATTTCGCTTTCGAGGACAAATTTCTTACATCAACGACACTGAAAAGAGCGTCTTGCCTGTCACAACATTTTCAGGTTTACGAAAGTCTTTACGTCTTATTAACTATGCGCCTAAAACTGCACATTAATTGTATTATTCAAAGAAAGAGAGATCAAGCATGTACTAACTCAAAAAGAGAAAACAGAATGGACACAACGGCGAGAAAAATATTTATCGACAAATTTTTTGTTCCCAAAGAAGCCAAACAAGAGTTTGACGAGCGGATGAAGGTAAACAGAGATTTTCTTAAAACCCTACACGGTTTTATTGAAGACAATGCGTATCAGCGTACCGATGAAAAGGGTGATTTTGTTATTGTTACCGTAGCGATTTGGGAAAATGAAGATGCCATTAAAAACGCAAGAGAAGCCGTACAGGCTGAATATCAAAGAGAAAATTTTGATATGCAGGGAATGATCAAGCGACTTGGCATTACAATTGACAGAGGAGTTTATGACTATGCAGGAAAATAGCGGTACAAGAATACTTGTTTTTGGTGCTGAGAAAGTGAATGGTATTATTTGTCCTTCTGTTGGCACGGTTGCCGCTATGCAAAGGCGATGATTTTCAGAACACCACCAACTCTTCGTGGCTTTTTGCTCGAAAGGAGGCCTTGCTCAAAAAGGGGGTAGGCACATTGAGGCGCAACGTCGGTTTTCCGAATCTCCTCACCTTGCCGCTTGCCTGTAGCTGTCAGGCTTTTGGTGGAAAATGGTGGCGAGGTAGGCGTAGAGGTCGGGCTGCTGCTTCCTCATTTTTTCGGGGTCGTCGAAGAAGTACTCGCTAGCCACGGCAAGGAACTCGGCGTTGTTGGTGAGGGCGTAGGGGTTGATGTTGGATTCTCCCTTTTCAATTCTGGCAATCTCCTTTTTTATCTCCTTAAGCCAGGCCAGGGAGTAGGAGTGCTCCATCAGTATTTCCGGAATTCCGTCGATGTCGCCATCGGCCTTGTCGATGAGGTGGACAAACTCGTGGATTCCCACGTTTTGCGTGTGCCGCTGACCATCGAAAGCGCGCTCTAGATCGGGTTTGGAGAGGATAACCTCGCCGTTGAGGAAACCGCTTCCCACCATGCCAAGGATGTTGCGGCCCTCCACCGCTGGGCTGGTTTGGAAGCTGTCGTCGAAGGAGCCGGGGTAGAGCAGCACCTCGGTTACGTTGGGGTAGCCATAGTAGGGGAGCGCAAACATGGGAATAATGGCGCTGGCGGCCACAAAGAGCCTATCCTCATCGGTTACCTCGGTGTCGATTCCGGTGATGGTTTTTTTTGACAGGAAGAGCAGCACCCGCCGCTCAAACTCCGCTTTTGCCTCGGGCGAAAGATTCTTGTAGTAGCGAATGCGGTTTTGCATAATGGCCCGGAACTTTTCGGGGAACGGCTTTTTAAGCAGCTCGCGATGCGAGGGCTGCCGCCTTACAACACCCTTGTACACCACGTAGGCGGAGAGCACAATAAAGGCAATGGTGAATGTGGTTACCGCTGTTTGGCCCATGGCTAACGTATGCTGGTTTTTACAAATGTAGAATTTATTACTGTCCGGGGAAAAAACTTAATTTTTCCTGTATTGCATAAAATTGTTAAACCTCTACGAGGTATGTATAAAACAGGGGTTACTTTCTCTA